>WBZP01002255.1_pt1 | contig 22405 bp, 20 predicted proteins | sample 5204301 | NCBI WGS metagenome assembly WBZP01 (sample SAMN12412401, study PRJNA552823) | activated sludge metagenome | isolation source: activated sludge from nitrification reactor of wastewater treatment plant... | place: USA: Pennsylvania | collected 2017
GAGATCCGCAAGATGGTAGGCGGATGACGGTGGGCGGATGACGTCCGGGTTCAGCCCCCATGATCATCCCCTGTTCGAGTTCGACCCCAACCAGCAGGCGGTGATCAACCCGTCGATCCACGCGCCGCGCCTCGGGTTCCCGCAGCGTGCCGTGATGTGCTGGTTCGGCAACGTCGTCGCGGCGCGCACGGCCGGCCTCCGGGCCGAGTACCACGTGCCCTTCGAGCACGGTGACCATGGCGTCTTCGTCGTCCAGCACCGCGGCGTCGACGTGGCGCTGGTCAGCCCAGGGGTGGGCGCCCCGGCGGCGGTGAGTTCGCTGGAGGTGGTCATCTCCCTCGGGGCCACGTCGGTCATCGGCTGCGGTGGGGCCGGCATCGTCCGCCCCGGCTTCGACGTCGGCCATGTGCTGGTGCCCACCGGGGCCGTGCGTGACGAGGGCACGAGCTATCACTACGCGCCGGCCGCGGCCTCGGTGGCCCCGCACCCGCGGGCCCTGGCGGCCATCGACCGCGTGCTCGCCGATGCCGGGGTCCCCCATGATCGGGGTCTGACCTGGACGACCGACGCCTTCTTCCGCGAGACCCCGGCCAAGGTGGAGCGCCGCCGCCAGCAGGGCTGCATCACCGTGGAGATGGAGGCCGCGGCGATGTTCGCCGCGGCGGCGTTCCGTGGTGCGGTGTACGGCCAGCTGCTGTATGCCGGTGACGACGTCTCCGCCGAGGAGTGGGACCACCGCCACTGGGACCGCCAGGCCAGCGCCCGGGAGCGCCTGCTGGATCTGGCGCTCGACGCCGTGTTGTTGCTGTAGCGCTGGTTGTGCGGGAAGGCTCGTTCAGATGATCGCTGGGCGGGCCCGGTAGATCGTCGCCGCGCCGGCCACCCGGCCGAGTTCGCCCGCGGCCACGTACCAGCAGCCGGGGTCGTGGTTGCCCAGCACGAGCCACAGCTCTCGGCCCGTGGCCGGGGACTCGTAGGTGTGCCCGGCGGGCACGTCGATGCGGTCCAGGGCGAAGGGCGCCCCCGGGGTGGGGTAGTGCACGGCATGGGGCCCGTGGGCCACGGGGTGGACGAACGGGTCGCTCAGCGGCGCGTAGTCCAGCAGGTCCAGCAGGGCGATGACGTCGACGTGTTTGGTGGTGAGCCCGCCGCGGATGACGTTGTCGCTGTCGCCCATGATCTCCACGGCGGTCCCCGAGACGTAGGCGTGCAGGTTGCCGGGAGTGAGGTACACCGACTGCCCGGGGCGTAGCTCCAGGCGGTTCAGCAGGAGGGCGACCAGCGCGCTGGGGTCTGCCGGGTAGCGGGCGGCCAGCTGGGCGACCAGCCGGGCCTCGGCGACGGGCGAGGCCGCGCACCGCTCGACCGTCGGTCCGATGGCGAACTCGCCGTGATACAGCTGGGCGACGGTGGCGGCCAGACCGTCGCGGGTCAGCCGGGTTGCCAGGTCGTCGGCCCCGATGTCGGCCAGCAGGGCGGCCGTAGTGTCCAGCGGGCGGAAGCCGCACAGGGCGACGAAGGGGGTCAGCGCCACCAGCAGCTCCGGCTTGGCCAGGCGATCCCGGTAGGTCCGAGTCGGGTCGTCGAGGGCGATGCCGGCGAGCTCCTCGGCGTCGAACCCGGCGCGTGCCTGGGCGGTGGACGGGTGGGTCTGCAGCGACAAGGGCTCGGCCGCGCTGAGCAACTTGAGCAGGTAGGGCAGCGAGCCGGCGACATCGCCGAGCTGGCGGCCGTCGGCCAGCGTCGCCTCCCCGGCGTGGTGGGTGCCCAGCCACCACTCGGCGTACGGGTGGCCGTCGGGGGAGCGGCCGAGCAGGGCGGGGATCGCCTCGGGCGATCCCCAGTGGTAGTGCTTGGCGACGCCTTCGAGGCGCTTCATCGCGGGTGGCCTGGCGGGGTGCGCATCAGAACAGCGTCAGTTCGTCGCGGCGCATGCCGCGCAGCTCGTCGTAGTCGACCTGCACCACCCGGTAGCCGCGGGACTCGGCCAGCACCTTGGCCTGTGGCTTGACCTGCTGGGCGACGAACACGCCGCGGACCTCGCCCAGCGAGGAGTCCAGGCGCAGCCGGTCCAGGTAGCGGGTCAGCTGCTCGACGCCGTCGATCTCGCCGCGGCGTTTGACCTCGATGGCCACGGCTCGCCCGGTGACGTCCCGGCACAGCAGGTCGATCGGGCCGATCGCCGTCGGGTACTCCCGGCGGACCAGGACCAGGCCGTCCTCGATGGCCTGCGGTGACGCGGCCAGGAGCTCTTGCAGGTGGGCTTCCACGCCGTCCTTGCGCAGGCCGGGATCGTCTCCCATGTGGTGCTCGCTGTCGGACAGCACTTCGTGCAGGGTGATCGTGATCGTCTCGCCCTTGGGGTTGGTGACCACCCAGGCGTCCTCTCCGTAGGTCACCGAGTTCGGGGCGTTCATCCAGTTCAGCGGCTTGTAGGCGCCGCCGTCGGCGTGCACGGCGACGCACCCGTCGGCCTTGACCATGATCAATCGGGTGGCCTCCGGAAGGTGCGAGGTCAGCCGGCCGACGTAGTCGACCGAGCAGCGAGCGATCACCAGGCGCACGGGGCCGACCCTACCGAGGACAGCGGCACGTGCGACGCCGGCGGCTCAGCCCGCCGCCGCGGCGGCGAGGGCGTCGACGACCTGGTCGATCTGGGAGTCGCTGATCACCAGCGGCGGGCAGAACGCCAGCGAGTGGTCGCCGATGGCCCGGCTGATGACCCCTGCCCGGAGCAACCGGTCGCGGACGGCGACGGCGTCGACACCGGGCCGCATGGCTGCCGCCCACACGCCCTCCAGCCCGCGGGCCCCGCCGATCACCCCGTCGTCGGCCAGGGCGCGCAGCCCGCCACCGAGGCGCGCGCCGATGCGCGCCGGGGCGTCGAGCAGCCCCTCGTCGGCGATGATGTCGAGGTTCGTCAACGCCGCGGCGCAGCACGTGGCGTGGCCCGAGTAGGTGAACCCGGTCTTCAGCACGTACGCCGGGTCGCTCTCCAGCGCGGCCCGCACCGCCGCGCCGACGACGATGCCGCCGAGCGGCTGATAGCCCGACGTCACGGCCTTGGCGAAGGTGGTGAGGTCAGGGACCACGCCGAAGTACTGGGACCCGAACCAGGCGCCGAGGCGACCGAACCCGGTGATGACCTCGTCGAAGATCAGCAGCGCGCCGTGCTGGTCGCACAGCCGGCGCACCGACGCCAGGTACCCGTCGCCGGGAGGCCACACCCCACCGGCGCCCTGCACGGGCTCGGTCAGCACGGCGGCCACCTCGTGGCCGCGCTCGGCCATCAGCGTGGCCAGGGCCTCGACGTCGTCGCTTGGCGCCTGCACCACCTCGGCCAAGAGCGGTCCCCAACCCTCCTTGTTGGGCGGCAGGCCCTGCGCCGTGGTGCCGCCGTAGTTGGTGCCGTGGTAGCCGCGCATCCGGCTGATGATCAGGGTGCGCTCGGGGTGACCGTTGAGCACATGGGTCAGGCGGGCCAGCTTCATCGCCGTGTCCACGGCCTCCGAGCCCGACTGGCACAGGAAGACGCGGGCGTCGGCGACGGGGGAGAGGGCGACCAGGCGCTCGGCCAGGGCGTCGGCGACGGGGTTGGTGAAGGGCTCGAAGCAGGAGTACGCCGCCAGCGTGGCCGCCTGGCGGGCGATGACCTCGGCCATCTCCCGGCGTCCGTGGCCGATGGCGCAGTACCACAGGCTGGCCATGGCGTCGACGTATTGGTTCCCCTCGGCGTCGGTGACCACGGCCCCGTCACCGGACACGATGGAGACGAACTCCTGGCGGGTCGGACGAGCGAAGGGGTGCAGGAACGCCGGGGTCACCCGGCGGATGGTACCGACCGACCGGCCCAGCGACGCAGTGGGCGCGCCGATCGGTCGCTGGCGGGCGTCACGGCTCGGCGATCACCGTGGCGCGAAGACCCCGTCGACGCGACGTGGAACATCGCTGGCATCGTCACGAAGTTCATCGGGCAGGACATGAGCCGGCGCGTCCTGCAGCGTCACCGGGCGCAGAAACCTGTCAATGGCCCTGGCGCCGACCGATGTTCCCGGCAGGCTCGTCGCCGGCCACGGCCCGCCATGGGTCATCGACCAGGAGACGCCGACGCCCGTCGGGTAGCCATCGAAGACGACGCGACCAGCGAGGCGCGTGAGGCGAGCTGTCAAGCTGGTCACGTCTTCGCCGGCGCCCCGATGAATTGTCGCGGTGAGCGAGCCGCCCACCGCGGCGAGGACCCGGTCAACCTCCGCGGTGTCAGCGTACCGGGCAGCCACCGCCGCGGGGCCGAAGCACTCTTCGAGAAGCAGACCGTCGACGGCGCCTGCCGCCACCTCCAGCAGAAGTGGCGACACGGCTCGTCCTGCTGTGGACGTTGGGGTGACCGCCCGAACGGTCGTCCGGTCGTCAGCGCGAAGACGTGTCGACTGGTCGACGTATGCGGCCGCGGTGCGATCGTTCAGCAGGACGACAGGCCCTGCGGCGACCAGCGCCGATGCCGCAGCGGCCATCACGACGTCGCCGGCCGGGCCCTGCGGGATCAGCCAGACACCGGGTTTGGTGCAGAACTGACCACCCGACAGCGTTGCCGACGTGGCAAGCCCGGTTCCGATCTGCTCGCCACGCTCGGCGGCGGCGGCGGCCGTGACCACCACCGGGTTGACGCTGCCGAACTCACCGTAGAAAGGGATCGGGTCCGTCCGGCAGGCGGCGATCGCGGCGAGGGCCCGCCCGCCGCGAAGTGACCCCGTGAAGCTGGCGGCGCGTATTGCTGAATGGCCAACCAGTGCTGTGCCCGCCTCGACTCCGTGCACCAGCGACACGACGCCCGGTGCGTCGTGCTCGGCCAACACGTCGGACAACAGACGATGGACGGCGATCGAGGTTGCCGGGTGGCCGGGATGGGCCTTCACGACCACGCTGCAACCGGCTGCGAGGCAGGATGCCGTGTCTCCGCCGGCCACGGAGAAGGCGAACGGGAAGTTACCGGCGGCGAAGACGGCCACGGGACCGATGGGGACCATCCGCCGGCGAAGGTCCGGACGGGGCGGGACGACGTCGGCGCGAGCGTGGTCGATCGCGATGGCGAGATACGTTCCCTCTCTCACCACTTCGGCGAAGAAGCGGAGCTGGTTGGTGGTCCGGGCGATCTCGCCGGACAGGCGAGTGATGCCCAACGCCGTCTCGGCGTCAGCCTCGGCCACCAAGCGCGGGGCGTCGGCCTCGATGACCGAAGCGAACGCATCGAGCACCGCCGCTCGCTCCCGGCGTGGCCAGGTCTCCCAGTCGTCGCCAGCCGCCAGGGCGGCGCTGCAGCACCTGTCCAGGTCGGCCGCGGTGGTCTCGGTTGCGACAACCCCGCGGCTGGTGCCGGTGCGCGCATCAACGCTGTGAACGTCCATCAGCGGCGCCCCATGAGCGCCAGGTCGCTGACGACCGGATTGTCAAGTCTGCCGATGCCGTCGATCTGAACCGACACCAGATCGCCCGGTTGCAGGGAGAACGGCAGGTCAGGAACCAAGCAGGTACCAGTCGACAGGACGAGTCCCCCTGGGAACTCCAGCGAGCGGGTGCAGTAGTCCACCAGTTCGCCGAAGGGCCGGACGATCTCGCTTGTCGACGCCGACGCTGACCAGGCGACCTCACCGTGCCGGTGGATCATGCAGTGCAGATCGAGGCGTGTCGGGTCGGGTCCTCCGGTGGCCAGCGCGATGCTCGGCCCGATGGCGCACGACCCTGCATAGATCTTGGCCTGCGGCAGGTACAGGGGGTTCTCCCCCTCGATCGAGCGCGAGCTGACGTCGTTGCAGACCGTGTAGCCGACAATCTCACGATGGCTGTTCACCACCAGGGCAAGCTCCGGCTCCGGCACGTTGACCACCGAGTCGTGGCGAACTGCGATCGTCTGGCCGTGGCCTCTGACTCGCCAGGCCACCGACTTGAAGAACACTTCCGGTCGAGACGCCTCGTAGACCATGGCGTACACGTCGGCGGCGCGTTCACTCTCCTCCTGGCGAGCGTCGCGGGATCGTCGGTAGGTGACGCCTGCGGCCCAGACCTCGGTCAGCCCGTCGATGGGCGCCATCAGCGCATCGGCTGCAACGAGAGCGGGGCGAGCGCGCCGTGCGGCGTCGTGCACGGCCTCGGCCATCTGGTCGGCACGCAGGGCCAACAATTCACTGATGCTGGTGGCGTCGACGTGGTACCCGACACCGTCGACGAGAACGGCACACGCGCTGGTTCCGTGGGGGGAGCGAAAGCGGATCAGGTGCACGGCCGGTCCTTTCTGCGGTGGCCACGCCCGAGCCGGGACCACGCAGCATCGATTGCCGCGATCTGCGTGACGCCCACCCTGCCGTCGCGCAGTGCCTCGAACAGCTGCTCGCCAGCGGCGGTCTGGAATTCGGTCATCCCCGGAAGGGTGGGCCTGCTGAACGCCCGCTCGAGGGCAGGCAGGGTGTCGGCGAAATACCCGTCGGCCAGTTCCGCGGCCACGAGACTGGTCCACGCCGCCCGGTGGGCTGGCTGCCCACCCGCCTCCAGGTACGGGCCGGCTTGGCAGGCGGGCGACGCCAACCATGCAGCGACGTCGATTGCGACATCGACGTGCGCCCCTCGGGCCGACACCGCGATCCCGGCGCCGCCCAGCGCCGTCCGGCTGGGCGATCCCGTTGCCGGGGCCGGCCCCCACGTCAGCCGCCGCTCGCAGAATCCGGCACGGGCGTAGTTGCTGTACCCAAAGGTGAACGGGACATAGGCCGGCCCGTCGCAGCTACTCATCTGCCTGAGTACGGCGATCGGGTTGACGCCCAGCCAGTGTTGTCCGGCGCGCCGCACGAGACGCGCCAGCATGTCACTGGCCTGGTCGGCGATGTCACCAGACACGACACGATCCGGGTTGGCGAATGGGTGTCCATCGAGGGAAGCACACAGGCTCAACCAGGTGCACCACAGGTCCACCGGTGCCATCGGCATGGCAACCGCAACGGACGCCGGCAAGTTGATGACATCGTCGACGGTTTCGGGAACCGCCACGTCCGCAGCGTGCATCAGGTCGCTGCGCCAGGTCGCGACCTGGCAGGCGGCATCAAGCGCCAAGACCCACGGCCCACCCGCGTAGTCGTAGCTGCGCTGACTCTCACCGACGGCGTCCCTGGGCAACGCGGCCGGTGGGAGTTGGGCGAGAAGGCCGGCATCCACGGCGTCGCCAACCAGCGGGTGGTCGATCACCAACAGGTCGTAGCGTTCGGCAACGGCTGCCAAGCTTCCCTCGCCGAAGTCCCACAGGCTGCGCTGGTCCCACTCGACGCGGACGTCCCCGTGCCAGCGATCCTCGTAGCACGCGCTGCCCGCGACCACTGGGACGTATCCGCGGGAGTGCCGCCAGGCGATGCCGCGCAGCGTGGTTGGCAGCGTCACGTCGCGTCCTGCGCCGGAGGGTGGCCCTCCCGGTAGTCGACGGTCTGCAGGTGCTCGCAATAGAGCAGTAGATCGCCGTCCTGGCGGAATACCTCGTACGCCACACGAAACAGGCCCATCGTCGGGTACTTCGGTGTCTTGTCGAGCATCGTACGGATCGTGTAGATGGTGTCGCCGATAAAGGCGGGCTTGATGAACCGCAGTCGGTCGTAGCCGTAGCTGAACGCGTGTACGTTGTTCGTAGCCACCAACCCGAGGCCCATGCTGAAGACCATCGCCCCCGGGACGATGCGCCGACCGAAGATCCCAGTGTTGCGAGCGAACACCTCGTCGCCCACGTACGGGTGCATGTCCAAGACCAGCGCGTTGAACGCCATCACCTCACCCTCGCTGATCGTGCGCGAGATGGAGCGGATGCGGTCGCCGACGAGGTAGTCCTCATAGCACTTGTCTTCGGCGTTCCAGATGGGGATCTGGTCGTGTGTCGTGACGTCGGGGTTTGGGTTCATCGGTCCTCCAGGAACTCGTGACGGATGGCAGTAGTGTCCGCTCCCAGCCGAGGCGCACCGCGTGCACTGCTGAGCACGTGGCCGTCGAGGCGGATGGGTGATCGGGTCGTGGTCAGCTCCACCGAGTCGCTGGCATCGCCGCGGGTAACCGTCTGCATCATCGACAGCGCGTGGAAGCCGTCGCTGGCCACTAACTCGGACAACGTCAGCACCGGGGCGCACCACACGTCGGCCGGCTCCAGTACGGCCAGCCAATCGGCCGTCGTGCCCTCACGTAGGCGACCAGCGATGAGGGAGGTGAGGGAGTCCTGATGGGTGAACCACCCTGCCGGTTCGTCGAATGACAGCAGCTCCGGAACGTTCAGCAGACGACCGAGTGTCGGGATGTCGGTCATGGCGATCGCCAGCACGCCATCGGTGGTGGGATATGTGCCGTATGGCGCACTGAGGTAGGCGTGTGCCGAGTGCCGCGGGCCACGGATCGGGGTCTTGGCCGAGTCAAAGAAATAGGCTGTCAACACCTCGAATTGCAGGTCGAGCATCGCCTCGAGCAGGCTCACTTCGACGAGCCCACCGACCCCCGTTCGCTCCCGGCGGAAGAGTGCGGCGAGAACACCGGTGGCGAGATGGCACGACGCCAGCAGATCGGCGATGGCGATGCCGACCGGAATCGGCGGAGCGTCACGGTCGCCTTGCAGATACGGGAGCCCCGACAATGACTGGGCCAGCAGGTCCTGGCCCGGCTTTGCGACCCATGGCCCGCGATCGCCGTACCCGGACACCGAGCCGTAGACAACCCGGCGGTTGATGCCCGCCACCGTGGCGTGGTCGAGCCCGATGCGATCCATGACCCCTGGGCGGAAGTTCTGGATGATCACGTCCGCGTGCGCAACCAGGCCGCGGACCTCGGCTAGGGACGCCGGATCCTTGAGATCGGCGGCGAAGCTCTGCTTGTTGCGGTTGATCGAGTGGAACTCGACGGTGTCGCCGTCCAGCTCCAAACCACCGAAGGACAGACCCCGTCCGATGTCACCGCCGAGTGGACGTTCCACCTTGATCACCCGCGCTCCGAGGTCCGCCAGGCGCATCGCGGCCATCGGTCCGGAGAGGAATTGGCTGAAGTCGAGGACCAGCATTCCCGCTAGAGGGCGGGTTCCTGGATCCATCTGAGGCAGTGGTGCAAAGGCCGAGGTCACGTCAGCGCCAGTCGATAGGTGGAGATCGCCGTTCGGCGCACCACTGCCTGCTCGACGTCTGCGCCATGTCGGGCCAGAACGGCGCGGACCTCGGACCACACCTTCGTGTAGGAGCTGGCGAGGCTTGCCACCGGCCAGTCGCTTCCGGCCAGCGTGCGCTCGGGCCCGAAGGCGCCCACGACGTGATCGACATAGCGGGCGATGTCGGCGGCAGTCCACGTTCCCCAGCCGGCGCACGTGTCCAGACCGGACACCTTTGCACGGACATTCGGCAGCGCTGCCAGGGCCTCCATCTGCGACGCCCATTCCGTCCACTGCCCGCCAGCGATGTCGGGTTTACCGAGGTGGTCGAGGACGAACACGGTGTTCGGCACCCGCTCCGCCAGCGTGATGCACCGGGTCACCTGGTCGGTCCCGACGGCGACCAGATCGACCACCACGTCACGGCTGCCGACATACGTGACGCTCTCGACGACCTCCGGCCTGATCAACCAGTCCGGATCGGGCTGCAGATGTGACTGGTGACGAACACCGTGCAGCGCGCCGCGGGTCCGCAGGCGGTCAAGGAGGTCCGCCAACCGATCAGGGTCGTCGAGCGGAAGCCACCCAACGACGCCGGCCACGTGGCTTCCGGGATCGCTCGCCAGATCCTGCAGAAACTCGGTCTCCTGCAGGGTGTCGTCGGCCTGCACTGCGACGACGGCCTCCACCCCCGCAGCCTGCAGTGCGTCGCTCACGTCCTCCGGCATGGCGCGTCGACGCAGTGGCGCATAGTCACCCTGCATCCAGGATGCGGCCACATCAGAACGCCAGAAATGGTGATGACCGTCGATCGCCAGAACTGCGGGTGGGTCGGGGTGTTCGGTGTCTCGTCTGCGACCGAGACGATTCGAGGTGTTCGGGACGCTCACGTCCAACTCTCCTTGTCCATGGCGTTGGCGCACGCCGCCAGCGCTGCCGACGAGTCGCCACCGACGTGGGCCGCGTCCACTGCGTCGTTGAGCAGACCGTTGAGCCGCGCCCATGAGCGCAGCGGCGGCAGGGTGCGAGCGACCGAGTGCGCTCCTTCCAGCGCCGCATAGAACGGGAACTCAGCGAGGATCTCGGGGTCCCGCCATGTCGACGTCCGGCAGGCCGTTGCCCCGCTGCGGGCCGTGATCCGGTCCATGTCGGGCGATGTGGCGTGGCGGATGAACTCGTAGGCAAGGGCATTGTGACGGCTGGAGGCCAAGACGCCGAGCACCCAGTACACACTCAACGACACCGACGACTCCCGACCTGTGCCGCCGGGAAGTGGCCCGCAGCCACTGACACCGCGGGTCGGACTGCCGACACGATCGGCCATGGCCGAATAGCCCGACCAGTTGACCATCATCGCCGCCTCTCCCGCGGCATACCGCTCACCGGTGGCGACGCTGTCGTCCCGGCGCGGATCGGGTTGCGTCAACCCGGCAGTCACCAACTCGATCAGGTAGTTCATCGAGTCAACCGCCACCGCATCGCCAACCGCCGACGAGCCATCGGGGTGAAAGAGGTCCCCACCGCGGCTCCACAGCTGCAGCAGGAAGTCGTACACGTTGTTGTGCCCGTCCGGCGCACCGGCCAACAGGCATCCGTAGCGGCCCTCGTCGGGTCGGCTGAAATGCTCGGCGACCTCGCGGAACTGCCCCCAATCGGAAGGAAGCGTGAGCGGTCGTCCGAACCGAGATGCGAACGACGTCTGTTCCGATGGGTCGTCAAACAGGTCACGGCGGTACAGCAAGACCTCCGGGCCGTCGTGGTACGGCAGTGCGAAGCTGCGCCCGGCGCTGTCGGTCTGTAGACCGCGCAGGCTGGACATCCAGCAGTCAGGCCAGCCGGGTGGAGGCGCGTCCGAGATGGCGGCCGAGAGGTCGCGAAGGATCCCATCGCCCATCAGTTGCGGAAGCCAGTCGGTGAGCGCCAGGACCACGTCCCACTCGGGTTCTCCTCCGCCCAGCAAGCGCTGCTCGAACTCGGCGAGTGGCATCGCCAGCACCTCAACGCTGACCCCTGGGTGTCGCCGCTGGAAGGCAGCGCCCTGACGCTCGAGAGCGTCTTGCCAGCCTCGGAACTCGCGTACCGCCACCGTGATCCTGGTCATGAGTCGGCCCCGTCGGAGCGACCGCTGGTCTGGGCATCGGGCACTCGTCGCCGAGAGAGGCCGGTAACGCTGTAGGTGGCCGCTGCGGCGAGGATGACGACGCCTTGGACCAACCCCTGGTAGTTGGAGCCGAGATTGAGGATGTTGAAGCCGTTGGACAGGACGAACAGGATCAGCGCTCCGACGACTGACTTGAACGCCGAGCCCGCCCCGCCGAACAGCGAGGTCCCACCGAGGATCGCCGCGGCGAGTACCGTCAGCTCCGTGCCGGAGATCGCGTCAGGGTTGATCGCTCCCAACCGGGAGGCGTAGAGCACACCGACGAAACCACACATCGTCCCGTTCAGTGCGAAGGCGGCCACCTTGTAGCGGTTGACGGCGATTCCGCTCAGCCGGGCAGCATCGGCGTTCCCTCCGACCGCGTACAACCGTCTACCGACGACAGTGAATTTCAGGACGAAGCCGACCATGCACGTTCCGACGAGAAGGAACCAGACGGCGCTGGTGATCTTCCAGGCGTGCCCGGCGACGAGCCCGAACGTTGCCAGTGCAGCGCCGCCAAGCATCAACGGCAGGGCGATACGCCTGACACCGCCACGCCACACGAGCAGACTTGCCGCGCCGGCCACCACCGTGGCCAGCCCGATCACGCGGGCTGGCTCGACTGGCCACGTGGAGCGTTCCAGAGCGTCCAACGCGGTGCTGGCCGAGGTAACGGTGCGTCCGTCGGTGAGTATCAGCACGATGCCGCGCCCTGCGGTCATCGTGGCCAGGGTGACGATGAAGGCGTTGATCTTGACCCACTGGACCAGCAGTCCGTTGACGAGTCCGAACACCAGACCGACGGCCAGTGCTGCCAAGACGGCGATCACGGGCCCGTGTCGGTCGACCGTCTTCAGCGCCACACAGCCGCACAGGGCCGCGTTGGAGGCGACGGAGAGGTCGAAATTCCCGCTGATCAACACAACCGTCGTGAACACCGCGAGCAGGCCCACAAGAGCGGCTTGATCCAGGATATTGGAGAGGTTGGTGGAGGTCAGATAGGCGGGTCGGCCGCGGAGCTCGACAGAGACAGCCAGCACGGTGAGCAGCGCAATCAGGGCGTAGACAACCCCCGCGCTGCCCGGGGCCAACAACGTCCGCCAGCGGCTCACGAGGCCACCGATCCGATGTCCACCGCGGGGCCCGACAGGCCGCTCGCCAGTGCGACGAGCTCGTGTTCCGTCGTCGCACTCGCTGGCACGTCAGCGATGATCGAGCCGTGTGCCAGCACGAGGACGCGATGGGTGAGACCGAGCAGTTCGGTGAACTCCGAAGACACCACGACCACCGCGCATCCCTTGGCGGCCATCGCCCGAACCGAGTCGAAGATGTCCGTCTTTGCGCCGACGTCAATCCCTGCCATCGGCTCGTCGAGTAACAGCACACGTGGCTCGCTGACGGTGGCCTTGGCCAGAACGACCTTCTGAGCGTTCCCGCCCGACAGGCTTCCGGTTGGTGTGTTCTCGTCGGGCGTGCGTATCCGCCACCGGGCGATGGCCGCCCGGGCCGCCTGGCGCTCCAGACGGGTGTCGAGAAGCACTCGTAGTCGGGCAAATCGGCGCAGTACCGGGAGCGAGACGGTTCGCCAGATCTCCCAGTCGGCAAGCAACCCGTCGACCCGCCGATCCTCGGGGACCAATGCGCCGCCCGCGCGCATGAACTCAGCGATGGTCTTCACCCGCTGGCCGCCGATCGTGACGGTCCCGGACAGTGCCGGGCGCTCCCCAAAGATCGTGCGCAGCAGTCGGGTGCGGCCGGAGCCGAGTAGGCCAGCGATGCCCAGGATCTCACCCTCGCGGACGTCAAAGGAAACGGGAGGGCGCCCGGGGATGCGCAGATTCCTGACGGACAGTGACACGTTGGCCGTTTCCGGAACGCTGTGGGTCGACCTCTCCTCAGCGTGCAGCAGTCTGCTGCCGACGATGGCCTCCACCAGCGTTGCCTCGTCGAGCGCGCAGGTTGGCGCAGAAACGGCGACGGATCCGTCGCGCAGTACCGTGATCGCGTCGGTCAACTCGAGCACCTCGTCGAGGTAGTGGGAGATGAAGATCACCGCGCGGTCGTTGTCCCGCAGGCGGCGGATCGCGGCAAAGACGACGTCCCGCTCGTCCTGGGCCAATGAGGCGGTCGGCTCGTCCATGACCACCAGGCGGGCGTCGTGGCTGAGCGCCTGAAGGATGGCCGTCATCTGGCGCTCTCCGATGCTGAGATCGGACACGAGACGGTAGGGGTCGACGCTGTATCCGACCTCGGCGAACAGGGCCTCGAGCTGGCGGATCGCCGGTGCCCGACGTCGGAGCACGCCGTGGTGCCCGAGAAACACGTTGTCGAGCACGGACAACGAGGGCACAAGTGGCACGTGCTGGTGGATCGTCACCGCGCCGGCGGCCACGGCATCGGCCGGTGAGGTCCACTCCACTGGTTGCCCGCACCATGTGATGGATCCCGACGTCGGCTCGACGCTGCCGGCGAGGATCTTGATCAGTGTGGACTTGCCGGCGCCGTTCGCGCCGACAAGCCCATGGACCGTTCCTGACGTCACCACCAGCGAAACGTCGCGCAATGCTTCGGTTCCATTCGGGAACGTCTTCGACATGCCGGCCATCCGCAGCAGCGGAGGGCCGGCGTCGTCGCCCCCTCCTACCACTGTGGGGTGCACGTGTCGATGTTCGCCTTGGTGACTCCGGGCGTGACGTACGGAATGTACGCCTGGTTGTGCGACGCCGCACCGGTCAACTGGTCATACATGGTCTGCATGGCGAGCTGGCCCATGTCGTATGGCTTGTAGCACACGGTGCCGTACATGCCTCCGGCCTTGACCTGATCGACGCCCAGCTTGGAGCCTCCGATGCCGATCACGAGAGCCTTGCTGTTGGCCGCCTTGATGGCCTTCACACATCCGGCGCCCATGTCGTCGGAGTGCGCGTAGAAGAGGGCGATGTCCGGGTTGCCGGCCAGCATGTTCTGACAGGCGGCTTCTGCCTGATCGGCGACCCAGGCTCCGGGTTGGGTCGCGACGACTTCGAACGTCTTGCTGTCGAGCGCCGACTTGAAGCCGTCGGTACGGTCCTTGATGGCTTGGAAGCAGCATGTCGATCCCTCGACGATGGCCACCTTTCCGCCCGAAGGGAGTGCCTGAACAGCCAGTTCGCCGGCCTGCTTGCCGGCCTCGAACTCACCCTGAGACACGAAGGCTGCGACGCCTGCTGGCGGCTTGGTGAAGTCGCCCTCGCCCACCTGGGTGTGGACCACCACGAGCGGCACTCTGGCGCCGGCGATCGACGCCACCTCGGCCATCGCCGCCTTGCCGTCGACGGGCTGCAGGATCACGCCCGACGGCTTCTGAGTCAGCATGTCCTGGACGTTGCTGGCCTCGTTCTCTGTCTTGTTCTTGGCATCCAGCGTGCGGACCTCGACCCCCAGCTCCTTGGCCTTGTCGTGAATGCCCTGATCGATGGACGCCTGGAAGGGAAACGACAGCGAGGCGTTGAGTGTGTAGACGACCAGGCCCTGTGCGTCGCCTGCGGGCGTACTCGCCGGCGCGGCCGTGCCGGGCTGGGTTGCAGCTGACTTCTCGTCATCGTCGCCGCACGCCGCTAAGCCTGCGGCAAGGGCCAGGGCCACTGTCCCGCGTAGCAATCGTGACCGATGTGCTGACATGTGCTTCCTCCATTGTTGGTGAGCCGGCGCCACTGGGCGTCGGGGCATTCAGACGGTGGCGAGGCGCTGGGCGTCGCCGCTGTCCATCGATCGGTAGAGCGCTTCGACCAGCGCTATGGTGCGGACGTTGTCAGCAACGGACGTCTCGGGCTCGCAATCGCTGTGGGCCGCATGAAGCAGGCTGGCCATCGGCCCGATGAAGGCGTCGGGTAACCAGCGGGCGGTGACCGGATATGGCAACCACCCGTCAGTGCCGGTGATGGAGCTGTTCACTTCGAGGGTGTCAACCCGACCGTTGGGGTAGTCGTACAGCAAGCCCAGCGTGCCGCGCGCGGTGCCGCCATCCCCGTCGAGCCGGAACTCGGCGTGGTTGTCCCCGACCCGATTGAGGTGGAACACGTGGAGCACGGCGACGGCGCCGCCAGCGAAGCGCATCACCGATACGGTCCTGGTCTCCCCGAGAGCCTGCTGGCCCGGAACTCGGGTGCCGGTGCAATGGACCAACTCCGGCTCGCCGAACAGGGCGCGGACGTAGTCGACGTAGTGGACGGAGTGGTACCAGAGGTCGAGCTGCTGTGACGTGGCCATCCATGGCCACGTGGTCCAGTCGGTGGCGATGTTGACGTTGAGGGTGAACGACAGCGGAGTTCCGAACCAGCACTGCTCCTTCATCAGCCGTAGGGCCCGCAGCCCCTCGTCGAATCGCAGCTGCTGGTTCACGGCCGCGCGCCGCCCGCTGGCAGCGGCCGCCGCGGCGACTCGTTCGGCGCCCTCACTCGTGAGGCTCAGCGGCTTCTGGCAGAGAACGTGCTTGCCGGCGCGTAGCGCACGCACGGCCAGTTCAACCTGAGCGGCCGGGGTGACAGCGATGTCCACCACCGCCACCTGCGTGTCCGCCAGGAGCGCGTCGACATCGGGATGGACGGTGGCGATTCGATGGCGAGCCGCGACGTCATGTGCTCTCGGGAGGTCGACGTCGGTGATTGCGCACACCTGCAGCCCCGCCGCGGCGTAGGCCGGGAGGTGCGCGCCGTCGACGATGCCACCCGCGCCGATCACCCCGATCGGCAGTCGTTCGTGATCGGGCACCCCGAGGGCACAGCCCTCAGCGATGGGTTGCAACAGGTCCAGCACGCTTCATTCCCTTTAAGAAATCGATTCTCCGCAGGTCGTCGAAACTGTGCCAGACCACGTGTCGTCTGTCAACGGTTTCTTTTCGCGCCCGCTGGTCGCTGTCCCTCAGGAACTGCGAGGCGGCGCAGTGCTGCGGCGGACGATGAGTTCGGGTGGGACATCGTCCACCTCGACCGTCTCGACGGGGGCGCCATCCATCCGCCGGAACAACATCTCGACGGCGCGAGACGCCATCTCGTACAGGGGCAGGCGGACGGTCGTCAGTGAGGGGTCGGAGTGGGCAGCGAACCAGACGTCGTGGATCGCGACGACTGACATCTCGCCGGGCACGGCAACCCCGTTGTCGCGCAGCGCAGCGAGCGCGCCGAGCGCAGCCGTGACGTTGGCCGCCACCAGTGCTGTCGGCCGAGGCCGAGTGCGCAACAGGCGAGTCGCCCCGAGGTGACCACCCTCCACGTCGTAGCCACCCTCGACCAGCAGGCTCGGGTCGATGCTCAAGCCGGCGTGTTCCATGGCCTGCTCCCAACCTTGGCGGCGTCGCGTTGCTGTGTCGGTCAAGGGGGCGCCGGCGATGTGAGCGATGCGTTCGTGGCCGATCGAGTTGAGGTATTCGACCGCTATCCGAACCGCCTCGGCGTCCTGCATCCGGATCGATCCGTGGTGGCCTACCAGATCGGTGTTCATCAGCACAGTCGGAATGCCGACGTTGATCAGTCGTTCCAGCACCTCGTCGGTGACCGCGTTGCTGCGTTGGATCACCAGCCCGTCAACGCGGCCCGTCAGATCACGAAGCGGACCCTCGTGATCGACCAGCTCTTCGGCGCTGCCGAGCAGGACGCCTGCGCCTGCCGCCCTGGCGGCGGACTCAGCGCCACGTAGGATCTCGGCGTTGATCGGATTGGTCACGTCGGGCAGAACGATGCCGATGGCGTTTGCCCGCGAAGTCCGCAGGGTGCGACCCACCGGATGTGGGCGGTATCCCAACTCGGCCACGACGGTACGGATCCGCCGGGCTGTGTCCGGGCGGATCCGCAGGCGGGCGTCTCCGTTCAGCAACCTGGAGACGATCGATGGCGCCACGCCGGCCGAACGGGCAACGTCTGCCAGCGTAACTCGCGGGTGACTGGGCACGACGTTGCCTCCTCCGATGCTCCCGACCGGCAGACGGGTGGATCGGTCGAGCCTTCAGAGTGTACGAAGGGAACGGCGTGGTCGGCGGACGTCTCGTTCTCAGGCCTCGGCGAAGGCTCGCCCTAGCGACCGGGCGCGCCGGACGGCGTCGGTGATCCAGACGACGACGCTGGCGCCGAGAGCGACCGTGATGCCGGTCAGCGGCCCGTCCAACGCGGCGGGCGACGTTCGGCGAACGCGGCGGCGCCTTCCTTGCCGTCCTCGCTCTCCAGCAGGACCCGGGCCTCGGCGTGCAGCTGCGCCACGTCGATGGCGCCCAGTTCGGCGCGCATCATGCGCTTGGTGACCTGGACGGCGCGGGGCCCGTTGGCGGCGATCACGGCGGCCAACCCCAGCGCGGTATCGAGCACCTCGTGCCCCGCAACGACGCGGTTGATCAGGCCGAGCTGCAGTGCCCGGTCGGCCGAGATCGGCTGCCCGGTCAGGCCCATCTCCAGGGCGACCTGCAGTGGGATGCGCCGCGGTAGTCGCGTTCCTCCGCCGGCGGCGAGGAGCCCGCGCGTCACCTCCGGCAGGCCGAAGCGGGCATGGTCGGCGGCGACGACGAGGTCGGTGGTCAGCATCAACTCGAAACCGCCGCCGAGCGCGCTGCCATTGACCGCGGCAATGACCGGCTTCGGGCACTCGCCCATCAGCCGCAGGCCACGGTCGACCGGGTGCAGGTCCTCGCCCCTGGCGTAGGCCCGCAGATCCATCCCCGAACTGAACACCCGCTCACCGGCGCCGGTGATGACCACGACCCTGACGGCGTCGTCGGCGCTCGTGCGCTCGAGGGCGTCGACCAGACCCTGACCCGCCGCGGCGTCCAGCGCGTTCGCCGCGTGGGCCCGGTCGATGGTGATGACCAGCACACCGTCACGGTCTTCCGTCAGAACGCTCATCCACCTGCTCCTGTCGCGTGATCGTCGGCGCTCCGGCCCTGATGTCCCGGCGAGCAGCGCACCAGGACCTTGCCCGCCGAGCGCCGCTCGGCCACCGACGTCAGCGCCGCGGCGACGTTCTTGAGCTCGTGGACGGCAGAGATGTGCGGGGTGACGCGGCCGGCCGACAGCAACTCGACCAGCTCACCGAGGTCACGCCTGGTCAGCTCCGGCTCGGACTCGGTGAACGAGCGCATCTCGAAGCCCTTGATCACGCACCCCTTGAGCAGGACCAGGTTGAGCGGGATGCGCGGGATCTCCCCGGAGGCATACCCGACGGTGACGAAGCGCCCCCGCCAGCGCAGGCAGCGCAGCGCCGCCTCGGCGGATGGTCCACCGACCGGGTCGATGACGACATCGACTCCGTTGGGCGCAGCGGCGCGAATCGCCTGGCGCAGGTCGTCGCGGCCGTAGTTGACGACATGTGCCGCCCCGCGGGCGCGGCACAGCGCCAGCTTGTCGTCGGTGGACGCCGCGGCGATGACCGTCGCGCCGCGCCCCGCGGCCAGCTCCACCGCGGCCAGCCCGACGCCACCGCCGGCGCCGAGCACCACCACCACCTCGCCGGGCTCCACCGCAGCGACGGATCGCAGCGAGTGGTACGCCGTGGTGTGGGCCACCCAGAACGCGGCGGCCACGTCCATCGCCACCTCGTCGGGGATGGGCCGGACCGCGGCGGCGGGCACGGCGATGCGCTCGGCGAACGCGCCCACCATCACGGCACCGAAGACCCGGTCCCCGACCGCGAGGTGGTCGACCTTCGGGCCGACGGCCGAGACGCTGCCGGCGAACTCGCTGCCGGGGATGAACGGCAGCGGCGCGGAGACCTGGTAACGGTTGGCGATCAGCAGGACGTCGGGGAAGTTGACGGCGCCATAGGCGATGTCCACGACGACCTCGCCCGGTCCGGCCACGGGGTCAGGGACGTCGCAGATCTGAAGGCTCGTCGGCGGCCCGTACGCATTGCACACCGCGGCGCGCATCACCCTCCTCAGCATCTGGTCGCACTCGACCTCGGCAGGCACCGTAGGCAAGCCGCCGCCCGCCCGGCGAACCGGCGCTCCCGCGCCCACCCGTTGTTCACGAGAACTCCGGCCCCACTGGAGATCACGTGAACAAACGAGCCCTGGTGGGGGTGTCAGCCGGCCAGGGTCAGCGTGGCGTCGGCGGCGCGGTGTGCCCGGCGGCCGGTCACGGGTTCGGCCAGGGCCTCGCCGATGAGGTCGGGGTCGGGGCTCGTGGCCCAGGCCCGCGCCTCGCCGACGCGCACGGCGGCCAGCAGCCTGGTGGGTCCGTCCCGATCGAAGGCCACGGTCGAGGCTTCGATCCACCCGGTTCCGACCCAGTCACGAGGGAGCTCGGGGCGTGCCCGGTGCTCCACGCGATCCTGGCAGTCGAGCCGGGCGAAGCCGGCTGGGGGCTCGGCCGAGTAGATGGCCACCGAGTGCTTGGTCGCGTTGCCGCCGTTGCCGTGCACCAGGCCGGTGCCGCCGCTGCGGACCGCGCCCACCATGGCGGCGATCGCGTGCCCCGTTGCATTGCCCACACCCGCCCCGGCAAAGCACAGTCCGCCGGTCATGGTCAATGGGCGGTCGAGGCCGAAGCCGAGGGTCGCCGCCGACATCTGCACGATGGCGGGAAAGCAGGCATAGAGATCCACGTGGTCCACCTCCGCAGCGCTCAGCCCGGTCCGCTCGAAGGCGGCGGCACCCGCGGCGGCCAGGGCCGGGCACTGGTGGAGCTCGTGGCGCTGGGCGACGCGCCAGGTGTCGTTGCTGCTTGCCACGACGTGCGGGAAGACCAACCGTCCCGTGCGAATCCCGGCCCGCCGTGCTGCATCGGTGCTGCACAGCAGGACGGCCGACGCCATGTCGACGGTGTTGTTGGCCACCATCGCCTTCGTGTACGGCGTGGCGATCATCCGGTTGCCCGGGCCCGGGGCGCAGATCTGCGCGGCGGCATGGGCCGTGTGGTCCCAGGCGTAGGGATTGGCGGCGGCGACCTGGCTGAAGCGGGACCACAGGCCGGCGACGGCCGCCAAGTGGTGCTGCCAATCCAGCCCAGCGGCAGCGCGCAGGCGATCCTCGAACAGCGCATAGGCGACAGCCGGTGGGCCGATGACGGCGGCCTCCTCGATCATGTCGTCGGCGAACCCGCTCACCCGCTCCGGTTCGCCCGTGCCCGGGGCGGCGAGCCAGCCGGGCTCGATCCCGGCGCGCTTCAGGCGCTGCTGCGACCAGCGGGCCTCGCCGCCGACCACCAGGGCGACGTCGATCTCGCCCCGGCTGATCCGCTCTGCCGCGATCCCGAGCAGGTCCTGCGGTCCGGTTCCCGATACGGCGGCCAGTGCGGTCGCCGCGCCCGGCGCACCGATTCGTTCGGCGATCAGCTGGCCGGGGTTGTGGAAGCGGAACCAGCCCCCGGCGACACCCACCCAACCCACGTCGCCCAGCAGCCCTGGGTCCCCGGCGTCCTCGGCGGCGGCGCGTGCACTGGCGATCATCAGCTCGATCGGACCGAGCGCATCGGTCAGTTCCACCTCACCCGGGCGCTGCACCACCTGTGCCGCGCCGGCGATGGCGGGAAGCGGAGAGCGGGAGGTCATCGGGGTGGGGCGGCGGGGCGGCGGGGCGCGGACACGGGGATCCTAGGTTCGAGGCGCCGTCCGGCTCCACACGGGTCGGGCCAGCCAAGCGCCCGCCACCCACAACGCCGTCATCATCCCGGCGCCGACCAGGTAGGCCGAGGTCCGCCCGAGGTGTTCGTAGAGCACCCCGGCCACCGCAGAGGAGATCCCCGCCAGCAGGGTCTGGGCGCCGCCGAGCACGCCGTGCGCACCAGCCTGACGATCTGCCGGCACCACCATCCCGGCGGCGACCGAACTGCTCGACAGGGTGAAGGCGTCGGCGCTCGAGTGCACCATGGCGACGGCGAACATCGCCACACCGCTGCCGACCAGCCCGTACCCGGTGACGCATGCGGTGGCGAACGCCAGCCCGGCCACGCCGAGGCGGAAGGGGCCGATGCGTTGGGCGAGCCGCCCTCCGGCGGCGCCGAACACCACGATCGGCAAGGCGAACAGGCTGATGCCGAGAGAGCTCAGCCATCGCGGGCTGTGCAAGTCCTTCATGGCCACCGACCACAGCGCGTCGAACACGCCGATCATCACGAATACCGCCGAACCGAGCATCACCGCGGCGACGAACGGCCGGGCGCGCAGCAGGTCGATTGCCAGGCGCGGCCCGCTCTGGGCAGCACGGGTCTCGCCGACCACCAGCGCCAGCATCGGCAGCAGCAGGATCGCGTTGACGACGGCGATGGTGATGAACGGGGCGGACAGGCCGAAGTGACCGGCCAGCAGAGCCGACACGGCTGGCCCGGCGGCGAACCCCCCGACCTCTGCCGACAGGATCACCCCGAGGCTGTGGCCGAGGCGTCCCTGATCGGTGACGATGACGATGCGCTTGATGGCCGGGCTCGCCGCGCCGACGCCGACGCCCATGACGCATCGCCCGGCGATCATCGGTGCGAAGGACGTAGCCAGGCCGAGCATCGCCGTGCCGGCCACGTACAGCAGGGCCCCGCCGATCACGACCCGGCGGGCGTGGCCGCGGTCGGCAAGCGGAGCGATGAGGATCTGGGAGGCGAACCCGGCGACGAACCCGACGCCCACGATGAGGCCGAGCCTGGACTCGGCGATGCCGTACTGGTCGCGGAATTCGCCGAGGAGCGAGAACATCGCGCCGTAGCCCGCAGACATCACCGCGGTGAGCGCGCTGAGCACCAGCATCGATCGACGGATGGCGAGCCGGGACAGCACGGGGCGAGGCTACGATTCGCCGGCGCGCCCGGCGAGGTCCATTCGCCGGGCCCGCTGATCGTGCCCGTCGTCGAGGAGGCCAGCTGAGACCGTTCCTGTTCCTGGCCACCCGTGCCCACGATGGTGTGGCCGACGACGAGTACGCGGCGATGCTGCGGTGCACCGAGCTGGATGAGGACCGCTTGACGAGGGTGCGCCTCGAGCGTGATCCCCTCGGTGACATCGATCTGGACCACTGGTCGGGGATCATCGTCGGGGGCAGCCCGTTCAACATCTCCGACCCCGCCGAGGCGAAGTCCACCGTGCAGCGGCGGGTCGAGGCGGAGATGGCCTCGCTGCTCGACCGGGTCGTATCGGCCGACTTCCCGTTCTTCGGGGCGTGCTACGGGATC
>WBZP01001231.1_pt3 | contig 22389 bp, 21 predicted proteins | sample 5204301 | NCBI WGS metagenome assembly WBZP01 (sample SAMN12412401, study PRJNA552823) | activated sludge metagenome | isolation source: activated sludge from nitrification reactor of wastewater treatment plant... | place: USA: Pennsylvania | collected 2017
GAACGCGTCTTGGCCGACCCAGTGGCTCCGGGTACCTGCCCGCAAGGCCAGAGCCTGACGCTGTGTCCGATAGATGGTCCGCCACCTAGACTTGTGCGGTGACGGAACTGCCAGACCTCTCTGATGTGGCCGACGAGTTGTTCGCCCGCCTGCCCGAGCACGACATGGTCCCCACCCTGCAACGGGTGCAGCGGGCAATGGAACTGCTGGGGGATCCGCAGCGCTCTCCCCGGGTCATCCACCTGACGGGTACGAACGGCAAGACATCGACCGCGCGCATGATCGAGACGCTCGTGACGGCATCCGGCCTGAGGGTTGGCACTTTCACGAGCCCGCACCTGCAGTCCGTCACCGAGCGGATCCGGATCGACGGAGCACCGATCAGCCGGGAGCGGTTCGTCGAGGTCCACGAGGACATCCGTCCGATCGTGGCGCTGGTGGATGCCGAACAGGAGTCTGCTGGCCAGCCCGCCCTGACCTTCTTCGAGGTCCTGACGTGCGTCGCCTTTGCGGCGTTCGCCGACGCGCCAGTCGACGTGGCGGTGATCGAGGTCGGGCTCGGTGGCGCTTGGGATGCCACCAACGTGGCCGACGCCGACGTCGCCGTCATCACACCGATCTCACTGGACCACGAACGCTGGCTGGGTGACAGTGTCACTCGGATCGCGGTGGAGAAGGCCGGAATCATCAAGCCGGAGTGCCTCACGGTGGTCGGCCGCCAGGAACCCGAGGTTGTGGACATCCTGGTGCGACGCGGTGCCGAGGTCGGCGCGCGGGTGCGACTGTTCGGGCGCGACTTCGACCTGGTGGGCAGATCTGTGGCGGTGGGTGGCCAGGTACTGGACATCCGCACTGTGTCCGGCCAGTACAACGAGGTCTTCCTGTCATTGCACGGCAGCCACCAGGCCGACAACGCGACACTGGCGGTCGCCGCTGTTGAAGCCCTATTGGTGTCGGAATCTCCGCTGGACCAGGCGCTGGTGGACGCGTTGGGCAGCACAACCTCGCCGGGCAGGCTCGAGGCCGTGTCGCGCGAACCCACTGTGCTGCTCGACGCTGCTCACAATCCTGCCGGGGCGCAGTCGCTGGCCGATGCGTTGAAGGAGTCGTACGCGTTTCTGGACACGACGGCTGTGATCGGCGCCATGGCAGACAAGGACATCCCGGGGATCCTGGCACCGCTGGCCGCTGTTGTCGATCGGGTGGTGGCGACCCAGAACTCGATGCCGCGTTGCGCCAGCGCGGACGCCCTGGGTCGTATGGCTGCCGAACTGTGGGGCGACGACAATGTCACGGTCGAGCCCGACCTCGCGGACGCGCTGGCCACGGCCGTTCGGTTCGCCGAGCAGTCCGGCGGTGGTGTGGTGGTCACCGGCTCCGTGGTCACGGTGGGGGAAGCTCGTGCGATTCTGGGGGCGGAGGGGTCGCCATGAGAGTTCTGGGCACGACAGTTCTGGTGTTCGAGTGGCTGATCCTGGCCCTGGGAATACCGGTCGCTGTCAACACAGCAGGTGTTTCGGCCCCCGCGGCCTGGGGCGTCTTCGGCGTCGCCACGGTGCTGATCGCGCTGGCGGTCGGGACGATCACCAAGCCGACCGGAGTTGTTCTCGGTTGGATGGTCCAGATCGTCATCGTCCTGTCAGGGATCGTGGTGCCTTTGCTGGCGCTGCTGGGCATCCTGTTCGCCGGGCTCTTCTACGCCGCCATCCGGCTGTCGGCCCGCGTGGATCGGGTCAAGGCGACGGACTCCGAAACCCCCGCCGGTTCGGCGCGGTCCCCGGTCGGGGACACTGAGCCGGTGGGCGGCGGTGCCGACCTGGCCTGACCCAACCGGGCGAACCTGAACCTGAACCTGACGACTATGTGGAGGAACGAATGTCCGAGCGCACCTTGATCCTGGTCAAGCCCGACGGTGTGGCCCGCGGCCTCATGGGAGATGTGGTGTCGCGCATCGAACGCAAGGGATACCGCTTCGTGGCCCTGGAGTTGCGAACCCTGGACGCCGAGACCGCCGGGGAGCACTACGCCGAGCACAAGGACAAGCCATTCTTCGCCGACCTGGTCGACTTCATCACCAGCGGTCCGCTGCTGGCGGGTGTCATCGAGGGTCCCGATGCCATCGCTTCGTGGCGGACCATGATGGGCGCCACCAACCCAGCCAACGCCGCGCCAGGAACCATCCGCGGCGACCTGGCCACCGAAATGCAGAACAACGTGTCGCACGGCTCGGACTCTCCCGAGTCGGCAGTCCGCGAGATCGCGATCTTCTTTCCCGACCTGGTCTGAAGAACCCTGAGCGACGGGCGGTACCCGCGCCGGTCAGGACAGCTGCTGGGTCACGGCCGGATGCAACTCGTGATCGGGGTCGACCGACATCAGGAACTCGCGCACCGCTTCGTCCACCTGCTGCAGGATCGCGATGACCGCGTCTCGGTCGGCGTCATAAGGGTCGGCCACGTCCCACCGTCGTACCGGCACCCGCGCAGCGTCCGGCAGGTCCGAGGTGAGCTCGCCGAACACCAATACGTGGTCTGACGCCTCGACCAGTTCCCTTGAGATCCTCTTGGGAAAGTCGGTCAGTTCGACTCCCGCATCGCGCAGTTCGTCCACCACCAGGGGGCTGACCTCCGGTGCCGGTTCGATGCCAGCTGAGTTGACCAGGAACCGGCCGGGTGCATAGAAGCGGATCAGCGCCGCAGCCGCCTGGCTGCGGCCGGCGTTGCGCTGGTCCAGGGTCAGGACCTCAGGATGGTCCTTGGCGATGTCACCGCTGAGGATGCCCTGCGCCCGGACCTGCATGAGCGCATAGCGCCCGGTCAACACCGGCAGGAACGTCGTGACCTTCGCGTTCTCGGCCAACTGCTCGTAGGACGAGTACACGATGTCGCGCAGCTCATGACGATGGACCGCGCCGCCGGTGGCGTTGACGAGGCCGTCCACCACGTGTTCGAGGTGACGATGCATCTCGGGATCGATGTCGGCCATGAACGAGAGTGTGACGGACATCGGCCCGCTACGCCCGCAGGACACGCCTGTCCGGAGACCGCGCCATGCCCGGATGGCCGATTGCCCGAAACGCGCTCCTGTGATTCCTTCCCGATGGCCCGACGGGCACGTAGCATGGCGGCTTGACGGAGTTGGGCCGTCGGGGAATCAAGGGGCGTATGCGTCCTGGTGGGGTGGAAAATGGGGTTCGAGGCTGCCCTCATGGGGCGCGACCTGGCGGTCGACCTGGGCACAGCGAACACACTTGTCTACGTCCGGGGCCGCGGCATCATCGTCGATGAGCCCAGCGTCGTGGCGGTGGACCAGAACACCGGAGCAGCCATCGCCGTGGGCGACCGGGCCAAAGAGATGTTGGGTCGCACCCCTGACGACGTCACCGCCATCCGGCCACTCCAACAAGGCGTGATCGCGGACTTCGAAGCCGCCGAGGACATGCTGCGTCACTTCGTCAGCCGCGCCCAGCCGCGCCGGGCCTTGGCCAAACCACGATTGGTGGTGTGTGTGCCTTCCGGCATCACCGGAGTCGAACGACGCGCCGTCGAGGATGCCGGCTACGCGGCGGGGGCCCGTCGCGTGTACCTGATCGAAGAGCCGATGGCTGCCGCGATCGGAGCCGGACTTCCGGTCTACGAGGCTGCAGGCTCGATGGTCGTGGATATCGGTGGCGGCACCACAGAGGTCGCCGTCATCTCGCTGGGGGGTGTGGTGGTCAGCCTGTCGGCTCGAGTCGGAGGCGATGCGATGGACGACTCCCTGATCCAGTACATGAAGAAGCACTACTCGCTTCTGCTCGGCGAACGCACGGCGGAGCGCATCAAGGTGTCCATCGGATCCGCCTATCCCGCGGCCGAAGAGCCGGACGCCGAGATTCGGGGCCGCGACCTGGTGTCGGGTCTGCCCCGCACGATCCTGGTATCGGCCGAAGAGATCCGTGAGGCGCTCGACGAACCCGTCACTGCGATCGTCGATGCGGTGCGGACCACATTGGACCGCACCCCGCCCGAACTGGCCGGTGATGTGATGGACCGCGGCATCGTGCTGACCGGCGGGGGAGCTCTGCTGGCGGGACTCGATCAGCGTCTGCACCACGAAACCCGCATGCCCGTGCGTACGGCCCCCGACCCGCTCCGGTGCGTCGCACTGGGCGCCGGACGATGTGTCGAGGACTTCTCCGACCTTCAGCCGCTGCTGATGAACCGCCCGAGGCGGTGACCGCGTGAGTGCTTCCCCCACCACTCGCCCCCGCCCTGACTCATCAGCGCTCGACCGACAGCGCCGCTGGCGCCGCTGGGCGCCCGGCCCCACTGCGGCGGCCCTCGCGCTGTTGTGTCTGACCCTGATGCTGCTGGACCTGCGAGGTGGTCCCACCGACCTTCTGCGAAGCGCCGGCGCGGCCGTTGGAGGCCCACTTCAGGCGGTGTCGGACGCAGCGTTCGGTCCCTTGCGCACCGGGGAGTTCCGGCGCGCCGATGCCGAGCAGCTGCAGCGTCAGGTGGCTCAACTGGCCGAATCCAACCGCCGGCTGCAGCTGGAGAACGACGTCCTCGCCGAGCAGGTGGCAGACAATCCGCAGTCGTCCGCCGCTGCAAAGAGAGCTCAAGAACAGGCCGAGTCCGCGGTGGCAGCCCAAGTCGTCGCAGCTGACCCGGCCCTGGGGGTCGCCGCAGTGACCATCGACGCCGGTGCCGACGACGGCGTGGTGATCGACAGTCCGGTGTTGGTGGCGGGCGGTCTGGTCGGGCGGGTCACGGCCACGTCACCATCGACCAGTTCCGTTCTGCTGGTCACCGACCCCGGAAGTTCGGTGGCTGCTCGCGTGACGGACAACAGTGCGTTGGTGCAAGGAGTCGGAGACCGGCGTTCAGCCGATTTGGACTACCTGGACCCGTTGGCAGAGGTCCAGGTCGGGCAGACGGTCACCACGATGGGATCCGACGACGGGTGGCCGTATCCGGCGGGTATACCGGTGGGTACGGTGAGTGCGGTGTCGGGGGACCTGGGTGACCTGGACCGTTCGGTGACCATCGAGCCCGCAGTGGGCCTGTCCACCCTCGACCATGTGATCGTCCTGACGCGGCCCACTGACGCCGCACGACCTCAGGATGCCTCGTGACCCCGCGCCAATGGCAGATCGCGGTGGCCGCGGCCTCGATCTCGTTCGCCGTGCTGTTGCAGTTCGTCGTGCTGTCCCGGTTGCCGATCGTCGGGCCGGGCCTGGTGCTGTGCACGGTGGTCGGCATCGGCATGGCTGGTGGCCAGAACTTCGGGGCCTTCGCCGGCTTCGGTGCCGGTCTCGCGCTGGACATCCTGCCTCCGGCCGACGGGCTGATCGGCAGCTCAGCTCTCGCGCTGGTGATCGTGGGGTACCTGGCGGGCCGGGTCCGTGACCCCCGCGGTCTGGCGCCGTTGCAACTTCTGGGCGTGATCGCCGCGCTGGCGGCCCTGGGCGCCCTTGTATCGCTGGGGTTCACCGCAGTGCTGGGCGGCTCCGCGGGTTCGGTGCCGCAGTCCGTCGTGACCTTGCTCGGCTACGTCGTGGTCACCGCGCTGCTGGGGCTGGTCGTCGTTCCCGCCGTCGGAGCCGCGCTGCGGCGCGTCGGGGGCGGGCGTCGTCGTCGGCGGCGCCTGGGCGCGGTGGCAGGCTGATCGTGACCACTCGGCGATCGAACCTGCGCCTCGTGCTGGTAACCGTGTTCCTGGCGGCCCTGCTGTTGGTGCTGGCGGGCCGCCTGGTCGAACTCACCGTGGTCAGGGGCCCCGCACTGGCTGCAGCCGCTGAGGACAACAGGACCCGCATCGTGCCCGACCCTGCCCCCCGAGGCCTGATCCTGGATTCCGCCGGACGCGCATTGGTCGCCAACACCGCCGCAACAGGTGTCCTGATCGACCGGGGGATCCTGGCCGATCTGCCCGATGCCGGCAGCGACGTCCTGCGCCGGGTGGCTGAGGCTCTGGGGCTGACCCCGGACGAACTGGCCCAGCGACTGGTCGCGTGCGGCACCGACGGGGCAGCCCCCCGGCCGATCTGCGACGACGGCAGCCCACAGGCTCCCGTCTCGGTGCTGGGTCAGGACCGAGCAGCCCTGTTGCCGATCGCCGAGACCCCAGCTCAGTACCCGGGAATCACCCTGACGACCGCCGTCAAGCGGTCCTACCCCCAGTCGGGAGTGTCAGCCGGTCACCTGCTGGGCTATCTGGGAGCGATCTCGGCAGAGGAACTCGCTGCGCAGCCGAATCTGACCACAGCGGACCTGATGGGACGTGGCGGACTCGAAGAGCAGTACGACGCCGACCTGCGAGGCAGCGGTGGGGAGCGGCGCCTGTTGGTGGATGCCCGCGGCGAGGTCAAGGGATCCGAGGAACTCGTGCCCGCCGAGCCGGGTTCGAATCTGGTCACGTCGATCAGCGCCCCTTTGCAGGCGCGGGTCGACACTGCCCTGACCAGCGCCTTGGCGTATGCGGGAAGTCCCGATGCGCGCGCGGCCGCGGTCGTGCTGGACGTCAAGACCGGCCGGGTGCTGGCGATGGGTTCCAAACCCGACTTCAGCCCGGCCGCCTGGGTCGGCGGCGTCACCGAACGCGAGTACCGGCGCATGTCCGACAACGGCGCACTGGTGGACTACGCCGCCACCGGTACCTCACCGCCGGGTTCTGCGTTCAAGCCGATCAGTGTTCTGGGCATGGTGCGGGCCGGCTACTCGGTGACTGAGCCCTACGACTGCCCCAGCACGTACACCGCCGGAGGGCGGACGTTCGCCAACCACGAGTCCCAGGCGTATGGATCCCTGTCGTTGCGGCAGGCGTTGGTGGTGTCGTGCAACACGGTCTTCTACCGGGCGGCGGACCGCCTGTGGCACCGGGGTGGTGGTGAGAACCAGGGGCAAGGGGCCACCGGAGATATCGCTCAAGCGGCCTTGGACCTGGGGCTGGGCCGCCCCACCGGAGTGGACCTTCCGGCCGAAGTCGCGGGCATGGTGGCCAGTCCCGACCAGACGTACCGGCTCTGGGCTGATCGACGGGATGCCTGGTGCACGGCGGCCGACGAGGGCTACCCGGAACTGCGGCGGTCCGACCCTGCCAAGGCGGACTACTTCACCGAACTGGACAAGGACAACTGCCGCTCGGGCATGCTGTGGCGCCAGGGTGATGCCATCAACGCCGCCATCGGGCAGGGCCTGACTGCCACGACTCCGCTGCAACTGGCCGCCGCCTACGCCGCACTGGCCAACGGCGGAATCGTGCGGCAGCCGACGGTGGCCCGCGCGCTGGTTTCGCCGGCTGGCCAGGTCGTGCGAGAGATCAAGCCCACAGAGACCGGGCGACTCGGCGATGATCGCGCTGCGCTCCGGTTCTTGAGCAAGGCGCTGGTGGGGGTCACCCGACCGGGCGGTACTGCGGCCACGGCGTTTGCCGGATTCCCGCTTGACCGCTTCCCTGTGGCCGGCAAGACAGGGACAGCGCAGGTCGAAGGTCAGAACTCGACATCGTGGTTCGCGTCGTACGCGCCCGCAGACGACCCGCAATACGCGGTGGTGGCCATGGTGACCAACGGCGGAGCCGGCGGCGAGACGGCTGCGCCCGCAGTGCGTTCGATCTACGAGTCTCTTTTTGGGGTCGGAACCGACCCTGTGTTCGGGGCCGGTGGCCCGCCTGACACCGTCGCGGCGGTCCGGGGGGTGGGCGGATGAGCGCCCCCACCATGTCCCGACGGCGCTCCGGAGCCGCGCTGAGACGTAAGGACCGGATCCATGCTGCACGCATGGATTGGGTGCTGATCGCCGCTGCTGCGGGACTGTCCCTGTTGGGGTGCGTGCTGGTGGCTTCGGCCGGGGCCGCCGGCGCGGCCGGATCGGGTCCCGCCAAACGGCAGGTGATCGCGGTGATGGTTTCGGTGCTGCTGGCCTACGCCGTCACCAGGCTCGAGCCGCGGTCGTTGCGTGCCTGGACGCCCGCGCTGTACCTGGTGGCCATGGCGGGGCTTCTGCTGCCGTTCACTCCATTGGGCGTCGAGATCGCTGGTGCCAACGCGTGGGTCGCGCTGCCCATGGGATTCACCGTGCAACCATCGGAGTTCGCCAAGTTGGCTCTGATCGCGGCCTTGTCGGCAACGCTGGCCGGTGGCCCCAGAGACCGACACGTCCCGAACGACACGGTGGTTAGGGCGCTGGCGCTGGCGGGACTGCCTCTGGCGATTGTCTTGGTGGGCAATGACACGGGAACCGCCATGATCATCACAGGGATCGTCGCGGTGGTCATGGTGGTGGCCGGGGTCTCGTGGCGATGGCTTGCCGGTTTGGCAGCAGCGGGGGCCCTGGTCGCGGTCGCGGCCATCTCGCTGGGGCTGCTGGCGGACTATCAGATGCAGCGCCTGCTGTCGTTCCTCAATCCCGGCGCTGACCCCTACGGCGCCGGTCTCAACACCATCCAAGCGCGAATCGCTGTCGGTTCGGGGGGTCTGTCAGGGCGGGGCCTGTTCGCGGGGCCGCAGACCCAAGGCGGTTTCGTGCCGGTCAACGATTCCGACTTCGTGTTCTCGGTCGCCGCCGAAGAACTCGGGTTGTTGGGCGCTCTGCTCCTGCTGATCCTGCTGGCAATCCTTCTGTGGCGCGGCCTTCGCATCGCGTTCGACAGTCGGGATATGTTCGGCCGGCTGATCGCGGTGGGTGTCGTGGCGTGGTTCGGGATCCAGTCGTTCGAGAACATCGGCATGAACTTGGGGGTCACCCCGGTCACCGGCGTCACATTGCCCTTCGTGTCGTACGGCGGGTCGTCGATGATCGCGGCATGGCTGGGGATCGGGTTGCTTCAGTTGGTGCGTTTGACCAGCAATCCGCCGCCCCGCACCTGATCAACTCCCATCGGTGCCGCTGTGCTGGTGCAGGAAAGCCACGATCTGCCGCTGGACATCGGCGGCTTGCGGGGACGTGTAGGCCGCCAGGTGCGTTCCTTGGGGCACGACGACCAGGCGCGAATCGGACAGTTCGGTCTGGGCGTACTCGCTGTAGTCGGGCGTCACGTCGGTGTCGGCGTCACCCTGTACCAGCAGGACAGGGGCGGGCACATCGTTCAGTTCCAGTGACTCGATGGCGGCGAATGTCGTCTGGTCGTTGCGCACCCCGTCGCGGCGATCACCCCGATGGCTGACAGTCTGCGCCAAGCGCAACACGAAGTCGCGCTGCACCGGGTCCTGGAACACCGTCTCGGTCAGTTCGGCGACCTGCTCCTTCGTCAGATCGCCCTCGGACGACAGCGTCGCGGAGATCAGTTGCTCCGGGCGGTGTCGCGCGAGCATGGTGATCAACCAGTTGCCCGTCCGGGTTCCGAACATCAACTTCTCGTCGGTGCCCAACCGCCACACATATCGCTTGCTGACAGCTGCCAGGGCCACCAATGACTCCACGACCGCGGGATGCCGCACGGCCATGCGGTAGGACGAGGGACCCCCACCGGACCAGCACAGCACGGCGACCTTCGTGACACCCAACTCTGTCAGCAGGGCGGCGTGCAGATCGGCTTGCGCGTCAATGGACGCCGTGGCGTCGGTCAGGGGCGTACCGAGGTAGCCGGGTCGGCTCGGCACGATCACCCGGAAACCGGCGTCGAGCAAGAACCGCGCCATGAGCCACCCGGCGTCGTATCCACCCGGACTGCCGTGCACCACGAGCACGGGTGCGCCGGTGCCGGCATCGGCGTACTGGACGTCGCCGCGCGAGGTGCGAATCGTGCGGGCATCCGGGCTGTCGGGGGCTGCGGGCATAGGTGCTCCAGGATCAGGGCGGTGCGTTACCGCCACGGTAGTCAGCGCAGCGCCGGGAGGCCCGGCCACGGTCGATCGCAGGCACCGATGTGATTGTCCGCGGTGATCCCCGTAGCCTGTTGGTTCCAGCAAAGCACCCGGGAGGCCCCGTTGACCGCCGCGTCCCTGTACCCCGAAATCGAACCGCTCTTGACCCGGGTGAGCAAACCGATCCAGTACGTGGGCGGCGAGGTCAACTCGGTGACCAAGGACTGGAACGCAGTCGATGTGCGCTGGGCCCTGATCTACCCCGACGCCTACGAGGTCGGCTCGCCCAACCAAGGTGTGCAGATCCTGTACGAAGTGCTCAACGAACGCGACGACGTCTTGGCCGAGCGCGCCTACGCGGTGTGGCCCGACCTCGAGGCCGAGTTGCGGGCCGCGGCATTGCCTTCGTTCACGGTGGACTCCCAACGCTCCCTGGCCGCTTTCGACGTGCTCGGAGTGAGCCTGGCCACCGAACTGGGCTACACCAACCTGCTCACGTTGCTCGATCTGGCCGGGGTCCCGCTGCACAGCACAGATCGCACTGACGAGGATCCCGTGGTCGTCGTCGGCGGGCACGCGGCCTTCAACCCCGAACCGATCGCCGAGTTCGTCGACGCCGCCGTATTGGGCGACGGGGAACAGGCCGTGGGTCGGATCAGTGATCTGGTCGTGCAGTGGAAGAAGGATGGGCGCCCCGGGGGACGGATCGGCCTGCTTGAGTCGCTGGCCCGCACCGGCGTGGTCTACGTGCCGAGCCTGTACGACGTGACATACCGGGATGACGGCGCCATCGCCACCATCGAACCCAACCGGGCTGGTGTGCCGTGGCGAGTGAGCAAGCACACCCTGATGGACTTGGACGAGTGGCCTTACCCCAAGGCGCCGATCGTGCCGGTGGCCGAGACGATCCACGAGCGAATGAGCGTCGAGATCTTCCGCGGCTGCACGCGCGGGTGCCGGTTCTGTCAGGCGGGCATGATCACGCGGCCGGTCCGGGAGCGGTCCGGCTCCACTGTCGCCGAAATGATCGACTGCGGAATCAAACGAACCGGGTTCAACGAGGTCGGTTTGCTCAGCCTGTCCAGCGCCGATCATTCCGAGATCGGTGAGATGGCGAAGGGGTTGGCCGACCGCTATAGCGACTCCAGGACGTCGTTGAGTCTGCCCAGCACCCGCGTCGACGCGTTCAATATCGAACTGGCAGACGAACTGTCACGCAACGGGCGTCGTTCGGGCCTGACGTTCGCCCCCGAAGGCGGCAGTGAGCGTCTGCGCAAAGTGATCAACAAGACCGTGACCGAGCAGGACCTCATCGACACGGTCGCGGCTGCCTACGCCAGCGGTTGGCGGCACGTGAAGTTGTACTTCATGTGCGGTCTGCCGACCGAGACCGACGACGATGTCCTGCAGATCGCACGCCTTGCCCGCGAGGTCATCCGGACCGGTCGCCAGGTGTCCGGCCGCCGGGATATCCGTTGCACGGTGTCGATCGGCGGATTCGTGCCCAAGCCTCACACCCCCTTCCAGTGGGCTGCGCAGTTGTCCGCAGACGAGACCGACCGGCGACTGCAGTTGCTGCGCGACGACATCCGGTCGGACCGCGACTTCGGAAAGTCGATCGGCTTCCGGTATCACGACGGTGAACCCGGCATGGTCGAAGGTCTGTTGGCCCGGGGTGACCGCCGTGTCGGCGCCGTCATCGAGAAGGTCTGGCGTGCCGGGGGGCGGTTTGACGGGTGGTCCGAGCATTTCTCGTTCGAGCGCTGGAATGAGGCCGCTCACCAAGCCTTCGCCGACCAGGTGATTTCGCTGGAATGGTTCACCACGCGCCAACGCGACGCCGACGAGGTTCTTCCGTGGCAGCACCTCGACTCAGGTCTGGACACCGAGTGGTTGTGGCAGGACTGGCAGGATGCGCTGGCCGAAGACGAGGTGGGGGACTGCCGTTGGACCCCGTGTTCCAACTGTGGTGTGTGCGACGTCATGGACACCGAGATCCAGGTGGGGCCGTCGGGCAAGACGTGGATCCCGGTCGAGGTGCTGGCACCTACCGGCCCAGCGACCTCGTCGTGAGCAAGCGGCAGTCGCCCAACCAGGCGCAACCCGTCGTCCAGCGGGTGCGCATGCGATACAGCAAGACAGGTCGCATGCGGTTCGGCAGTGCCAGGGACTTCCAACGGGCCCTGGAGCGAGCGGTCCGCCGTGCGGCCGTACCGGTGGCCATGAGTGGAGGGTTCAACCCACATCCCCGGATCTCGTACGCCAACGCGGTGCCCACGGGCGATTCGAGTCTCGCCGAGTACGTCGAGATCGGACTCGCCGTTGCGATGACCCCTGACCGTCTGGCGGAGGTCATCAACGACGGACTGCCCGACGGGTTCCGGATCGTGGCAGCCATCGAGTCGCCCGGCGGTGGGCTGGCAGACCGTCTCGAAGCGAGTCGGTGGCGGATAGAGCTTCCCGGCAGGACCCAGGCGAGTATCGCAGCCGCAGTGGAGCACATGCTGACGAACGCTCCCGTCACCGTGCCTCGGATGACGAAGTCCGGGACGAGGGACATCGCGGTCAGCGACAACTGGGTCGGCTTCGAGGCCCACGACGGGATCCTGCTGGCCACCGTGCGCACCGCAACTCCGACCGTGCGTCCCGACGACGTGGTGCGGGCCCTACGGTTGGGTCCTGCGGGCCTGTGCACGCGTGAATCCCAGGGGCCACTGCTCGACGGCGCGGTTGCCGACCCGTTCGGCGCCTGAACCGCGAACCCCACGTCCTCCGCGTGACCTGTGCCATACTGCAAGCAGGTCAACAGCCACGATCCACTGATCACACTGATGTGTGCCAGGTGACCGGCAGGGGACCTCGACGCCCCCGCAGCACAACTGCGGAGCAGTGCCGCCGACGCCGATCCGATTCCGGCGTGGTAGGTGCCCGTTGGACGGCCGTCAGGGCCGGGGCCAAGCACATGGACGTCGCGGCGGGTCACCGATCCGCCTGACCGAAACAGACTTCCGGTCCGCTCCGGCGGACCGAACCGAGACCAGGTTCTCGCGCGGTGCCCAGCACCCGGGAACCGTGAAGGGATCGAGCGCATGCTCGACGAACAGGACCAGTCCACACCCAGCCAGACCAACGGGCCCGACGCCGACCCCTCTGGTGCCGCCACCCCCCAGACCCCCGCCGCGCCCCGTCGAAGGCGCGCGGCGCGCCGTCCGGCGGGCCCACCGCCGGAGGCAGAGGCAGTGGCTTTCTCGGCTCCCGCACCTGTGGAAACCCCGGCCCCTGCTGACAGCGACAGCGGCCCCGGTTCGGACACCCAGCAGCCCGCGCGGACCGCACGGCGCACCCGACGCAAGGTCTCGGTGAGTTTCGAGGCCCCGGTCGACGAAGCCGCGGACGAAGCCGCGGCCTCCGGTGGTGCCGTGCCCAGCGTGCCGTTGTTCCAACCGCCTCCCGAGGTTCCCGTGCGGCGCCGCAGCGCCCCCAAGCCGGCCGATGAGTCAGCCGATGACGCCGAGTCGTCCGCCGGAGCCGACGACGCCCCGGATGCCGCGACAGACAAGCCGACGCCGCGCAACCGCCGACGCCGGGGCGGCCGCAGCGGTGGCGCCGACGATTCTTCGTCTGGTTCCGCCGGTGGACAAGCCCGCGGCGGTGGAAACCGTGACGAGCATTCGGACAACGGCGACGCTTCTCAGACGGCACCCGACGATTCCGCGAAGGACTCCACGGCCGATGCGGAGTCCGACGGCGACGCAGACGGTGACGGCACGGTCAGGCGCAGGCGCAGGCGCCGGCGTGGTGGTGGTGGCGGCGGCAGCGACAACGGTGGCGGAGGCTCACAACCCAAGGACGAGGTCACGGCGCTCAAGGGCTCTACCCGTATCGAGGCAAAACGGCAGCGTCGCAAAGAGGGCCGTGAGTCGGGGCGCCGGCGCGCGCCCCTGGTGTCCGAGGCGGAGTTCCTGGCCCGTCGCGAGTCGGTCAAACGGACGATGCTCGTGCGTCAACAAGGGACCCTGACCCAGATCGTTGTCCTCGAGGACGGCGTCCTGGTGGAGCACTACGTCAATCAGGCCACGGCCACCTCGCTGGTGGGGAATGTGTACCTGGGCAAGGTGCAGAACGTCCTGCCGTCGATGGAGGCAGCATTCGTCGACATCGGTCGTGGCCGCAATGCCGTGCTCTATGCGGGCGAGGTCAACTGGGATGCTGCCGGGCTGGACGGCCAACCCAAGCGCATCGAACAGGCGCTGAAATCCGGTGACAAGGTCCTGGTGCAGGTCACCAAGGATCCGATCGGCCACAAGGGTGCCCGTCTGACCAGCCAGGTCTCACTGCCGGGCCGGTTCATCGTCTACGTGCCCGACGGCTCGATGACCGGGATCAGTCGCAAACTTCCCGAGAAGGAACGCACCAGGCTGCGAACCAGCCTTCGAGCCTCGCTGCCCGAGGGTGCGGGCGTCATCGTGCGTACCGCGGCAGAGGGAGCCAGCGAGGAGGACCTGGGACGCGACGTCACGCACCTGACGCAGACCTGGGAGCAGATCTCGGCCAAAGCAGGCAAGGCCAGCCCGCCCGCACTGTTGCACGCGGAACCTGACCTCGCGCTGCGCGTTGTGCGCGACATCTTCAACTCGGACTTCGAGTCGCTGGTTGTGTCCGGCGACGAGATCAGCGCCACGTTGGTGGACTACGTGGCCGAGAATGCCCCCACCCTGTCGGACCGGGTCACGCGCTGGACCGGCGATCAGGACCTGTTTGCCGACTACCGTGTCGACGAACAGTTGGCCAAAGCGCTCGATCGCAAGGTCTACCTACCATCGGGTGGGTCTTTGGTCATCGACCGGACCGAAGCCATGACCGTGGTCGACGTCAACACAGGTCGTTTCACGGGCCAAGGCGGCAACCTGGAAGAGACCGTCACCCGCAACAACCTCGAAGCTGCCGAAGAGATCGTGCGCCAGATCAGGCTGCGTGACTGCGGCGGCATCATCGTCATCGACTTCATCGACATGGTGCTGGAGAGCAATCGGGATCTGGTCATGCGACGCCTTGTCGAATGCCTGGGCCGGGATCGCACCAAACACCAGGTGGCCGAAGTCACCTCTCTCGGGCTGGTCCAGATGACCCGCAAGCGCATAGGCCAAGGACTGCTCGAGACCTTCAGCGAACCGTGTGACTGCTGTAACGGTCGCGGCGTCAAGGTCCACACCGAGCCGGTCGAGGGCAAGGGCGGCGGCCACAACGGCGGTGGCAACGGCGGTGGCAAGGACCGCCGGCCCCGCTCGGTTCGTCCGCCCGGCGCCCACGATCCAGTCGAGGCAGCCGCGGCACGGGCGCGCAACGAGGCGCCCGAGACGTCCGGCGCAGCGGGCGAGGAGCCACCGTCCGATCCGGCTGACACGCATGGGGATGCCGACGTGATCAGCGCGGAGCACCAGGAACCAACCACGACTCCCGACGACGAGCCCGTGGCGACTTGGGCCGACGACGGGCACTCAGAGCACCCGGCCGAGGCGGATCCCACGGACCCCGATGCAGACGAGAAGGAGTCGGCGCCGGCGGAATCGGCGCCCGAGGCCGAAGCTGCGGAATAGTCCGGTTTGACCGAACCCGCGACGACTCCGTAGCCTAGGTGGGTTGCCCCGCGGGGGTGCGATCAACCCGCTGCGGATTCCCAGTTGCGAGTTCGAGCGATGCACCGCCGCCAGCGGGATTCCCCCGCCGGGCCCAGCAGACGACAGAGGAGGAGCGACCGATGTATGCCATCGTCCGCACCGGAGGACACCAGGAGAAGGTCGCAGTGGGCGACGAGATCAACGTGAACCGGCTGGCTCATGCCCCTGGGGACACCGTGACGCTCCCGGCGCTGCTCGTCGTGGCCGACGGCACGGTGACCAGTGACGCCACGGCGCTGTCCGGTGTCACTGTCACAGCCGAGGTCGTGGACCATCATCGCGGTGAGAAGATCCACATCCTGCGCTACAAGAACAAGACCGGCTACCGCCGGCGGCAGGGACACCGCCAGGACCTGACCCGGCTGCGGGTCACCGGCATCGAAGGAGCCTGACACATGGCGCACAAAAAGGGCGCGGCCTCGACAAAGAACGGCCGCGACAGCAACTCACAGCGGCTGGGCGTCAAGCGCTTCGGCGGCCAGGCCGTCAACGCCGGCGAGATCATCGTGCGTCAGCACGGCACCCACTTCCACCCGGGCGACAATGTCGGCCGCGGCGGGGACGACACGTTGTTCGCGCTCTCGGCCGGTACGGTCGAGTTCGGCATGGCTCGCGGCCGCCGCGTGGTCAACGTCCGTCCCTTGGCCTGACCCGGCGCGGGGACCTGATGGCCCCGACGTTCATCGACCTGGTCACAGTGCACGCGTCCGCCGGCGACGGCGGCAACGGCTGTGCGTCGGTCCACCGCGAGAAGTTCAAGCCACTCGGTGGCCCCGACGGGGGCAACGGCGGGCGTGGAGGCTCCGTCGTGCTGGTCGCAGACCCGGCCACCAACACTCTGATCGAGTTCCATCGTCGGCCGCACTTGTCTGCCGGCAACGGTGGGGTCGGCCGTGGTGGCAACCGCACGGGCGCCGACGGATCCGACGTCGTCGCCCATGTGCCGGTCGGCACCGTCGTCCTGTCACAAGCAGGGGAGCCGCTCGCGGATCTGAATGTGCCGGGAATGACCTGGACCCTGGCCCAGGGCGGCCGGGGCGGGCTCGGCAACGCGTCGTTGTCGTCACCACGGCGCAAGGCGCCCGGCTTCGCGCTGCTCGGCGAACCGGGCGACATGCGCGACGTCACTCTGGAACTGAAGTCGGTGGCGGACGCCGCCCTGGTGGGGTTCCCGAGCGCAGGCAAGTCCAGTCTGATCGCCGCCATGAGTGCGGCTCGCCCCAAGATCGCCGACTATCCCTTCACCACCCTGGAACCGAACCTGGGGGTGGTGGCCTCGGGTGACACATCGTTCACGATGGCCGATGTTCCCGGTCTGATCCCCGGAGCCAGCCAGGGAAAGGGACTGGGACTGGAATTCCTGCGCCACATCGAGCGCTGCGACGTGATCGTCCACGTGATCGACTGCGCCACGCTGGAGCCGGGCCGAGACCCGCTGACCGACCTGTCCGCGATCGAGCACGAACTGGAACAGTACGGCTCGTTCGACGACCGGCCGCGCATCATCGTTCTCAATAAGGTCGATGTGCCGCAGGCGCGCGAACTGGCCGATCTCGTGACTCCGGAGTTGGCCGAGCGCGGCTGGCCGGTGCTGCACGTCAGTGCTGCCAGCCACGAGGGCTTGCGGCAACTCGGTTTCGCAATCGGCGAGGTCTTGGCTGCACGCCCGGCGGAACCGGCTGCGCCGCTCGTGGTGATTTCGCCGCCCGCTGTCGACGACCGTCGATTCTCTGTCCAACAGGTGGGTGACGCTTTCGTGGTCCGCGGCACCCAACCTGAACGCTGGGTGCGCCAGACCGACTTCGGCAACGACGAGGCCGTCGGGTACTTGGGCGATCGGCTGGCCCGACTCGGAGTCGAGGACGAACTGACGGCCAAGGGCGCCACGCCGGGATGCACCGTGATCATCGGCCCGGCCGATTCGGGTGTGATCTTCGACTGGGAACCCACGATCGGTGCCGGTGGGCATCGGCCGGCGGGCCCCCGGGGGACCGATGAGCGGTTGGGTGAATGATGGTCGACCGCGCAGTGTTCGGCGATGCTCGGCGGATCGTCGTCAAAGTGGGTTCGTCATCGCTGGCGACCGCTTCCGGCGGGTTGAACCCCGATGCCATCGGCACCCTCGCCGAAGTCATCGGTGGTGCTGTCACGGGAGGCCGTGAGATCGTCCTGGTCACCAGCGGTGCCGTCGCGGGGGCGATGGGACCCTTGAAACTGAGGGCACGACCACAGGATCTCGCGACCCAGCAGGCTGCGGCGAGTGTGGGCCAGGGCGCGTTGATCGCCCGATATGCCGATGCCTTCGCGCGGTTGGATCTGGTGGTGGGCCAAGTGCTGCTCACCGCCGACGACATGGTCCGTCGGGCGCATTACCGCAACGCGCAGCGCACCCTCTACCGACTGCTCGAACTCGGTGTGGTTCCCATCGTCAACGAGAATGACACCGTGGCCACGGACGAACTCAGGTTCGGCGACAACGACCGCCTGGCTGCATTGGTGGCGCACCTTGTACATGCCGAGGCGCTCATCCTGCTCAGTGACGTCCCGGGCCTGTTCACCGGGCCGCCGACCCATGCGGACTCCCGGATGATCAGCGACGTGCGCGACTTCGCCGTCATGGACACAGTGGACATCAGCCGTCGGGGCCGGTCCGGAGTCGGCTCCGGGGGCATGCGCACAAAGGTGGCGTCCGCCGAACTGGCTGCGGGGGCGGGCATTCCCGTGCTGCTGGCGGGTACCGAGCAGGTATCCGATGCCCTGGCGGGCCGCGCGGTCGGGACCATGTTCCATCCGACTGGCCGCCGGATCCCCACACGACTGCTGTGGCTGGCACACGCGGCAGCTCCTGCGGGCTCACTGGAGTTGGATCCGGGCGCGGTGGTAGCTGTCATCGACCGCCGAAAGTCGCTGCTGCCTGCCGGAATTCGGGGGGTATCCGGTGAATTCACCGCAGGTGACCCGGTCGACCTCTTGGACGAAAACGGGCGTGTCGTGGCGCGGGGACTGGTGAACTTTGACTCGGCGGAACTGCCCGGCCTGTTGGGCCGGTCGACCAGGGATCTGGCCGTGGAGTTCGGTGCCGCCTACGAAAGAGAGGTCGTCCATCGCGACGACCTGGTGGTGATGTCCGGGGGCTGAAGGAGGGTGCATGGCACAGGATGCCGCTGCTCTGCGCCTGCCCGGTGTCATGTGGCACGTGACTCTGACGCTGCACGGTCAACCCCAGAAGCCTGAGCACCTTCAATCGGCGCTCCAGGAACTCGCCTTCCACCACGGCTTCGACCTGTCGGCTCGATTCAGTCCCGACACGGTGGAGTTGCGGTACTGGGACGAAGGTCAGGACTGTCGGGTGGTGGTCGGACATGCCCTGGGACTGTGGGACGCTCACCGCGAGGACCGGGAACTGCCGTCGTGGCCCGTGGTCGGCGTCGAGGTCCTGGACCGGCCGTCATTCCAACGTCGTTGGCCCGACGCCGCAGGATCCGACTTGCTCGCGCCGGGGGTACGCCCGCTGGGTCCCACCCAGTCGTAGCCCTACGCTGAGCAGATGAGCATCTCTTCTGCCGATGACGTGCTGGCCGCGGCGGGGCGCGCCCGAGCCGCCGCCATCGAGTTGCGCGCGGCGACGGCCGACCGCAAGAACCGCGCCCTGACGACCCTGGCCGAACACCTACACAAGGACCGCGACCAGATCGTTGCCGCCAATAGCGCGGATGTCGCGGCCGCTGTGGCAGCCGGGACACCGGCCGGGCTGGTCGACCGGCTGACCCTGTCGCATGAACGGCTCACCGAGATCATCGAAGCCATCGCGACCGTGGTCGAGTTGCCCGACCCGGTCGGCGAGGTCGTCCGGGGCTACCGCCTTCCCAATGGCCTGAGCGTGGAGCAGGTCAGGGTCCCCATCGGGGTGGTCGGCATGATTTACGAGGCCCGCCCCAATGTGACCGTCGATGCCGCCGCCCTGTGCCTGAAGTCCGGTAACGCCGTACTCCTGCGGGGGTCGTCATCGGCTGCGCGCACAAACGTGGCGCTCATCGAGTCCATGCAGACGGCGCTTCGAGCCGAGGGTCTGCCGGCCGACGCGATCCAGGCGGTTCCGGGAACCGGCCACGAGACGGTCGACCACTTGATCAAGGCGCGCGGGTGGGTGGACGTCGTGATCCCGCGCGGTGGCGCCGACCTGATCAACCGTGTCGTGGACGGGGCCCGGGTACCGGTCATCGAGACCGGCATCGGCAACTGCCACGTGTACGTGGACCGCGACGCCGATCCCGACAAGGCCGTTGCGATAGTGGTCAATGCCAAGACCCAACGGACCAGTGTGTGCAACGCAGCCGAGACCCTGTTGGTGCACGAGAGTCTGGCCGGGACTCTCCTGCCGGAGTTGGCCCGGGCCCTCGCATCTGAGGGCGTCACCCTGCACACCGACGGGCCGGCCGCAGCGGCACTCGCGGCCGCAGGGCTGTCCAGCGTCGCTGCCACCGACGAGGACTGGGCCCAGGAGTACTACTCGTTGGACCTGGCGGTGGCACTGGTGCCCGACGTCGCCGGTGCCGCCGCCCACATCCGCAGGTGGAGTTCAGGACATACCGAGGCGATCGTGTCGGATTCGGCGAGTTCGATCCAGGAATTCATCAACGGAGTCGACAGTGCGGCGATCGCCGTGAACGCCAGCACCCGCTTCACCGATGGCGGCGAACTCGGTTTCGGGGCTGAGATCGGCATCTCCACACAGAAACTGCATGCCCGTGGACCGATGGCCCTACCCGAGCTGACCACCACGACCTTCATCATCACCGGTTCCGGCCACATCAGGCGATGAGCGCCCATACCCGTGGCGGTCCAGCCACCAGGGCGGGGCTTCGCTAGGCTTCCGCCAGGAGCACGTGCGGAGGAAACCATGTATCTGGGAACGTTGGCAATGTTGGCCGCGGAAGGCGAGTCAGAAATGGCTGGGTCCGAGTCCGTCGTCGCTTGGGCGCCCTGGGTCTACGGCGCCATCGCGTTGGTGGTCCTGCTGGCGCTCTTGCTGGTCGTGACGCGTCTCGATCTCGATCGCTGATCTGGCGTGACCATGCCCGCCCGTAGCGGCCCGGTGGGCGTGATGGGCGGGACATTCGACCCGATCCACCTGGGGCACCTGGTGGCCGCCAGCGAGGTGGCGGCCGAGTTCGGACTGGACGAAGTGCTTTTTGTGCCGACCGGCGAGCCCTGGCAGAAGAGCGGGCGCAGGGTCAGCGCCGGGGAACACCGGCACGCCATGACTCTGATCGCCACCGCATCCGATTCACGATTCAGCGTCAGCCGGGTCGACCTTGACCGGTCCGGACCTACGTACACGGTCGACACACTGCGGGACCTCCATGTCCAGTTGGGTCCCGAGCGCCCGCTGTCGTTCATCACGGGCGCCGACGCGCTGAATCAGATCCTGACCTGGCGGGACCACGATGAGGTTCTGCGTCTGGCCCACATGATCGGCGTGAGTCGGCCAGGTCACACACTGGCGCCAAGGGTCGCCCCGCAGGAATCAGTTAGTCTGATCGAGATCCCCGCCCTGGCGATCTCCTCGTCGGACATCAGAGCCCGGGTGGCCGCGGGGCGTCCTATTCGGTACCTGGTGCCCGACGGGGTGGATCACTACATCGCCAAGACGGCCCTCTATCGGGATGACGTGTGACAGACGCTGAGAAGCAGGCGGAGGAACACCGCCTGCGCCGCACGACGCGGCACCTCATCTTCAGCGTGGCAGCCGTGGCCGCTTTTGCGGTCGCTTTCGCGGCGATCTACTGGTGGGCCTCGGGCCGGCCTGTGGAACCAGAGCCGAGCCCGCCACCGGTCTCGCCGACCAGTACTCCCCAACCGACCCCCGTTCCCGCGGACCGCGAAACCCTTCTGCTGCAGGCCACCACTCCCGTGGGGGCCATGGGCAATCTCCTCACCGGGCTTCCCTCCGAACCGGGGCGCAAAGCGACGCTGCTCCCACTTCGGGCCGACCTGATTGTGTCCGACCCGCGCAACGGCCCAGCGCCGCTGAGCCAGACCGTGTCGGGATTCGACACGCTGCGGCCCTCCACCAGCGTGTCCGCCACCGTGGGTGTCCGGGTGGACGCCTCGTGGCGCCTGGACCGCAAGGCACTGGCCGGGCTGGTCGACTCGGTGGCGGGGGTCCCGGTCGACGTCGACCAGCCGCTGCGCATCCGCGATGAGACGGGCCAGGTCGTCCTGCGACTGCCCTCGGGCAGGCAACGCTTGTCCGGCACCCAAGCGTCCTGGTACGCCGTGGGCCAAGTGCGTGGACAGACCCCCGAGTTGGCGACCCAGCGGTTCCAGAGCGTGATTACTGCGACCTTGTTGCGCCTTCCCGCATCGGATGTCGAGATTCGCGAGTCACTCACGGCATTGGGCGCCCTGGCACCGTCCAGCATCGGAACACAAGAACTGGCCAACTACCTGCTCGACCTGTCCGATGCGCTCAAGGCGGATCAAGTGGTCACCGTCGATCTGCCGGTGTCCGAGATCTCGTTCGCCGGTTCATCGGTCAGTTGGCTGGACTATTCGGGAGCCACTCCGATCCTGCGCGCCCGGATGCCCTACGCGTTGTGGCAGGCCGGTGTGGACGGTCCAGCGCGGGTTCTAGTGGCCGCCCCGCAGGACCCCCCAGGCACCTTGGGCTATGCGCGCACCGCGTTGACCGGCGCGGGGCTGATCTTCGTCGATGGCCGCGGCACCCCGACGGCGTCGAACAAGCGGACATCGATCCTCGTGCGCGGGGTGGCCCCCTTATCCACCGAGATCGAGGCCGCGCTCGGTACCCCCCGCGCGCAGGTTCGGACTGTCCCGGTCTCGCCCCTGCGGGGGCGCCCTTGGGCGGACTCCGACGTGGTGCTGGGCTCCGATTACGACCCCGCAGGACAGGCGACC
>WBZP01002258.1_pt1 | contig 22387 bp, 17 predicted proteins | sample 5204301 | NCBI WGS metagenome assembly WBZP01 (sample SAMN12412401, study PRJNA552823) | activated sludge metagenome | isolation source: activated sludge from nitrification reactor of wastewater treatment plant... | place: USA: Pennsylvania | collected 2017
CGTACTCCAGACCGGCTGCCCTGAGCTCGGTACCACCGCGCATCACATGCACGGGCTGGTTGGAGCGGACACGCTCCAGCACGACGAAGAAGTGCAGGAACTCACCGCGCATGACCACCGGGGTGCCGGCCGCGTCCTGCGTCGAGACCTCCGCGGCACCGATCAGCTGCACCTCGCTGCCGTCACCGTTGCTCACCGCCTTGCGCGCTTGGGCCAGGGTCACGCGGCCATCGGTGGCGACGGAGCGGATGCGCGCCGTGTCGACTTCCACATGATCGGTGGCCGGGAAGTGGCGCAAATGCTCGCCTTCGATGCGCAAGCGCTGCCGACCGGCAGCGTCGAAGCGCTCCAGCGAGAACCGCTTCATCGTGTAGTCGGGCTCGCTCGAGACCGGGCGCTGCTCGACGGGGGCCGGGGGAAGGGGCGCGTTTTTCAGCAACCACCAGGTGGCCAGCGCCAGCGCCGCCATCAGCGCCAGCGGCAGGTAGGCCGAAAGCTGCAGCCGGCCCCTCCAGGCAGCGGCAGCCATCAGCGGGCGTCCAGGGTCTGCATGTGGCTGCGCAGCAGGCCGGCATATCGCCCGGCGGCCATCAGCAGCAGATCACAGAACTCGCGTGCCGCGCCATGACCGCCGGTTGCCGCGGTGACGTGCTGCGCCACGGCCTTGACCTCGGCGTGGGCGTTGGCCGGCGCGGCGGCAAAGCCGGCACGGGTCAGCAGCGGCAGGTCGGGCCAGTCGTCGCCGATGGCCGCCACGTCCGGCCAGGCCAGGCCCAGGCTGTTCAGCAGGTTCTGCGCCGCGGCGGCCTTGTCGTGCACGCCGTAGACCGCATGCTGCAGGCCCAGGTCGGCGACGCGGCGGCGCACGGCCGGCGAATCACGCCCGGTGATGATGATCGGCTCGATGCCGCCCAGCTGCAGCAGCTTCAAGCCGTGGCCGTCCAGCGTGCAGAAGGCTTTCACCGTTTCCCCCTGATCGCCGATGTAGAGCCGCCCGTCGGTGAGCACACCGTCCACGTCGAAGATCGCCGCTTTCATGCCCAGGCCCGTTCCCTGCGCGCGCAGCAGTGTTTCGGGTGGGAACGACAGCACGGCCAAGGTGCCTCGGACGGGCGTCATATCACCTTGGCACGCATCAGGTCGTTGGAGTTGAGCGCGCCAACGAGCAGGCCCTGTTCGTCCACCACCAGCACGCTGGTGATGCGGTGCTGTTCCATCAGGCCGGCGGCATCGACGGCCAGATCGCCGGCACGCACCAGGCGCGGGTCGTGATGCATCACTTGCTGCGCCTGCAGCGCACGCAGGTCGCCCCCACGTTCGATCAGGCGACGCAGGTCACCGTCGGTGAAGATGCCGATCGGCCGCCCTGCCGTGTCGACCACGGCGGCAAAGCCCAGGCCCTTGCCGGTCATCACACGCAACAAGGCGTCGAAGCTGGCCTGCGGTGCCACGCGGGGCACAGCGTCGCCGCTGCGCATCAGGTCGTGTACATGCATCAGCAGCTTGCGGCCCAGGCTGCCACCGGGATGGCTGCGTGCAAAGTCCTCCTCGCGAAACCCGCGCGCATCCAGGAGTGCCACCGCGAGCGCATCCCCCAGCGCCATCTGTGCCGTGGTGCTGGCCGTAGGCGCCAGGTTCAGCGGGCAGGCCTCTTCTTCCACCGCGCAGTCCAGCACGACATCGGCATGACGGGCCAGCGTGGAGCCGGGCCTGCCCGTCATGGCCACCAGCTGCACGCCGATGCGGCGCATGGCGGGCAAGATGGCGGCCAGCTCGTCAACCTCGCCGCTGTTGCTGATGGCCAGCACCACGTCGCCCGAGATGAGCATGCCCAGGTCGCCGTGGCTGGCCTCCGCCGGGTGCACAAAAAACGCCGGCGTGCCGGTGCTGGCCAGCGTGGCGGCGATCTTGCGGCCCACGTGACCGCTCTTGCCCATGCCCATCACCACCACGCGGCCGCTGCATTCCAGCATGCAGCGCACGGCCCGGGCAAAGCCTTCGCCCTGCCGTGCCGCCAGGCCGGCGAGGGCGCGCGCCTCGATCTCGAAGGTGCGTGCCGCCAGTTCCAGCGCCCGGGCGGCATCGAAGGGGTGTAAGGTGCGCGGCGCGCTGATGGCCATCGGCTGGGGGTCCAATAAGATCGGGCCATTCTAGGAGGCGGCCGCTCGACGCCGGCCCATCCGCCAATTGGCCACCACGCTCGAACTCGTCCTGCTGTACCTGATCGCCGCCGTGCTGGGCGTGGTGGCTTGCCGCTCGCTGAAGATGCCTCCGATCCTGGGCTACCTGGTGGTCGGTGTGCTGATCGGCCCCAACGCGCTGGCGCTGGCCAAGGACACGGTGGGCGTCAAGTACCTGGCCGAGTTCGGCGTGGTGTTCCTGATGTTCGTCATCGGGCTGGAGTTCAACCTGCCCAAGCTGCGCAGCATGCGCACGCTGGTGTTCGGGCTCGGCTCTTCGCAGGTGGTGCTTACCATCGTCGGCACGCTGCTGGGGCACGCCGTGCTCTCAGCCGCCTTTCTGACCTTGACGGGTCAGGACTGGCGCATGGGCTGGCAGGGTGCGGTGGTGCTGGGCGGCGCCATCGCGATGAGTTCCACCGCCATCGTCGTGAAGATGATGGCCGAACGGCTGGAGCTGGAGAGCGAACACGGCCGCCGCGTCATCGGCGTGCTGCTGTTCCAGGACCTGGCCGTGGTGCCGCTGCTGGTGCTGATCCCGGCGCTGAACACCAGCGGCGAGCAGATGGCCTGGTCGATGGGGCTGGCCGTGCTCAAGGCCGCGGCCGTGCTGACCCTGCTGCTGGTGGGCGGCCAGCGCATCATGCGCTGGTGGCTGACCCTGGTGGCCCGGCGCAAGAGCGAAGAGCTGTTCATGCTCAACCTGCTGCTCATCACGCTGGGCCTGTCCTACCTGACCGAGCACGCCGGCCTGAGCCTGGCGCTGGGCGCGTTTGTCGCCGGCATGCTGGTGGCGGAGACCGAATACAAGCACCAGGTGGAAACCGACATCCGGCCCTTCCACGACGTGCTCCTGGGCCTGTTCTTCATCACCATCGGCATGAAGCTGGATTGGCGGCCGGTGCTGGACCAGTGGCTGCTGGTGCTGCTGCTGACCACGCTGCCGGTGTTTGCCAAGTTCCTGCTGGTGGCCGCGCTGACGCGGGCCTTCGGTGCCCAGCCCGGGGTGGCGCTGCGCACCGGCTTGTACCTGGCACAGGCTGGCGAGTTCGGCTTCGTGCTGTTGACGCTGGGTGCCGACAACGGCCTCGTGACCGCCGAATGGGTCAGCCCGATCCTGGCCAGCATGGTGCTGTCGATGCTGGCCACGCCGGCGCTGATCCTCCACAGCAACCGCATCGTCAACCGGCTCAGCGCCAACGACTGGCTGATGCAGTCGGTGGCGCTGACCAGCATCGCCAAACGGGCCATCTCGGCGGAGAAGCACGTGATCATCTGCGGCTACGGCCGCAGCGGCCAGAACCTGGCGCGTCTGCTGGCGCCCGAGCGCATCCCCTACATGGCGCTGGACCTGGACCCCGACCGCGTGCGCCAGGCCGCCGCGGCCGGGCAGAGCGTGGTCTTCGGCGATGCGGCGCGGCTGCCGAGCCTGATGGCCGCCGGCCTGGCGCGCGCCGCGGCGGTGGTGGTCACCTACCACGACACGCCCTCGGCGCTGAAGATCCTGCACCTGGTGCAGGATCATGCGCCCAAGGTGCCGGTCATCGTGCGCACCATCGACGACGCCGACTTCGACCGCCTGCGCGCCGCCGGGGCCACCGAGGTGGTGCCCGAGGCCATCGAAGGCAGCCTGATGCTGGCCGGCCACGCGCTGGCGCTGGTGGGCGTGCCCATGGCGCGCGTGATCCGCATCACGCGCGACGCCCGCGATGCGCGATACCGGCTGCTGCGGGGATACTTCCACGGTGCCGACGACGACACGGTGCAAGAGCTGGAACAGGCAAGGCTGAAGAGCGTGACACTGCCCGAGGCCGCACGCTGCGCCGGCCAGCGGCTGAGCGCGCTGGCCTTGCACGCGACGGGGGTCAGCGTGGTCTCGGTGCGCCGCGCCAGCGGCGGCGTGACCGAACCGAGCTCGAGCTACGAGCTGGCGGCGGGCGACACGCTGGTGCTGTCCGGCCTGCCCGAACCGCTGGCGCTGGCCGAAGACAAACTGCTGCGCGGCTGAGGCGGCTGACTATGATGCCGCCCACCATGGTCGACATCCTCGAAACCTCGCCCGCCGACTACATCCGTGCGCACATCCGAACCGTGCCGGACTGGCCTTCACCGGGAGTGATGTTCCGCGACATCACGCCGCTGCTGAGCAAGCCGCGCGTCTTTCGCGTGCTGATCGACCAGTTCGTGCACCGCTACTTCGAGACCCGGCCCGACGTGATCGCCGGGCTGGACGCACGCGGCTTCATCATCGGCAGCGTGGTGGCCTACGAGCTGGGCGTGGGTTTCGTGCCGATCCGCAAGAAGGGCAAGCTGCCGTTCACGACGGTCGAGGAGACCTATGAACTGGAGTACGGCTCGGCCACGGTGGAGATCCACACCGACGCGGTGCGACCGGGCCACCGCGTGGTGCTGATCGACGACCTCATCGCCACCGGCGGCACCATGATGGCCGGCCGGCGCCTGCTCGAGCGCCTGGGTGCCGATGTCATCGAGGGCGCCGCCATCGTCGACCTGCCCGAGCTGGGCGGCTCGGCGAAGTTGCGTGGCGCGGGCCTGGCGCTTCACACGCTGGTGGACTTCGGCGGACACTGAAGCGCCGCCCGCTGCAGCAGCATGGCGTCGCCGTAGCTGAAGAAGCGGTAGCGCGACTCCACCGCGTGGCGGTACAGCGCCCGCGCCTGCGCGTGGCCCGCGAAGGCGCTGACCAGCATCATCAGCGTGCTGCGGGGCAGGTGAAAGTTGGTCAGCAGCAGGTCGACCACGGCAAAGGCGTGACCGGGCCTGATGAAGATGTCGGTCTCGCCGGTGCATGCCTTCAAGCTGCCCCCGAGGGCGGCGGATTCCAGCGCCCGCAGCGCCGTCGTGCCCACGGCTAGCACCCTGCCGCCGCGCCGGCGGGTGGCCTCGATGGCATCGACAGTCTGGGCGCAAACCTCGAACCATTCGCTGTGCATGCGGTGCTCGGCGATGTGGTGCACGCGCACCGGCTGGAAGGTGCCGGCCCCGATGTGCAGCGTCACGGCCACACGTTGCACACCACGCTGCTGCAGTGCGTCCAGCACCACCTGGTCGAAGTGCAGCGCGGCGGTGGGCGCGGCCACGGCACCCGGCCGCGCGGCAAAGACGGTCTGGTAGCGCTGGGCGTCTTCGGCCGTGTCGTCGTGCCGGATGTAGGGCGGCAGTGGCACGTGGCCGAACTGCTCCAGCAGCTGCAGCGGATCGGCGGGCAAGCGCAGCCTGAACAGCGCGTCCTCGGGTCCGGCGCGGCCCAGCACCTCGGCGTCAAAACTGCCCGCCAGGCGCAAACGAGTTCCCGGCCGCGGCGACTTGCTGGCCCGCAGGTGGGCCAGCACCTCGTGACCCGGCAGCACCCTCTCGACCAGCATCTCCACTGCGCCGCCCGTGGGTTTTTCGCCCAGCAGCCGTGCCTTGATCACCCGGGTGTCGTTGAAGACCATCAGGTCACCGACCTGCAGCAGACCCGGCAGATCGGTGAACCGCCTATCCACCGGCAAGGCTCCTCGCCCGTCGAGCAGGCGTGAGCCGCTGCGCTGCGCCGCCGGGTGCTGCGCGATCAGCTCGGGCGGCAGGTGGAAGTCGAAGTCCGCCAGCGTCAGGCTGGCCAGGGATGCGGGTTGTCGCGACTGGGATGCGGAGGTCATGACGCAGGCTTCACTGGCCTGGAGCTGGGGCTCGGGTCGAACAGGCCAAAATTGTTCCATGCCCGCTCCTTCCGCGCCCGGCCTGGCAGCCAAAGCCCCCGCAATCCGACTCTCGGCGCCGCAGCGGGCCCTGCACAAGCTCGGCCTACAACGCGACATCGACCTCGCCCTGCACCTGCCGATGCGCTACGAGGACGAGACACGGCTGGTGCCGATGGCCGCGCTGCGCGACTTCCAGACCGCCCAGGTGCAGGGCGTGGTGCGCGACTGCGCAGTCCAGACGCACGGCCGCCGGCAGCTCGTGGTGCGCCTGGCGGATGCCAGCGGCGAGCTGGTTCTGCGCCTGCTGCACTTCTACCCCTCCCAGCAGCGCGCCCTGGCGGTCGGGCAAAACGTGCGCGCGCGCGGCGAGGTGCGTGGCGGGTTCTTCGGGCGCGAGATGGTGCACCCGGATTTCCGCGTCGTGCAAGCCGACACGCCGCTGCCTCAAGCGCTGACGCCGGTCTATCCCAGCACGGCCGCGCTGCCGCAGGCCTATCTGCGCAAGGCCGTGGCGTCGGCACTGCAGCGCGCACCGCTGGCTGAGCTGCTGCCGCCCCAGGTGCTACCCGCGGGGCTGCCCACGCTTCGCGACGCGCTGCAGCTGCTGCACCACCCACCAGCCGGCACGCCGCTGGCAACACTCGAGGACCACAGTCATCCGGCCTGGCAGCGCCTGAAGTTCGAGGAGCTGTTGGCTCAGCAGCTGTCGCAGGCGATGGCCCAGGCGGCACGGGCGCGGCTATCAGCACCGGCCCTGGTCCCCAGTGCCGGTGGTCTGCAGGCGCAGCTGCGGGCCGGGCTGCCGTTTGCCCTCACCGCAGCCCAGCAGCGTGTGGTGGCCGAGATCGCTGCCGACCTGGCCCGGCCCCGGCCCATGCACCGGCTGCTGCAGGGCGACGTGGGCTCGGGCAAGACCGTGGTCGCGGCGCTGGCGGCGGCAGCGGCGATGGACGCCGGCTGGCAGTGTGCGCTGATGGCGCCGACCGAGATCCTGGCCGAGCAGCATTTCCGCAAACTGGTGCACTGGCTGCAGCCGCTTGGCGTGCAGGTGGCCTGGCTCACCGGCAGCCGCAAGGGCAAGGCCCGCCAGACCATGCTGGCGGCCGTGGCCAGCGGCCAAGCCGGCCTGGTGGTAGGCACGCACGCCGTGATCCAGGCCGACGTGGTGTTCGCCCGTCTGGGGCTGGCGGTGGTGGACGAACAGCACCGCTTCGGTGTCGCGCAGCGCCTGGCCTTGCGCGCCAAACTGGGCGAGCAGGCGCTGGAGCCGCACCTGCTGATGATGAGCGCCACGCCCATCCCACGCACGCTGGCCATGAGCTACTTCGCGGATCTAAGTGTCAGCACGATCGATCAACTGCCGCCTGGCCGCACGCCCGTTCTGACCAAGGTCTTTGCCGAAGGCAAGCGCGCCGCCGTGATCGGCCGCATCCGCGACGAGCTGGCGCAGGGCCGCCAGGTCTACTGGGTGTGCCCGCTGGTCGAAGAGAGCGAACATCTGGACCTGCAGAACGCCACCGCCACCCACGCCGAACTGGCTGCACTGCTGCCCGGCGTGGCCGTAGGCCTGCTGCACGGTCGCATGAGCAGTACGGACAAGGCTATGGTGATGTCCGGTTTCAGCTCGGGTGCGCTGAAGCTGCTGGTTGCCACCACGGTGATCGAGGTCGGCGTGGACGTGCCCAACGCCAGCCTGATGATCATCGACCACGCCGAACGCTTCGGCCTGGCCCAGTTGCACCAGCTGCGCGGCCGTGTCGGCCGCGGCGCCGTGGCCAGCGTCTGCGTGCTGCTGTACGGCCCGGCGCTGTCGCCGGCCGGCAAGGCACGGCTGAAGGCGATGGCCCGGACCCAGGACGGCTTCGAGATCGCGCGCATCGACCTCGAGATTCGCGGCCCGGGCGAGTTCATGGGTGCGCGCCAGAGTGGCGATGCGCTGCTGCGTTTTGCCGACCTGGCCGACGATGCTGCGCTGCTGCAGCGTGCACGGGCCGTCACGCCGATGCTGCTGCACGACCACGCCCAGGTCGCCGAGGCCCATGTCTCACGCTGGCATGCCAATCGGGCCGACTACCTCAAGGCCTGAGCTGCGCAACACGCAGGCTCAGGCCGGGGCTCTTGCGGGCAATGCGTGCGCCGTGCTGGCCCAGCGATCGCGGGGGCTGGGCCGCCGTTGCGGCCGGTCGAGCGGGGCGCGCCACAATCGCCGCATGACCCTGACCGAGCTCAAGTACATCGTGGCGCTATCCCGCGAACGGCACTTCGGGCGTGCCGCCGAGGCCTGCTTCGTATCACAGCCGACGCTGTCGGTGGCCATCAAGAAGCTAGAAGACGAACTGGACGTGAAGATCTTCGAGCGCGGCGGTGCCGAGGTCCGCGTCACCCCGCTGGGCGAGCAGATCGTGCGGCAGGCGCAACAGGTGATCGAGCAGGCCGCCGCGATAAAGGAGATCGCCAAGCTGGGCAAGGATCCGGTCGCCGGCCCGCTGCGTCTGGGCGTGATCTACACCATCGGCCCCTATCTGCTGCCCGACCTGGTGCGCCAGGCCATCGAGCGCGTGCCGCAGATGCCTCTGGTGCTGGAAGAGAACTTCACCAGCAAGTTGCTGGAGATGCTGCGTATCGGCGAGCTGGACTGCGCCATCCTGGCCGAGCCTTTTCCGGACACCGGCCTGGCCGTGGCACCCCTGTACGACGAACCCTTCCTGGCGGCCGTTCCGGCCAACCATCCGCTGGCGCGGCGCAAGCAGCTCAGCGCCGAAGAGCTCAAGGCCGAGACCATGCTGCTGCTGGGCACCGGCCACTGTTTTCGCGACCATGTGCTGGAAGTGTGTCCGGAGTACGCCCGCTTCGCCAGTGCTGCCGAAGGCATCCGCAAGAGCTTCGAGGGCAGTTCACTGGAGACCATCAAGTACATGGTGGCTTCGGGCATGGGCGTGACGGTGGTGCCGCAACTGAGCGTGCCCAAGCAAACCCAGCCGCACATCCGCTACATCCGCTTCGCCGCCCCGGTGCCGACGCGTCGCGTGGTGCTCACCTGGCGGCGCAGCTTTCCGCGCTACGAGGCCATCGCCGCCCTGCGCAATGCCATCCATGCCTGTCCCTTGGCCGGGGTGGGGTGGCTAGCGAACTGAAGCGCTCGGACCTGAAGGCCGACTGGCCGTCGAGCATCACACGCCTTGCAGCGGCTGCACACAACGGCCGGCACCTCTGCAGGCGCACCGAGACTCCGCAAGCCACGGTTCAGGTCTTGCGCCCGCGGGACCATTGGGCGCAGGTCGCCCGGGCGCCCGTGATAATCGCGGCTTCGCGTTTCGCCGGCCCTGGGCCGCGCTGCTGCCCCCATGTCCGCCGATCTCGCCTCGCAGGTGCGCCGCAGACGCACGTTTGCCATCATTTCGCACCCCGACGCCGGCAAGACCACGCTGACCGAGAAGCTGCTGCTGTTCTCCGGCGCCATCCAGATCGCCGGCAGCGTGAAGGCGCGCAAGGCTTCGCGGCATGCCACCTCCGACTGGATGGAAATCGAGAAGCAGCGAGGCATCTCGGTGGCCAGCTCGGTGATGCAGATGGAGTACCGCGACTGCGTGATCAATCTGCTGGACACCCCGGGCCATCAGGACTTCAGCGAAGACACCTACCGCGTGCTGACCGCGGTGGATGCCGCGCTGATGGTGATCGACGCGGCCAACGGCGTGGAACCGCAGACCCGACGCCTGCTGCAGGTCTGCCGCGCCCGCAACACGCCCATCCTGACGTTCGTGAACAAGATGGACCGGGAAGTCCAGGAGCCACTGGACCTGATGGACGAGATCGAACGTGAACTCGGCATGGAAGTCGTGCCCTTCACCTGGCCGGTGGGCATGGGCAAGCTCTTCGGCGGTGTGCTGGACCTGCGCAAGCAGCAGATGCGTGTGTTTTCGCCCGGCGAAGATCGCAACCGGGACGACGACGACATCATCGACGGCCTGGACAGCCCTGAGCTGGCCGAGCGTTTCGGCGCCGCCTTCGAGCAGGCCCGTGGCGAGATCGAACTGGTGCAGGGCGCGGCCCCAGCTTTCGACGAATCCGAATTCCTGGCCGGACATCAGACCCCGATGTTCTTCGGCTCGGCGATCAACAACTTCGGTGTGCGCGAGGTGCTGGACGCGCTGGTCGATCTGGCTCCTCCTCCCGGCGAACGGCCCTCGCTGCAGCGCGTGGTGCATCCGCAAGAGGACAAGTTCAGCGGCGTGGTGTTCAAGATCCAGGCCAACATGGACCCGGCGCATCGTGACCGCATCGCCTTCCTGCGCGTGGCCAGCGGCCGCTTCGAGAGGGGCATGCGGCTGAAGGTGACGCGCAGTGGCAAGGAACTGCGGCCCAACAGCGTCGTGACCTTCATGAGCCAGCGTCGCGAGCTGCTGGATGAGGCCTTTGCCGGGGACATCATCGGCATTCCGAACCACGGCGTGCTGCAGCTGGGCGACACGCTCACCGAAGGCGAAGCACTGCAGTTCACTGGATTGCCGTTTTTCGCGCCAGAGATGTTCCGCAGCGTCGAAGTCGCCGATCCGCTGAAGACCAAGCAGCTGAGAGCCGGGCTGACGCAACTGGGCGAGGAAGGTGCGATCCAGGTCTTCCGTCCCGTCAGCGGCAGCGTGCTGCTGCTGGGTGCGGTGGGGCAGCTGCAGTTCGAAGTGGTGGCGCACCGCCTGGAGCACGAGTACGGCTGCCGCGCGCGTGTCATGCCGGCGCGCTACAACGTGGCGCGCTGGGTCACCTGCAACGAAGCCGATGGCGGCGAGAAGGAGCTCAAGCGCTTCATCGACGGCAATAGCCATCGTGTCGCCCTGGATGCGGTCAATGCGCCGACAGTGCTGCTGGAATACGCAGGAGAGCTGCGTGCCATGCAGGAGAACTGGCCCAGGATCAGGTTCCACGCACTGCGCGAGCACGCGGGCCTGGTGTTCCAGAAGCAGCTGGAGGGTTGACGCGCCGCAGGGCGCGCGGCCTCAACGCTGTGCTGCCTCACCCACTGGAAACGCCCAGGCAACAAGGCGCCCGCAGGCGCCTAGAAAAAAAAGCTCAGGCCGGGAGATCAGTAGCCGCCGCGGCCACCACCACCACCGCCACCGTAGCCACCACCACCGCCACCGCCGCTGCGGCCACCACCACCATAGGGGCTGCGACCACCGCCACCGCCGCCACCGTAAGGGCTGCGCCCGCCGCCACCACCACCCGCACTGCCGCCACCGCCGTAGCCACCACCACCGCCGCCACCGTAGCTGCCGCCACCACCGCCACCACTGCGACCACCACCAAAGCCACCGGGGCGCTCTTCGCGCGGACGCGCCTCATTGACCACGACCGCGCGGCCGTCAATGGCCTGACCGTTCATGCCGTTGATGGCGGCCTGAGCTTCCGCATCGGAACCCATTTCGACGAAGCCAAAGCCCTTGGACCGACCGGTTTCACGGTCCATCATGACCTTTGCCGATGTGACGGTGCCAAAGGGAGAAAAAGCCTGGAGCAGCGAGTCGTCGCGCACCGAGTAGGCCAGATTACCGACGTACAGTTTGTTACCCACGGAGAGCCCTCAAAAGATCCTGAAAAACCATGTGGAGCTCAACCCTGCGTGAACCACTCAAGCGAAAGGTGCGGCTGCCAGACACAGACTACCTATTATGGGCTTGGCCGCGCTTTGCCTGTAAAGTGAGTCCGCGTCAAGTGTTGTTTTGTGGCCCCCGTGTTAACCCGCGTCGACCAGCCCGGAACCCCACCTCGCCAGACAGCCTATCTACCCATGGACCTGCTCAAGCCGTTGATTGCGCTGTTGGCTATCGTCAACCCGGTCGGGGCCGTGCCCTTTTTCATTCACTTCACCCAAACGCTGTCCGCCGCGGAGCGCCAGCGCACGATTCGCATCAGTTCGTTCTCGGCCTTCCTGGTTATCGCCACCAGCGCTCTGGCGGGTTTGAAAGTCATCGAGTTCTTCGGCATCTCGCTGGCGTCGTTCCAGGTCGGCGGCGGCACGCTGCTGTTGATCAGTTCGCTCAGCATGCTCAATGCCCAGCCGGCGGAGAGCCGGCCCGGCGATATGAACGATGGGGATGAGCGCATCGACGCCGGCGCCAGCATCGCGGTGGTGCCCTTGACCATCCCCTTGCTCACCGGGCCGGCCACCATCTCGACGGTCGTGATCTACGCCCAGAAGACGCGACATGTGTGGGAACTGGCGGTGCTGGTCGGCTACGGCCTGGCGATCGGCGCCGCGACCTTTGTCGCCTTCTCGGCCGCCGGCCGGATCGCCCGCGCCCTGGGCCGCACGGGCATCAATGTGATGACGCGGCTCATGGGCCTCATCCTGGCGGCGATGGCCGTGGAACTGCTGGCCGATGGCCTGGTGAAGCTGTTTCCGGTACTGGCCAGCCACGTCGGCCGCTGACCCGAGACTCCCTGTGATTGGCGGGAAAGTCCGGATGGTGATGCCGGGGCCGCCCTCACTACAGTCCGCGCTACTCGCGGCAGCGGGCCGGCGCACGAAGTGGGTCGGCCGCGCGTCTGCACGGGGGTCGAGGAGACGACAGGCAACAAGCCGCCAGAGGCGGCACGAAAGCATCAAGACCGGCAGACCCCGACCGGGTTCAACCGTCCAGGAAGGGCGCCGCACGACGGCGCTTTTTTCTTGGGCGCGGTTTTGGCGGGTGACCGCCCCCCAGTTCCGCGCGATGGCCAACGCACGCTTTGCCTAGCATCGGCTTCCACACCTGACACCCGGCGGCGAGAACTATGTCCGTGAACCCCGAATTGCGCAGCCTGGACATCGACATTCCTGCCCAGCCCCAGGCGCTGGTGCAGCTGTCCTTGCTGCTGGCCGACGACGACATCAACCTGCAGGCCGCCGCCACTCTGATCGAAGGCGACATGGCGCTCGCCGCGGCTGTCATGAAGGCCGTCAACTCTTCCTTGTACGGCCTGAAGGGCCGCGTGCAGAGCGTGCAGCAGGCCATCACCTACCTGGGCATGCGCGAGGTGGCCGCCATCACCTTTGAGCTGGGGCTGCGCGCCGCCTTTCCACCCGCGCTGGAGCTTGAGCCGCTTTGGCAACGCGCCGCGCATCGCGGCCTGCTGATGGGGCGCCTGGCGAACAAGCTGGCGCTGGACGCCTGGGCAGCCCATTCGGCCGGCTTGTTCGAAGAATGCGGCAAGGCGGTGTTGTTCCGGCATGCCAGCGACCACTACCGCGCCATGCTGCGGGCCGCGGCCAGCGACACCGAACTCGTCACACTCGAAAGGGCCGGCTTCGGGGTCAGCCATGACGCGCTGGGTGCGGCGCTGTGCGAGAGCTGGGGGCTGGGCGCCGCCGCGGTAGCCAGCGTGCGACATCATGTGACCGCGTTGGCCACCTGCACCTTGCCCGAACTGCCGCAGACACGGCGACCGATATGCGCCCTGTCGGTGCTGGTCAATCAGCTCGACCTGGACCCCGCCGAGCTGGACGCCACCGCCGAGCGGATGGCGCCGCAGGCGGACCTGGATTCGACACTGGTTCTGCGAGCACTGCGCCAGTTGCACGAGCAGCTTGCGCAGGCAGTGGCGAACGGTCGCGAAGAATAGAGGCTTCCCCCCAAAAAGGGGCGCCTCTGGAAAGCCCCCTGTCGGTGCACCGCGGGCTTGGGTAGTCTCGTCCCATCCCTATCAGAAAGGCCTGTGAAGCGGGCCTGTGCACCATGACCGTATCTGCCTCTGCTGACTCTCTGGCCCTGCAGCGCCTGTATCACTGGGAAAAGACACAACCTGAGCGCGTCGCGTTCACCCAGCCTTTGGGGGGTGGGCCGTTGCGCGACTACACCTGGCGCGAGGTGATGGACCAGGCGCGCCGCATGGCCGCCCATCTGCAAAGCGTGGGCATACGGCCCGGCGACCGCGTAGCCCTGATCTCAAAGAACACGGCGCACTGGATGATGACCGACTACGCCATCTGGCTGGCCGGTGGTGTCTCGGTACCTCTGTATCCCACCCTGGCGGCCGGCACCATCCGCCAGATCCTGGAACACAGCGAGAGCAAGCTGCTGTTCGTCGGCAAGCTCGATGGCTGGAAGGCCATGAAGCCCGGCATCCCCATGGACCTGCCGTGCATCAGCCACCCGCTGGCCGATGAAGACGCGCGCAGGAGCTATGCGCAGTGGGACGACATCGTCGCCCGCACCGAACCGCTCAAGGGCAACCCCACGCGCCCGGCCGAAGAGCTCTCGACCATCATGTATACCTCGGGCACGACGGGTGCTCCCAAGGGTGTGATGCACACCTTCGGCAACTTCTCGATGGCCGTCGAGCACGGCCTGCGACGCATCCCGCTGCGCATGGACAGCCGCATGCTGAGCTACCTGCCCTTGTCGCACGTGGTCGAGCGGGCGCTGGTCGAGCACGGCCAGCTGTCCACCGGCATGCACGTGTACTTCGCTGAGAGCCTGGAGACCTTCACCACCGACTTGCAGCGCGCACGGCCCACCGTGTTCTTCAGCGTGCCGCGGCTGTGGGTGAAGTTCCAGCAAGGGGTGCAGGCCAAGATGCCGGCCAAGAAGCTGGACCGCCTGCTGAAGATCCCCATCCTGGGTGGCATCGTGCGCAAGAAGGTGCTGACCGCGCTGGGGCTGCAGGCGTGCATCTTCGCTGCCGGTGGCGCCGCACCGATGCCGCTGGAACTGTTGCGCTGGTACGGCCGCCTGGGCCTGCGGCTGGCCGAGGGTTACGGCATGACCGAAAACGTCGGCGCCACCCACATCACCACGGGCGATGCCAGCGCCTTCGGCACAGTGGGCCGCCCCTACGACGACGTGATCTGCCGCCTGGACCCGGTGACCAGCGAAATCCAGATCAAGGCGCCGTGGAACATGCTCGGCTACTACAAGGAGCCGGAGATGTCGCGCGCGAGCTTTACCGACGACGGCTTCCTGCGCACTGGGGACAAGGGCGGGCTGGATGCCCAGGGCAACCTCAAGATCACCGGCCGCGTGAAGGACCTGTTCAAGACCAGCAAGGGCAAGTACGTGGCCCCCGCGCCCATCGAGGACAAGATCGTCATGCATGGCGCCATCGAGGCCTGCTGCGTGACCGGCGCCAACCTGGGCCAGCCCTTGGCGCTGGCGATGCTCAATCCCGATGCGATCCGCCAGAGTGCCGACGCCAGCGGGCGAAGCGCGCTGGAAGCTTCGCTGACGGCCCACCTCAAGGCCATCAACGAAACACTGGACCCGCACGAGCAGTTGGACTGCCTGGTCGTCACCGCTGAGGCCTGGACGGTGGACAACGACCTGATCACGCCCACCTTCAAGGTCAAACGCAATCGTATCGAGGACCTGTTCGCCAGGAACTACGACGACTGGGTGGGCATGCGCAAGACGATCATCTGGCACAAGGCCGGTTGATCGCCCGCCGCTCGCCGCGAACGGCCCGCACCGTGCGGGCCGTTTGCGTTCAGGCGCTACTTGGCGCCGGCCTTGAAGCCGGTGAAGATGCGCGTCTGCACGCGCCGGATTTCCTGCGGCACGGCGTCAGGCGTAGTCAGCTTCTGGATGTCCGCCGCCGAAAGAAAGATGGTCGGGTTCTCGGCCACCGCCTTGACGACGAACTTCCTCGAAGCCGCATTCGGATTGGCGTAGAAGACCTTGTTCGACAGCCCTGCGTGCACCTCGGGGCGCAGGATGTAGTTGATGAACAGGTGCGCGTTCCTGACGTTCCTGGCGTCCTTGGGGATGGCCATCGTGTCGAAGAACAGCGTGGCACCGGTCGGTGGGATCAGCGCCTGGATGTCATGCCCGCTCTTGCTGTCGATGGCGCGCTGGCGCGCGATGTTGATGTCGCCCGAATAGCCCATCACCACGCACAGCTGCCCAGCGGCCAGATCGTTGATGTAGCCTGACGACGAGAACCGCGTCACGAACGGTCGCGCCACCTTGAGCAGGTCGCGCGCCGCGTCGTAGTCCTTGGCGAGCTTGCTATAGGGCTCTTTCCCGGCCTGGATCATCGCCACCGGCATCACTTCGGAGGCCGAGTCGAGCAGGTTGATGCCACAGCCCTTGAGCTTGCCGGCGTACTCGGGCTTGAAGATCAGGTCCCAGGGGTTGACCGGCAGCGGCGCGGCGCCCAGCGCGGCTTTCACCTTGCCGGTGTTGATGCCCACCGTGACATAGCCCCACAGCCAGGTCACCAGATGCTCGTTGCCAGGGTCGATGCCGGCGAGCTTTTCCAGCAGCGCCGGGTCCAGGTTGCCCCAGTTGCCGAGCTGGGCACGGTCGAGCTTCTGGTACAGCCCGCCCTGGATCTGGGTCTTGGCAAAGTGTGCGCTGGGCACCACGATGTCGTAGCCAGTCTTGCCAGCGATCAGCTTGGCCTGCAGGATTTCGTTGTTGTCGTAGTTGTCGTAGCGGACCTTAATGCCGGTTTCCTTCTCGAAGTTCCTGATCGTGTCTTCGGCGATGTAGTCCGACCAGTTGTAGATATTGAGCACCTTGGGTTCAGCCGGCTGGGCCAGCGCGACGCAGCTGGCAGCGGCCACGGCGGCGGCCATCAGGTTGAGCACGGGGCGGATGCGGGTGGACATGGCGGGTTCTTTCCTGAAAGTTCGGGCCAGGGGTTGACGGATCATCGGGAATTGTGGCCGACCCATCGTTGGTACGGCCTTCGCAGGCACGCCGTGGATAGACCACCCTGCGGCGCCACAATCGTCCGTTGCCGACGACGGAGTTCCAGATGACGATGCTGATACTGGGTCTGCTGCTGTTCCTGGGTGTGCACTCGCTACGCATCTTCGCCGACAGCTGGCGCACCGGTTTGCGCCAGCGCATGGGCGAAAACGCATTCAAGGGCGTCTACTCGGTGCTCTCCATCGTTGGATTCGCCCTCATCGTCTGGGGCTATGGCGCCGCCCGCCAGGAGCCCCTGGCGCTGTGGGCCAGCCCGCTCTGGACCCGCCACCTGGCGGCGCTGCTCACGCTGCCGGCCTTCGTCCTGCTGGCCGCAGCCTACGTGCCGGGCAATACGATCAAGTCCCGCCTTCACCACCCGATGGTGATCGCGGTGAAGGTCTGGGCCGCTGCCCACCTTCTGGCCAACAACACGGCGGCGGATGTGCTGCTCTTCGGCAGCTTCCTGGTCTGGGCGGCGCTGAGTTTTCGGGCCGCACGGCGGCGCGACCGACTCACCGGCACCAGCTACCCACCGGGTCGGGCCATGCCGACCGTGGCCGTTGTCGTGGTCGGACTTGCCGTCTGGGTAGGCTTTGCCTTCTGGGCGCACATGGCCTGGATCGGGGTGCGCCCGTTCGGCTGATACAAGCTCTCAGGCGAAATGAACTGGAGCGTACCTGTGTAGCATGGTTCGCTCGACGCCAGAGGGGCACGGCCAGAGGTGCACGGTCTGCCGATGATGCGCCGCCGCTTGTTGACCGTTCGTACAACCCTAGACCTGCGCACATCCCATGTCCCGCAAGAACCGGGCAAAGACCGCTCCCAGGGCAGCCATCGCTCCGTCCGGCGCCAGCGTCGCTGCCGCGCACCAGCTTGCCGACGCTGCACTGGCTGCGATGCGCTACAAGGAGGCGATCGAGCAGTTCAAGGACTTGCTCAAGCGCGAGCGTCGCGCGGCCTGGCTCGACGGTCTGGCGGCAGCATATGCCGGCCGCGCCGGGCAGCTGGCGGCCAAGGGCATGCTCAAGGAAGCGCTGGCCTTGTGGCGCACACGTGCCGAGGCCTGCCAGGTGCCATTGCTGGAGGGCCCTTATGTCAAATGGCTGATGCAGACAGGCCAGATCGAGCTGGCGCTGGTTCACCTGCCCTCAGTGGACCAACTGCCCCCCGAAGCGCGTGACGCCGCCCTTGCGCAGCTTGCGCCGGCGATGCTGGCAGCACCCGATCATCTGCTCACCAGCTTGTCGAACGAAAGCCAGGCCCTGCGCTCCGCGGCCCGGGCAGCAATCGCCGCCTGCGCGCGGGGCGATGCACAGGGCCTGGACCTGGCGCTGCAGGCGATCTCGTTTCGATCGCCCTGGCGCGACCTTCGCCCTTTGCTCAAGGCGCTGGCGCTTCAGGCCACGGACCCTGCGGCCGCAGCGGCGGCCTTGGCGCGTGTGCCGGAACAGGGGCCGTTCGAGGCCCTTGCCCAGGTGCTGCGGGTCTGCCTGTTGCCGGGCACCGACTGGTTCGCCGGCCTGCGCGGGCTAGACGACGCCGGACGCGCGCTGGTCTTGGATCTCAAGGGCTGTCCCCAGCCGCAACGCGCGTTGCTGCTCGATCTGCTAACGCGCTCGGCAAACGCCGCGCCGCCACCCCAGGACCTGCTCGATCTGCTGCTGCGCCACCGACGCGTGCTGCCCGACGGGGTGGCGCGGCGGCTGTGCCTGCAGCTGTTGCCCCACGCGCCGCAACGACTCGATGCCGTACGGACCAGTCTGCCGCCCCTGACTGCGGCCGAGCAGGAACAGGTGCTGGCGCTGGCGGCCGAGTTGAAGCAGCGGCACGATCTGGCCGAAGATCACTGGCTGCGCCTGGTCAAGTTGCTGCACCACGCGCCGAACGGATCGCGCCGCGCCGCTCTGGTGTTGCGCCGTCTTGCCGACGAACACGCCCACCACAGCCTCGACGGCTCCTTGTGCGTGCACGCGCTGGACTGGCTCACGCAAAGCCTGAAACTCGACCCCGGCGACCGCGACACCCACCTGCGGCTGCTGCGCGACGCGCGCCTGAACGACAACCTGAAGCAGGCACGCAGCTGGCTTGACGATGCGCTGCGGCAATTCCCCGGCGACGCCCTCATCCTGCAGGAGGCGGTCGAGACCGCACTGGCCAGCGGCGCCTTCAAGAAGGCCGCCGGCCTGGCCAAGCAGGTGCTGGACGCCGACCCTTTGAACCCGCGCGTGCGCACCTTGATCGGCCAGGCTCACCTGGCCCATGCCCGCAAGCTGATCGGCAACGGCAAGCTGCCGGCAGCGCGCCGCGAACTCGACGAAGCCGCAAACTGGCTGCGCAGCGCCAGCGAGCGCGGCCTGCTCGCCCTGTTGCGCGGTTTTGCCGACGAGCCGGCTGCGGCGGGCGATGCGCTGCTGCGCCAAGGCGTCGCCGAACTCGGTGGCCCTCTGGTCGGCAGCTTCCATCTGTTGCTCGAAGGCAGGCGCATCGGCGCCGCAGGCACGTTTGCGCCGCAGGACTTGTTGCGCCGCGCAGGCGTGGACGTTTTCACCACGCCGGACGCTGCTGGGGTCGTCGCCCTGGCTCAGGCGCTGCATGCGTCGGCCCAGCGTGATGCCGCCGTGCCGGTTGCCATCAGCGTGCTCAGCGGCATGCTCGGCCGCGCTGCATCCAGCCTGCGCTGGAGCGAAAGCGAGCATCTGCTGATCTGCGAAGCGATGCTTCGGCACAAGTTGACCGACCTGACCGGTCGCTTTGCCGCTGCCGCGCTCCAACAGTGGCCCGGGCGGCCGGTGTTCGTTTGTCTTGCTGCCGAGGCGCGCTTCTCGGCCGCACCCTGGCAAATGCCGCAAGCGGAGTGGCAGCGCCTGGATCGGGTATTCGAGCAAGCCCGCGAGCAGGGCGATGAGCGAACCGCGAGGCGCCTGAGCAAACTGTTGGCTGCTGCCGAACACGCAGGTGACTTGGGCCCGCCTCCACGCCTGCCGGACCTGGGCCGTGAGGGTGACTTCGGCGACGTGATGGAGCAGTTGCTCAAGATTGGTGGCGAGGACCAGATCCTTGAGTTGGCTCGACGCGAACTGGGCAAGGCACTTTTTGAACAAGTGCGCCGTGAGGTAAACGGCAGCAAGAAGCAATTCGCCGAGGCACTGGTACGCTTGCTGGCAGCTGCCGATGCGCTGGAGGCTGGACCCGCGCCGCAGATCCTGCCCCCGCCGGCCAAGCAGTCCATGCCGCCCAAGCAGCCCAGGCAGGCACCTTCGGCCACGCGACAACCGGATCTCTTCGATGACTGACCCCTTTCGACAGCTCGGAGTGCCTGAGACAGCCGACGACGACACCATCCGTGCGGCCTATCTCGCTGCCATCCGGGCTTGCCCACCTGAACGCGACCGCCAACGCTTCGAACAGGTGCGTGCCGCCTTCGAGGCGATCGCCAGTGAGCCCCGGCGCCTGGCCCATGCCCTGTTCGACACCAGCGCACCGACCGTGCCCGACTTGCTCGAGATCCTGAGTGCGGACTGGCACACCGGCCCTCCATCGGAAGCCGCCTTGTACCGCCTGCTGGGGCGGCAGGACGCAAGCCGATGATTGATCCCGATGCCAAGGATCGCCTGGTCGAGCAGTTTCGAGCCTGCCTGGACAGCAGCGAAGACGAGGGGCCCGGCGATGGAGAATCGATCGACCTGCTGACCCTGCTGGCCGAGATGGCGGCGCTGAAGAACGAGGTGCGCCTGCAGGCCAGGCAGTTCAAGTCGGCGCTTGAGCAGATGCAGGCCTTGAGCGATGTGTTGCGTGAACAGAACGAAACGCTGATGCGCGAGCTGGAGCGTTCGCGTTCGCTGGCGGCCGACACCAAGTTGCAAGCCGAGCGCGGGCTGCTGCTGGGCCTGCTGGAGTTGCGTGACCGTCTGCAGGCCGGGCTGGATGCGCAGACCGCCTGGCGCCCGTCGCCGCTGGCGCGTGTGCTCAGGGGTGTGCAGCGCTACCTGCGCAGTCTGCGCGAAGGCTCGGCGCTCACGCTGCAGCGGCTGGACGAGTTGCTGGGCAGCCACCGGGTTCGTCCCATCGCGGCGCTCGGCCGCGCGCTCGACCCGCAGTGCATGCAGGCGGTGGCCACCGAGCGCCATCCCGAGACCGCCGACGGTGTGGTGCTGTGCGAGTTGCGGCGCGGTTTCCTGCACGGCACGGAGCTGCTGCGCGCGGCCGAAGTCATCGTCAACAAGAAGGGTCCTGCGACATGAACCAGAACAAGCCCGAGAGCGGCATCGCACCCCTCTTCGAGACCATTGTCGGGATCGACCTGGGCACCACCAACTCCGAGATCGCGGTCGTGCGCGACGGACGGGTGGAGGTGATCCCGGTGGCCGGCGCCGTACGCATCCTGCCTTCGATGGTGGGCATAGGCGACGACGGCACCTTGCTGGTAGGGCAACCCGCACGCAACCAATACGCCGCGCACCCCGAGCGCACGGTGCGCTCGATCAAGCGGCGCATGGGCGAGAGCGCCCGCGTGACGATGGCCGACAAGGACTACGCGCCGCAGGAGATCTCGGCGCTGATCCTGCGCCACCTGAAGACCCGGGCCGAGGCCCATCTTGGCGTCGTGGTGAACAAAGCGGTGATCACGGTACCGGCCTTCTTCTCCGATGTGCAGCGGCAGGCCACGCGTGAAGCTGGCGAGATCGCCGGCCTGGAGGTGGTGCGCATCATCAACGAGCCCACCGCTGCCGCGCTGGCCTACGAAAGTCGCCATCAGGGCGCGCGCAAGGCCCTGGTCTATGACCTGGGCGGCGGCACTTTCGACGTCTCGGTGGTCAATCTGGAAGGCGACGTGGTGGAGGTGCTGGCCAGCCACGGCAACAACCACCTCGGAGGCGACGACTTCGATCGCAAGCTGGTCGATTTCGCGCTGGCCCAGCTTCAGCAGAAGCACCAGGTCGACGCCAGCCGGTCACCGGCCGCGATGGCGCGGCTGCAGCGCGCCGCCGAAGCGACCAAGATCGCGCTCTCGGACGCGCCCTTTGCCACCCTGACCGAGGAGTACCTGCTGGAGCAGGATGGCGTGCCGGTGCACCTGGCGCTCGAAGTCTCGCGCGAGCAGTACGAGGCGATGATCGAGCCCTACATCACCGAGACGCTGGACGCGGTGCACGTCGCCTTGAGCGGTGCCGGGCTGACGGTGGCCGACATCGACGAGATCCTGCTCGTCGGCGGTGCCACGCGCACGCCGCTGGTGCTGCGCCGGCTCGAACAGGAGCTGGCCAAACAACCACGCGCCGAAGTCGACCCCGACCTGTGCGTGGCGATGGGTGCGGCGATCCAGGCCGCGCTGATCGCAGGCAGCCAGACACATCGGGTGCTGGTCGACGTCACGCCCTACACCTTCGGCACCAGCTTTCTGGGTGAACTCGAGGGTGAGCCCTATGCGCACTGCTTCGCACCACTGATCCGCAAGAACACGCCGGTGCCGGTGTCCAAGAGCGAGGTCTTCTTCACCGTCTTCGATGCCCAGAAGACCGTCGAAGTCTGTGTCTACCAGGGTGAAGACCCTGACGCGCTGAACAACATCGAGATCGGCCGTTTCATGATCGAAGGCCTGAGCGATGCACCGGCAGGCAACCCGATCGTCATGGGTCTGTCGCTGGACCTGAACGGACTGCTGGAGGTGACCGCGCGCGAGAAGAAGAGCGGGCTGCAGCGCAGCATCACCATCGACAAGGCGATCGCCCGCTTTGAGCAGGACCACCTCGCCGCCGCGCGCAGCCGTGTGCGGGCGCTGTTCGACGGCGAGGGCCAGCCGGAGGACGGCGCATCGGTCGACGAGGTTGCAGGC
>WBZP01002082.1_pt2 | contig 22386 bp, 22 predicted proteins | sample 5204301 | NCBI WGS metagenome assembly WBZP01 (sample SAMN12412401, study PRJNA552823) | activated sludge metagenome | isolation source: activated sludge from nitrification reactor of wastewater treatment plant... | place: USA: Pennsylvania | collected 2017
GTGATCAAGGCGCCCCGAATGTTCTCCAGCGTGAACACGCTGCGCAGCAGGGCAGGGTAGTGTTCTGCCCGGCAGCCCATCGGAACCACGACGGCGTCGATGCCGGCATGCTCGAAGTAGGGGTTGTAGATCATCGGCGCCTTGAAGGCGTGGGTGGGGAATCCGATGTGCGCGATGAGTGCCGTGGTTCCGCGAATCATGTCTTCTCCGTAGCAGCTTGGCGGGCGATCCGCTGGAGTCGCCCACGCGCAGCGAACTGGCCAGGATGGCTGAGTGGATCGGCCACCAGGGCTTGTACCTAGGGCTTGCACTTAGCCCGAGCCAGCGTCATGCGAAGAGTATGTACGGACTAGTTAGTTCTGTATCTCGGGAAAACCCTTGTAATTGCTTGGACCGCACCGTTCGTTGGCACCCAGCCAGGTGGCCCTTCAGCGACGCACGAAGCGAAGCACCATCTCGACGATGCTGTCGCGTCGTGCCGCGACGGCCGCCGGGCTGTCCAGGTCACGCTTGAAGATCACCTTAAAGGTGTGCTGGTTGGCAACATTGAAGAAGCTTAGTGCACTGATGGACATGTGCAGCTCGATGGGATCGAGTCCGGGGCGGAAGACCTTGCTGGCCAGGCCACGTTGGTAGACCTTGGTCACCGCGTCGATGGCGGGCACGTTGAGCTTGCGGATGGCCTTGCTGCGCTCGATGAATGCGCCGCGGTGGATGTTCTCGTTCATCACCAGCCGGATGAAGTCCGGATTGGCCAGTTGATAGTCCACCGTGAAGGCCACCAGCTTACGCAGCGCGTCTTCGGGACCGAGCTCATCGAGTTCGAGTTGGGTCTCGATCGCGCGGATGCGCCGGTAGGCCTCTTCCAGGACTGCGATGTAGAGGCCTTCCTTGCTCTCGAAGTAGTAGTAAATCATGCGCTTGCTGGTGCGCGTGGTCTCGGCGATCACGTCGATGCGCGCGCCGGCGAAGCCCTTTTCGGAGAACTCGTGCGTAGCCACTTCCAGGATGTCGGCCTGCGTCCGTTCCGGGTCGTTGGTGCGGGTGGCCCGCGCCTTGGCCGGCCGAGCGCGCCGGTTCAGGACAGCCTTCGAAGCCGGCACTGCAGTCATGGAACGTACTGGTCTGTTCATGCCCCGGAGTCTAGGCCAGGGCTGAGCGGCGGCCGCGCTCCGCCCCGCTGCTGGCCCACGCCGGTCGGGCTGATGGGCAGGCGCAGCGGCGGTCCAGCCCTCACCCCGTAAAGCCGGCCACAACGTCATTCCGCAGACTCACGCAACCCCGCCCGGGCTCGTCGACGAGCCCATTCATCCTCACTGAGCGCCCCGAGGCCGGCTTCGGCCGGCCTCGGGGCGCTCAGAAGTGAGGTCGCTGCACAGATGAAGAAGCAGGCCGAGGACCAGCTCCGGGTCAAGATCCTGGTGCCGACCTTCTTCTACACGCGCTAGGTCGGCCTCAAGGGCAAGAAAATGGTCGGCACGCTGGCCGAACTGGGCGGCGTCATGCTGCGCTCACGGCCTGGCGACACCTGGCAGTTGCTGGGTCGCTCGCTGGGTGCAACCGACGCCGATGGCCTATGCCGAGACCTACACCGGCTGGTAGACCGGCGCCATCGACGGCCAGGACAATCCGCTGCCCAACGTGCAGAACATGAAGTTCCACGAGGTGATGTCGCAGATCGTGCTGACCTCGCACCTCGTCGCCTTCAACGTGCTGTGCCTGAGCATGAAGTCCTGGAATGCGATGGGCGCGGCCAAGCAGCAGCGCTTCCCGGCGGCGGTCGACAAGGCGCTGGCCTGGAGCCTGGCCGAGCACCTGAAGCGCGAAGCGGCACTGGCCGACGAATTCAAGAAGCACGGGCTGGACATCTACAACGGCCGGCGCCGTGTACCGCAGCATCGGCGCCCGTGACATCTACGAGTCGCTGCTGACGAGTGCCCGCACCACGGTGTCGATCGGCATGCTGATCGCCGGCGATGGCCTTCAAGTACGTCATCACGGTGGAGAACATTCCGAAGACGGTGAGCGCGATCCTGACCGCCACCGAGCTGTCGCCGGCAGTCATCCTGCTGCTCGTCAAGGTCATCCTGCTCGTGCTCGGGTGTCTTCTCGAAGGCACCACCATCATCCTGATCATCCTGCCCGTGCTGCTGCCCACCGCGATGGCGCTGGGCATCGACCCGGTGCACTTCGGCGTGATGGCGGTGATGAACATCATGTACGGCCTGGTGACGTCGCCCTATGGCCTGCTGCTGTTCATGACAGCCTCCTAGCGCCTGGTGGATGGGCAGGACCGGCTGCGCGCCGCCAAGTTCGACCAGTTGCGCGACGACATCCTCGACATCAGGGGCCACATCGCCGAGGACAGCTTGGAGCAGGCTGATCGGTGGGGCGACACGCTGGACGAGAAGCTCAACCTGATGAGCCTTGGAGTTGAATGCTGCCGGCGGAACTGGAATGGCTGCTGATCGGCAGGGTGTGCTGGCGCAGAGACCGCGGTCATCGCGCGGCGCGGCGTCAGCTCAGGACGCTGAATTCACTGTTGACGTCACCGAGGAGAAGTATATATCATGCTATCTAATGTGGCGCCGTGGAGCCGACGTGGTTGAGGATGTTGTCAAGGAGATGGGCTACTTGACCCTTGGTACGCGTTTGAAGCGCATAGGCGAGCTGCTGCAAGCCCAGACTCAGGCGGTACTCGCGGAGTACGGTTTCGAGCAGCCGGCGGCCTACTTTCCGCTGCTCGCGGCACTAGATCGATTGGGGACGTTGAGCGTGGGCGAGCTGAGCCAGGCGGTGGGCGTGAGCCAACCGGTTGTCACGCGCTCGTTGTCCGGGCTGGAGGACGACGGTCTCGTGCAGTCGGAGACGAGCGATGAGGACCGGCGGGTGCGCCGCGTCGGGCTGAGCCGCAAGGGTAGAGGTCTGGTGCAGCGTGCTCGGCGCGAGGCTTGGATGGTGATCGAGGCGGCAGTCGCACAGACCTGCGCTGGCACAGAAGGCGACCTGCTGTCACGGCTCACCGCAATGGAACACGCATTGGCCGAGAGGTCACTGCTCCAGCGAGTGCAGGCGCCCTGACATGTTCGAACTGGATCGACCGGTCTGGGCCAGCTTGCAGCACCAGCCGCATTGGGGCCGAGGAGGTGACCGAGCGCGGCGCTTCTGGCCCGAACTCAATTGTTTTGCTGCAGCGCCTGACGAGAGCGTCGACAGCCTCGCTGCTTTGGCTGAGCTGGTCTTGCCTGCCGAGGACAGGATTTTCGTGTTGCAGGTGCCACCTATCGCCGTACCACCTCAATTGGAGGCAGCAAGAGAGGCTTCAGGCGTGCAGATGGTCGCAGCGCGTCGGCTGCCAGAACATGATGGTGTGGAGGTGCTTGGTGATGCGGATTCGGCAGAAATGCTCGCTCTTGCCACGCTGACCGAACCCGGGCCGTTCTTCTCACGAACACACACCATGGGGCGCTTCATCGGTGTGCGGATTGATGGCCGTCTCGCCGCGATGGCGGGAGAGCGAATGCGTTTTCCAGGCCACGCCGAGCTCAGCGGCGTCTGCACTCACCCTGACTTCCGCGGCCGCGGCCTTGCGCGACGGTTGTCGGCGGCGGTGACAGCCGATATCCAGCGCCGCGGAGAGAAACCATTCCTGCACGCCTGGGCGACGAACTCAGCCGCCATTGCACTCTACGAGAGTCTGGGCTTCGTCGTACGCACCAAGGTCAATGTCGCAGTGCTCCGGCGGAAATCAATGGCGAACACAAAGAGGTGATCGATGCCGGCGACGACGAACCCGGCTTCATCGAGGCGGCACTGAGCTGGCAAGTCACGTGCAACGGAGTCACCGTCGAGCTGGAGATCCACGCCAACAACGATGGCAAGTGGATCCTCGAAGTCGTCGACGCTGAGTGCGCATCCCGGGTCCGAGAAGAACGGCTCGAGACGGACCAGCGGGATTTGACCGGGGCGGTGCGCCCTTCAGCGCGCCGTACGGCGTTCGCGTTGGCGTGCTTCGAGCAGCGCGTGCAGCGTGATCTTTCGCACCTCGAGCTTGCTCTGCTCGATGTGGCTCTTCAGCAGCATCACCGATGCGTCGGCCTTGCGCTGAATGACGGCGCGCAGGATCTTGGCGTGTTCCTGGTAGGTGGCCTCGATGCGATCGGCCCGGGTGAAGTCCAGGCGCCGCACGATGCGGATGCGCTCGGTCACGTCCTGGTGCACACGGGCGATCTCCTGGTTGCCGGCGGCCGCCACCAGCTGCGCGTGGAAGGCTTCGTCCAGCGCACCCACCGCGCGGCCGTCTGCCAGACGCTCGCTCGCCGGCACCAGCCACAGCTCTTTCAGGGTCTGCAGTTCGGGCGGGTCCTGCTCGCGCAGGGACAGACGCTCCAGGCTGGCCGTTTCCAGCACGATGCGCAGGTCGTACAACTGGTCAACGCGGTTGAAGTCGATGGGCCGCACGTACCAGCCTGCCTTGCTTTCCACTTCCAGGAAGCCCTCGTTGCGCAACCTGAACAGTGCCTCGCGTACCGGCGTGCGGCTGACGCCCAGGCGCGCGCCGATCTCGGCCTCGGTGAAGCGGTCGCCAGGCGCCAACAGGAAGTCGTGCAGCTCGGCCTTGAGCTTGGCGTACACCTGCTCGGCCAGTGCGGCGCGGGGTGCGGTATCGGTCCTGCGGGGGTCGCCAATGGTGCGCAGCATAGGCGCCATCATGCCGTGAAGTGGCACAAGGCCTGGTGCGGGCCAGCCGCGGTCGTCGCCCCGTGCCAGGCCGGCGCCTCGCGGCTGCAGCGGTCTTCGCCGCGCGGGCAGCGTCCGTGGAAGCGGCAGGCGTGGGCCGGTGGGTCGATGGGGCTGGCCACCTCGCCGCTGAGCCGGATGCGTGGCCCCTGGCCCGGGATGGCCGAGACCAGCGCCTGCGTGTACGGGTGCCTGGGTGCGCGGAACACGGCCTCGGACGGGCCCATCTCCACCAGCTTACCCAGGTACATGACGGCCACGCGGTCGGTGAGCAGCCGCACCACGTTGAGGTCGTGCGACACGAAGAGCACGCTCAGGCCCAGCTCGCGGCGCAGGCGGTCCAGCAGTTGCAGCACCACGGCCTGCACGCTGACGTCCAGCGCCGCAGTGGGCTCGTCCAGGATCAGCAGGCGTGGCTGCACGACCAGCGCCCGTGCAATGCCCACACGCGCCTTCTGGCCACCCGACAACTGGTGCGGGTAGCGCGCCAGCAGCTCGGCCGGCAAGCCGACCTGCGCCGCCACCTCGTCCACACGCCGCCGCGCTGCTTCGCCTCGCGTGCTGGCCAGCAGCGCCAGGGGTTCGGCGATGGTGTCGCGCGCGGTGAAGCGCGGGTTCAGGCTGTCAGTGGGGTCCTGGAAAACCATCTGGATGGCGGCGCGCGCCGGCGTGCGCGCAAAGCGCGCCGCGGGCGTGGCTGCCAGGTCCTGGCCGTCGAACACGATGCGGCCTTCGGTGGCGTCGTGCAGGCGCGCCAGCAGCCGCACCAGGGTGCTCTTGCCGCAGCCCGATTCGCCCACCAGGCCCAGGCTTTCGCCCTGGCCGATGACCAGGCTCACGTCGTCCACCGCGTGCAGGTGTGCGCCCCTGCGGCCGGCCACCGGGTAGCGCTTGTGAAGGCACTCCACTTGCAGCAGCGGCTCAGACACCGGTCACTCCAGCGGAGGTGTCGGCAAAGCCCTGCGCCTGCAGCGGGTGCCAGCAGGCCACGCCGTGGCTGGCCGTCGGGTCCAGGCTTGGCCGCTCGGTGCGGCAGCGTTCGTCAGCACGTTCGCAGCGCTCGGCAAAACGACAGGCCGGCAGGTCCGCGCGGCGCAGGTCGGGCAGGTTGCCGGGCACGGGCTGCAGGCTGTCGATGCGGCTGCGCGGCCCCGGCGTGCTGCTCATCAGCCGCGCCGTGTAGGGGTGGCGGGCCGCCACGAAGAGCCTGGCGGTGGCCGCGGACTCCACGGCATGGCCGGCGTGCATGACAACGATGCGGTCGCAGTAGTCGGCGGCCAACGCCAGGTCGTGGGTGATGAACAGCGTGGCCGTGCCGCGTTCGCGCGCCAGGCCGCTGATGAGGTCCATCACCGCCGCCTGCGTCGTGACGTCGAGCCCCGTGGTGGGCTCGTCCGCGATCAACAGGCTGGGCCGGCAGGCCAGCGCCAGCGCGATCATCACGCGCTGGCACATGCCGCCGCTCAGCTCGAAGGGGTAGGCGTTGGCGCGGCGCTCGGGGTCGGCGATGGCCACGTCGCGCAGTGCCTGCACGCTGCGCTCCTTCAGGCTCCGGCTGAGGTCGGGCCCGGGCGCGGCGGCGTGGCGGCGCAGCACATCCTGGATCTGCCGGCCCACGGTGCGGATCGGGTTGAGCGCGGTGCGTGGGCTCTGGAACACCATGCTGATCTCACGCCCGCGCAGGTCGGCCAGCGTGGCCTGGCTGGCCTGCAGCAGGTCCATGCCACCGAACACCGCGCTTCCGGTGGTGACCTTGGCCGCGCGGTCGCTGATGCCCAGCAGGGCATAGCTCAGCACGCTCTTGCCCGAGCCGCTTTCGCCGACCAGGCCGACGACCTCCCCCTTGCGTAGCGTCAGGTCCACCGCCTGCAGCGCGCGCACGGTGCCGCTGCGGGTGCGGAATTCCAGGCTGAAGTCACGCACCTCCAGCAGCGGGGGTTGGGTGCCGGCGCTCATGTTCTGCGGCGTGGGTCGAAGATGTCGCGCAGCGCATCGCCCAGCAGGTTGAAGGTGAACACCGCCAGCATCAGCGCCGCGCCCGGGAACAGGCTCACCCACCACTCGCCGCTGACGATGTACTGCGCGCCTTCGGCCACCAGGATGCCCCACTCCGGCTCGGGCGGGCGCACGCCCAGGCCGATGAAGCTCAGGCCCGCGGCGTTGAGGATGGCCCAGCCCATGTTGAGGCTCAGCTGCACCATGGCCGGCGGCAGGGCGTTGGGAAACAGGTGCACGGCCAGGATGCGCAGGTCGCCGTTGCCCGCCAGCCGCGCGGCTTCCACCCAGCCGGCGTTGCGCCGCACGTTGGCTTCAGCGCGGGCCACGCGGATGTAGAACGGCAGGTTGATGATGGCGGTGGCCAGCACGATATTGCCCACCGTGTTGCCAAGCGCCGCCACGATGCCCATGGCCAGCACGAACAGCGGAAAGGCCATGATGGTGTCGGACAAGCGCGTCACCAGCCGGTCCCACCAGCCGCCGAGGAAGCCCGCCGCCAGGCCCAGCGGCATGCCGATGGCAAAGGACACGGCCACCGCGCTGATGGCGATGCCCAGGTCCAGCCGGGTCGCCACCACCACGCGCGAGAAGATGTCGCGCCCCAGCGAGTCGGTGCCGAACCAGTGTGTGCCGTTCGGCGGCTGCAGCGCCGCGGTGGCGTTGCTGGCTAGCGGGTCGTGCGGCACCAGCAGCGGCCCGAACAGCGCCATCAGCACGAACATCGCGAACAGCCCCGCCGCGAAGCCCGTCACCGGGTTCTCGGACAGGACGTGTTTGACGTGCAGGAAGGTGCCGTCGCTCATGCCTGAACCTCCACGCGCGGGTCGATCAGCACGTACAGCACGTCGACCACCAGGTTCAGCAGCACGAACAGGATGCCCATGGCCAGAACGAAGCCCTGCACCGGGGCGTAGTCGCTAGCGGTCAGCGCATCGATGGCGTAGCTGCCCACGCCCGGCCAGCCGAAGACCTTCTCGACGATGACGCTGCTGCCCAGCATGAAGCCGAAGACCATGCCCAGCGTGGTCACCACCGGCAGCAGCGCGTTGCGCAGCGCGTAGGTTACCAGCACGGTGCCCTTGGACAAGCCACTGGCGCGTGCGGTGCGCACGAAGTCGGCCGACAGCACGGCCAGCATCGAAGCACGGGTCATGCGCGCGATGGGCGCCAGCACGAAGAGCGCCATCGTCACGACCGGCAGGATCAACTGCTTCAACGCCGCCCACCACAAGGCGGCGTCGCCGGCGAGTGCGGCGTCCAGCAGGTACAGCCCGCTGACCTGCGCAGGCGGCGAGAACATCGGGTCCAGCCGGCCCAGCGGGCTGGGCGCCCAGCCGAGCAGGAAGTAGAAGACGTAGGACAGCAGCAGCCCGGTGAAGAAGGTGGGCAGCGAGACGCCGGCGGTGGTGAGCACGCGGCACAGCTGGTCGATCCACGAGCCCGGCCGTGTGGCCGCCAGCACGCCCAGCGGCAGCGCCACGGCACAGGCCGTCAGCAGCGCCAGCAGCACCATCTCCAGTGACGCCGGCAGGCGCTGCAGCAGCTCCTGCAGCACCGGCTGGCCGGTGGTCAGCGACAGCCCCAGGTCGCCGCGCAGCAGCGCGCCCAGGTAGCGCAAGAACTGTTCGGGCAGCGGCTTGTCCAGCCCCAGTTGCGCGCGCACCTGGTCCACCGCCTCCTGCGTGGCCGCGCCGCCGGCGAAGTAGGCCGCCGGATCGCCCGGCAGTGCGCGCGTCAGGATGAAGGTGATCACGATCACCCCCAGCAGGTTGGGCAGAGCGGCCAGCAGCCGGCTGAGGACCAGGCGCGGCATCAGGGTGCCCCGCAGCGGGATGGAAGTGCGGGCAGCGCAGCCAGCACGGCGGCCAACGAAGCCACCCAGCCGACGATGCCGCCCTGCGCCACCACCATCTCCAGCGTGGCAACCTTGAAGGCCGGAAAGTAGCTGGCCGTGGCCTCGTCCACCAGCAGGCTGTCGTAGCCGCGGTCGTTGGCTTCGCGCATCGTCGTCTGTACGCACACTTCGGTGGTTACGCCGGCAAACACGAGTTGCGTGACGCACAGGCGCCGCAGCTCGGCCTGCAGTGCCGTGGCGTAGAAGGCGCCCTTGCCGGGCTTGTCGATGACGACTTCACCCGTCTGTGGCGCCAGCGCGGGCATGATTTCGCAGCCCGGCTCACCGCGCACCAGCAGCCGGCCCATGGGCCCGGGGTCGCCGATGCGCAGCCGCGGGCTGCCGCGGTGGCGTTTGGCCGGCGGGCAGTCCGATAGATCGGCCGCGTGCGATTCGCGCGTGTGCACCACTGGCCAGCCACGCGCGCGCCAGGCGTCCAGCAGTGCGCGCGTGGGTGCCACGGCGGCGGCCAGATGCGACACATCGTTGCCCAGCGAATCACCAAAGCCACCCGGCTCGATGAAGTCGCGCTGCATGTCGATGATGACCAGCGCGGCCTTGCCGGGGACCAGGGGGAAGTCGAATGGGCGTGCGTGGATGACCACGGGGTTCATGCAGCCACCTTGTCAGGCATGTCCGACGAGACGGCCCCGGGCACCGGGCCGGCGCCGCCGTGCGCTGCGGCATGGCCTCCCATGAAGTGGCCGATGGTGTGGCGGTCTGCCTCTGCCGCCGGGCATTCATGCACCAGCCGCCCGCCGCTGATGACCACGATGCGGTCGGCCACGTGCAGCAGCTCGTCCAGGTCTTCGCTGACCATCAGCACCGCCGCGCCGCGGTTGCGCGCTTCGACCAAGCGTGCGTGCACCTCGGCCACGGCGGTAAAGTCCAGACCGAACACTGGGTTGCTGACCAGCAGCACATGTGCGTCGTCGGACAGCTCGCGCGCCAGCACCGCGCGTTGCACGTTGCCGCCCGACAGCGAACCGATGGGCGCGCCTTCACCCTGGGTCTTGACGCGATAGGTGCTGATGAGCTCGCGTGCGCGCTGCGCCAGTGCGCCGGGTGTGCGCAGTCCGGCACGGGCATAGGGCGCGACGTCGAAGCTGCGCAGGCCGATGTTGTCGGCCACGCTCATGCCCGGCACGCAGGCGTTGTGCAGCGGCTCCTCGGGCAGGCCACGCACCTTCAGGCGGCGGTTCTGGGCGCGTGTGGCGGTGTAGGGCTGACCGGCCACCTGCACGCTGCCGCTGTCACGCCGGCGCTGGCCAGCCAGGGCCTCCATCAGTTCACGCTGGCCGTTGCCCGATACGCCCGCCACGCCGACGATCTCGCCCGCGCGCACGTCCAGGCTGAGCCGGTCGACGGCGAGCTCGCCTCGGTCGCCCGATACGCACAGCGCCTGCAGCGCCAGCCGCACCTCGCCCGGCGGCTGCAGCGTGCGCTGCAGCGTCGGCGCGCCTGCGGCTTCGCTGCGTGCCGCGCCTTCGTCACCAACCATGCGTGCGGCCAGTTCGGCGGGCTGGGTGCCGGCCACCGCCAGGCTGGCCACCAGCTGGCCGCGGCGCAGCACGGTCACGTCGTCGGCAAAGGCCATCACCTCGCGGAACTTGTGCGTGATCATCACCACGCTGCAGTTGCCGGCGTGGGCGCGCTGGCGCAACGCGCCCAGCACCTCGTCGGCCTCTTGCGGCGTGAGCACGCTGGTGGGCTCGTCCAGGATCAGCAGGCGCGGCTTCAGGTACAGCTGCTTGAGGATCTCCAGCTTCTGCTTTTCGCCGGCACTCAAGGCCTGCGGCGTGGCGTCCAGCGGCAGCTGGAACGGTGCGGCGGCCATGAAGGCCTGCAACTCGGCGCGCACGGCTTTCCAGTCGATCACGGCGGGCAGCGCGCCCTTGGCGATGAGCAGGTTCTCGGCCACCGTCATGCCGGGCACCACGGTGAAATGCTGGTAGACCATGCCGATGCCCAGGGCGCGCGCCATGGTGGGCGAGTGAATGGCCTGCTCGCGCCCGTCCAGCAGTACCGCGCCCTCGTCGGGCTGGTAGTAGCCGACGATGCACTTCACCAGCGTGCTCTTGCCGGCGCCGTTTTCGCCCAGCAGCGCATGCACGGAGCCGGCGCGCACATCCAGCGAGACACGGTCCAAGGCCGTGAAGCCGCCGAAGCGCTTGCTCAGGTTGAAGGTCTGCAGGGCGAGCGCGTTCATGCCGTCCTCAGGCAGCGCCGATGGCTTCGAGCACGGCTGCCGAATGGGACACCGCGCCGAACACACCGCCTTGCATCGTCACCATCTTCAGCGCGGCCTGGTGGTTGCCGAGGTCGGTGGCGCCGGTGCAGTCCTCAAGAATCACGCACTCGAAGCCGCGGTCGTTGGCTTCGCGCAGCGTGGTGTGCACGCATACGTCGGTGGTGATGCCGGTGAGCACCAGGTTGACGATGCCGCGCGTGCGCAGGATGAGTTCGAGGTCGGTGGCGCAGAAGCTGCCCTTGCCGGGCTTGTCGATCACCGCCTCACCCGGCAGCGGGGCCAGTTCGTCGATGATCTGCCAGCCCGGCTCGCCGCGCACCAGGATGCGGCCGCAGGGGCCGGCGTCGCCGATGCCCCGGCCCTGTTCTCCGATGCGCTGCGAACGCCAGCGCTTGTTGGCCGGCAGGTCGCTGAGATCAGGCCGGTGGCCTTCGCGGGTGTGGATGACGGTGTAGCCCCGCGCGCGCATGCCGGCCATCAGGCGCTGCAGCGGTGCGATGGGCGCGCGGGTCATCGCCAGGTCGTAGCCCATCTTGTCGACGTAGCCGCCGATGCCGCAGAAGTCGGTCTGCATGTCGATGACGATGAGCGCGGTGTTGTCCGGCCGCAGCGCGCCGTCAAAGGGCCAGGGGTAGGGGGTGGAGGCGATGTGCGGCATGGGCGGCTCACAAAAAGGGGTTGGGTGCGGCAGCGCTGAAGGGCGGGCCGTTGAAGCTGCAATACATGGCTTCGCCCACAACGTCAGGCCCCGATCCAGCTTCCCGCCGCGGAACCGGCTCCGCCGGGCCACTGGCGGACGGCCCCCTCGGGGGTAGCGAGCGCAAGCGAGCTTGGGAGTCTCACTTCATCACCCCCAGCTCAGCGGGCGCGCCGCGGATACTCTGCCGCGGCGAACAGGTCCAGATCAGGATGGCCAGCGTCAGCACATAGGGCGCGGCGTTGGCCAGGTGGTAGTAGCCGCCGATGCCCACCGACTGCAGTGCCGGGCCCAGCGCACCAGCGCCGCCGAACAGCAGAGCGGCCCACAGGCACTTCACCGGCTGCCAGCGCGCAAAGATCACCAGCGCCACGGCGATCAGGCCCTGGCCGCTGCTGAGACCTTCGTTCCAGCTGCCGGGATAGTGCAGCGACAGGCTGGCGCCGCCCAGCCCGGCGATGAAGCCGCCGACCGTGGTGGCGGCCACGCGCACGCCGGTGACGCTGGTGCCCAGCGCGCGCGCCGCGTCGGCGCTGTCACCCACCATGCGCACCTTGAGGCCCCAGCCGGTGTTCTTCAGGCCCCAGGCCAGCACCAGCGCCAGCAGCACCCCGATGGGAAACAGCGCGTTGATGCTCAGCGCCGCCGCCAGCTTGGGCGAGTCGGACCAGGCGCCCAGCGCCAGCGCCGGGATCTGCGCCGCCTGCGGCTGGATCAGCGGCTTGCCCAGGTAAAACGCCAGCCCTGCGCCCAGCATCATGATGGCGATGCCGGCGGCGATGTCGTTGACACGCGGCAGGCTGCTGATGAAGCCGTGCAGCGCGGCGATCATCGCGCCGCTGCAGCCGGCCAGCAGGATGCCCAGCCACCACTGGCCTGTGAGCCAGCTGCCGGCGAAGCCGGCCATCGCGCTGAACACCAGCACGCCTTCCAGGCCCAGGTTGATGCGGCCGGCCTTTTCGGTGACGCACTCGCCCAGGCTGACAAAGAGGAAGGGCGTGCCGACGCGGATGGCGCCACCCAGCACGGCGAGCAGCACGTCCAGCAAGGCCCAATCACTCACGCAGCCGCCCCCGCCACGCCGCCACCCAGCGGCGGCTTGCGCAACACGAACAGCTGCCCCAGCTTGCCGCGCCAGGCCTCGCTGGCCAGGATGAACACGAAGCAGAAGCCCATCAGCACCTGTACCGACGCGTCGGGCAAGCCCATGCGCCGCTGCAGCAGGCTGCCCGCGGCCAGAAAGCCGCCAAACAGCACGGCCACCGGGATGATGGCCAGCGGCTGGTGCCGCGCCACGAAGCTGACCAGGATGCCGGTGTAGCCCAGGCCCACGATCAGCGAGGCATTGGCCGAGTTGTGCACCGCCGCCACCTCGATGCCGCCAGCCAGCCCGGCCGCGGCGCCCCCCAGGGCGCAGGCCACGACGATCAGACGGTTGGCCGGCAGGCCCACGATGCGCGCCGCACGCAGGCTGCCGCCCACCACGCGGGTGGCAAAACCGTGCGTGCTGGCCTCCAGCCAGAAGGCCGCCAGCAGGCACAGCACGACGCCGAAGACCAAGCCCCAGTGCACATCCGCCAACAAGTCCCACGCGCCCAGGGTCCCGATGCGCAGGTCTTCGGTCAGCGGCAGCGTGCTGGGCTTGTTGAGGCTGGCGGGGTCGCGCATCGGCCCTTCGACGATGTGCTTGAACAGCGCGATGGCGATGTAGCCCAGCAGCAGGCTGCTGATGGTCTCGTTCACGCCGCGCCACTGCCGCAGCCAGCCGGCCAGGGCGATCCAGGCGGCACCGGCAGCCGCCGCTGCCATCAGCAACAGCGTGGTGCCTGCGATGCCGTTCGGCAACGGCATCAGCACCGGCAGCACGGCACAGGCCAGCCCGCCCAGCACCAGCGCGCCTTCGCCACCGATGACGGTGAGGCCCGCACGCGCCGGCAACGCCACGCAAAGCGCGGTCAGCATCAGCGGCGCGGCACGCTGCAGCGTGTTCTGCAGCGAAAAGGCGTCGCCAAAGGCCCCAAGAAACAGCAGCGTCCAGGCCTGCACCGGGTCGTGCCCGCCGAACCACACGAACACGCCAAACAGGCCCAGGCCGCCCGCCAAGGCCAGCAGCGGCAGGGCGACTGCTTCGGCGGTGTCGCGGATTGGGGTCATGCAGACTCCGGGAGGGACAGCAGGCAAGCAAGCGGGCGCCGCGGAACGGGCTCTGCCGGGCCGCTGGGGCCGCCCCCTTGAGGGGGAGCGCCGCAGGCGCTACGGGGGTGGGCCATCACACCTTGCCCACGACGCCTTCGACGAGGTAGTTCATGCCCTCCAGCACGACATCGGTCTGCTTCAGCGTGGTGCCCTTGGCGATGACCACCTTGCCGGTGTTGTCCTTCAGCTCACCGGCAAAGATGTCGAAGGTGCCGGCCATCATCTTCTTGCGCACGTCCTCGGCGTTTTTCTTCGCGCCTTCGCTGACCATCGCGCCATAGGGCGAGCTCTTGACGAAGCCATCCTTGAGGCCACCGCGCACGAAATTCGGGTGCGGCTTGCCGCTGCGGGCGGCCTCCAGGACGCTGGTGTAGGCGGTGAGCCAGTTCCACTCGGCGCCGGTCAGGTAGGCGTTGGGCGCCAGTTTGGCCTGGCTGGCGTGGTAGCCGCAAACCATCTTGGCGCGTTTGGCGGCGGTCTCTACCACCACCTTGGGGCCGTCCACATGCATGGTGAAGACGTCCACGCCCTGGTCGGCCAGGCCGTTGGTGGCCTCGGCTTCTTTCACCGGCAGGCTCCAGTCGCCCGTGAAGATGGCCGTGGTGGTGATCTTGGGGTCGACCGAGCGTGCGCCCATCGTGAAGGCGTTGATGTTGCGCAGCACCTGCGGGATGGGCTTGGCCGCCACGAAGCCCAGCTTCTTGCTCTTGCTCATGTGGCCGGCGATCACGCCGTTGAGGTACTGCGCTTCGTCGATGTAGCCGAAGAAGCTGCCAGTGTTGTCGGGGTGCTTGCCCTTGCTCCACAGGCCGCCGCAGTGGCTGAAGCGTACGCCGGGGTTCTTCTTGGCCACCTCCAGCATGTGCGGGTCGAAGTAGCCGAAGCTGGTGGGAAACAGCAGCTTGGCGCCGTCCTGCGAGATCATCCCCTGCATGCTCTTCTGCACGGCCTGGGTCTCGGGCACGTTTTCTTCTTCGACCAGCTTCACGCCGGGCATCTTCTTCAGCATCGCGGCAGCTTCGGCATGCGCCTGGTTGTAGCCAAAGTCATCGCGTGGGCCGACATAGAGGATGCCCACCGTGTAGGGCGCCTGCGCCAGCGCGTGGCGCAGCGCGCCGGGCAGTGCCAGTGAGGTCCCGGCCAGCGCGCCACCGGCCAGCAGGCGGCGGCGCAGGGGCAGGTGGGCTTGGGTCTTGGCATCGCTTTGCATGGGTTCTCCTGGGCGTGTTGTGGCGTTGAAGGGGGTTGTGAGGGCGTGAATGGGAGGTCAGGCCGGCGCTCGGTCCGGCGCGTCGAGCAAGGACACATGCGCGGCGACCACGCGCCAGCCTTGGGGCAGGCGCACCCAGGTCTGGCTCTGGCGACCGATCTTGGTGCCGCCTTCGCGGCGGAACAGGGTCATGGTGGTGGCGGAGTCGCGGCCGAAGGTGGTGATCACCGTGTCTTGCAAGCGGCGCGCCAGGCCTGCCGAGGGCCTGGCGTTGCGGAAGGCACGGATGGCCTCGATGCCGTACAGGTTTTCGCCCACGCCGTAGCGAACGGTGTGCGGGCTGCTCCAGAACAGCGCGTCGAGCACCTCGACCTGGTTGTGCACCAATGCCTGTTCATAACGCGCAAAGGCGGCGCTGACTTCGGCGTGCACTTCGGGCAGGTTGATGTCCATGGTCATTCCAGGGCGGCCAGCGGCGCCTGCACGGTGCCGGCGGCTTCCAGTGCACGCGCCACGCGCAGGCACAGGTCTTCGCGCCAGGGGGCGGCAATCAGCTGCACGCCGATGGGCAGGTGCGGCAGCGCCGGGTTGCAGCCCCACAGCGGCACGGTGGCGACCGGCAGGCCGATGCACGACACCGGCTGCGTCAGCAGGCCCATGCTGGCGCGCGCCGGCAGGCGCAGCCCGCCGATCTGCAGCCAATCGGTGCCGATCGTCGGCGCGGTGCAGGGCGTGGCCGGGGCCAGCAGCACGTCCACGTGCTGAAAGCTGTGGGCCACCTGTTGCGCAAACCAGCGCCGCACGCGCTGCGCCTGCACCAGCCACGCGGCGGGCAGCAGCGCGCCGGCCAGGAAGCGGTCGCGCGACAGCGGCTCGAAGTCCTGGGCGCGGGTCTTCAAGTCGGGCAGGTGCAGCGCCGCACCTTCGGCATTGGTGATCAGAAAAGCCGCGGCGCGGGCGCGGTCGACCTCGGGCCAGTGCAGCACCTGGCTGGCGCCCAGCGCCACGGCCACACGCTGCACGGCATGGCGCGCCTCGGGCAGCGCCATCTGCTCGAACCAGCCGCCCAGGATGCCGATGCGCAAGCCGTGGGCGCCCCGCTCGAGCACCGACACCGTGGGCTGGAACGGGCGCGCGATCTGCGCCGGGTCTTGCGGGTCGGCGCCCTGCATCACGTCGTAGGCCGCTGCCAGGTCGGCCACGCTGCGCGCAAACGGGCCCAGGTGGTCCAGACTGGCCACGAAGGGGTAGCTGCCCGTGCGCGGCAGCCGGCCGTAGGTGGGCTTGAGGCCGAACACGCCGCACAGCGAAGCCGGCACGCGGATGGAGCCGTTGGTGTCCGAACCCAGCGTCAACGGCACCTGGCCGACCGCCACCGCCGCGGCCGATCCGCCCGACGAGCCGCCACTGATCCGCGCCAGATCGTGCGGGTTGCGCGTCGGCCCGAAGTGGCTGTTTTCGGTGGTGAAGCCGTAGGCGTATTCGTCCATGTTCAGTGCACCCACGCACACCGCACCAGCAGCCTGCAGACGGCGCACCAGCACCGCGTCGCGCACGGCAGGGGCGGCGTCGCGCTCGATCCTGCTGCCGGCCAGCGTGGCGATGCCCTGCAGATCGAACAGGTTCTTGACGGCAAAGGGCATGCCGGCCAGTGGCCCGCTTACCTCACCCGCATCCACACGCGCAGCCTGGGCCAGCGCGCGTTCGGCCAGCACCGCGGTGAAGGCGTTGACCCGGCCGTCGGTGGCGGCGATGCGGGCCAGGCTGGCCTGCACGCGGGCGGTGGCGCTCATTCCGCGGCCCCGGGCGATACCGGGACGAAGACGCTGCCCGATTCGTCGTGCGGTGTCAGTGCGAAGTCCATCACGCGCGGCGCCAGGCCCATCACCAGCTGGGTGTAGCGGATGACACCCGGCCGGTGCTCGGGTGCCAGCACCAGGCCCAGCAGCGCGCATTGCGCGTCCACCCAGGCGCCGACCTGCGCTGCGTCGTCAGTGTTCAGGGCCATGGCGCGTCTCTCAGCCCTTGGACAGCTGGCGGTAGTCGGGCTGCAGGTGGAACCAGTACTGGTAGCCCTGGACGTCCTTCTGCATGGCCACGTCCATGGTGGGCTGGAACAAGGGGATGCGCGGCACCTCGTCGTAGGCCAGCTGGATCATCTCCTTGACCGCGCCCTCGTAGAGCAGCTTGTTTTCGGCGAAGCGCGCGTTGGTGATGAGACGGTCGAGCTTGGGGTTCTGGTAGCCCATGGTGTTGAACACCGCGTTCTGCCCGTGGTAGCACCAGAAGAAGAAGTACTCGGGGTAGTCCAGCCAGCCACCAAAGCGGTTGACGATGAGTGGCATGTCCTTCTTCAGGAGCGCCGCGCGCCAGGTGGCGCCGGGGATCTTGTTGATCTGCGTCTTGATGCCGATGGCGCCCAGCGCTTCCTGGATCAGCACCGCGGTCGGTTCGCTGACGGTGGCGCCGCCCAGGTCGAAGCTGAGCGTGGTCTCCAGCCCGTTGGGGTAGCCGGCTTCAGCCAGCATCGCCTTGGCCTTGACCAGGTCGGTCTTGTAGGCGGTGGGCTGCGGCCAGGCGATGGTCTTCACCGGGCCGCTGCCGCCGTACAGCCTGGCCGCGCGCTTGTAGACGGCGTTGTCGTAGATCTTGTCGTAGGGCAGGGCCCAGGCCACTGCCTGGCGCACCTTGGGGTTGTCGAACGGGGGCCTGGTGGTGTTCATGCCCAGGTAGAGCATCGCGTTCTCGATCGGCGTGCTGGTCACCTTGACGGCCGCGCCGTCGGAGGTCAGTTCGGAAAAGTCCTTGGGCGGCAGATCGAAGGTGATGTCGATGTCGCCCTTGAGCAGCAGCGCGCGGCGGTTGCCGGCATTGGGCACGTCGCGCTGCACGATGCGGCGCAGCTTGGGCGGCGGGCCGCTCTTCCAGTCGTCGTAGCGCACATAGACGATCTCCTGCCCGGCGCGCCAGCTCTCCACCTTGTAGGCGCCACCGCCGGCCACGTTGTTGCGTGTCCAGGCCAGGCCCCAGGGGTCTTGCGCGGTGGCATTCTTCTTCACCAGCTCGCTGTTGAAGATGCAGGGCACCGGCACCGCCAGGTCGTTCATCGTCAGCTTGTCGCGGCGGATGAACTTGACACGGAAGCTGTGCTCGTCCACTACCTCGAACTGCTCAGGCTTTTCCAGCGAGCCGGCGGCCATCTGAAAGGTTGGGAAGCCGCCCACCGAGACGGCGCGGTCGAAGCTCCACTTCACGTCCTTGGCGGTGACGGGCGTGCCGTCGTGGAACCTGGCGCCCTTGCGCAGCTTGAAGGTCACGCTGTTGCCATCGGGCGCGATGGCCCAGCTATCGGCCAGCTCGGGTTCGAGCTTGTCGCGGTCGTAGATGACGCGGCCGTCGGGCAGCTTCTTGCGGCCGTAGGTCATCAGGCGGTCGTAGCAGACCCAGCTCACGCCGTAGCTGGGGCGATTGGCGCCCACGGTGTGGATGTCCAGCGAGTTGGGTCCAAACTCGTTGGCCACGACCAGCACGTCCTTGGGGCGCGCCTGGGCCATCGCCGACAGCGGTACACCGGCGGTGGCCAGGCCGGTGGCCAGCGAGCCCGCGGCGGTGCGCGAGAGGAATTGACGGCGTTGCATGAAAGAACCTCCAGGTGGCAAGCAGGTGATCAGGTGGCGGCCAGGTGCGCACGCCAGCCTCCGTGGTGGCTGATGTCGCGCGCGCCCTCCAGGGCGAGCGGTTCGCACAGGAAGCCGTGCACGCGGCGGCCGTTGGCCAGCTCCAGCGTGCCCAGCCCAAGCGGCGGCGGTATCAGCGCCAAGAACGATCCGACATGTTCGATGGGCATGTCCCAGACCTCCACCGCGATGGCGTGGCCGCCGGGGCCGCAACGAACCATGCCGGGTTTGCGTGGTGTGGTGCCGGGCAGCTCGTACAGGCGGTACAGCGGCGCGGTATGGGTGGCCGCGGCCAGCGTGGCGCCGCGTTCGACGAGCTGGCCGTTCAGCGGCAGGCCGCTGAGGTGTGCACCCAGCACGGCAATGGGCAGCGTGGCGCGTGTCGCGGGCCAGGGCAAGCGGGCGTCGGGTGCAACCCAGGCGCGGCCCGTGGCGCCCAGCGGCTGCGCCACCTGCGCCTGCCAGCGCTGGCCCCAACGGGCGAGCGCGGCATCGGCCTGCGCCGGCCCGATGAAGGTGACGCCAAACGGCAAGCCCCGGTCGGTGACGCCCGCCGGCAACGCCAGTGCGCTCCAGCCCAGCAGGTTGACGAAGTTGGTGTAGGTGCCCAGCAGCGTGTTGGCGCCCACCGGGTCCACGGCCAGATCGGCCAGCGTGGGATGGCGCGGCGCGGTCGGAACCAGCAGCGCGTCCACCTGCGACCACAACGCGGCGAGCTTCCTCTGGTGTCGGCGCAGCGTGTACTGCGCACGGAACGTGTCGACCGCCGTGTGGCGTGTGGCCTGGCCGATCACGCCGGCCACGGTGGCGTCCAGCGCCTGCGGCTCGTGCTCCAGCATCGTCTGCACCACGGCGTAGCGCTCGGCCACCCAGGGGCCGCTGTACAGAAGCTGTGCCACCGCATGCAGCGGCTCGAAATCAAGCTCCACCAGCTCGGCTCCCAGCGCGCGCGCCTGGTTCAGCGCCTGCAGCCAGGCGTCGGGGTAGCCGCAGGCGGCATCCAGCAGCGGCGTGCGCGGCACGCCCAGGCGCGGTCGCTCAGGCAATGCGGCGACACCCGGCGCGAAGGCGCTGTAGTCATCTGCCGCGTCGGGGCCTTCCATCAGCGCCAGCACGGCGGCGGCGTCTTCCACCGTCAGCGCGAGCACCGACACGCAGTCCAGGCTGCGACAGGCCGGCAGCACACCGGCGGTGCTGACGCGCCCCAGCGTGGGCTTGAGCCCCACCAGATGGTTGAAGCCGGCCGGCACGCGCCCGGAACCGGCGGTGTCGGTGCCCAGCGCGAACACCACATCACCACGTGCCACCACCACCGCCGAGCCCGAGCTGCTGCCACCGCTGACGCGGTCGGCGGCCCAGGTCGAGGCCGGCATGCCGTAGGGCGAACGCGTGCCCACCAGGCCGGTGGCGAACTGGTCCAGGTTGGTCTTGCCCATCAGCACCGCACCGGCATCGAACAGGCGCTGCACCACCGTGGCGCTGGCAGCCGCTGTTCCGTGCGCCTGCCCCCAGGCCGGACAGGCGGCGGTGGTGGTCAGGCCGGCAACATCGATGTTGTCCTTGACGGCAAAGGGCACGCCATACAGCGGATGGGCAGCCAGCAGCGTGGTGGGGCTGGTGTGTGCCGAGGCCAGCGTGTCCAGTTCCTGCAGGCGGGCTTCGAGCGCCGCGGCATCGCTGCGCTGGATCCAGGCCACGGCCTGCGGTGTGCATTCAGCCGGTGCCGCCAGCCGTTGCTGCCTTGCGCGCAGCAACACCCGCACCGACGCACCAGCGCCCACGGCGCGCTGCCAGTCGGCCAGGGTCAGGAGCGAGGATTCGTCAGGCTGCATTTGGGTGCACTTGCTTGTATACCAGTACGTGTGCAAGCACGCGCCATGCCAGGCGGGCTGCGCTTCGCCGGCGGCTCTGCGCTCAGGCTCGCTTTCCCAACAGGAGCCGCACTCCCTTCTGCCGAAGCAGACCGCGATGGCGGTCCACCCCGCGCACCCGCACTGGGTGTGCGCGAAGGGGAGGAGAGCCTTCAGCGGCGGTTCTTGCCGAATCAGGCCGCTGGAAGCTTCAGCACCGCAGCGCCCTTGGCAGCCTCCAGCAAGGCACCGCTCATGCGCTCGTACGAGGCGCGGGCTGAGCGGCTGCGGTCGTCGCCTGTCCTGGACGCGGCCGGCAGCAGCGAGGCGCGCCGAAGCTCGGCATCCAGCCCGGCCCAGACCGCCTCACAGGCCTGACCCCAAGCGTGCACCGTCGGCCACCAGCGCGCCAGAGACATCGCCTTGGTGCCCCCGGCCACGTCCATGGTGCGCAGGGCAAAGCCCACCTCGTGCGCCAGGCTGTCGAAGCGCAAGGCTTCGGCGACGCAGAACACGACCAGGCTGCGCAGGCCGAAGGCCTCGTCGCCATGCACGGTACCGGCGGCCAGACTGCTTACCGCGTGATCCAGCTTCCACGCGCTGACCGACAACTCGCCGGTCAGGCTGCCGTAGCGCCCCATGTCGGTGGCGGCGCCCATGCGCGTGATGTACAGGTCGCTCGGGCGAAGTTGCAGCGACAGCGCCCGTTGCCCGTCCGGGGTCAGCACACGCAGGGCAACCGGCGGCCCGCCACGGCAGCAGCGGTAGAAGTTGTTGCCCCAGCGGATGATGTTGGTGTCCTCCGTCAGCGCGCATCGCAGCCGGCCGATTTGCTGGGCCCAGTCGTGGCGAATGACAAGATCATGCATGGCACGCTCCCGGCGAACGGGGCACGATAGCCCAGGCTGGGACCGCAGCGCAATCCCCAATGCCCAATGCCCAATGCCAGAAGGGCGGCCAGGTCACGTGTTCGTTCGAAGGCAGCCAGGAGAGGTTGAGAGTTCTTCAATTCCGGGTGATTCCCGTCAACCCGATGCCGGCTCGGACGTCATCGATGGCTCAGGGACGAAAGCGGTAGCCGATACCGGCATCGGTCAGCAGATGCCTGGGCATCGACGGGTCATCCTCGACCTTCTTGCGCAGGTTGGCCATGTGTACACGCACGTAGTGGGTGTCCTGGCCATGTCCAGGTAGGCCGCGCATGCGGTGCTCGCGCTGGGTGGCGGCTTCGGCCTGCACCCTGAGGCCGGCAGTGCAGCGGCGTAGCCGCGCCAAGGGAATTCTCCGGCCAGTGCCTGCGGCGCTGGCCTGGCCGCGCGCGCTGACAGCGCGGGCGGCAGCGCCACCTGGATGACATCCAGATCATCGGCAAACTCGACAATGCGGGCGGCCGACGAGGCCTGCCAGGGCCAGCGCTGCCGGGACCGGCCCACCAACAGGCGCGACAAGTTGTGCTCACGCGCATGGCGGACCAGGGTCTGCGCGGGCTGCGGCGCCGACGGCGTGGCCACCGTTGCACCCAGCTCCTGTGCCAGCTTGAGCACGCGCATGGCCTGTTCGCGGCGCGCCAGCGGCAGGCGGTGGATGGCCGGAGTCTCGACAAACACGGCATGCCAGGGTACGTCAAGCTGCGCGGCCAGCCGGGCGCAGGCGCTTGCCACCTTCTCGCCGCTGTCGCCGGCACCGACGCAGGCCAGCAAGGCCTCGCGGTTGGGCCACACGGCCTGCACCGAACTGCGACGACGGTAAGCCTGCATCTCGTCGTCAACGCGTTCGGCCGTGCGGCGCAGCGCCAACTCGCGCAGCGCCAGCAGGTTGCCCTTGCGGAAGAAGTTGGCCGCTGGGCGGTCAGCCTGCTGGGGCAGGTAGACCT
>WBZP01000888.1_pt2 | contig 22384 bp, 16 predicted proteins | sample 5204301 | NCBI WGS metagenome assembly WBZP01 (sample SAMN12412401, study PRJNA552823) | activated sludge metagenome | isolation source: activated sludge from nitrification reactor of wastewater treatment plant... | place: USA: Pennsylvania | collected 2017
CCCGCAATACCTTCCGGCAGGATCGACCAGCGGGTGGCCAGCAGTGACCCGAAATGGATCTGGGAACTCAACCGCCTGCAGCATCTGCCCGTCCTGGCGCAGGCGTGGCTGCACACCGGCGAGTCACGGTACGCCGACGCCGCGTTCGACCACCTCGATTCCTGGTTGGACCAGAACCCGGTCGGCACCGGAATCGCGTGGCGGGGTGCGTTCGAGGCGGGCGTCAGGGCGATCTCGGTGGCCGTGGCCCTGCAGGGACTGCGGAACTCCCCCGCCCTGACCGCGCCGAGGTACCGCCGGGTGGTCCGGATGCTCGACGCGAGCGCCCGCTACTGTTGGCACGCCCGTTCCCGCTTCAGCTCGGCGAACAATCACCTGATCGGTGAGTTGACCGGCTTGCTGACGGTGCACCTCTTGTTCCCGGAACTCGCCTCCCCCGCTGCGCTTTTCGGCCCCGCGCTCGACACCCTGGCCGCCGAGGCGGAACGACAGATCCTGCCCGACGGTGCGGGTGCCGAACAGTCCATCTCCTACCAGCTGTTCACCGGCGAGCTACTCGCGATCGTGGCGGCGTTCGTGCGGCTGCGCGGCGACGAGGTGCCGTCCCGGATCGACGCGGCACTGCAGCGCAGTGCGCGCTACCTGTGCACCCTGGTGGGGTGCGCCGATCCGGACCCGCGCTACGGCGACGACGACGACGGGTTCGCGCTGCGGCTCGGCGCCGAGCCGAAACGCACGGTGCGCGAGCATCTCGCGATCCTGGCGGCCGTATCCGGCGACACCGCCACCGCCGGATACGGCCGCGCCACGCTCACGGCCGCCTGGATCGCCGCGGCGCTGGGCACCGACCTTGGCCAGACGGGCGCCGGCATCGATCGGACCGGGACCGCATCGAGCGGGTATGCGCCGAACGGCGGGCTGGTGGTGCTGCGATCGGCGCCACGCCGGCTGACGATGGACGTCGGGCCGCTCGGCTATCTGTCGATCGCGGCGCACGGGCACGCCGATGCCCTCGCGGTGACGCTCAGCCAGGGCCCCGACGAGCTGGTCGTCGACCCGGGCACCGGTAGCTATTACGGCAATCCGCCGTGGCGGAACGCATTTCGGGGAACGCGCGCGCACGCCACGGTTTGTGTCGACGGCATGGACCAGTCGGAGATCGGCGGCCGCTTCTACTGGAGCCGGCACGCCGCCACCACGGTGCGGTCGGTCGACCTCGCGCGGGGGATCGTCGATGCCGGGCACGACGGCTACCGCCGGCTCGATGATCCCGTCTCGCACCGCCGCTGGCTGATCGCCGCACCCGGCGATCCGACGGTGGTGGTCGTCGACCTGCTCGACGGCCGGTCCGCACACGACGTCGCGGTGTCCTGGCCGCTGCACCCGCGGCTGGAGGCGATACGTGCCGACGACGGGCACCTGGTCAGCCGTGACGGCCGTCCCGTCCTGCAACTGTGTTATGCCGCAACCGCTCCCGTCCAGATAGAGCAGCATCGGGGCGATGCCGAGGCGCAACTGGGCTGGTGGTCGGATCGCCTGGAAGCCAGGGCACCCGGATGGCTTCTCACCGCGCGGGTCCGGGCCGGCCTCCCGTTGGCGATGCTGTCGGTGTTGCGCACCGCCGATGCGGAGACGATCGCTCTGCCGGAAATCGTCCGCGACGGGGAGATCCTGGCGGCCAGCTGGTCGGAGTGTGGCTTCCGGCGCGGATTGAAGATCGACGTGACCGGCTCTGGTGCCGTGGTGGATATTCCCTTCTTGTCGCCGGTGAGGTTGGTGAGTGAATCGTGAACCGCAGAATCGCTTGTTCGGTAAGTGTTTTCGGGCTCGGCTATGTCGGCTGTGTGAGCGCCGCCTGCCTCGCGTCGCGCGGATGCCGGGTCGTCGGCGTGGATGTGAACCCCGACAAGATGGAGTCCCTGCGCCACGGCAGGTGTCCGGTTGTCGAGGACGACATCGGCGACCTCACCGCCGAGGTCGTCGCCGCCGGCCGGCTCGTGGTCACCGCCGATGCCCGGGCCGCCGTCCTGGGCACCGACCTCTCGCTCATCTGCGTCGGAACCCCGTCGGCGGCCGGTGGCGCACTGTCGACGAGGTATCTCGAGGAGGCGACCGCCCAGATCGGTGCGGCCCTGCGCGAGAAGGACGGCTGGCACGTCGTCGTCTATCGCAGCACCATGGTGCCGGGGACCTGCGAGAAGCTGCTGATACCGCTGTTGGAGCGGGAATCGGGCAAACGCGCCGGGGTCGACTTCGGGGTGTGCGTCAACCCGGAATTCCTCCGCGAGGGGACGAGCGTCCGGGACTTCCTCGATCCGCCTAAAACCGTTGTGGGAGGCTCGGATTCGCGCAGCTGTGCCGCGGTGCTGGCGCTCTACGATGATCTTCCCGGGCCGAGCTTCGCCGTGCCCATCAAGGTCGCCGAGATGACGAAGTACGTCGACAACAGCTTCCATGCGGTCAAGATCGGATTCGCCAACGAGGTCGGCTCCATCTGCGCCGCACTGGGTCTGGACTCGTACACCGTCATGGACATCTTCCTCGCCGACACCAAACTGAACATCAGCCCGGCCTATCTCCGGCCGGGGTTCGCCTTCGGCGGCTCATGCCTTCCCAAGGACCTCCGGGCACTCACCCATACCGCGCGCAGCAACGACGTCGACACCCCGTTGCTGACGAACGTCCTCGTCTCCAACGAGGTTCAGTTGCGTCACGCCGTCGATCTCGTGATCGCCGACGGGCGCCGCAAAGTGGGGATCTTCGGTTTGTCGTTCAAGCCGGGCACCGACGATCTTCGCGAGAGTCCGATGCTGGAACTCGCGGAACGCCTGATCGGCAAGGGCTTTGACGTCAGGATCCACGACGCGAACGTCATCCTGTCCCGACTGATCGGGGCGAACCGCCGCTACATCGACGAGCGGCTGCCGCACATCGGTGAGGTGCTGATCGACAGCGTCGACGCCGTGGTCGAACACGGTGAGGTGCTGATCGTCGCGTCCCGCGCGCCCGAGGTGGTCGATGCACTCGCCCGGGCCGGGGCCGACCGGTTGATCATCGACCTGGTGCGGCTGCCCAATGCCGGGCAACTGCGGGAGACCCCGAACTATCAGGGCATCGGCTGGTAGCCCCGTGTTCGGCATTCATTCCGGCCAGATCCCATGACGTCGGCGAGGCTCGACGCGCCGGACGGCGGGCTCAGCGGTGTGCTCAAGCGCGGCATCGGCTATTCGGCTGTCGGCGTCGCCATCTGCCAGATCGTCGTCGTCGTCCAGACCATCGTGCTAGGCCGGCTGCTCGGACCCGTCGAGGTGGGTGTCTACACCGCCGGATCCGTGTTGACGGGGTTCCTGCTGGTGTTCTCGCAGGGAACGCTGGCGCAGGCGCTGATACACCGCGAGCACGACATCGAGGATGCCGCCAACACCGTGTTGGTGGTGACCTTCGCGACGGGGCTGCTGCTCGCACTCGGGGTGTTGGTCACCGCACCGGTGATCGGGATGCTCTTTCACAACGAACGGGCCGGGCAGATCTCGGCGGCCACATCGGGACTGATGCTGCTCTACCTCTGTCTGAGCGTTCCGGAGGCGTTGATGCAGCGGGCATTTCAATTCAGACAGCGGATGATCATCCAGCCCGCAGCGAAGATCGCATTTGCCGGCGTCTCGATTCTGTTCGCGGTGTGGGGCTACGGCGCATGGTCGATGGTCGTCGGTTCCTACGCGTCTGTCCTCGTCCTGCTGGTGCTCAGCTGGTGGATGGCCAGATGGCGGCCGTTCCGTGGGCACTTCTCGGTCCGGTTGTGGCGCCAGATGGCGGCTTTCTCGTTTCCGCTCGTCCTCGAGCACATGGCCGACAGCATCCGGGACACCTTCCAGCAGGTGCTCCTCGGCAGGCGGCTCGGCACGGCGGATCTGGGCCAATACCGCTACGGCTACCAGATGGCCGGTATGCCGGCCATGGCCATCGTCGAGATCTTCGGCTATCTGTTGTTTCCCGCCTTTGCAAGGCTTTCCGCCGACGGCGCCCGATTGCGAGACGCGTTCCTGCGGGCGCTCGGTTGGACCTGGTTCGCCGTCCTGCCGCTGGCCGCGGTCCTCGTGGTGGCCAGCCAGCCGGTCGCGGTGCTGCTCCTCGGTGTGCAGTGGCATCCCGCCGGAACGGCCGCCATGGCGATGTCGGGAATGACCGTCGGTGCGGCACTGTACGCCCTCGGTGCGACGGTGATGAAGGGTGCCGGCCGGTCGTCGCTGGTCAACTGGTTGAGTGTGGTGAGCCTGGGCCTGCACCTGCCGCTGGTCCTGGTGCTCGTGCGGTTCGGGCTCGTCGGGGTCGGCATCGGCCTCTCGGTCACGTATGTGGTCGGTGGCATCGTCAGCGTGCTGATCGCCCGCAGGGTGGCGACCGCCTCCATCCGGGACGTCCTGAGTTGCGTGGCCCCGGCGACGCTCGCGGCGCTGGTGGCCTTCGCAGCGGTGTTCCCGTTGGAGCATCTCGTGGTCAGGTCCGGCCGCTACCCGGAACCGATCGGCCTCGCGTCGATCGTGGCCGAAAGCCTGCTCTTCGCACTGATCTACCTCGGCGTCCTGCGAGTGGTGTCGCCGAGTCGGTACCGATCCGTCCGCGGCTTCGCGGAGCGGGCGGCGACGAGGCTGGTGAGCCTGGCTCGCCGCCGGGCGTGAGTGAGGAAGCGATGGGCCTCAAGGTGCTCATGATCGGCACCTACCCGCTTGAGCCGGGTGTGGTGCGCGGCGGAGTCGAGGCCGCGACCAGCGCACTGGTGCCGGCCCTGGCGCAGCGCGACGACATCGACAGCGTCACCGTGCTGCGCTTCCATCACGGCGAGGCGCCGACCGCCCACCGGCGCGAGACACCGAAGATCGACATCCGTTATGTGCGCGGCCAATACCGCTGCCGGATGCTCACCGGGGCGTTCCTGGATCGGCGCAAGGCGCGCCGGCTCATCGCCGAACTGAAGCCGGACGTGGTGCACGGTCAGGAGATCGGCCTGAACAGCGACATCGCGGCCCGCTGCAGCCCGAACTGCGTGGTGACGGTGCACGGGATCACGTATGTCGAGACGCACTTGTATCACCGCCCGAGTCTCGGTACCACGTTGCGGGCCAAGATGATTCGCAACGTTGCCCGCCGGGTGTTGCATCGGGCGAAGGTCGTCATCTCGATCTCGAAGTACGATGCCGAAGTACTCGCCGGGCTGACCCGGCATGCTCGCGTGAGTATCGCCAATCCGACCGCCGCGGAGTTCTTCGCGCTGGGGCCCCCGGCGCCGACGGAACCACGGCTGCTGTTCGCCGGTGGGCTCATTCCCCTGAAGAATCCGCTGGGCCTGGTCAACGCATTCGCCAAGGTGCACAGTCGTTTTCCCGATGCGCGCCTGGCGCTGATCGGCCCGCAACCGGACCCGGACTACGCGCGGGGCGTCCGTGACCGTGTGACTGCCCTGGGCCTGACCGACCGGGTCGACATCGTCGATCAGGTCGACAACGAACGAATGGGGCGCGAGATCGCCGCCGCGCGTGCCGTCGTGTTGTTCTCCCGACAGGAGAACGCACCCACCATCATCGCGCAGGCCATGGCGGCGGGAAAGCCCGTGGTGGCCAGCCGGGTCGGGGGCGTACCGGAAATGGTGGCGGACGGCGAGACCGGATTCCTGGTGGAATCCGGCGACGAGGACATGCTGGCCGACCGGCTGGCGCGGGTGTTGGACGACCAGCGCCTGTGCCTGCGGATGGGCCGCCTCGGACACGAGGTCGCACTGGCCCGGTTCGCGCCCGAGGCGATCGCCGAGCTGACGGTCCGGGCATACCAGAAAGCTCTGAGTTAGGAGGCATCCTCATGGCTGAGCTCGTCAGGGCCGGCACCCCGGCCGGTAAGCGGCGACCCACGGGCGCAAGGGAACTGGCGGCCCGACTCCTTTGTGCGGCCGGGGTTCCCGTGTTCGCGCGGCTGCGCAGATCCCGGCGACTGGCGATCCTGATGTTCCACGGAGTGGAGGCGGCGCCGCTCTCCCCGTCCTGTAGTTACGTTCTCGATGCCGCCACCCTGCGCCGAGAGCTGACCTACGTGCGCCGGCACTTTCATGTCCTGCCGCTGGCGGAGGCACTCGTCCGACTCCGGGACGGCACCCTGCCGCGCAACGCGGCGGCGCTGACCTTCGACGACGGCACCCGCAACCTCGCGACTCATGCCGCTGCGGTGCTGCGCGATCTCGGCCTGCCCGCCGCCGTGTTCCTGGCGACGGGCCCGATGGGGACCACCGACGCGCTCTGGCCCGACCGGCTCTGGCTCGCGTTTGCCCGCACCACGGTTCCCGAGGTCGACCTCGGCCCGATCGGCCTCGGGCCGCGTCCACTCCGAAATACCGCCGACCGCAACGAGACCCGCGACACCGTTGTCCAGCACTTCAAACAACTCCCCGACCCGGAACGCCTCGCGCGGGTCGAGTGGCTCGTCGCCGCGCTCGGGCCCGAGGACGACACCGACCGGGGGCCGTTCCAGATGCTCTCTTGGGATGAGGCGCGCACCCTCGCCGGCGACGGGCGGGTCGCCCTCTATCCGCACACGGTCACCCATCCGATCCTGTCCCGCTGCGCCGACGAGAAGGTCGAGTACGAGGTCTCCGCGTCGTGTCTGACGCTCGAGCAGGAGACCGGCCGCGCGCCCGAGATCTTCGCCTACCCCAACGGGGGCGTGGACGACTTCGACGAGCGCGCGCGGGCGGCGTTGCGCCGCAACGGCATCCGCTGGGCGCTCTCGACGACCAACGGCTTCGCCGACCGGGAGTCCGACCCGTTGGCCCTGCCCCGCATCGGGATTGCCAGCCAGCACTCGTTTGCGGTGTTCCGGCTGAAGCTCGCCGGCCTCGAGCTGCGCCGGAATCCCTTTCGCGGCCGCGCCACCCCGGCAGGACCGGACGCCACCGCACGGCGTGCCGAAACCGTGATCACCGGCGCTGGAAGGCCTGCACCATGAAACCGACCGACTTCGACCCCCCGCGCGCGGCGGATCCGGCCGCGCCCACCGAGACCGGGCCGCCGGTGGGGGCGTCGTCGCCGGGCCCGGCCGGGCGCGGCGCTGCTGCCGCACTGGGCCCGGGTCTTCTGGTCGCGCTGCTCGTGCTCCTGAGCCGGCTGCCCTTCCTGGGACACGGCTACGGTGCCGACCCGGATGCGTGGCGCGCGATCTCGGCGTCCCAAGACCTGGTGGACACCGGCAGGTACGTGCCGTCCCGGGTACCCGGATACCCACTGCCCGAATACGTCGACGCGCTCATGATCCACCTCGGCGCCGGTTCGAGTTGGGGGATCGGTCTGCTCTCGGCGCTGCTGTCGGGCGCCGCGGCGGCGCTGTTCTTCCACCTGCTGGTCCCATTGGGCCGCGCCCGTGCGGTGGCCGGGACGCTGGCGATGTCGTTCACGCCCGTGGTGTATGTCGCCGGCTTGGGCGCGATGGACTACCTGTGGGGCCTGACGTTCTTTCTGGCCGCCACCGTGTGCATGCGGTCGAACCGGGTCTGGCCGGCCGCATTCTTTCTCGGTCTGGCGGCGGCGTCGCGACCGAGCTATGCCCTGGGGATCATCCCGTTGGCACTGCTCTACGCGGACTTCGACGTGCGCCGGTTCCGAAGGCCAGAGGTGTTGCGGCAGCTGGCCGTCCTGGCACTGGCGTCCGGCCTGATCGCACTGGCGTTCTTCCTGCCCGCTTTCCTGAACGTCGGCGTTCGGTCACCCGAGAGGTACGGCGACTGGAAGTACCTGGCGTACAACAGCACTCTCGGCCTGTTCGGTGTCATCGGTCTGGTCGGGGTCGGCTGCGCGGTGGTGTCGGCGTGGCGGAACAGGCGCGGCGGCGTGCCGTTGACCGCTCCCCTCGGCCAGCGGCTCGACGCCTGGGCCGTCACCGTCCTCGCCGTCTTCGGCCTTCTCTTCGTCTGGCTGCCCGACGAGGCGTCCTATCTCATTCCGGCACTGCCGGGGCTGTACTGGCTGCTGTGCCGATATGCGAATCAGATCGCGCTCTGGGCCGCGACCGTGTTGTCACTGCTTTCCTGTTTCCTCTTCTCGGTGGACCGCAGCGCAGGCACCGCCGGTTTCGCGTTGCGCGGCCCCGTCATTCGCGAGGTCACTGTCCAGAATGAACGCACCTGCGTGGCGGCCGTCGTGCGGCGGAGCCTGGCGTCCTCGCCCGACGGGCTCGACTACGTGATCGTCGGCTCATACCGGCCTCAGCTACTGGTCGAACTCGGCCCGCCACTGTCCGGACGGCTTCTCTACACGGTGCGGCCGGACGGTGACCGGCGCCTGGTCGACACGGAAGGGGTCGTGTTTCCCGACGATGCGCGGCTGCGGCTGCTGGACCGCGCGGCGGATCAGCAGCTGCAGGCCTGGCCGCAGTCCGGGCGCCGGGTGGCAGCGCTGGACTCCCGGGCAGATTGCCCGGGGCCGTGAGGGTTTCGTACGTTACCTACAGTGCGGCCTGGGTGTCTGCCGAACGGAATCCGGAGTGGTACACGATGCCGGTCGGACCGATGCCGTTCTGCCGGTAGTAGCCCTCCTTGTAGTAGGCCGACGGCGCGGCGGTACCGGGGACCAGGGTGCGAACCCGGTATGTCTGGGAGCCGTCGGTGAACGTCTGGCGAACTCCGTTGTGCCACAACTCGACAAGTCCTACGGAGTCCGACGTCGACCAGAGGACGTGCATCTGGACGTCGTGCCAACTGCCCGGGTTCAACGGTGTGCTGAACAGGACCACCTTGCCGAGATAGCCGTCGGGACGGGACTGCCGGTCGGCCAGCAGCGTCCACTGCCCGTTCTGCTCACTCACGCTCCAGTTCAGCGGCGGCGTGCCGCGGATGGTGTCGCCGTGCCACTGGTTGGTCAAACCCCATCCGAGGCTCGCGTGGTTGCCCGGGAACGTGTCGTCGAACTTCGTGGCGAACCGGTACCAACGGTCTTGGCCCTCGGCGCCGCCGGTGCTGTCGCCGCCGCTCACCTCGGCGCGTTCACCGCCTCCGAACGGCGGCACATCGCCGGTGCGAACCTCGAAGCGGGCGGCTCTCCCGTAGGTCGGGTCGTCCACGATGCTCGCGGAATACGACCCGGGGAAGTTGCTGCCGGCGTCGTTGTAGCCTTTGCACTGGACCCACCACTGACTGAAATCCCCGGTGCTGTAGTCACCGTCGAACAGCGTCAGGCTCGCATTGGCAACGCGCGCGGTTGTCGTCCTGGCGACTGGCTCTCTGACCGCTGGGGGTCCGGGGGTACCACAACCCGCGACTGCGGCGACCGTGGCCAACGACATGAACGCGAATTCGCGCCGACCGATCTCATGCATGACATCCCGCCGTCCCCAACCTGATTCCCTCGTCACCGGCCGCTGAACCGATCGGACCTCGACCGGCCGGCATGGTTCGCCGGACGCCGCCCATCGCCAGACGCTCGGCCCGAAAGCGAAGCCGCGGCTTCTGAACCACGGTCCACGAGAGTGTCTCGACGCGGTTCCCGAAGCTGCGCTTCAGCTGATTCTCACCGGCCATGAAGTCGTACACTTCGGCGCCCTCCTGCCATGCTCGCCTGATCGCGAGAGCGTGCGCCACCACGCCGGGACGTTCGTGTTCGGCGGGCCGGACGAAGCCGCTCTGGTAGGCGTACACACGATTGCCGTGGCGAAAGTTGTAGAGGATGCCGAGCGTGCGGTCCCCGCTGCGCAACCGCAGGAGTTGGATCGCTCCTTCGGCGAACCCCCGGACGATGAGACGCTCGTGGAAGCGCTCGAAGAACTCGTGTGCGAACGCGTGCGGCAGGCCTCGGCGCTCCCACCACGGAATGTGGAGCTCCTTGAGGGTCCGGAAATAGGCCAGTGCCTCGGCCTCGCTGGCCGCCGCCTCGAGCCGCACCGGCTCGAGTTTGTGCAGCGCCCGCCGGAGCTGAGAGCGGGAGTTGCGGCTCAGGATCGCCGCGACATCGCCGCCCCGCTCGGACAGCGCGCCGAGTTCGACGGCGAACGACAGTTCCGACGTCTGCTCGCGAAGCAACCCCCGCTGCTCGACCAGGGTGACGGGCGGGGGAGCCGCGACACCGGGAAGGCCTATCTCGTCGACGCCCGTCATCGCGCCGAAGGCCTCGAGCAGGCCGTCCCACCCGATCTCCGGCGCGGCCAGTAATCCGTTGTGCTCCAAGTGGACACAGTCGAGCTCGGGATCACCGATGGCGTTGAGGACCCACCTGCGCGCGCGGACGATGCGGTGCCGGCGAATGGTGGCGTCGCCCAGCACGGCAAGCGCAACCGTCCGGCCCCCGGCAGTGCCGCGCAGCAGGCGGGGCGCCGCCGCCGGCGGGACCATCTCCAGCAGGGTGCCGATCCAATTCCACGACAAGAAGAACGACGGCGACGCCTCGGCCTCCAGCCGCCGCCAATCCCGCTCCAATTCGTCGAGCGCACCGACGGGTCCGACGCTGAACGCGACGTCCCGGCCGCCCGGCACGCTCCCGCCGCGCCCGATGCCCTCACCCAACAACTCCGCCCGGGTCATCGTCCGCTCCGGACGGTCGTCATGCGGAAAAAGCCGACCGGCTACCAGGGCACACACGTGAGCTCGCTATAGAGGTAGTCGATCTGCGCGGGTGCCAGTACCGCACTGCGGTACATCCTGGGCCAGCTGTTCAGGGTGAACGACAGGCGCGGCTTGCGCTGGATGATCCGCAGCTCGGCCGTCGTCGCCACCAGCCGGCGCCGGACCAACAGATGACGAGTCAGCGGGGCCAGGGCGCGATGGAACAGTTCCGGGTTGCTGACGTGCAGGATCATTGCGACCGGTTTATTGCGGTATTCGGACTCCCGGTACATCACGTAGCACGATTCCGGGCCGCGGATCAGCACCAGGTGGCGCGCCGCGAGCGCATGCTCGTGGTCGTGGTAGAGCTCGAGCACCGGCCCGGTGAGCGTCCCCTCGATGACGTCCGGGTCGGCGGTGATCCGGGTTCCGCTCGGTACCGCGGGGCGCCACGGCAGGTTGGGTATCAGGACCGCAGCCGTGTCCAGGTGACGGAACCCGAAAAAGGCGAGGATCTCCTGCGGGCCCACGTCGGCGGTCAGGACCGTGAAGTGGTAATCCTCCTGCGCCAGTAGCGCTTCCAGCAGCGGCAGGCTCCAGGTGCGGTAAGCGGGCAGGACGCACCACGATCCCATGTTGCAGAACCGCTCCACGCGCCCTGCCACGATCCGGTCGGAGTACAGCGCCAGTAGTACGCCGACGACGCGCTGTCCGTCGCGAAGCATGAATCCGTGGTTCGGCGCCTGCACCTGCCACGGAACCGTCGAACACGCCTGCGCCCACGGAACCCGGTCATTGAGGTTGGTGTACAGGAAATCCGCCACCGCGGTGACGTTCTCTTCCTGGATAGGCGACAGCTCGACGGTCCGCTCGCGTGCCTTCTTGGCCCGCATCACCGCCGTGGGCGCGACGGACGGCGACGCCGGGTGCCCGGTGTCACGGCGTGACCGCGACCGGCCGAGCACGTCCCCGCCCGCATCGTCCATCTTCCGCTGATCCCCTTCCCGGAGCTCGCCGCTGCACAGCGGCCTGGCGGTCAGGCCGGCAGGTCCACCGGCTCGACTGAAAGTGTTGTCTCACATGCACTTCCGATACTTGCGGAATTCTTTCGCCACCAGGCCTGGCCGGAGGCCGGCAGACCGTCGATCGGATCGTAGAACGGGTAGACACGGGTCAACGCGTCGGCGTCCGCGCCGTCAAGCACGGTGCGGTAGTTCTTGCTCCAGTAGGAGACGCCCAACTCCCGGTCGTAGCGCACCGCCTGGTGCACCCATCGTTTGCCGACATATGGCACGTCGCAGACGATTCGCGGCGTCGCAAATCCGGGCAGATAGCCCAGGATCGCCAACTGCAACTGTTGCGCCTCGGCCAGCGAGGTCCGCCAGTGTTCGGCGTTGGGGATCATGTCGCACATGTAGAAGTAGTACGGCAGGATGTTCGCTTCGCCCTGCAGCGCGAAGCACAGGTCGAGCAGGTCGTCGGTGGTGGCGTTGACTCCGCGCATCAGCACCCCCTGGTTGCGGACGTCGCGCAGCCCGGCGTCCAGCAGTGCCCGGGCGGCCGCCGCGACCAGCGGTGTCACCGACTGCACATGGTTGATGTGGGTGTGCAACGCCAGGTTCACACCACGGGCGGCGGCGATGCGCGCCACCCGACCGACCCCGGCGATCACCGACGGCTGCAACCAGTGCTGCGGCAGTGCCGCCAATGCCTTTGTCGCCAACCGGATGTCGCGGATGGTTTCGATCTCTAGCAGCTGCATGACGAACGACTCCAACCGCGGCCACGGCACGTTGGCCACATCCCCGCCCGAGACCACGACATCACGCACGGTCGGGGTGGCCCGCAGGTATTCCAGCATCCGGCCCTGGCGGTCGGCCGGCGCCAGATCCAGCCTGGCCTTCTTGACGGTCGGTGTGGAATTGCCGATCAGATCCATCCGGGTGCAGTGCCCGCAGTACTGCGGGCAGGTCGAAAGCAGTTCGGCGAGGACCTTGGTGGGATATCGATGGGTCAGCCCCTCCACCACCCACATATCGCTCTCGTGCAACGAATCCCGCTCGGCGTACGGATGGGAACACCATTCCGGTTCGCGGTCGCTGAGCACCGGGAGCATGTAGCGCCTGATCGGGTCGGCATAGAAGGCCTCCGAGAGCCCGCGACGCTCCGGCATGCAGTGCGGCGCCATGGTGTTGAGCATCTGCGGCGGCAACAACATCGACATGGTCGCCCGCTGCTGTTGGTCGGCGGCCAGATCGGCGTAGAACCGCTCGTCCAGCAGGTCCCCCAGGACCGCGCGCAACTGTCCGATGTTCTTGACGGAGTGCGCGCGTTGCCATTGCGGATCCCGCCATTCGGATTCGGTGACCGTCCCCCAGCCCGGGAACCGACGCCAGTCCGGCTCGGACAACTCCTTGCGCACATAGGTATACGGCTGATCGGCGCCGGCGGCGCAGACACCGGGCCGGGCCTCGCCGTGTTCGCTGAGCTGATGCGTCATGGGTTCGTCCTCCAGCGTGGTCATGCGTCGACCAACAGCGCGGGCTCGGGATCGAGGGTCGCGCGCAGCCACTGCGTCGTGCGCCGGATTCCCTCGACCAGATCGACGGCGGGCCGCCACCCAAGGTCCCGTTTCGCTTTCGTCGCGTCCAGGGCGATCGCCTGCAACTCGCCGGTGCGGGCCGCGGCATGGCAGGGCACCGATCCGCCATCGAGGCCGGCGGCCATCATTCGGTGCACCTCGGTGACCGTGGTTTGGCGCCCCGTGCCGATGTTGTACATCCCGACGGTCGTCAGCGGGGCCCGGCCGGCCCGCACGAAGGCGTCGACCACGTCGTCGACGTAGACGTAGTCGCGGGCCGCGGTGCCGTCCCCGAACACGGTGACGGGTCGGCCGCTGATCATCCGGCTGCCGAAGATCGCGATCACGCCGGCTTCCCCGTGCGGATTCTGCCGCGGGCCGTAGACGTTGGCCAATCCGAGGCAGATCGGCGCTATCCCATACATTCCCGCGTAGGCGCGGATGTACATCTCGCCGGCCACCTTGGCGGCGGCATAGGGCGACAGCGGATCCAGTTCGGCGGTCTCGTCCACCGGCAGGCGGCTCGGCGCTCCGTATCGCGAGCCACCCGAGGCGGCGTAGACCAGCCGCCGAACGCCCGCCCGCCGACTGGCTTCGAGAACGTTGATGGTTCCGAGCACGTTGCACCTGGCGTCGAACTGGGGATCCGCCACCGAGGCCCGGAGGTCGACCTGCGCGGCAAGATGGAAGACGACGTCGGGGTTGGCTCCCACGACCATGCCGGTGAATTCCGGTGCCTGGATGTCGGCCTTCAAGAAGGTGAACCGGCCCCGCCCCGGCCTGCCGCGGCCGAGTGCCTGCTCGAGATTGGCCGCCATCCCGCTGGTGAGGTTGTCGACCCCGACCACGTCGTGACCCTCGGCCAGGAGACGATCCACCAGTGTGGATCCGATGAACCCGGCGGCGCCGGTGACCAATGTTCGCACGACCGCAAACTCCTATTCGACGCTGCTGGTTGATGATTCGGGAGAACTGCGCCGGCCGGGCGCACCACGACGCGTCATGGTTTCAGTAAGCCCCCCTGTGCTCGAACACCGAGCGGACCGTCTTCGCGATGATCACCAGGTCGGACGTCATCGAGCAGTTGTCGACATAGGAGAGATCCAGCCGCATCGCATCGGCCCAGGCCAGATCGGACCTGCCGCTCACCTGCCAGAGTCCGGTGATTCCCGGCTTGACCAGAAGCCGGTGCTCGGAATCGCCGTCGTCTTCTTCGCCTTCCAGCTTGAACAGCGGCCGCGGGCCGACCACGCTCATCTCCTGGCGCAGGACGTTGATGAATTGCGGCAACTCATCGATGCTGAACCGCCGCAGGAAACGACCGACCGGCGTTATCCGCGGGTCATTGCGGATCTTGAACATCTGACCGCCGCATTCGTTGCTGTCCAGCAGGCTGCCCAGCATCTTGTCCGCGTCCGGCACCATGGTACGCAGTTTCAGCATGCCGAATGGCTTGCCGCCGAGTCCGATTCGTTGCGACGAGTAGAAGATCGGTCCCCTACTGCTCAGCTTGATCGCGACGGCGGCCAGCAGGAGGATCGGCAGGCTCGCCACGACGGCGGCCAGCGCGAAGCAGAAGTCGAAGGCGCGCTTCTGGAATCGGCGCGCGTCACGATACTGGGGCCGGCCGATCTGTAACAGGGGCAGCCCGGCGACCGGCAACACCGCCAGGCGGGAAACGGCGATGTCCAGTACCCCGGGCGACACCACGAGATTGACGCCCGTCGGCTCGAGTTTCCAGGTGAGCTTGCGGATTTCGTGGACATCGAGATGATCGGTCCCCAGTATCGCCACCGTGTCGGCACGGCAGGCGCCGATCGCCGCCATGATGTCGGTCTCGTCACCCAGGATCGGGATCGGCTCGGGACAGCTCGACAGGAGAGGTTCGCCGGCCCGGCCGACTCCCGGCACACATGCCCCCACGATCTCCATGCCGTCGCTCGGATTCCGGTCGAACTCGTCAGCGAGCCTCGCGATGGCCCCCGGCCTGCCGACGGCCAGCACCGCGGTCCGGTAGCCGCCGTTGACCCGCTCGCGTGCAACGTGTTTGCGGACCAGCGACCGGATCAGCAACAGCCCGATGATGCCGGTCGGCAGCGCCACGGCAAGATAGCCGCGCGCCAGTTCGAGCTTGAAGAGCAGCTCCGCCAGGGCGATCGTCACGAATGTCCACAGGGATCCCTCCACCACGCGCCGGTACTCCTCGATTCCCCGGCCGACGATCTTCGCGGATCGGGCCCGGAATCCCGCGAGTGCGCAGAGCCACAGAACGGCGATCAACACCGAATACACGGTCGCCGAATGGTCTTCGGTGCCCGGTGCCAGAGAGGCATGGCCGAATCGGATGAACTGTGCGAGTAGCACCGCCCCGCACACCACGGCGGTGTCGGCGATCAGCAGATTCGCGGTGTATCGCCGTTGCCAGCGCAGCCGGTCGAGCACCTGGGCCGACGGGCCGGCCAATCCGACGCGGTGATCGGGGGCCACGATGAGCGCGCGGTGCGCCACACCGAACTCCGTTGTGCCGGTTCGTACCTGACCGCCGCCGGTGGTGGTCACGATGCGAGCGCTTCCCGCAGGAACCCCTGGTGCCATGCGATCGTGCGAGCGATTCCCTCGCGCACGGACACCCGCGGAGTCCAGCCCAGCAGTCCGCCGGCCATCGTGATGTCGGGCCGTCGCCGGGTCGGATCGTCCTGCGGCAGCGGGTGGTATTCGATCGTCGACGACGAGCCGGCCAGGTCCCGGACGAGCTCCGCGATCTCGCGGACACTCAGTTCCACGGGGTTGCCGAGATTGATCGGCCCGGGCTCGGGTGAGTCGAGCATGGCGGCGATGCCGCGAACCAGGTCGTCCACATAGCACAGGCTCCTGGTCTGGCTGCCGTCCCCGAACACGGTCAGCGGCGCACACCGCAGCGCCTGGTCGATGAAGCTCGACACGACGCGCCCGTCGTCCGGGCGCATCCGCGGGCCGAACGTGTTGAAGATGCGAATGATGCCGGTGTCCAGCCCGCACGACGTGCGGTAGCCGGTTGTCAATGCCTCGGCGTAGCGCTTCGCCTCGTCGTACACGCTGCGCGGGCCCGCCGGATTGACGTTGCCCCAATAGTTTTCCGGCTGGGGGTGAATCAGCGGGTCACCGTAGACCTCGCTCGTGGACGCCAGGATGAAGCGTGCCGACTCGCGCTTGGCGAACTCGAGTACATTCCGCGTCCCCTCCGCGCCGGTGCGCAGTGTGAAGATCGGCCTGCTCAGATAGTGCTGCGGCGATGCCGGGCTGGCCAGGTGAACGACGCCGTCGAATCGACCTGCGACGTCGATCGGGTCGAGCACACAGGCCTCCACGAAGGTGAATCGCGGGGACGGCCCCAGGTGTTCGATATTGGAATGGCGACCACTCGACAGGTCGTCGAGGCAGACCACGGTGTCGCCGCGGTCGAGCAACAGATCGCACAGATGGGACCCGAGAAATCCGGCGCCCCCGGTGACAAGAATCCTCATCGGTCTCCCCTGCTACTTGGTTGCTGATACGCCATCGGAACTTGTCACGGGCGCCCGAATCCGCGATAGGTCCAGCCGGCTGCCCGCCATTCGTACGGGTCGAGGCAGTTGCGCGCGTCGATGACCCGTTTGGATCTGGTCACGGCCGAGAGATCCTGCGGTCGCATGTTCCGGAACTCCGCCCACTCGGTGAGAACCAGCACCGTGTCGGCGCCGCTGCACGCGTCGACGGCCGAGAAGGCGTAGTTCAGAGACGGGAAGGCCTTTCGCGAATTGTCCATGGCCTTCGGGTCGTACACGATCACCTCGGCGCCCTCCGACTGGATCTGGTTCGCCACATCCAGTGCGGGTGAGTCCCGAATGTCGTCGGTGTCGGGCTTGAACGCCGCGCCGAGAACTCCCACCCGGGCTCCCGCCAGCGAGCCGCACTCCGCCCGGGTCATCTCGACGATCCGGCCCCGCCGCCGGCAGTTCAGGTCGTCGACCTCCTGCAGGAATCTCAGCGAGTCGCCGACGCCGAGTTCGGTTGCGCGGCTGATGAACCCGCGGATGTCCTTGGACAGACATCCCCCACCGAACCCCAGGCCGGCGTTGAGGAAGCGGCGGCCGATCCGGTCGTCGTACCCGATCGCATCGGCGAGTGTCCCGATGTTCGCCGATGTCACTTCGCAGACTTCGGCGATCGCATTGATGAACGAGATCTTCGTCGCGAGAAAGGCATTCGCGGCGACCTTCACCAGCTCCGCCGTCGTGAGGCCGGTCACCAGAAAGGGGGTGTCGCAATCCAACAACGGGGCGTACAACGCCCGCAGGACGGCCTCCGCCCGGGAATCCGGCCGGCCTTCGACTCCGACGACGATCCGGTCCGGGTGCAGGGTGTCCCTGACCGCGAAGCCCTCCCTGAGGAACTCGGGGTTCCAGGCCAACTCCACCCCGTCGCCGACGGGGGCGATGCCGCGGGCCCGGTCCGCCAGCCGTTGCGCGGTCCCCACCGGCACCGTCGACTTCCCGACGATGAGCGTCGGTCGACTCAGGTGCGGGCACAGCGCGTCGACTGCCGCATCGATGTAGGACAGGTCGGCACTCGAGTCACCCTTGTTCTGCGGCGTGCCGACCACGAGGAAGTGCACATCGGCGAAGTCCGCGGCCTCCGTATAGGACTCGGTGAACCGCAGACGCCCGGCGGCCAGGCCGTCCTTGACGATGCTCTCGAGTTCGGGCTCGAAGAACGGCACCACCCCCGACTGCAGTTTGGCCACCTTGTCGGCGTCGATGTCGACGGCCACCACGTCATGGCCGATGTGTGCCATACCCGCGGCATGGGTCGTGCCCAGATACCCGGCTCCGATCACCGCTACCTTCATCGAGTCCCCCCGGTTTCCTTCATCCGATGTGCACCACGCCCGCCGGTCTGCGACTTACCCGGTGCCGCAGTCGGATTCGCCGACACCTGCCGACCGTGACGTGGAACCAACCTGTGGATCACCACTTCACTATCGGTGTCGGCAACCCCGGCGTACATGGGCCATCAGAGCCAATTTTGGTTAGACCGAGGACTAGCTCCACCGGATACCGCGGTCGGTCCGGTTGGCCCGCGACAGCGCGGCCGCCTGGGCGCGGGTCGTCACCCCGAGCTTGGTCAACAGGCTGTGCACATGGTTCTTCACGGTGTGGACGGCGATGTTCAGGTGTTCCGCGATGTCACGGTTCGACCGGCCTAGTTCCAGCATCCCGAGGATCTGGACCTCCCGGGCGGTGAGAGCTAGGTCCTGCACCGCCGCGGGTGGGTGCGAACTGAGTGACAGCAATCGTTGCAGCAGGATCGCGGTGACCGGCGGCGGACAGAACATCTCCCCGGCCGCGACTTTGCGCGTCAACACGACCAGGTCGTCCAGTGAGTCGGTGCGCATGTGGAATCCGGCCACGCCCGCCTCGGCGCACGCGATGATGCACGACTCGTCGTCTGCGGACAGACCCAGCGCGATCACCCGCACGGACGGATCGATGTCCATCGTTGCCCGCAGCAGCAGCTGGCTGCCCTGCGTGGACATGCTCAGCAGCAGCACGCTGATCTCGATGTCGCCGAGCGCACGCACCAGCGACGCCAGGTCCCATGCCACGGCGGGAAGCGGGATTCCGTTGAGTGCCAACGTCCTGACGAGGCACTCGCGGAAGATCCGGCAGTCATCCAGGATCAGGATCCGCTTCCCGCCGGGCCCGTCGCCCGTTGCCGGTTCCCGCTCGGAGCTCGACAGGTCCGGTGCCGGTGCCAGCCGCAATCCGTGGCCGGCCTGATGTGCGCAACCGTTGCCGTTCCGGAGTGACCCGTGCAGAACGTTCGGTTCCCGTGGCCCGCGAAACACACTGGGAGTCAACGTCGTGACCTGACCATCGAGCGGCCACCGGCCGCGGGCGTCCCCGCCGTCGACATTCCGATCCGGGCCCGGTTCACCGGCCTTCGAAGTCGACATCTCCAAGCATGCGGACGTGCTACTGCTCCCGTCGATGCGCTCGTAGCGCCGGACTCGAACGCCATCGCTTCACTATCATCCGGGGCCGCCCAGCCGTACATGGACCGTTGGAGCCATCTTTGTACCGGGTCTGTGCCTAGGACCCCGATGGCATGTCACCCACCGGAACCGACGCCGAGGGCCGGGCCGACGCGGCTTGCGCACCGGCGCCGCGACGGCCGGACCCGCCGGAAACCTGGGCCTTCGCCGACCGGGGCCGTGTTCGGCTGCCCGCGACGTCGGATTGCCCGGAGGCCCGATGGCGCGCCGTGCGGATCGGTTCCCCGTCGGCGCAGGGACTAGTTCTCGAGCCGGATCGGCGAACCACCGCTACATCCGGGTGCCCTCGATCTCGGAATCGTAAGCCGCAGGCCGCATCCCGGTGAATCGCATGGTGCGGAACTGCGCCGCGGCTTCCGCGCGGGTGTTCACGCCGAGCTTCGTCAGAACACTGTGGACGTGGTTCTTCACGGTGTGCACGGCGATGCAGAGACGTTCTGCGATGTCCTTGTTCGACAGGCCCATCTCGAGCATCCGCAGGATCTGGGCTTCGCGCGAGGTCAGCACCAATTCCTTGGCGGCCGGCTGCCGATCGGCCGCCAGTGCGGACAATCTGCGGAGCAGCATCGCCGACACCCGGGGCGAGCACAACGACTCGCCGCTGGCGACCCTGCCGATCAACGCGATGAGCTCGTCGATCGACTCGTTGCGCAGATGATAGCCCGCGACACCCGCCTCGGCGCACGCCACGATCCGCGCTTCGTCGTCCTCGGACATGCCGAGAACGATCACCCTGACGTCCGGACATACCTCAAAAGTGGCCTGCACCAATATCGCACTGTCCCGGGTGTCCAGATTGATGAGGACGAGATTCGGCGGATTCACGTTGAGAGCCGTGACCAACGAAGACAGATCCCACGCCACTTTGGGGGTGGCGGAACCGTTGGCCGCGATCGCCGCGGCCAGGTTCTCCCGGTGCAGGGTGCAATCGTCGACGATCAGGAGTCTGAGATCGGCGAGCGGAAAACGTTCGTCGGACGATCCGGCGGTGGACGGAGTTCCCATGATCGCGTGCGGGTTGTTCCACCGGGGACCGCTGTGCAGCACCGGCCCGTGTAATGACGGCGCCGGATGCCCGGGTGCGGGATCACCGCCCTCGCGGTGGAAAGCCCGCTGCGGGGGTCCCGCCCAAGCGTCGTCCGCGTGCCGACGACGTACCGGATTCGGTGCCCATGGTGGTCCCGAATCGTCAATGAAGTCGTCGGATGCCGACCCAGACCGATTTGCGCCTTTCATCCCCAACACCTGCCCCTACGCGCGTGTCCCGCCCCCCGGAAACATCATTGTGAGCGCGCGGGCGGCAGTTTTGCTAGCGATCGGCGAATAAATTTTTCGGGCGTCCGATCATTTGCCATGTTGCATGGTAGCGGTACAATTTTTCACAGGTGACTTGCCAGTAGCTTCCAGCCGCAACATCGACCGCGTAATCTGTAACCTCGTTGACCCATTTAGCCTGCGGTTTTGTCCGGCACCCCGGTTGCCGGAGCGAACCTCTCACCCACCGCTCGATTCGGCCGTCAACCCCGTCCGCGCCGCGCCAATTGTTTGCTAGAAGTGAAAATATTGGGCAACTCCGTCGACGGGTCGGTTGCCCGCCGACGGGCCTCAGCCCAGGATCAGGCCCGAAGTCGGGACACCCGTGCCCGCTGTGACGAGCACATGCTCGACGTTGTCGACCTGATTCACCGACGTGCCCCGCAGTTGACGCACGCCCTCGGCGATGCCGTTCATCCCGTGGATGTATGCCTCACCGAGCTGACCGCCGTGGGTGTTGATCGGCAGCCGACCGCCGATCTCGATCGCGCCGTCGGCGACGAAATCCTTGGCGTCGCCCTTGGCGCAGAAGCCCAACTCCTCGAGCTGGATGAGGGTGAACGGCGTGAAGTGGTCGTAGAGGATGGCCGTCTGGATGTCGGCCGGCGTCAGGCCGGACTGCGCCCACAGCTGGTCCCCCACCAGACCCATCTCCGGCAGACCCAGCTCCGGACGGTAATAGCTGACCATCGTGTACTGGTCGACACCGGAGCCCTGCGCGGCGGCCTCGATGACCGCCGGCCGGTGCTTGAGATCCTTGGCCCGCTCGGCCGTGGTCACCACGATCGCCACCGCGCCGTCGGTCTCCTGGCAGCAGTCCAGCAGGCGCAACGGCTCGGCGATCCACCGCGAATTCTGGTGTTCCTCGATGGTGATCGGCTTCTCGTAGAAGTAGGCCTTGGGATTCTTGGCGGCGTGCCGACGGTCGGCCACCGAGATCGCACCGAAGTCACGGCTGGTGGCGCCGGAGGCGTGCATGTAGCGCCGGGCGATCATCGCCACCTGCGCCGCGGGCGTCGACAACCCGTGCGGATAGGAGAACGCGTTGTCGGCCTGGGTCGAATTCGCCGTCGCGCCAACCGATCCCGCCAATGCGGTCTGGACCTGACCGAACCGCATGCCGGAGCGTTCATTAAAGGCCCGGTATGCGACGACGACATCGGCCACCCCGGTGGCCACCGCGATAGCGGCCTGTTGGACCGTGGCGCAGGCCGCACCCCCGCCGTAATGGATCTGCGAGAAGAACTTCAACTCACCGATGCCGGCGGCTCGGGCCACCGCCTGCTCGGTGTTGGAGTCCATGGTGAAAGTCACCAGGCCATCGACGTCGGACGGGGCCAGACCCGCATCGTCGAGCGCGTCCAGCACGGCCTCGGCGGCCAGACGAAGCTCGCTGCGGCCGGAGTCCTTGGAGAAATCGGTGGCACCGATGCCGGCGATGGCGGCTTTCCCGGAGAGCATCCTAGTTACCCATCGTCAGTGTCGCGGTGGCGATCACATGATCGCCCAGGCTATTGCTGCCAACGACCTTGGTGGTCACCAGGTCACCGTCGACCGCGGTGACCTCGCCGGTGAAGGTGACGGTGTCGTACGCGTACCAGGGCACCCCGAGACGCAGTCCGATCGACTTCACCACGGCGTTCGGACCGGCCCAGTCGGTCAGGAAGCGCTGCACCAGACCGGTATCGGTCAGGATGTTGACGAAGATGTCCTTGGACCCCTTGGCCTGCGCCTTGTCCCGGTCGTGATGTACGTCCTGATAGTCACGCGTGGCGATGGCGGTCGAGACGATGAACGTCGGATCGCCGTAGATCTTCAGTTCGGGCAGCTTGGTGCCCACGGTCGG
>WBZP01002260.1_pt1 | contig 22366 bp, 19 predicted proteins | sample 5204301 | NCBI WGS metagenome assembly WBZP01 (sample SAMN12412401, study PRJNA552823) | activated sludge metagenome | isolation source: activated sludge from nitrification reactor of wastewater treatment plant... | place: USA: Pennsylvania | collected 2017
TTGTCAATTGGGATGAGGTGCGAGAAATGTCTAGAGGGGGTCTATCGTTTGGATCTCATTCTTGCTCGCATCGTATCCTGACGACAATTAGTCCTGACGAGGTTTCTGTAGAACTCACGAGGTCAAGGCAAGTGCTGTTGGAACAAGATGTGAACTATGTCCCGGTTTTTTGTTATCCCAATGGCAATAGTGATTCGCATATTCAACAGCAGGTGAAGGCTTGCGGGTACGAAGCGGCATGTTCAGTGCGGATGGGGATGGAGGCCCATGTCCCAGAAAACACGTATGCCATTCGCCGCGTGGGAATTCACAATGACGTAACCAATACTATTCCATTATTTTCGCTGAGATTGTTTGGTCCGCTACCAGGTTCGGCGTGAATGCGCAAAGGTAAGAGAATCGATGTGTTCAGAAGTGAAAAGAGAGAAACCGTGAGGGTCCTGATTACCGATGGAAATGAGCGTGCGGCGCTCGCCGTCACGAGAGCACTCGGCCGTGAGCAGGTTCAGGTAGTCGTCGGGGCCGAATCTGAACGGTCACTCGCCGGTTCCTCACGTTATTGTCAGCAGAGCTTTGTCTATCCCTCTCCTTATCGAGAGCCCGAGCGATTCGTAGCCAGGCTATTGGAGATGATTCAGGCACACAATGTTGATGCTATCTTTCCTATCTCTGATATTGCGATGCATGTGATTGGCCCCGAGCGGGCTCGATTTGATCCCTCGGTGCGAATTCCCTGCCCTTCCGCCGAAGTATTTCAAGAAATTTCTGATAAGTATCGGTTGATGAAGCAGGCAGTGCTAGAGGGCGTTTCTATCCCTGATACCATCTTTGTGCCGGATGGAGATGTGGACGAGGTTCTCGGCGGCATCAACGCTTTTCCGGTCGTGGTCAAGCCAGGGTGCTCCCTGGTAAGGGAAGGTGGCCAGTGGAAGAAAACCAGTGTGTGCTATGCCGATTCCCGTGAGGAACTCCAGCGATTGTACCGCGATAAGTCCTACCTGCGATCGCCTTCATTGATTCAGCAGCGTGTCATAGGCGAAGGTCAGGGCCTGTTTGTACTGATGCAGGAGGGTGTGCCACTGGGCATGTTTGCGCACAGAAGACTGCGCGAGCGTCCGCCATCAGGGGGTGTCAGTGTGCTGCGTGAAAGTATTGCCTTGCCGAAACCCATGGTTGAGGCTACTCTCAAATTATTGCAACGCGTAAAATGGCACGGCGTTGCAATGGTCGAGTTTAAGGTGGATGCAGACCGCAGTAAGCCTTTGTTGATGGAGATCAATGGTCGGTTTTGGGGATCTCTTCAACTAGCCATTGATGCGGGCGTGAATTTCCCATTTCTTTTACTTAACATGGCAATGGGAAAATCTGAAACCTTGCCTGAAAACGGGTATCGTGTCGGAGTCAAGTCCAGATGGTTACTGGGAGATCTGGATCAGCTGGTGATGCGCCTAACGAAGAGTGATCGTGCGCTGAATCTCCCGCTGGGGGCTCCGTCGAAACTTCGGTCCCTGGTATCATTTTGCCGCTTTTTTGAGCGAGACCTGTTTTACGAAGTCGAAGACCTCGATGATTTTGGTCCAAGCCTTCTTGAGGTTTTGCGGTATGTCAGATTGGCGTAGGGAGCGATGATGGCGCAGTCAGATTCGCAGTCCGACTTGAAGGTGAACGCTGTGTCTGTACGAGAGTTCGCCCGTTCGATAAAACACGCTGTGGATGGGGTGTTCGATCAGTGGCGCTATCGCGTTCTGGTCAACCGCCAGACTTTTCCGAATCCGGCACGTGCCATTTTAGTGCTCTGTAAGGGGAATATCTGTCGAAGCCCGCTGGCAGAGGCCTATCTCAAGCAGCAGGTCGAGAAAAGCGGTTTGTCGATTGCCGTATACTCAGCAGGTCTGGAAACGTCCTTTGGAAAACCGGCCCATCCGTTTGCGCAGGTGGTCGGGACTCAGGGGGGGGTGTCGCTCAGTAGCCATGCCACCACACCATTGCACAAAGAGCAGGTCGAACGGGCGGACATGATTCTGGTGATGGAGTGGCGGCAGCGAAATAGGGTGATCAAGCTGTATCCGCAGGCCAGATCGAAAGTATTTCTGCTGCGGCAATTTTATGATCAATCCGTGCGGGAAGTCGCCGACCCCTATAGCGGAACGCTCGAGGATTTTAAGATCTGTTTCTCGATGATCAAGCAGGCATGTGATGTACTCGTGACACGGATGATCCCTCGGGACAAACGGGGGTAGGATTGAATGGATTGGAACATGAAACAGTGCGGTTGATAAAGACTAAGGGAGGCCCTGCATCGACATGAGTTTGCGAACGAGACTGTTCAATATCTATTGGACACTGCGGGGCGCCATCGTTCCGAATCTCAAATATTCCCAGTACTGGTATGAGGATGCTTTAAAACGGTATGTCACGCCGTCGGTCGAATGGGTTGAAATCGGGTGTGGGCACTCCATTCTCCCTAGTTGGCGGGCCAATGAAGAGCGTCAACTGGTGAAAACCTGTAAGGCGATATTCGGCATCGACTACGACCTGCCTTCGCTCAAGGCACATCGCAATATTTCCAAGAAACTGCGTGGTGACGTCACCAAATTGCCGTTCAGGAGCGAAGCGTTTGATCTTGTGACCGCCAATATGGTGGTCGAGCATCTCGACAGTCCGGAGGAGCAATTTAGGGAAATTGGGCGAATTTTGAAGCCGAAGGGCGTGTTCTTGTTTCACACCCCTAATGCTTACGGATATGGGGTTGTTCTCTCCAAGTTCGTGCCCGAATGGCTCAAGGGCAAGCTGATCTATCTGCTAGAAGGACGAGCAGAACATGATGTCTTTCCCACACACTACAAGGCTAATACTGAAGCTCAAGTTAAGGCACTCGCTCAGGCCAATGGATTTGAAGTCCTTCAGCTTGATTTGATTCCAACAGATGCAATTTTCGCCATGATTCCACCTCTTGCCGCTTTAGAGCTAGTATGGATACGGCTGCTCATGACCCAGCCCTTCCGCAACCTTCGAACTAATATGATTGTCGCGTTGAGGAAGGCGACCTGAACTCTAACTTCAGAGCATTCCTGATATCCGGAGGGGTGAGTCTCTCCTCAGCTTGGTTGAGTGCCATGCGATCACATGGTTGACTCTTAGGATTACATGCAAAATCCACTTGGCTTTCAGAAAATTTCTGCGCTGTCAGGCGAGAGGGGACGTTCCACGTTTACCCCCAAAGTTAGGGCAAAGGACAAAGAAATTGGATTTGTACTCGTCTTGTTAGCGCTGCTTTTCGAATTTGGGCGGCCACAAGATTTTTTGCCACCCCTCAAAGTAATTCCTTTCCCTTCAGTTATAGACGCCTCCATCGCTGCGGCGGTGATTTTTTCGGGAAGGGCCAGCCTCGTTAATATACAGTCCAAACTGTGGATGGGCCTTCTAGCTTTCATGGCTTGTTGGGTTCCATTTGCCAATAATAATTTTCATGCGTTTTCCCAATTAAAGGATCTAACGCTTTACTTCTTCTTTTATTTAGGAATCCTGACTTTTGTGAACACGACCGGGAAAATGCAGAAGTTGATTCTAGTGTGGCTGGGCGTTCACGCCTTATTGGCAGTTAACGGGATGCTCCATGGTGGACGCGGGGTAGGAGGGTGGCTTGGGGATGAAAACGACTTTGCAATGGAGATGAACGTCGCGGTTCCCTTCGCATTTTTTATGTATCAAGGAACGAAGGGAAAAGGATCAAGGTTGTTGTATTTGGTGCTGCTGGGCATATTTGTGCTTTCCTCGATTGCCACGGCATCGCGAGGAGGATTTCTCGGATTGTTGGCTGTAGGTTCCTTCTGTTGGTTTTATTCGCCGCGAAAAATAATGTCCTTGGTGTTGTTGATAGGCGTACTACTTTTGGTCTTGGTTGCTGCTCCGCAGGAGTATTGGGATCGAATGCAAACAATAACCGATGACAGTACTATGGAATCTGGCACTGCGGGTCAGCGAATGTTCACCTGGGGTATTGGTTGGGAAATGTTTTTGGCCAACCCAGTTTTCGGTGTTGGGCAAGGTAATTTTCCTTGGACAATCGGTGAATACCTGGGGGGACGTACGTGGCAAACCAAGTCGTTGGCGGGGCGCCAAGCACACTCATTGTATTTCACGTTGCTCCCGGAGCTAGGTCTTTTGGGGCTTACAATTTTTACAGGTATGGTCTTGTCAAATTGGCAAAATGTTCGGTATTGCAACAGAGTAGGTCTGCGAAGCACTCGGAATCAAAATGGTGCATCGGCTGATGCCGATCTTGAAAAGGCTGCATGGTTCGGAAACGCAATCTTGGGTGCCCTAGTAGCGTACCTCGTGACGAGTACATTTATTTCAACTTTATACTATCCAACCTTTTGGATTTTGACCGGACTTGCCGTGGCGTTGAAGAACACCACAGTGAACTATGTAAAGAATGGCGTCGAGACAACTGCCACAATTACTTCTTCTCGGGTAAGCAATTGGCGAACTCCCCGTGTGGCTAGATAATGAGGTTTATTGCTTATGAAAGAGCTTTTAGGCAGGGAGCAGCGGGAAGCTGACTCAGCTGAGCCTGTGGAGGGCGTGATTCAATCATTGCGATGTCTGCCGAATGAATAAGTATACATTTCTAACTATCTTATTTCTTTTCCTGGTGATTCGAGTAATGTTGATTCTATGGGGTGGTCAACATGAGGCCCCGGGCGGGGATCAGCTGGCGTTTTATTCTGGAGCACAGAAACTCGCGCATTCGTTGGATGAATGGGTAACGGGAGGTGGAGAGTTTGGATACCGTGCTCCCTTGTATTTCTTATATCTCTCCGGAGTATTCTTACTGGTCCCTGGCGCGACATTTATTGCCGGTCAGCTTGCTACGGCCCTTATTGGGGTCCTCAATTGTATTTTGACTTATATCCTGGTTCGGAATATCACCGGGGAGAGATCGGCTAGACTGGCATTCTGGCTCAGAGGTTTATTGCCGTCTTGTGTAGCTGCAGACACATTTGTGATGAGTGAACCGTTCTTCGCTACGTTTCTGCTCTCTGCGCTCGTAGTTATCTCGCAAAAACCCTACAGCCCCGACCGCCGCCAGGCCCTTATGCTTGGGATTCTTACTGCATGCTGCCTCCTTACTCGAGAGGTCGCCATCTTTTATCCGGTCGTTTTTGGGGGATATTTGTGCTTGGTTTCAGGATCGTGGAGAGACGCCGGTAGTCATGTCGCATGGTTTGCCTTGGCGGTAGTGCTTACATTGACTCCGTGGATGTGGCGGAACGTGATCGTCTGGGGGCAGCCGCTACCTATTAGTTACACATCCGGGGTTAATCTGCATATAGGAAACAATCCAAAGTCTACTGGGAAATGGGTGCGGTTTTCAGCAGAAGCAGAAGCCGCCGGTGGAGGATTCGGTACTCCGCAATCCGATGCTTGGCACCGAAAGGAAGCCATCAGATATATTCAAGAAAACACGTTGCAGACCTTTCAATTGGGGTTCAAAAAAGTGGCGTGGTTTCTTTGGCCGAGATTTGAGCGAGAAGAGCTCACGGAATTGTACAAACTATCGCCCAGGCACTCGACGCTCATAAGCAGTGTGCTTGGACTCCTGAGTGGAGGAGTCCTAATCTTGGGCGTTGCAGGTCTTGTCTTTGGAAAGCGCGATTGGTTTTGGTGGGTGAGTTTTACGCTGATTGCCTACACCACCGCGGTGACATTCATTGTTTATGGGTCTCCTCGGTATCGGGATGCAGTGGATTGTCTTTTACTCGTATATGCTGTATCGGTGGTTATGCGGTGGCGTGAACTCTGGAAAGACATCCAAACTCAAGGAACATTAGCCAGACGACAGCTTATGATTCTAACCCCGATTGTCTCTTACATTATGGCCAATTGGATGTGGATTGCTTATGGCCTCACACAATCAGGCCGCTAGCGCAATGAAGCTTATTCGTTTCATATTGGCGTTTGGTTTTCTTCAAGTGACGCAATATGCATGAGTATGCCCATGCATTTAGTGCCTAAAACCATTTTGTATCTTTCCACTAGTAGCGGGCCTGGTGGCGCTGAACGAGTTATTAGCAATCTGAGCGCTTCGCTTGATCCCGCACGATATCGGGCGATTCTGTGCTTGTTTCGCCCTGGCTGGATTCAGGCTCATACGGAAAGCCGGGGAGTACGTACCTACGTCATTCCAACGCACGGCATGTTCGATTGGCGCTGGGTGTTGCGATTCAGGTGTTTGCTGAAGGAGGAGCATGTCGATTTGATGCATACCCACGAGTTTGATGCCAACGTGCAGGGGACCTTCGTTGCCACCTTGTCAGGAGTCCCACTGGTAGCCACCGTTCATGGGAAAAACTATTTTTGGGAAAAACTCAGACGGCGCCTGGCGTATCGGTGGGTCAGCCGCCAAGCAACCATGGTAGCGGTGTCTGAGGACCTAAAAGGTTTTATTGTAGAGAAAGTTGGCATCTCTTCAGATCGAATCACTGTTCTTTCCAATGGTGTGGATGTGCCTTCAACTCCAGCTCTTGCCGACATTGAAGCGTGCAGAAGAGAATTGAATCTGCCGAATACCGGCCGGGTGGTTGGTGTTGTCGGTAATCTGTATCCTGTTAAAGGACACCAATATCTCATTGAGGCGATCCCTGCGGTGCTCGAGAAATGCCCTGACACCTCATTTGTCTTTGCAGGCAGAGGACAATTGGAGGCCGACTTGAGACATCAGGTCAATCGGCTGGGCTTGGACACACGGGTTCATTTTCTAGGCCTGAGGCAGGACATCCCTAGAATTCTTGCTCTATTGGATGTGTTTGTGCTTCCTTCCCTATCAGAAGGCCTCTCTATGGCAATACTTGAAGCGATGATGGCGGGAAAACCGGTAGTTGCCACACGTGTGGGAGGCAATCCCGAGATTATTCTAGAGGGAGAGACGGGGTTTTTAGTTCCACCCAAGGACAGTCCTGCTTTGGCTGCGAGGTTGATCGCACTACTGAAGAATCGGCATCTGGCAACTAAGTTTGGGGAGAATGGAAAACGTCGTGCGGAACATCAGTTCAGCTTACAGACCATGGTGAGTGCCTATCAATCACTGTATGACGAATGTCTGCGGATAGAATCTTAATTAAGCCATTATGCTCAAATCCTGTCCTCATGGATAAGTCGAAGACGACCAGTGCTCGTGTGAGAGTCTGTCATGTGGCAATGGGGGATTTGTGGGCTGGGGCTGAGGTTCAATTGCTTTCCCTCATGAGGTATCTTGTTCGATTGCCTGGGTTCGACTGGTCTGTGGTTCTATTCAACGAAGGAAGGTTGGCAGAAGAACTTCGCAAGTTGCCTGTGTCGCTCACGATTATTCCTGAGCAAGCCTTCAGCCCAATTGGTATAGCCTATCGTCTCAGCACAACCCTTCGTCACATTCGCCCTGACATTGTGCATACGCACAAGTACAAAGATACATTTATCGGAGCCTTGGTTGCGCGTGGGATGGGGATTTCTCACGTGGTCCGGATCGTACACGGTCTTCCTGAACCATTTAAGGGTCTGGGTAATGCGAAGATGGTAGCCTATACGGTTACCGATCGGATCATCACAAATTGGTTCGTGGAGCGAATAGTAGCGGTTTCTTCGGACATTGAAAAGGTTCTGATTGGAACGTATGGGGCGAAACGCGTGCTGTGCATCCACAATGGAATCGATTTGGAGGCAATCCAAGTCACTACACATAGAGAGGCTCTTCGTAGGAAATGGCAGATTGCGGAGGATGCCGTGGTGATTGGAACAGTCGGCCGCCTGGTGCCTGTGAAGGGCCATTCCACATTGCTGGAAGCAACTAAGATCCTTCAAGCGTCCTTACAAAACATAACCCTTCTTTTGGTTGGGGAGGGTCCCTTGCGCAAGGATCTTGAGGCGAGCGCGAAGCAGTTGGGGCTGGAGTCCGTCATTTTCGCAGGGCACCAGGATCAGGCCTGTGACTTCATGAACATGATGGATGTTTTTGTGCTGCCATCATTACACGAAGGCATTCCGATGGTTGTGCTCGAAGCCCTCGCATTGCAGCGGCCGGTAGTAGCCACACGAGTCGGGGGAATTCCGGAAGTGATTTCGCATGATCTCTCCGGGAAATTAGTGATGTCGGGTGATGCCGTTGAGCTTGCAATGGCCTTACAGGAATTGATCGAGATGCCGGACAAAGCCAGAGCGCTTGGGGTCCAGGGGCGAAGGCAAGTCGAGCGAGAATTCAGCGCAAACACGATGGCGGAGCGGACTGCAAGAATGTACCGGTCGCTTTGTAATATCTGAGATGAATATTCTTTGGTTAGGCCATAATCTTGCGTATCCTCCCAAGGGCGGACCCCTACAGCGAAACTATAATTTGTTGAGGGAAGCGGCCAAGGAGCACGAAGTTCATGCTCTTGTGTTCGATCAGCCGGCATCGAGGCCACAGAGTGTGACGCCGCAGGATTGTGTTGAGGCGCTCTCAAAGTTTTGTGCGAGTGTCAATTGGGTTCCGTTGCATACGGATTCTTTTGGGGTTGGCCGTTATTGGCGAGCTTTCGGTGGTTTGGTCACGGGCGTGCCATATGAGTTCAGATGGCTGCGCTCGCAAGAAATGGTTGTCCGGCTTCAACGCCTTATTAATCGCGTTCGGTTTGATGTCGTGCACGCAGACACTCTGGGATTATCCCCTTATGTGCCCCTGATTCCTCATGCTGGTACGGTTCTGAATCACCACGATATCGAGTCCGCACTTGTCCAGCGACGTGCATCACATGAGCGCAACCTCCTGTGGCGGGCATTCTGGCTGCAGGAGTCGAAGAACCTGCTCGCCGCAGAGCGACGATGGTGTCCTGCTTTCGATACCAATGTGGTCGTGTCTCATGATGAAGGGCAATTGGTCAAAGCTTCCTGTGGCGACAGCGCGATCTGTGTGGTCCCTAACGGGGTAGATGTCCAGTATTTTACTCCGCGACCTGACCCTGGCTGCGCGCGGCTGTTATTCTGCGGACGTCTTGATCAACTTGCGAACCGAGGTGCCATTACCTACTTTTTTGAATCGATCTGGCCAGAGTTGTCTAGGAGAGTGAAAGATCTTGAAATTGATGTAGTGGGGAAAAATCCTCCGACCTGGCTGCTGGAGTTATCGCAACGCGATCAGAGGGTGCATGTTCCAGGATTTGTGGATGATGTGCGGGCCTATTTTCAGAAGGCCACAGTCTTCATCTGCCCTATCACTGATGGGGGAGGGACGCGTTTGAAAATTCTTGATGCGCTGGCGATGGGGATGCCGATTGTGAGTACGACGTTTGCTGCCTCCGGATTAGCGTTGAGGGATGGCGAACATTTGCTTCTGGCAGATACACCGGAGGCATTTGTCCAGCAGGTTGTTAATCTACTGTCGGGTAAAGAATTGCGCTGGAGATTGGCCCAGAACGCCCGCGAGATGGCGGAGCGGACCTATTCATGGCACACCATAGGGCGTAGTCTCGCGGCAGCATATGAACAGGCGGCTATGCGCAAGGTGACTGGCCGTAACCTAGCCGAAAATAGCCATCTCTCCACCACCAACTGAGTTGACTCTAATGACATCATTGACACCTATTCGCGTGATATCAAATCTTCGTCGGCTCAATGGTGTACAAGCTGGGTCATATGAGGCAGTGAGTGAGTATGCTGGCGATAGCGAAACCTTTTGGGATGGGCTGTGTCTCTTCTTTCGAGCTCAAGGAAAAGACGTCCTAGTGTTGACCGGAGGGACATGGAGGGTTGTTGGTTTTTGTTTGATGAAGGTTCTTTGGCCGTTCAACGCGTGTAAGGTTGTGGCGGTAGATTTTATCCTGTCGCGCCCCACCGGTTGGAAACAATCGATCATCGCGTGGATAAAGGGGCTGCTTCTGCGTAAGGTTGATCGCTTCATCCTGCATTTCAAAGATACAAGTGAATATCAGCGGGTCTATGGGATACCTCCGTCCAAATGCGTCTTTATTCCGTTTAAGGTTAACTATTGGGAAAATATGGTATTCGACAATCAGCTTCCTAGTACCGAAGAATATGTGTTTACAGCGGGCCGGAGCTATCGGGACTTTCCCACCTTTATCGAAGCCATGCGCGGGGTTGACTATCCGGGGCTTCTCCTATACGAAGAAGCTGCGCTACTTAAACGTTCCGCTACAGATGTGGATCTTTCGAATCTCCCAACCAATCTCAGGGCGGCCATGAATGAAGGGGAGCAGAGTTGGGTTGAGTTTATCCGCCGAGCAAAAATCGTCGTCGTGCCGTTATTACCGAGTACAATGTATGCGCCTGGGCTAAGTTTGTATCTAATGGCAATGGCAATGAGAAAATGTGTGATTGTCACGGAGGGACTGGCAACCAGAGGAATGCTGCAGGACGAGGCGGTCACTGTGGCTCCCAAGGATTCTGTGGCTCTTGCAGCAGCAATTAGGAAGCTTTGGAGTGATGACGTGCTCCGTCATCGGACGGCGGAGAATGGAAGGCGTTATGCCGAACGCTGTGGGGGAGAGGCTAGACTACTGAAAGATATCGTTCAGGTGTGCGGTGAGATCTGCGTGACGTTAGATTCACCTAAGAGAGATCCCTTCGTATAAGTGCTCTTCTTTCATAAATTCCAATAGGAAGGTATGTGACCATGCCTGGCCTTAAGCTGCATTTGGGTTGTGGAAAGTCAGTGCTCCCTGGTCATATGGGAGTTGATTTAAGTCCGCAACCAGGGGTGAGCGTAGTCTGTGACCTTTCTCAGAGGCCTTGGCCATTCCAGGACTCTAGTGTGGAAACATGCATCATTTTCAACCTTTTGGAGCATCTTCCGAACACAATCCAGGTGATGGAAGAGCTGTGGCGTGTGACGATGCCCGGAGGATTGGTGCACATTCAGGTCCCATACTACAATTCGGCTGGAGCATTTCAAGATCCCACTCATGTGAAGTTTTTTACAGAGCGTACATTCGACTATTTTACGGTTGATGGGACGACGGAACTAAGTCACTATAATTATTATTCCCACGCCCGATTCAAGATCGATAGGATCGAGTTTCATCAGCGTTCATTGCTCAAACGATTGCCCAGGCGAATTCAGGTGTTCTTAGGGCATCATCTTGCCACTATCCAAGCTCTTGACGTAGTTCTGAGGCCAATTAAAGCTCACTAGCTTCTGATCCGCCTTTGAGTTTAGCTACGGAGTAATCTAGGGAGTAGTCACACTTCGCATCGTCGGCGTTGCCGGGGGACCTGGCGGCTGATCTGCACTGTTGCTCCCACCGGGAATTGAGATGTGCAAATGATCAATGTAGTGACTCCAGTCAACTGAGGGGATGGGATTCGTGACAGTTCCATCCCACGTTTCGGACCAGACCCATTCATTTAACCCATTAGGCGCATAGTTCATGTTGGTATAATTACCGACCATGACGCCATTAACCCACCACCGCACAATTCCATCACGTGAGGTGGCAGTAGTGCTTTTTTTGAAGTACGCCTCAAGTTTGGTCCACTGCCCCCTAATCGCCTGAACATTTCCTACATTTGGATTGCAAACCAGTCCTAAGTCAAAGGCGCATGTATGGCTGTTGTCGAGACTAGCGGTATTGTGCCCAAAGTAAATCGGCCATGACGTGCTTCCTGGGCTCCCTCCAAGGCCAAAAAACCCGTTGACCCCTGGGCCACGTACAAAAAACATCTTGTTCGCGGTCGTTCTGCCCTCGAAGGCGGTATTTGTCCGCCACATTTTACCAACATAGATCTCATTTACAATTTGTGACGTGGTCCAATTGAGTTGTGATCCGCCGTACTGATTTCCTTTATAGATAGTTGATCGTACCACCCCTGAAGGGGACACTGAGGCTGTTCCATCTGAATCCTGGATGGCAGATGAATATACATCCAAGATGCCGCAAGCTGAAGGGGTACTGGAGAAGGCACAATCCAGCACCACGGCCGCACCCGCCGGTTCATTGGTCCAAACCCCAGCTGCCTGACTGTGTGTGGTGAAAAGCCCAAAAATGAAGGCCAGCACGGCCACAATAATAGCCAACCTCTTGGAGGCGTGAAGTGTTGCGTTGCCGTCCATGATTGTCCTCTTGTTTGCTGTGAGAATTTTGGTGGTTGCTAATGTGGTCATGCGATTCGGTCTGTCGAGACTGCGGCGGCAAACCAGCAGGAGTGTAACAGCTTACGGGCCAGACTCCATTCCTGGGGAATGCCTGATCATTTGTTAGGATGAGCAAGATCAGTGCCTGCAGCATCCAAAACGGTCTTACCATACAATAGCCTCCGTAAGCTTGCAAATGGTTTCATGATTTTTTGGTGGGCAACCGTGACAATCCAATCTCCGGTTCCAGCGGTCGGTATCCCTTAGTGTGTGAGTTATAGGTCACCATCGGCCAAAATCGTTCCTTGGGGGGTATGTCATGTCTGACGCGGTGAAATCCATGATGCAGTTTGGACGGGACGCTCTCAAAGGATACGCAGCCTAGGTGATTGCATGTAGGTGTTCGTCGAACCATTCTAGTCGCAGCATGCGGCGCCTTGATCGCGGTGCTGGAGAAGAGTTATTGCAACGTCAAAACTCTTCTCATTCAGAAATCGTTGACGGAAGGCAGATATTCTGCCATTCTTTTTTACGACATTCATGTGAGCGGCGGTGGTTATTGACGAGGGGAGAGACATGGCGAAGAAGACTCAGCGGCAAATTGCGGTTGTAGGGTTAGGCTATGTGGGATTGCCGATTGCGGTGGCATTTGGCAAATCCGCGCCGGTGATCGGGTTCGATATCAATAAGACCAAAGTCGATGAATTGCGCAAAGGCGTGGATCGGACCGGAGAAGTGTCGCCACAGGATCTGAAGGCCAGCCGGGTTCGGTACACGTCCGAACCAAGCGACCTCAAGACGGCCGACTTTATCATCGTAGCAGTGCCGACCCCCATCAACAATGCGCTCCAGCCAGACCTCACGGCACTGAGAAAGGCGTCGGAATTGATCGGTGCGAATCTCTCTCCCGGCGCGATCGTCGTCTATGAATCGACGGTGTATCCTGGTGCAACCGAAGAAGACTGTCTGCCGATCCTGGAAAAGGCCTCCGGGATGAAGAGCGGTATCGATTTTAAGATTGGATACTCCCCGGAACGCATCAATCCGGGCGACAAAGAACATACGCTTGAACGCATCATCAAGGTAGTGTCAGCGCAGGATGAGGAGTCGCTGGAGATTGTCGCTCAGACATACGCAATGGTCGTCAAAGCAGGGATCCACCGGGCGTCCAGCATCAAAGTCGCCGAAGCGGCGAAGGTCATCGAAAATACACAGCGCGATCTCAATATTGCGCTCATGAATGAGCTCGCGTTGATTTTTCACCGCTTGGGCATTGACACGCGATCGGTGCTGGAAGCGGCTGGGACCAAGTGGAATTTTTTGAAGTTCAACCCAGGTCTGGTCGGTGGGCACTGTATCGGAGTGGATCCATATTATCTGACGGCCAAGGCGGAGTCTGTCGGCTATCATCCCGAAGTGATTCTGGCCGGACGGCGCATCAACAACAGCATGGGAAAGTATGTGGCCGAGCAGACCATGAAATTGTTAAGTCAAGTAGAACGGCCGGTCAGCGACCTGCGCGTCGGCGTTTTGGGGCTGACCTTTAAGGAGAATGTGCCTGATCTGCGGAACAGCCGCGTGCCTGATATCGTAAATGAGCTCAAGGAATATGGGATTCAGGTTATCGTTCACGATCCCTTAGCGGAGCCGGAAGAAGCGGTCGGGGAGTATGGCCTTCGTCTCTCGCCTTGGGATCAACTGAAGCAGCTCGACGGCATTATTCTGGCTGTTGCGCACAAAGAATATCTCAAGCTGGGTATTGCGGAGTTGCTCAAGCCTTTGCGGAAACAACGGAACAACGTCGTCGTGGATGTGAAGAGCGTGTTGAGCCCGGATGCCCTGCCGGGATCCGTAAAGTACTGGCGTCTGTAAGCGGCCACTGAGGCGGGGGAAAAGCAGCTCGAATCCTCCCCCGGTCTTTGTGCTGAAGTTTATTAGGATCTTCTTCCTAGAAAGGCGAATTCTTGTTCCTCTTTTCAGGTTTTCCACCTGCCGGCTAATCCCATCAGTTAATGCCTCGTCTCCTATCTGCCGAAAGAGGTGGGAGACGAGGACATGCACACTCGCCGTTCAAAGCCAGAAACTCATTGTCGCGTGTGTGTCAGTTTGATATACCAAAGAGGTTGTAACCTTGTTGAGCAGATGTATGCGTTCATCCTTTCGTTCGGCGCACGTCGACATTGTGAGTAAACGGTTGAAGGGGGTCGTCACGACCGCCACCGGGCTGGCGTGGTGTCTTGCGCTCACAGCCTGCGGCACCTTGACGTCACCTGACGTCAAACGCGGGGACCAGCACCTCGCGGCGGGAAATTGGGAAGAGGCGAGTGTCGCCTTTCGGCAGGCGCTCAAAGATGATCCGTTCGAACCGTCGCTTCAAAACAAATATCGGGTGGCAAGAGAACGTGCTGCCGCGGCGCACGATGAACGTGGACGGCAATTGCTGAAGGATCACCAGTTCGATCAAGCCGCCGAGGAGTTCAAGCGCGCCCTCACGATTGAACCGACGAGTAAGGAACACGAATCCGGACTGACTGAGGCGTTGCGATTCAAGGAGGCCCGCGATCGTTACCGTGAGGCCGAACGTCTGGCGCAATTGGGCCGAGTGAACGAGGCGATGGCCGGGTATATGCGGGCGGTGGAATTGGACCCGTCCTATAAGGAAGCACTCGAAGGGGTCGCCCGCCTTTCCGCAGAACAGCACGCAGCCGATCGTGATGATCGGCAGAAACAGCCGGTCACGCTGCAGTTTCGCAATGCCGGACTGAAAGAAGTCGTAGAGGCACTGGGAAAGGCGGCGCATGTCAATTTCGTCTTCGACAAGGACGTACGCAACGATCCCATCACTGTGTCGTTGGAGGAAAAACCCTTTGACGAGGCATTGTCGCTGGTGTTGAACAGCAACAGCCTCTTTGCACAAAAGGCCGGCCCGACGCTCTTCATCATCAGTCCCAATACCAAGCAGAAGCAGGAACAGTATCAGGATCTCATGATCCGGACGTTTTATCTCTCCTCGGCCAAGGCGAAGGACATGGTCGCGCTCCTCAAGTCCATGTTGGATGTGAAGCATATCCATGGCAACGAGGCGCTCAACACAATCGTCATTCGCGATCAACCCGAGAAGGTGGAACTGGCCGAGAAAATCATTCAGGCCAACGACCGAGAAGACTCCGAAGTGTTGTTCGATGTGGAAGTGTTGGAGGTGAACCGGACGGTCGATCAGCAGTATGGACTTTCTTATCCCAAACAAATTGCCGCCGCCATGGTGCCTGCCGGATTTACCAGCACGATTGCGGGTGATCTCGCGCAGCAATTTACCTATCGAAACCTGGCAAGTTTGGGACAGGACAATTATCTCTTTAAGCTTCCCACCAATGTGCAGCTCGATTTTTTCAAGCAGGTTACGGACGCCAAAACCCTCGCTGCGCCGAAAGTGCGAGTGCTCAACAATAAGAAGGCCGAGGTCAATATCGGCGACAAACAGCCGATTTTGTTATCCACTACCAACGTGTTGCCGGGGCAAGCTGCCACCGGTGCGGTTCCCACCACTTCGACCGTGACGTCGATCGAGTTTCGCGATACCGGTGTGAAGTTGACGGTTGAGCCGAACATACACCTGGCGAACGAGTTGTCCCTGAAAATGAAGATCGAGGTGATTCGTCTGGGCGATACCGTTCTGCTCCAGCAGTCTCCGCCGATTACGCAGTTTAAGTTCGGCAACCGTTCCGCAGAGACCATGCTGAACGTGCGGGACGGCGAAACCATTATCCTGGGGGGCTTGCTGCAGGAAGAGGATCGTCGCACCAGAGTGACGATTCCTTGGATCGGGGATATCCCGTATCTGGGAAATCTGCTGAGCTCGTTCAAAACCCAGCGGGTCACGACGGAAGTAATCCTAACCATTACACCGCATATCGTGAATTCGTTGCGTATCCCCGGACCCCAGGGTCAGGCGTTCTGGTCAGGGACCGAGTCCGTCTATTCCACCTCGCCGTTATTTGCGATGCAGCCGAAGCCCATGTCGGCACATGTTGATATGGCGGGTGGTGCCGGGGCGGTGCTTGAAAAAAAGGCTGTGAAGAAATCCAAGGCCGCGGTAACGAGTTCAGAGCCCACGCTGTCCGAAATGCAACTATCCATCCAACCTGCGGATGCCACCGTTCAGATGGAGAAAGAGTTTCGAGTCGATGTGCTGGCAACACAAGCTCACGGCTTCGACACAGAAACTTTCACGCTAGAGTTTGACCCGAAGATCCTCGAGTTCCGGGATGCCACCCTTGGAGAAGTTTTGGGGACCGAAGCCGGCAAAGCTCCGGTGGCGGCAACCTCGTCTTCGGCGGCCGGTGGGGTTGAACTGCGTCTGCATCGCTCTTCGAGCGCAACCAAGGATGACGGACGGCTGCTGCGATTGACCTTTCTCGCCAAATCTCCGGGTGTCTCGCCGGTGCGGCTGCACATGGTAAAACATGCCGGCCATGATATTCCGGAAGGAGCCGGTGAAGCCTCAGGAGTGGTGAGAGTGCGGTGAAACAGTCCGGCGTCACGTTGCTCGAGTTGCTCGTTACCCTGACGATTCTCACGATCCTTGCCTCGGTCGCACTGCCGTTCACCAAAGTCTCCACCAAACGGACGAAGGAGATTGAACTACGGCAGAATCTCCGGGTGATTCGCGCCGCGATCGACGCATTTCATCTGGAGTGGGCGCGTGACGGCGACACCCTCATGGGCCCCGCCTGCGTCAAGAACCGGTTGAGCTGCAAAGATGTGACTGGTCCGTACGGGTACCCGAAGTCGCTCGACGCATTGCTCGGAGTGAAACTCACCGGCGAGCAAGCCACGGTGCGAGGGACGACGATTCGGCGCTATCTGCGTTCGATTCCCCTCGATCCGATGACCGGAGCAGCCGACTGGCGATTGCGATGCTACCGGGACCCGGCCAGCGTGAAAGACTGGTGCGGAGAAGATATTTACGATGTTACGACTCAGAGTCAGGAACTGGCATTGGATGGCACGAAATACCGAGAGTGGTAAGCGCGCATGGGCGTTGTCGTCATCCCAGGGGTTCACCATTATCGAGTTGATGATTGTGGTGACGATCGTCGGGATTCTTGCCACGCTGGCCGTGCCCTCATACCACGCCGCCATCATCAAAGCGAAGGAGGGTGCCTTGCGTCAGGACCTGTTCTCGCTGCGTGATGTGATTGATCAGCACCGCGCCGACAAGGGGAAGTATCCGGAAAGCATTCAGGCATTAGTGTCGGCCGGGTATCTCCGGCGGGTGCCGACCGATCCGTTGACCGGGGCCACGACGTCGTGGCAGGAGATGGTCGATGAAAACGAGGGCGGAATGGTCGATGTGTTTTCGGGGTCCGATCTTGTCGGTACCAACGGGGTTCCATATAACCAATGGTAAGGCGATGAACACCATGATTCAATCAACTGTTCCTGCGTGGCGAATGGTCGTCGGGTTGCGGCTCGGGTGCTGGATGGTCGCATTCCTGCTCGCGGTGTTTTCGGGCGGCTGTGCGCGTGTGACGCCCAATCACGAACCAACGCCCTCCGATATTCAGGTCACGGCGGATTCCCTCAAGGTGGCGGTCCGCGAGGCGCAACGCACGGCAGCGGAGTTGCGTATGGAGCTGGATGAGCAACGGAAAGAACTGGCGGACGCGCAAGTGGCCCGGGCACAACTGCAGGGCATGCTGCGGGAAACAGAGCGGAGGCTGACCGAGGCCAGGCAGATCATTGAGTTGCAGCGCGAGGAGTTGGCCTCAGCCCGCACGGAACGGGAGCGGGTTGCTCAGGCAGTTCAGCCGTTGCACAGCCGGCTGAGACAGTCATCTCCTGCAGCATCCTCTCCTAGTAAGAATATCACAGTAGATGCGGATACCATCGCTCCGGCTCCAGCCGATACGCAGGAGCAGGTGGCTGAGGACTCTGGTGCCCAACCCGAGGGTGTTACCCCGGCTCCCGTATCTCGTGGACGTGAAGGTCGGCCGGATTCAAATACCATGGGAACGGCGACGGTTTCGCTTCCCACAATTCCTGAGCAACGGGCCCCGGTCAGAACGATTGTGGTTCAAAGCGGGGACACGTTGTGGAGGCTTGCTCGTCGGCATAAGGTAGAACTCCAGGCCCTCCGATCGCTGAACGCGTTGTCGGGCAATCTCATTGTCGCTGGACGGACGCTCCGTTTGCCAGAGCCGCGGTTGCAGCATGCCGCTATGCAACCGGCTGCTATCGGGACACTCGTTCAATAAAGGCTGACGGTCATCGTGTGATGTGTCGAGCCGAATGAACTCATGGCTGTATTTTCGTACAGGGCGGCTCGCGCGGATGGAACGACCTTCGAGGGCCATATCGAAGGCGACGACGAGCATTTGGTCCGAGCGAAGCTCGAGGCAGATGGTCTCCTGGTGTTCCGCCTGTCCAGAAGCGGGACGGGCTTTGGCGTGCCGGGGCTGGCTGCGGGGCGTTGGGGAAAGCTTCCGCTCCAGGATTTTCTCGTGTTTAATCAAGAGTTGCTGGCCCTGATCAAGGCAGGGCTGCCGGTCTTGCGGGTGTGGGATCTGCTCATCGATCGTACCCAACGAGCCCCCTTCCGAGAGGCCTTGAAAGCGGTTCGGCAGGATATCCGCGGAGGCGCTTCGGCATCGGAGGCCTTGAGCAAGCATTCCACCTATTTTTCGGATCTGTACCTGGCCACGATTCGCGCCGGTGAACAGTCGGGAAATTTGTCGGAGGTGTTGCAACGCTACATTGCGTATCTCAAATTGATGATCAGCTTGCGTCAAAAAGTGACGAAGGCATTGGCCTATCCGGGCTTTCTCGTCGTGGTCGGCATTGCGGTTGTCGGATTTCTGTTGAGCTATGTCATGCCGACATTCATCTCCGTCTACGGCGAATCGTCGGCGAATTTACCGACAGCGACCCGGTTGCTGATCTCCGTGATTCATATGGGGGAGGCGCAACTGATTCCGGTGGCAATTGTGGTCATCGTGGCTGGTGTCATGGGGCGGGCATGGTATCAAACGTCGGCCGGGCGGTTGTCTGTGGATCGGAATCTGCTGCGGTTGCCGCTGCTGGGGACCATTCTTGTGGAGCATCATACGATCCAGCTGACCCGTACGCTCGCCACGGTGCTGGCCGGCGGCACGCCCATCGTCGAGGCCCTGGAGATCGCGCGCGGTGCCGTGTCGAATCGGTTTGTATCGCGCGGACTGGTTTCGGCGGTCAATGAGATTCGCGAAGGCAGCACGTTGGCGGCTGCCATAGAGCGGCCGAAGATCTTGCCGAAGCTGGCGATTGAAATGCTGTCGGTCGGTGAAGAAACAGGATCGCTTGAGCCCATGCTCAGGGATGTGGCTGAATTTTACGAAGGCGATCTCGATGTGCGGCTCAGTCAGCTGACCACCTGGATCGAGCCGGTCTTGTTGCTGGTCATGGGGCTGCTGGTCGGCGGGATTGTCATCATCATGTATCTGCCTATTTTTCAGATGGCGGGGACGATTCAATAATGCGACGGAATAGCCGGAGCCCACTGATGGCCTCATTCCTGTTCCGGGTCGGAGGACAGTAGCATGGCCATGCAACGTCATCTCACTCGTCCGTCTCTGGCCGATGTGCTGGTACGCGAGGGGATTCTGCCCCGGCGGACGGTGGACCAGGTCGTGGCACGCCTCGGCGGCAGCACCACGGCGTTGGGGGCTACGCTCGTTGAGGACGGCACCATTTCCGAGGCGCAGTTGGCGCAGGCCTTGGCGGCGCAGTATGGCCTGCCCTATGACCCGCTCACCGGTTTTCGCGTCGATTCGGAGTTTTACCACACCATCTCCGTCAAGCTGATGCGCCGTCATCCGTTTGTGCCGCTCAAGGACGAAGCGGGTGTCCTGACTATTGCGATTTCCGATCCTCAGAACCTGCTGGCGTTGGACGAGCTGGAAATTCTGCTTAATCGCCCCTTGCACTATGTGGTGAGTTCACGAAATGCCATTCAGGCCGCTCTGGAGCGGAGCGAAGGTTCCAGTCAGGCGTTACGTGAATTAGAAGCGGAATATCGCTCGGTCCTGGTCAAGGAGGATGAGCGAGGCGAAGAAGTCCTGACCGTGGACCACTTCGGTGAAGACCAGAGTCCGGTCGTCAAGCTGCTCGATACGATCATGTTGAGCGCCATGCAGCGCCGCGCGAGTGATATTCACATCGAGGCGACTGATCGCGCGACGACGGTCAAGTTTCGCGTAGACGGCATTCTGGTCTCGGCCATGGACCCACTGGATGTGAAGCTGCATCCGCCGCTGGTCTCCCGACTCAAGGTTATGTCCGACCTCGATATCGCCGAGCGGCGAGTCCCGCAAGACGGGAGTTTCCGGATGCGGCTCGACCGGAAGACGGTCGATTTCCGCGTGTCGATTCTGCCGAGTGTCTTCGGCGAATCCGTCGTGATCAGAATTCTGGACCGGGAGGCGATCACGACCGGGGTATCCACCTTGCGATTGGATCGCCTGGGATTCAACCCGGAAGATCTCAAACGGTTCCGGCGTGCCATTACGCGCCCGTATGGAATGGTCCTGGTGACCGGCCCGACCGGTAGCGGAAAAACGACGACGCTTTATGCCGCCATCAGCGAAATGAATATTCAAGAGGACAAGCTGATCACCATCGAAGATCCGGTGGAGTATCAGCTCCCGGGCGTCGTACAAATACCGGTGAACGAGAAGAAGGGCCTCACGTTTGCCCGTGGGTTGCGGTCGATTCTTCGCCACGACCCGGACAAGATCATGGTTGGTGAAATCCGGGATGCGGAAACCGCGCAAATCGCCATCCAATCCGCCCTCACGGGCCATCTGGTGTTAACGACGGTGCATGCCAACAACGTTTTTGACGTGATCGGCCGATTCGCTTCCATGGGCATCGATTCCTACAATTTCCTCGCGGCCTTGACCTGCGTGTTGGCGCAGCGGTTGATTCGGGTCATTTGTCCGGATTGCCGGCATCAAGTCACGCTCGATCAGGCGCTGGCCGAAGAGTCTGGCCTCGACTATGACGAATTCAAGAGCTCGCCCTTTTATGAAGGGAAAGGGTGCTCGGAGTGTCATGACACCGGGTATCGAGGCCGAAAGTGTATTACCGAGTTTCTGGACCTGACGGACGAGATCAAGGAAATGATTCTGGCGGATCGGGCGCTGTCGGAGATTCGCTATCGTGCCGTGACCGACGGAATGATTACCCTCCGGCAGTCCGCGGTGAAAAAGGTGCTGGCGGGAGAGACGACGTTGCGCGAGATCAACCGCGTGACATTCAGCGAAGAGCGATAAGCCATGTGGGATTGGATCACCAGCAGACCGCAATATTGCCTGAAAATCGGGGCGCATGACCTGGCTTGGGCGGAGGTGCATCGGAACTGGCGCGGGAGACCCAGGTATCAGTGTGTGGTTTCCGCGCTGCCGGAAGGCATCTTGCGGTTGTCACCGTTGGAGCAGAACGTCGTGTCAGCGCATGAGTTGGAATCTCACATTCGAGCCATCGCCGGGTCGGCAACCACTCAGGCTCCGGGACGGTCATCTACTCCCGGGGTGCCACGCGCCGCGACGGTGATTTTGCCTGACCTGGCCGTGCGGTTGGCCGTGGTTCGTCTTCAAGAGCTTCCCTGGAGTTCCGATGAGCGGGATGCCTTGGTACGCTGGAGATTGGGGCAAGAGCAGCTGCTCTCGCTGAGCGGCGCCAAGGTCTTTTCTCAGGTCCTCTCCGAGCCCGGCGTGTCCGGCGATGGTCCCTGCACCGTGCTTGCGGTCGTAGTGCAGGAGGCTGTGTTGGCACAGTATGAAGCCGTGTGCGAAGCCGCCGGCCTCATCCCGCAGGAAGTCGATGTGGCCAGTTTGCGCCTGTTCAATCTCTGGGCTCATGGGGCTTGGCGTTCCTCCATTTCGACGGCTGATTTTTTGTGGGTGAATGCGACAGACGGCGGGGTGACGGCGTTTATTTTTCACAAGGGGACGTTGGTCTTCCTCCGTTCCAAACTGCAAGGCGGGATCGGCTCGGGCGGGGTCTGGCCGGCCGGTTCTGAGCAACTGGGCATCAATCGGATCGTGCAGGAGTGCGCCGACTCGATTTATGCCTGTCAGCAACAGACCCCGGAATTGGCCATTAGCCAGGCTGTGGTGATCGCCGATGAAGCTATGGGGCCCGGGCTGCGGCAACAGTTGGAGAAGGGATTGGGGGTTCCGGTGCAGGAGCTGGACTGGGAGCGCGTGCAACAGTACGGCG
>WBZP01002261.1_pt1 | contig 22365 bp, 19 predicted proteins | sample 5204301 | NCBI WGS metagenome assembly WBZP01 (sample SAMN12412401, study PRJNA552823) | activated sludge metagenome | isolation source: activated sludge from nitrification reactor of wastewater treatment plant... | place: USA: Pennsylvania | collected 2017
ATTCCGATGTAGCTTGCGCTACCTGGTCCAGGAGCAAACCAGTTCGGAAGCCAGCCGCTGTTAGGCGGCTAGAGCGAAACGCTCGTCGTTGGCAGTTAGTGCTTTCCAGATGGATTTACGAGGTACCCGGATCCTCGGTATGCCCTGCATGCTTTGTCACCCATGTCGAAGCCATGTCGCCCCCTGGATGGTGCAAATCAGGTAATGCCGGACCTGCATATTGCAAGCGGGATTCTAGCGGTTTCGCGTGGCAATGCCGAGAATATCTTGCGGCGAAGCCGCGATGGCGTCAGCCCCCCAGGCCGCGGGAGGCTTGCCCTCGCCGAGATAACCCCAAGCCGCAACGATGGTCTTCATGCCTACGGCACGGCCCGAGATGACATCGCGCTCGTCGTCGCCGACGTAGATGCAGTCTCGTGCCGCGATGCCCATCACCGCGCTCGCGAGTCGCATGGGATGTCCATGGGGCTTGGCACGCCGGGCACTGTCGCCGCAGACGATGCAGGCGCAGCGCTGGCGCAGGCCGAGCCCGTTCAGAAGAGGAATCGCAAAGCGCTGCGGCTTGTTGGTCACGATGCCCCAGGGAATCCGCTGGGCTTCAAGTTCATCGAGGTGCTGGGCCATGCCTGCAAACAGGCGGGTGCCGATACACAAGGCGTCCTGATAGATCGCCAGAAAGCGCCGTTGCAGTTCGAGATACTCGGGGTCGGACGGAGTGATGCCGAGAGCGGCGCCGATCATGCCGCGGGCACCGGAAGATACGTGCGGTCGCAATTGCTCGATGGGTAGCGGGTCGTGCCCCGTTTCCAGCAACAACTGGTTCAGGGCCCCGCCCAGATCGGGTGCGGTGTCGGCCAGGGTGCCGTCGAGATCGAACAGCAGCGCGTCAGGCAAGGCGTCGGGCGCGGAGCAGATAGTTCACGTCGGTGTCGGCACCCAAGGACCCTTCGCGCTTGAACGGGTTGTAGCGCAGGCCGGTGATTTCGAGCACCTCCAGCCCTGCATTGCGGCACAGGCGGGCGAGTTCGGCCGGCTTCAGGAAGCGAGCGTAGTCATGGGTGCCCCGAGGCAGCAGATTGAACAGGTATTCCGCGCCGACCACCGCGAGCAGGTAGGCCTTGGGGTTGCGGTTGATGGTGGACAGGAATATCTGGCCACCGGGTCTTACGAGTCGGGCACAGGCGGCCACTGTGCTCGCTGGATCGGGCACGTGTTCCAGCATTTCAAGACAGGTGACGAGATCGAAGCTCGAAGGGGCTTCGTCGGCCATGGCCTCGGCCGAGATCAGGCGATAGTCGATGGCCTGCCCACTCTCGAACAGGTGCAGACGCGCGATGGCGAGTGCCTTCTCCGATAGATCGATGCCGGTTACCCGGGCGCCCAGGGCCGCCATACCTTCGCTAAGAAGCCCGCCGCCGCAGCCGACGTCGATTACACGTTTTTCCTTGAGTCCGACATTGCCGTCGATCCAGTTCAGTCGAGCTGGATTGATGTCGTGCAGCGGCCGGAATTCCGAGTTGGGATCCCACCAGCGATGGGCGACTTCCCCGAATTTGTCCAGCTCGTGAGGATCGGCGTTGCTGTTCGTATTCATCGTGCGTCCCAGGGAGGCGTGCTTGGATACCGTCCGCGACCGGATATCGGGGACAAAAAAAGCCCTGCTGGGCAGGGCTTTCTTCGGAGCGAGAAGAAATTACTGGGTCTTGGTACCGATGACCTCGATTTCAACGCGACGATCCGGCTGCAGGCAAGCGATGGTCTTCTTGCTCTTCGGACCCTTGCACTGATCGGGTTTCGTGACCGGCTGCTTCTCGCCTTTGCCTTCGGTGTAAACGCGGTTGGGTTCGATTCCCTTGGCCACCAGATAGGCTTTAACGGCTTCCGCACGCCTTTCAGAGAGCTTCTGGTTGTAGGCATCGGTACCGAAGCGGTCCGCGTGACCGACCGCGATGATCACTTCGAGTTTAATCCCCTTGACGTCGCCAACCAGCTTGTCGAGTTTTTCCTTGCCTTCGGGGCGCAGGACTGCCTTGTCGAAGTCGAACAGGGCATCGGCCGAGAGCGTGACCTTCTGGGCGGCCGGCACAACTGCAGCCGCAGCCGCAGGAGCCGCGACAATAGCCCTCGTCATCGGAGTCGTCGCGGCCTTCTTGACTAGATCCGGATCACATTCTTCGATCGCCATGGCCGGGGTCCAGTAGCCGGTGCGCCAGCAGAGACCCACACCGCTCTTTACGACATAGCCGCGCTGGTCGATCGCATAGCCGACGGTACCTTTGGTGTCTATCCCCGGCGTTTGCGCGAGGGCGGAAACGGAAAGTCCGAGCAGTGTTGCAAGCAGCAGAGAATGTTTGGCGTTGTTGATCATGTCTTCCCCTAGGTTGGGCTTGAGATTCGTTGGGTTTGAGATTCGCAGAATCCAGCATTTAATCTTTCCCTGATCGTCGATTGGCGTCAGGACGTAAGTCGATTATGCCACAAACCTGCGATGTCAAGCAATTCAGAGACCATGATCCGGACGGGAGCACCGTCCTTCATAACCAGTTCCCCCGCGACCCAAGTGTGCGTCACCTGTTCCCGGCCAGCGACATAGACGAGGTGAGAGGCCGGATCGAAACAAGGTCGGATCATCCAATCGTCAAGGCGCACGGTGCACAGATCGGCCGCTTTACCCGGGCGCAGCGAGCCGATTTGGCCGTCGAGTCCGAGCGCGCGGGCGCCACCGAGTGTTGCCGCATGCAGCACGGCGTGGGCGTCCAGCGCTTCGGCGTCGTGGCTCGCGCCCTTGGCCAGCAGGGCCGCATGGCGCATCTCCTGAAATAGGTCGAGTCGATTGTTCGAGGCCGCCCCGTCGGTCCCGAGGCCGAAATTAAGGCCCTGTCCCTGGATGGCCGAAAGCGGTGCGATACCGCTGCCGAGTTTCAGGTTCGACGTCGGGCAATGCGCCAGATGGCAGCCTTCGCGGGTCAGTAAATCGACCTCGTCCGGCGCGAGATGGACGCCATGCACGGCGATCAGTTGCGGCCCGAGCAGACCCAGCCGGCGCAGCCTCTCGATCGGCCGCACGCCATGCTGCTGGCGACTTTCCTCGATCTCATGCAAGGTTTCGTGGAGATGCACATGAACCGGGATTTCCAGTTGCGCGGCCAGGGTGGCGACGCGCTCGAAGGTCTTGTCGGCGACGGTATAAGGCGCGTGTGGAGCCAGGCAGAAACTCAGCAGGGGGTCTGCACGCAGCGCATCACGAACCGCCAGGCCCTTTGCCAGATAATCGTCGGCGTCCGCGGCGTAGGCGGTGGGGAACTCGATGACCACGATGCCCAGCACGGCACGGATACCCGTCCGCCGGGCCGCCTCCGCGGCGGCCTGCGGAAAGAAATACATGTCGTTGAACGTTGTTATGCCGCCACGCAACATCTCGGCACAAGCCAGCAAGGTACCCGCGCGGACGAAATCCGAACTGGCGTGCTTTGATTCGGCAGGCCAGATCCGTTCGGAGAGCCAGCGCATCAGCGGCAGATCATCGGCGTAGCCACGCAGCAAGCTCATTGCCGCGTGGGTGTGGAGATTGATCAATCCGGGCAGCAGCACCTCGCCAGGCAGATTCAGCGTCTGGCGGGGATGGAAGCGGCGAAACGCCTCGTCATTCGGGAGCACGTCGACGATGCGGCCATTGCTCACCGCCAAGGCGTGCCCGCGAAGCGTGACGGCAGCGGGTTCCACGGGAATGATCCACTCGGGGCGGATCAGCAGGTCGATTTCGACGGGCAGTGAGCTTGGCGCCACGGGTATCTCCATGGCCCGATTCAACCAGATTTGCCGGCTGCGGACAACTCACCGGGGTATCCGCACGTGATAAAATTGTCTGTTTTTACGCAATCGCTGCCGCCCGCCGGCAGAAGCCAGCCCAAATGACTTCGTTCGCCAAAGAAACCCTTCCGATCAGTCTCGAAGAGGAGATGCGCCACTCCTATCTCGACTACGCCATGAGCGTGATCGTCGGGCGGGCATTGCCGGACGTGCGGGACGGCTTGAAGCCCGTCCATCGCCGCGTGCTGTTCGCCATGCACGAGCTGTCCAATGACTGGAACAAGGCCTACAAGAAGTCGGCCCGTATCGTCGGCGACGTCATCGGCAAATATCACCCGCACGGCGACACGGCGGTGTACGACACGATCGTGCGCATGGCGCAGGATTTTTCGCTGCGCTACATGCTGGTCGATGGTCAGGGAAACTTCGGCTCGGTGGACGGCGACAATGCGGCGGCAATGCGCTACACGGAAGTGCGCATGGCCCGCATCGGCCATGAACTGCTGGTCGATATCGACAAGGAAACCGTCGATTTCGGCCCGAATTATGACGGGTCGGAGCATGAGCCGCTGATCCTCCCGGCGCGAATACCGAATCTTCTGATCAATGGTTCGTCCGGCATTGCGGTAGGCATGGCGACGAACATACCGCCGCACAACCTCAACGAGGTGGTGGATGCCTGCCTGTTGCTGCTGGGTAAGCCGGATACCACGATTGACGAACTGATAACCATCATTCCCGCGCCGGATTTTCCGACAGCGGGACTGATCTATGGCGTATCCGGGGTCCGCGACGGTTACTTGACCGGTCGCGGCCGCGTCGTGATGCGCGCGCGCACCCATATCGAGGATCTGCCGCGCAATGCACGCCAGGCCATCGTGGTCGACGAACTTCCCTACCAGGTCAACAAGAAGACCCTGCAGGAAAAGATTGCCGAACTGGTGCACGAGAAGAAGATCGAGGGCATCGCGCACATCCAGGACGAATCCGACAAATCAGGCATGCGCCTGGTCATCGAATTGAAGAAGGGCGAAGTGCCCGAGGTGGTGTTGAATCACCTCTACAAGCAGACGCAGTTGCAGGATACCTTCGGCATGAACATGGTGGCGCTGGTCGATGGCCGGCCCCGGCTGCTCAACCTGAAGGAGATGTTGGAATGCTTCCTCGCCCATCGGCGCGAGGTCATTACGCGGCGCACCGTGTTCGAGCTGCGCAAGGCGCGCGAGCGAGGGCATATCCTCGAAGGTCTTGCCGTGGCGCTGTCCAACGTCGATGAGATCATCGCGCTGATCAAAGCGGCGCAAACCCCGGCGGACGCCAAACGCGGGCTCATGGCGCGCACCTGGCGGTCGGTCCTGGTGGAGGACATGCTGGCCCGCGCATCGGCGGCTTCCTCACGGCCCGACGGGCTCGCGGCTCAGTTTGGACTCTCGGCGCAGGGCTACCTGCTGTCCGATGTCCAGGCGCAGGCGATCCTGGAACTTCGCCTGCAACGCCTGACCGGCCTTGAGCAGGACAAGATCGTCACCGAGTACCGGGAAGTGATGGACCAGATTGCCGACCTGCTCGACATTCTTGCCCGCCCCGAACGGATCACGACAATCATCGGCGAAGAACTCGCGGCGGTGAAGGCGCAGTTCGGTGACGCGCGGCGCTCCGAAATCGTCCTCAGCACGGCCGACATCAATCTGGAAGACCTGATCGTTCGCGAAGACATGGTGGTTACCCTGTCGCATACCGGGTACATCAAGCGCCAGCCCTTGGCCGACTATCGCTCCCAGCGGCGCGGCGGACGCGGCAAACAGGCGGCGTCGGTCAAGGACGACGATTTCGTCGACTGCTTGTTCATTGCCAACACGCACGACTACATTCTGTGCTTTTCCAGCCGTGGGCGGGTCTATTGGCTCAAGGTCTACGAAGCGCCGGAAGGCACCCGCAACTCGCGCGGCAAGCCCATTGTCAATCTGTTCCCGCTCGAGGATGGCGAAAAGATTACCGCCATCCTGCCGATCAAGGAATTCGACGAGGAGCATTTTGTTTTCATGGCCACGGCCATGGGCACCGTCAAGAAGACACCACTGAGCAGCTTCGCCAACCCGCGCCGGGCGGGCATCATCGCCGTCGGGCTGGACGAAGGCGATCACCTGATCGGTGTGGCGATCACCAACGGCCAGTGCGACGTGATGTTGTTCTCGGACGCCGGCAAAGCCGTACGCTTTGCCGAAGACGACGTGCGTGCGATGGGCCGCGAAGCGCGGGGCGTGCGCGGCATGATGCTGGAGGACGAGCAGCAGGTGATTTCCATGCTGGTGGCGGACAGTGAAGATCATTCCGTGCTGACCGCAACCGAGAACGGCTTCGGCAAGCGCACACCGATCGCCGAGTACACCCGCCATGGCCGCGGCACCAAAGGCATGATCGCCATCCAGACCTCGGAACGCAACGGCAAGGTGGTCGCCGCGGTTCTCGCCAGTCTCGGCGAAACGCGCGAGGAGATCATGCTGATTTCCACCGGCGGCGTGCTGATCCGCACGCGGGTGACCGACATTCGCGTAATGAGTCGCTCGACCCAGGGCGTGACGCTGATCAATCTTGACGACGGCACCCACCTTGCCGGCGTCGAAAAGGTAATCGAAACCGAAGAAACCGATGAATCCGAACAACTTGACTCAGAGGAAAAAGACAAGCCATGACACGCATCTTTAATTTCAGCGCCGGACCCGCCGCATTGCCTCAGGCGGTCCTCAAACAAGCCGCCGACGAGTTGCTCGACTGGCACGGCAGCGGGCAATCGGTGATGGAAATGAGCCATCGCGGCAAGGAGTACATGGGCATTCACGCCCGGGCGGAGGCCGATCTGCGCGAACTGATGGGCATTCCCGCCAACTACAAGGTGCTGTTTCTGCAAGGCGGCGCGACCTTGCAATTCGAAATGATTCCGATGAATCTTCTGGCGGGTAAGGCCGGCGCAGATTATGTGCATACCGGCGAATGGGCAAAGAAGGCGATCAAGGCGGCGAAACTGTTCGGCAAGGTGAATATCGTTGCCAGCAGCGAGGAGGGCAAGTTCACCTACGCCCCGGCGCAGAAGGACTGGAAGCTGGACAAGGATGCCGCCTATGTGCATTACACCGCCAACGAGACCATCGGTGGCGTCGAATTTCATTGGACGCCCGACACGGTTGGCGTGCCGCTGGTGTGCGACATGTCCTCGAACATTCTGTCGAAACCGGTCGATGTGAGCAAGTACGGCCTCATCTACGCCGGGGCGCAGAAGAACATCGGCCCGGCCGGGCTGACCATTGTCATCATCCGTGACGACCTGCTTGGCAAGGGCGTCCCCGCGCCGCAAACCATGCTGGATTACAAGACCCACGCCGACAACGACTCGATGTACAACACGCCCCCCACGTATGGCATCTACATCGCGGGCTTGGTGTTCCAATGGCTCAAGCAACAGGGCGGCCTGGCGGCGATGGAACAGCGCAACATCGAGAAGGCGAGCCTGCTCTACGACTATCTCGATGCGTCGAGTTTCTATGGTAACCCGGTGCGCAAGGAAGACCGCTCGCGCATGAACGTTCCGTTTACGCTCGGGGACGCGGCCCTGGATGAGGAATTCCTCAAGGGTGCCAAAGCCAGGGGCATGGTACAACTCAAGGGCCACCGCTCGGTCGGCGGAATGCGGGCTTCCATCTACAACGCGATGCCGTTGGCCGGCGTCGCGGCGCTGGTGGACTACATGAAGGAATTCGAGGCGAGGGTTGCGAAATGAATACGCCTGCTCAGCTCAACATCCAGATCCTCAACCAGATCTCCGCCAACGGCCTGAAGCGCCTGCCGGCGGAGCGCTACAAGGTCGGCAAGGACCTCGCCCGGCCGGATGCCATCATGGTCCGTTCGGCCGACATGCACGCCATCGAAATTCCGCTGTCGGTGCGCGCCATCGGTCGCGCCGGTGCGGGTACCAACAACATTCCGGTCAAGGCCATGTCGGCGCGCGGGGTGCCGGTATTCAACGCTCCGGGCGCCAACGCCAATGCGGTCAAGGAACTGGTCCTCGCCGGCATGCTGCTGTCGGCGCGCAACATCGGTGGTGCCATGAGTTTTGTCGCGGCGCTCGATCCCAAGGATCCGGCGATGGACAAGAAGGTCGAGGACGGCAAGAAAAAGTTTGCCGGATTCGAGCTCGCGGGCCATACGCTGGGCGTGATCGGGCTGGGCAAGATCGGCTGTCTGGTCGCCGACGCCGCAATCAAACTCGGCATGGACGTGCTCGGTTATGACCCGGAGATCACGGTTGACGCCGCCTGGAGTCTGCCGTCGCAAGTGAAGAAGGCCAACAGCGTGGCCGAGGTCCTGAGGAATGCCGATTTTGTTTCGATGCATGTGCCGCTGGTCGACGCCACGCGCAAGATGATCAGTGCGGAATTGCTGGCGCAGGTCAAGCCGGGCGCCGTGCTGTTGAACTTTTCCCGCGAAGGGGTGGTGGACGAGGCGGCGGTACTGGCCGCGCTGGACGCCAAGCAACTTGCCGCCTACGTTTGCGATTTCCCCAGTCCGCGAATCAATGGCCATCCGCATGTCATCGCCCTGCCGCATCTGGGCGCGTCGACCGGCGAGGCGGAGGAGAACTGCGCGGTGATGGTCGCCGATCAGTTGCGCGAGTATCTCGAGCACGGCAATGTGCAGAACGCGGTGAACTTCCCCAATGTGGTGATGCCGCGCGAATCGAAGTTCCGCATTGCCGTCGCCAATTCCAACGTGCCCAACATGCTGGGGCAGATTTCCACGGCAATGGCCCAGGCCGGCCTGAACATTCACAACATGATGAACAAGTCGAAGGGCGACGTCGCCTACACGCTGGTAGATGTGGACAGCGAGGTGCCCGATCAGGTGATCGATGCCATTGCGCGGATTGAAGGTGTGCTGGCCGTTCGGTATCTGCCACTGGTGAGCTGACGGTGGCCGATGATTCGCAAGAGCTGGCCGGGCTGCGTGAAGCAATTGATGTGCTCGACGGCGAGTTGCTGCGTGTAATCAACGAACGCGCCAAACTGGCGCATCGCATCGGCGAAATCAAGCAGGGCACCATCTACCGGCCGGAACGCGAAGCGCAGGTCTTGCGCCGCATCGCCCAGCGCAATCCCGGCCCGCTGTCGCCCGCCGCCGCGCAGCGCATCGTGCGCGAGGTCATGTCGGCCTGCCTGGCGCTGGAACAGCCCTTGACCATTGCCTATCTGGGGCCCGCCGGGACGTATTCCGAAGCGGCGGCACGCAAACATTTTGGCGGCGCGCCGACGCTGCTGCCATGCCCGGCCATCGACGACGTGTTTCGCGTGGTTGAAGCCGGCAACGCGCATTATGGAGTGGTGCCGATCGAGAATTCAACGGAAGGCGCGATCGGCCGCTCGCTCGATCTGCTGCTTTCGTCGCCTCTGCAAATCTGCGGCGAGATCAGTCTGCCGATCCATCACAACCTGATGTCGCGCTGCGCCGACGTCGTCGCCGTGACCCGCATTTATTCCCACGCCCAATCCTTGGCCCAGTGCCACGAGTGGCTGAATCGCAATATGCCATTGGTGCCTCGCGTGCCGGCGGCGAGCAACGCCGAGGCGGCGCGCCTGGCGGCCGGCGAGGCCGGTGCCGCGGCGGTCGCGGGTGGCGCGGCGGCGGACTTGTATGACCTGCCGATTCTCGCTCGCAACATCGAGGACGACCCGAACAATACGACCCGTTTCGTGATCGTCTCCGACCATGACTCGGGAATCTCGGGAGCCGACCGCACCTCGCTGGTTTGCTCGGCGCAAAACCGGCCGGGCGCCGTCTATCAGCTCCTGGCGCCATTTGCCGAAAATGGCGTTTCGATGAGCCGGCTCGAATCCCGTCCGGCGCGCGGATTCGGTGGCAGTCGCTGGGAATATGTGTTCTTCGTCGATATCGAGGGCCACCGCAGCGAACCGGCGGTCGCCCGCGCGCTGGAAGAACTCCGTCAGCGAGCCGGCTTCGTCAAGGAACTGGGCTCCTACCCCAAGGCCGTCTACTGAGGGTCAGACCATGAGCATTGCTTCGCGGGCACCTGCCTACATTCGCGCCATTTCGCCCTACGTTCCCGGCAAGCCGATTACCGAAGTGGCCCGCGAGATGGGTATCGCGCTCGATGGCATCGTCAAGCTGGCTTCCAACGAAAATCCTTTGGGCATGAGTCCCAGGGCACGCAAGGCGGTCGAAGCGGCTCTGGCCGGCGCCGAGCGCTACCCCGATCAATTCGACTTGATCGCGGCGCTGGCGGAGCGCCACGGAGTGGCCGGCGACCAAATCGTGCTCGGCAACGGATCCAATGACGTGCTCGACCTGGCGGCCCGGGTGTTCCTGGCGCCGGGCCGTTCCGCGGTGTTCTCGCAGCATGCGTTTGCGGTTTATCCGCTGGCGACCATGTCCGCCGGCGCCGAATGCATTGCCGCTCCGGCGCGGCACTACGGCCATGATCCGGCCGCGATGCTGGCGTCGATTCGTCCGGATACGCATTTGGTCTGGATCGCCAATCCCAACAATCCCACCGGCAACTTTCTGCCCCCGGCGGAACTGCGCGCCTTCATCGAGAAAGTTCCGGGGCAAATTGCCGTCGTCCTCGACGAGGCCTATACCGAATATCTGGCGCCGGCGGAGCGCAGCGACGCGGTGGCGTGGATTCTTGATTTCCCCAATCTGATCGTCACCCGCACCTTCTCGAAGATCTACGGCCTGGCCGGCCTGCGCGTCGGCTATGGAGTGGCCCGCGCGGAAGTCGCCGATCTGCTGAACCGCGTGCGCCAGCCGTTCAATGTGAATAATCTGGCGCTGGCCGGCGCCATTGCCGCCCTCGACGATCACAGCTTTGTCGCCGACAGTTTCGAGCTGAATCGACGCGGAATGGAGCAATTGGTCGCCGGCTTGAAGCGACTCGGCCTCGAACATATTCCCTCCCACGGCAATTTCGTCACCGTCGCGGTGGCGGATGGCGCGAAAGTAAGCGCCAAATTGCTGCGCCAAGGCATCATCGTGCGCCCCATTGGCGGTTATGGATTGCCCAATCATCTGCGCGTGACAATCGGGTTGGAAACCGAGAATCGGCGCTTTCTTGCGGCTCTCGAAAAGGCCGTGCCCGCCTGATGCTGAACAAACTGGTGGTTTGCGGCGTCGGGCTGATCGGCGGCTCGTTTGCGCTGGGCTTGAAGACGGCCGGACAGGTGGGCGAGGTGGTCGGGCTTGGCCGCACCCCGGCCCCACTGGCCGATGCGCTACGTCTTGGCGTGATCGACCGCATTGCCCACGACTGGGCCGATGCATTGCACGGCGCCGACCTGGTTTTGCTGGCCATGCCGGTCGGGCAGATGGCGCCGGCTCTGGTTGCCTTGGCGCCGTATCTGGCACCCGACACGGTGGTCACCGACGGCGGTAGCACCAAGTGCGATGTGGCGGCGGCGGCACGCGCGGCACTCGGAGCGAAGATTGGGCAGTTCGTTCCCGGGCATCCAATTGCGGGCGCCGAAAGAAGCGGCGTTGCTGCCGCCCAGGCGGATCTCTATTTCGACAAGCGCGTGGTGCTGACACCGCTTGCCGAGAATCCTGCCGCCGCTGTCGCCCGTGTGCGCGCTGCGTGGGAGGCCTGCGGCGCGAGGGTTTCGCAACTCGCGCCGGACGAACACGATCGCGTCTTCGCCGCGGTCAGTCATTTGCCGCACTTGCTGGCCTTCGCACTGGTACATGACTTCGCGCAGCGCGCCAATTCGGAGCAACTGTTCGGTTTTGCCGCCGGCGGTTTCCGCGATTTCACGCGCATCGCCAGCAGTCATCCGGAAATGTGGCGCGACATCTGCATCGCCAATCGCCGCGCCCTGTTGTCTGAACTCGACGCCTACATGATCGAATTGATGCGCACGCGTGTGCTGCTCGCCGGCGCCGATGCGGCAGGGCTGGAATCCTTGTTTTCAACGGCTCGGGCGCGACGCGATGCCTGGCTGGAAGCCTTGTGCCCGCCGGGCGAATAATGAATAGCCTGAACCTGCCACCCTTGGCGTCGGCGTCGGGCGTGGTGCAGCTGCCGGGGTCGAAAAGCATCTCTAACCGCGTTCTGCTGCTGGCGGCGCTGGCGACAGGGACTACCGAAATCCGCGACCTGCTCGATTCCGATGACACGCGAGTTATGCTGGCGGCGCTGGAGAGGCTCGGCATTGCCGCGACGGCGGTGGGCGCCAATGCATGGCGCGTGGAAGGTGGCGGCGGCACTTTTCCGGTCAAGGACGCCGACCTCTTCATGGGCAACGCCGGCACGGCGATCCGGCCGCTGACGGCGGCGCTGGCCTTGTCCGGGGGGCGTTACCGGCTTTCGGGCGTGCCGCGAATGCACGAGCGGCCCATCGGCGATCTGGTCGACGGCCTGCGGCAGATCGGTGCCGACGTGCGCTACCTGGGCGCACCCGGCTTTCCGCCGTTAGGAATCCATCCGGCGGAGGTGAAACACAGCGGACCGATTCAATTGCGTGGCGACGTGTCCTCGCAGTTCCTCACGGCCCTCTTGATGGCCCTGCCGCTAAGCGGGGCCGCAGCGGTAATCGAGATGACAAGCGAACTCATCTCCCGACCCTACGTCGCGCTCACGCTGAATCTGATGGCGCGCTTCGGCATGGTCGTGCAACGCGAGGCCTGGCAGCGTTTCATCATTCCATCCGGCCAGGACTATCGCAGTCCCGGCGTGCTGCGCGTCGAGGGCGATGCTTCGGCGGCCTCGTATTTCCTCGCTGCCGGCGCCATCGGTGGCGGTCCGGTGCGCGTCGAAGGCGTCGGCAGGAACAGCATTCAAGGTGACGTGCGCTTCGCCGATGCGCTCGAAGCGATGGGCGCGCGCATTGCATGGGGTGAACAGCATATCGAGGCGCGTGCCCCGGTGGCGGGCAAGCTGAAAGCCTTCGATCTCGACCTGAATCAGATCCCCGACGCGGCGATGACCCTGGCGGTGGCGGCGCTTTTCTCCGATGGCATCTGCATGTTGCGCAAGATCGGATCCTGGCGCGTCAAGGAAACCGACCGCATTGCGGCGATGGCGACGGAACTCAGGAAACTTGGCGCGACCGTGGAGGAGGGAGCTGACTACATCGCCGTCTCGCCGGCGCCGACGCTCACGCGCGGTGCGGTCATCGACACCTACGATGACCACCGCATGGCCATGTGCTTCGCGCTTGCCGCGCTTGGCGGCGTGCCGCTCACCATCAATGATCCGCAGTGCGTCGACAAGACATTCCCCGACTACTTCGACAAGCTGGCCGAAATCACCGCGCCAGTGATCGCCATCGACGGCCCGTCGGCCTCGGGCAAGGGCACCGTGGCCGAGCGCGTTGCGGCGGCGCTTGGCTATCACTATCTCGACAGCGGTTCGCTGTATAGGCTGACCGCGCTGGCGGCGATCAAGGCGTCCGTCGCGCTGGAAGACGAGGCGTCCGTGGCGGCGCTGGCGGGCGACCTGTCGGCGACCTTCGATGGCGGCCGCATCCTGCTCGCGGGCGAGGATGTGACCGAGGCCATTCGCAGCGAAGAAGTCTCGGTCGGCGCCTCGAAAATAGCGGCATTGCCGGCAGTGCGCGCCGCACTGCTGGCCCGGCAGCGCGCCTATCGTCGCTTTCCCGGGCTGGTGGCGGACGGACGCGACATGGGTTCGGTGGTCTTTCCCGCGGCGGTGGCCAAGGTGTTCCTCACGGCATCCGCCGAAGCGCGTGCAGATAGACGCTATAAACAGTTGATCGCAAAGGGGATGCCTGCTAACATGCACGCCCTTTTGCAGGATTTGCGGGAACGCGACGCGCGCGACGCGCAGCGTAGCGTGGCGCCGCTCAAGCAGTGCGACGATGCGGAGCTGGTGGATACCACCCGGCTCGACATCGACGCCGCAGTCGCAGCCGTAATGGACTTCGTCCGGCGGCGGCTGTGATTCGAGTTTCAGGCGGGTCTAAACCAGCTTTCAACAATTTGTCATACAGTCTCATGCAGCAAGATGTCAATCACGGTGTCGCAGCCGCCACCAGGCTCCTGCGGCGAATTGCAACCAACCCGTCACCCCGGTGACAAACCTCCGTAAGGTCCCCAACTCAATGTCTACTGTTGCTACTGTCGAAGAATCCCCCATGGAGAGCTTTGCCGCGCTGTTTGAAGAAAGCCTCCAGCGCCAAGAAATGCGTGCCGGTGAAGTCATCACCGCGGAAGTCGTCCGCATCGACCAGAATTTTGTGGTGGTCAATGCCGGCCTCAAATCCGAAAGCATGATTCCCGCCGAAGAATTTCATAATGAACGCGGCGAAGTCGATGCCAAGCCGGGCGACTTTGTCCTGGTGGCGATCGAGATGCTCGAAGACGGCTACGGCGCAACGCGCCTGTCGCGCGAGAAGGCCAAGCGCATCGCCGCCTGGAACGATCTCGACAAGGCCCTGACCGATGGCGCCCTGGTCAAGGGCTTGATCACCGGCAAGGTCAAGGGTGGTCTGACCGTCATGGTCAATGGCATCCGCGCCTTCCTCCCCGGCTCGCTGGTCGATACGCGTCCGGTCAAGGACACCACGCCGTTCGAAGGCAAGGAGTACGAATTCAAGGTCATCAAGCTCGACCGCAAGCGCAACAACGTCGTGGTTTCGCGTCGTGCGGTGTTGGAGGCCAGCATGGGCGAAGATCGTCAGAAGCTGCTGGAAAACCTCCAGGAAGGCACAGTCATCAAGGGCATCGTCAAGAACATCACCGACTACGGTGCCTTCGTCGATCTCGGCGGCATCGATGGGCTGCTGCACATCACGGATCTGGCGTGGCGACGCGTCCGCCATCCGTCTGAAGTACTTAACGTAGGCGACGAAGTCACCGCCAAGGTACTCAAGTTCGATCAGGAAAAGAACCGCGTTTCCCTGGGCATGAAGCAGCTTGGCGAAGATCCGTGGGTCGGAATCTCCCGGCGTTACCCGGCCGGCACGCGTTTGTTCGGCAAGGTCACCAACCTCACCGATTACGGATCATTTGTCGAAATCGAACAGGGCATCGAGGGTCTGGTGCACGTTTCCGAAATGGACTGGACCAACAAGAATATCCACCCGACAAAGGTCGTCCAGTTGGGTGACGAAGTCGAGGTGATGATTCTGGAAATCGACGAGGACCGCCGGCGGATATCCCTGGGCATGAAGCAGTGCATGGCGAATCCGTGGGATGACTTTGCGATGAACCACAAGAAGGGTGACAAGGTCCGCGGCGCGATCAAGTCGATCACCGACTTCGGCATCTTCATCGGCCTGCCCGGCGGTATCGACGGGTTGGTGCATCTGTCCGACCTCTCTTGGTCGGCGAGCGGCGAGGAGGCCAAGCAGAACTTCAAGAAGGGCGATGAAGTCGAGGCCGTGGTGCTTTCCATCGATGTCGAGAAGGAGCGCATCTCGCTCGGCGTCAAACAGCTCGACGGTGACCCGTTCACCAGCTTTGTCGCCACCCACGACAAGAACAGTCTGGTATCCGGCACGGTGAGCAGCGTTGATCAGCGTGGCGCGGTAATCAATCTGGGGTCGGACGTGGAGGGCTACTTGCGTGTGTCTGAATTCTCGCGCGAGCGGATCGAGGATCTGACGCAACACCTGAAGGTGGGCGACCAGATCGAAACCATGATTGTCAATGTTGATCGCAAGACCCGTTCGATCAACCTCTCGATCAAGGCCAAGGACCAGGTCGAACAAAACCAGGCAATGCAAAAGCTGGCTTCGGAAAACTCGGCCAGCAGCGGTACGACCAATCTGGGCGCACTGCTGAAGGCCAAACTCAGCCAGCAGTGATAGCCCTCAACCCATGACAAAATCGGAGCTCATCGACCGGCTGGCGGAGCGTTTTCCCCAGCTGGTCGCGAAGGATGCCGACTATGCCGTCAAGATGATTCTGGATGCGTTGACCGCGGCGCTCGTCCGCAATGATCGCATCGAAATACGCGGCTTCGGCAGTTTTGCGCTGAACCATCGGCCGCCCCGTGTCGGTCGCAATCCGAAGTCGGGAGACAAGGTTCAGGTACCTGAAAAGTACGTGCCTCATTTCAAGGCGGGCAAGGAGTTGCGGGAACGGGTCGATTACCGGTCACAGGCCGGATGACGGTAGATCGAAAACAGGAATAGGTGTGGAGCGCAGCGCCAATGGAATTCTGTCTCCGGCCAGGCGCCCCCAGTGCCGACTATCGTGACCACTCTGCTCAAGCTTCTCGTCTGGCTGTTGCGTATCGCGGTGTTCGTCGGTTTGTTCGGGCTGGCGATCAAGAACAGCGGGCCGATGGAACTGCGGTTCTTTCTGGATCATGCCTGGACGGCCCCGGTCTCGGTAGTCATCCTTGCCGTATTCGTGATTGGGGTCGCCGTCGGCCTGACGGCGACCCTGACTTTGTCGCTGCGTCGTCAACGCGATTCCAGACGCGAGCCGCGCTGACCGATGGAGATTGATCTTTGGTGGCTGCTGGTCCTGCCGATCTTCTTCGCGCTTGGCTGGGTGGCTGCCCGCATTGATATCCGGCATCTCCTGAACGAGTCACGGGCGCTTCCTCGCTCCTATTTCAAGGGGCTGAATTTTCTGCTGAACGAACAGCCGGACCAGGCCGTGGAAGCCTTTATCGAGGCGGCGCGTGTCGATCCGGAAACCATCGAGCTGCATTTTGCGCTCGGCAACCTGTTTCGCCGTCGCGGCGAGACCGACCGCGCCATTCGAGTACATCAGAATCTCATCGAACGCGACGGCTTGTCGGCCGAGCAACGGCTGCATGCCTTGTCCGAGCTTGGGCAGGACTATCTGAAGGCCGGACTGCTCGATCGCGCCGAAGAGATTTTCCTCAAATTGCGCTCGGGTTCCAGCGACGAAGAGGCCCTGAAGAGCCTGCTGGAAATCTACCAGCAGGAAAAGGACTGGGCCAAGGCAATCGCCATTGCCGACGAGATGCCGAACCACTCCGATCATCTCTGGCAGAAGTCGATCGCCGAATTCCGCTGCGAGATGGCGGCCAATGAGATGCTGCATGACCGCCACGAGGAAGCCGCGCGCCTGCTGGACGAGGCTCTGGCGGCCAATCGGAAATGTGTCCGGGCGACACTGCTGCAAGGGGATCTCTCGCTTAAAGTCGGCGACGGCGAGACCGCGATTGCTCATTGGAAGGGTATCGAGCAGCAGAATCCCGTGTATCTGGCCTTGGCGGCGGAAAAGCTGATGGCGGTGCATATCCAGTTGGGAAAAATGCCGCAGGGCATCCAATTGTTGCGTGGCTGGCTGGAACGGCACCCCTCGTTGGACCTGCTCGACGCGGTATTCCGTGCCGAACTCGACAACGACGGCCCGGAAGCCGCCTACGCTCTGGTGCGAGACGAACTGCGCCGCAACCCGACGCTGCTCGGACTCGACAAGCTGTTGGAAGCGCAGATCCTGGTGGTCCCGCCGGAGCGGCGGCCCGATCTGGAACTGATCAAGAACCTGATTCACAATCACACCCGCCGGGTCGCCCGTTATCGATGCGACGCCTGCGGATTCAAGGCGCGCCAGTTCTACTGGCGCTGTCCCGGGTGCGGTGGTTGGGAAACCTATCCCCCCAGACGCACCGAAGAGTTCGACATTACACTTTAGGAGAAAACAGTGAATCCTCCCCGCTACCCGTCCAGCGCGCCGCGACGCTTTGCCTTCCATTCCGCGATGGGGGTGGCTAACGCTCGCCGCATCGCTCCCCACATTGATGGCTTGTCGCCACCTTCGGGCAATGGGACGGAGGCGCCATGAAGATCACGGTCATCGGCGCAGGCTATGTCGGCCTGGTTTCCGGCACCTGCCTCGCCGACGTAGGCAACGACGTGCTCTGCCTCGATCTCGATGCCGCGAAGATCCGTACCTTGAATGAAGGTGGCATTCCGATCTACGAACCGGGACTCGAAGCCATGGTGAGGAAGAACGCGGCCGCCGGACGCTTGCGCTTCACCACGGACATCGAGGCGGCTGTCGCGCACGGCACCTTGCAGTTCATCGCTGTCGGCACGCCGCCCGACGAGGACGGCTCGGCCGACCTTCAGTACGTGGTCGCCGCCGCACGCAGTATCGGGCGCCACATGGACGGCTACAAGGTCGTGGTGGACAAGTCCACGGTCCCGGTCGGCACTGCCGATCGGGTGCGGACGGCGATTGGCGAGGAGTTGCAGTCGCGCGGGGCCAGGATCGACTTCAGCGTCGTGTCGAACCCGGAGTTCCTCAAGGAGGGCGCCGCTGTCGACGACTTCATGAAGCCCGACCGCATTGTTGTCGGGGCCGAGGATGCCCGCGCCATCGATTTGATGCGCGAACTCTACGCGCCGTTTCAACGCAATCACGAACGATTGATCGTGATGGACGTGAAGAGCGCGGAACTGACCAAGTACGCCGCCAACGCCATGCTGGCAACGCGCATCAGCTTCATGAACGAACTGGCGAATCTGGCGGAAAAGCTGGGGGCCGACATTGAGCTCGTCAGGCGCGGCATCGGTGCCGACCCGCGTATCGGTTTTCATTTCCTCTATCCCGGCGTTGGCTACGGTGGATCCTGCTTCCCCAAGGACGTGCAGGCGCTGATTCGGACGGCGCACGGCGTGGGCCAGGATTTACAGGTCCTGCAAGCGGTGGAGGCGGCCAATCACGCGCAAAAGAGTGTGCTGGCGCAGAAGATTGTCGGCCGTCTCGGTGAGAATCTGGGCGGCAGGACTCTGGCCTTGTGGGGGTTGGCCTTCAAACCGAACACCGACGACATGCGCGAAGCGCCGAGTCTGGTGCTGATCGCGGATCTCCTGGCGCGGGGTGCCTCCATCCGTGCCTATGATCCGGTCGCCCGCCATGAAGCGCGGCGAATACTCGGCGAGAATCCCCGCATCAGCTATGCCTCAACGCCGATGGAAGCGCTGGATGGCGCCGATGCGCTGGCGATCGTCACCGAGTGGAAGGAGTTCCGCAGCCCTGACTTCGCCGTCATCAAATCCACGCTCAAGGAACCGGTGATCTTCGACGGGCGCAATCTCTACGATCCGGCGACGCCGCGCAAGGCGGGACTCGAATATTTTGCGATTGGCAGGCGCTAAACGTGACTGAGCGCAGCGCGTCCGATGGCTCAGGGATTGGAAAGACCGCGTGATTCCCGACACTTCACTCACCCGCATTCTGGTGGTCGGCGATGTGATGCTGGATCGCTATTGGTTTGGCGAGGTGTCGCGCATTTCTCCTGAGGCGCCGGTGCCGGTGGTCAAAGTCGAGCGCAGCGAGGAGCGCCCGGGAGGCGCCGCCAATGTTGCGCGCAACTGCGCCGCCCTTGGCGCCAGGGTGGTGCTGTTGTCGGTGGTCGGCGCCGACGAGGCAGGACGAAGTCTGGCGCGCCTGATGGGCGACTCGGGCATCGAATGCAGCCTGCATGAGGACGCCAATCTGAGCACCACGGTCAAATTGCGCGTGATCGGTCGCCAGCAGCAATTGCTGCGCATCGATTTCGAAAACGCGCCGGACCACGAAATCCTGCGCGCCAAACTTGCGGATTTTGGATCGCGCTTGCCGGCATGCGACGTCGTGATCCTTTCCGACTATGGCAAGGGCGGTCTCGCCCACATTCAGGAAATGATCGCGCTTGGCCGGGCGGCGGGCAAAGCGGTGCTGGTCGACCCGAAAGGCGAGGACTATGCTCGCTACACCGGAGCCACGCTGCTCACGCCGAACCGGTCCGAACTGCGCGAAGTGGTTGGCCGTTGGCGGGACGATGCCGAACTTGCACGGAAGGCGATTCGCTTGCGCGAGGAACTGCAACTGGGGGCATTGCTGGTGACCCGCAGCGAGGAAGGCATGACCTTGTATTCGGACAGCGGCGTGACGCATCAACCGGCCCGGGCGCGCGAGGTCTATGATGTCAGCGGCGCCGGTGACACGGTCATCGCGACGCTGGCGGTGATGCTGGGCAGCGGCCTGAGCTTTGCCGAGGCCATGCGCCAGGCCAATCTCGCCGCCGGTATTGTGGTCGGCAAGCTGGGCACCGCAACCTGCAGCCTTCAGGAATTGGAGTTCGCCGGCGCATAGGGGAGCCATTCCCGCTGCCTCTTTCCCCGGGAAGGGGGCGCCGGGTGTACGCGGGCCGAGCCCGCTCGAAACGATGCTGTAGTGGAGAAGACATGTACTACGTGGTCACCGGCGCCTGCGGATTCATCGGCGCAAACCTGGTCAAGGCGCTCAATGAGCGAGGCGTTTCCGACATCATCGCGGTTGACAATCTGACGCGCGCCGACAAGTTTCTCAATCTCAGCGAATGCGACATCGCGGATTATCTGGACAAGCGCGAGTTCCTCGACCTGATCGAGAACGGACAAATGGAGGGCGGCGTCGAGGCGGTCCTGCATCAAGGCGCGTGTTCGGACACCATGGAAACCGACGGCCGCTACATGATGGCCAACAATTACCGCTGCTCGTTGGCCTTGCTCGACTTCTGCTGCGAACAGGAGATTCCGCTGCTGTATGCGTCGTCGGCTTCGGTCTATGGCGCCGGCAGCACATTCCGCGAGGATCGGCGGTTCGAAGCGCCGCTGAATGTGTATGGCTATTCGAAGTTCCTGTTCGATCAGGTGGTGCGCCGTCGCATCGGAGCGGATGCCGCGGGGGCCGAATCCCAAGTGGCGGGCTTTCGCTACTTCAATGTCTATGGTCCGCACGAGCAACACAAGGGGCGCATGGCTTCAGTCGCCTTTCATCACTTCAATCAATATCGGGCATCGGGCAAGGTTCAACTGTTCGAAGGCCATGGCGACTATGGCAATGGCGAGCAGCGGCGCGACTTTGTTTATGTCGGCGATGTGGTCAAGGTGAACATGGACTTTCTGGAAAGCCGCCGGTCCGGTATCTACAATCTCGGCACCGGACGCGCGCAAACGTTCAATGAACTCGCTGCCGCTACCGTCAATGCGTGCCTGGCGCTGGAAGGCAAGGCCGCGCAGTCCGTTGCCGAACTGGTTGCCTGCGGCATCATCGAATACATTCCCTTTCCCGAGCAATTGAAAGGCAAGTACCAAAGCTTCACCCAGGCCGACCTGTCCCAATTGCGCGGTGCCGGTTACCGACGGACCTTTGCCACGGTCGAAGAGGGCGTGGCCGAATATGTGAAATGGCTTGCCAGATGAGGTGCCCGCCAACGGCGCGCACCACGCTTGGGGCGGCCCGGCAGGAGGCCCCGTGAACTGGAAGACGCTCGAAGACTTCGTCGGCGACACGCCGCTGGTGCATCTCAGACGCATTGCCGGTCCCGATGCTGTCCGGCGCAACAATGTGGTTCTGGCAAAGCTGGAGGGCAACAACCCGGCCGGGTCGGTCAAGGACCGGCCGGCTTTGTCCATGATTGTCCAGGCCGAGTTGCGCGGCCGGATCAAGCCGGGCGACACGCTGATCGAAGCCACCTCGGGCAATACCGGGATCGCGCTGGCGATGGCTGCGGCGATACGCGGCTATCGGATGATCCTGATCATGCCGGAAAATCAAAGTCTCGAACGTTGCCAGACCATGCGCGCGTTCGGCGCCGACCTGGTGTTAACGCCAAAGGCCGGGGGCATGGAGGCCGCTCGGGATTTGGCGGAAAAGATGGTGGCCGACGGCAAGGGCATCGTCCTCGACCAGTTCGCCAATCCGGATAATCCTCTGGCCCACTATCAGGGCACCGGACCCGAAATCTGGCGTGACACCGGTGGCCGCATCACTCACTTCGTTTCCAGTATGGGTACCACCGGCACCATCATGGGCTGCTCGCGCTACTTCAAGGAACGGAATCCGGCGATTCGCATCATTGGCTGCCAGCCCGAAGAGGGCTCGCAGATCCCCGGCATCCGCAAGTGGCCCGAGGCCTATCTGCCGAAGATCTTCGATCGCTCGCGTGTCGATCAGGTCGAACAGGTGAGCCAGGGCCAGGCGGAGGAGATGACGCGGCGTTTGGCGCGCGAGGAAGGAGTGTTTGCCGGGATTTCCTCCGGCGGCTCCCTCGCGGTGGCCTTGCGCATCGCCAGTCAGGCGGAAAACGCTGTGATCGTGACAATCGTCTGCGATCGCGGCGACCGTTACCTTTCGACGGGGGTCTTTCCGGCCTGAAGCACTGTTCAATCCGGCAGAGCGATCTGGTTGTCTATGCCAAACTGGTAATCGCGAAAAATGTGCTCCGCCGACAGCAGTCGATAGCTGCCATCCTCGTTGCGCCGCGTGGTGTCCTTCAGTCGATAAGCGTTGTGACCGCAGGTCCAGCAATCGAAGTTGCGCATGTGGGTGCACAGACAGGTCTTGTCCATCACGCGGATCTTCTTGGCACCGGGGTGAGCGGCCACCTCCCGGTTGTAGGACTCGATGTAGTCGCAGTTGCCCGTCGAATCCAGCAAGTAGCCATACGCCTCGCAGTTAGGACGGATTCCCGCGCCGATCGCCGGGCTGCTCTTCAGCATGCGCATCGGGTAGCCGGTCGGTGAGATCGTGTTCACTTCGATGTCGGCTTCGCTGGCCTTGAAGTATTCTTGT
>WBZP01000544.1_pt3 | contig 22363 bp, 23 predicted proteins | sample 5204301 | NCBI WGS metagenome assembly WBZP01 (sample SAMN12412401, study PRJNA552823) | activated sludge metagenome | isolation source: activated sludge from nitrification reactor of wastewater treatment plant... | place: USA: Pennsylvania | collected 2017
ATGTTCGAAACATCGCCCATCCCAAACAGAAAGCGGCGCAGGATGAAATAGGCCGCGATCAGTACAAAGATACCGAGAATGATAAAGGGTTTGGTGACAATATGGCCGCCGAGCGGCCGATGGGCGGTCGCGGTCATGACGGTGAGTCCTCGTCGTTGCGGGATAGGTCCTCGTCGCGGTGGGACTTGGCGCCGCGCCGGGCCAGGACCACCAGCCCGCCAAGCAAGGCCAGCGGCGCGATCATGCCCTTGTACAGCGTGTGCTGCATGCCTTCCGACACTGCGGCGAAGGAATGATCGGGCAGTTTGGGCAAGCCCAGTTTTTCGTGGGGCACGCCGGTCAGATAGCGCACCTGGGTGCCGCCGCTTTCCTTTTCGCCATAGATGTGCGGCTGATAGTCGCCGACTGGCGCCACCTGGCCGGACCGGTCGCCACCCAGCTTGCCGCGCGGGAACTCGTACTGTTCCCCGGGCTTGAGCGCCAGGCGCCGCTCTGCCTCGGCTTGCAGATCCTCGACCATGCCAAACAGCGAAGCTCCGGTCGGACACACATCGCAGCAGGCCGGCAACTTGCCCTGCTTTTGCAGGTGGTTGCAAAACTGGCACTTGGCGATCCGGCCGAGCGGTTCGTCGAACTGGTAATGCGGCACGTTAAAGGGACAGCCATAGACGCAGTAGCGGCAACCGATGCAGGCGTCGGGATTGTGGGTGACGATGCCGGTTACCGGATCCTTTTGCATCGCGCTCACCGGGCAAACCGAGATGCAGGAGGGATCGACGCAGTGCAGGCAATGGCGCTTGACGAAGGCGTAGCCGTTCACCGCGCGGTCTTTCTCGGCCATGGTGCCGTTCTGATAGACACGGATCACGTTCAGCGTCTTGCCGGAGATGTCCTCCGCCGTATCCCAAGTGCCTTCGTTCCAGCCCGCCAGGTACTGTGGCTGTTCGACCGGCATGCCGTTGGCTTCCTTGCAGGCGGCGACGCAGGCCTTGCAGCCGATGCATTGCGTCGAGTCGTACAGCATTCCGATAGCTTTGGGGGGTAACTGCTTGGGCTCACGCGGCGCGAAGGGCGCGGCGGCCTCCGCGACCGGCGTCGCGGCGGCGGTCGCGACCGCGCCAGCGGCGCCCCGTAGAAATTGTCTGCGACTCATGTCCATGGCGCTCACCCCCCCCGCCCGCTATCGGGACCTGTTTCGACCTTCGATTCGGCCTTGCCATCCATGCCGCGCAGGGCCATTGCGCCCGCACCCACCGCCAGCCCGGCGACACCGGCGACGGTGGCCGCCGCCGCCGGGCTGACACCCTCGCCTTTAGCCGAGTTCACCACCGGGAACGCGGTCGGCGGCGCATAGGTTTTCACCTTGGCAAGCGCATGGAGCGGCTTGGTGAAGCCCACACCCTGCTCGGTGCAGCCGAAGCAGGGATGGCCGATGCCGACCGGCCATGTTCCTTCACCCACGTCGCCGAAGCCAATGGCCGGGCAATTGGCATGGGTTTCCGGTCCCTTGCAACCTAACTTGTACAGGCAGAAACCTTGACGGTGGCCGTAATCGCCGAATTCCAGAGCGAAGCGACCGGCGTCGAAGTGCGGGCGCCGCTCGCAGTTTTCGTGAATCAGTCGGCCATAGGCGAATTTCGGTCGATTCTTGCCGTCCATATCCGGTGGCTTGCCGAAGGTCAGCAGATAGAGGACGGTGGAAAGGAAGTTGTAGGGATTGGGTGGACAGCCAGGGATGTTGATCACCGTCTTGCCGGGGAGCACCTCATGTACCGACTTCGCCTGGGTCGGATTGGGATCGCTCGACGGAATACCGCCCCAGGAGGCGCAAGAACCGATGCCGATGATCGCCGCCGCGCCTTCCGCCGCTTCCCGGACGGCTTCGAGGATCGGCTTGCCGGCGACCATGCAGTAAACGCCGCCATCCTTGGTGGGAATCGAGCCGTCCACTACCAGCACGAACTTACCCCAGTTCTCCTTCATCGACTTCGCCTTGTACGCCTCGGCCTGATGGCCAGCTCCCGAGCACAGGGCCTCGTGGTAGTCGAGGGAGATCATGTCGAGGATCAGGGTTTCGAGCGTCGGGTGGTAGGCCCGCAGCAGCGACTCGGTGCAACCGGTGCATTCCTGCGCCGACAGCCAGATGACAGGAGGACGCTTGGCCGCAGTGGCGGCCTCGGCGATCCTGATACCCATCAGGGATGACAAACCCAAGGTTGCGGCGACGCCGGTGCAGTATTTCAGGAACTGGCGGCGGGTGAGACCGCCGAGTGCACCTTGGTAACCATCGAGATCCTGAACCGTGCGGGCTTCAAGATCATGATCGCTGATAGCATCCATCAATACGCCCTCTCTGTGCAGGACTGGTATTCATGGAATTTAGTGGAGTAGCGGCGGGGCTAGTTGATGATCGTCAAATTTTGAAGATTTTTTATCAGGTGAAAAATGGTGGCCGATGGGGGCATCGCCTACGCGACCCAGATCGGCCCGTCAATCCAGCAATGTCGGCGACCTGATCTCCCGGAGCAGTGAATGCGGCTGGGTCACATGCACGGTGCGGCCGGAAAAGCGGGCCAGGCCATCTTCCTCGAGCCGGCCGATGATCCGGGACAGGGTTTCGTGCCGGGTGCCGATCATTGAGGCGAGATCGCGCCGCGACAGCGGCAGCTCCATGAACCTGCTACCATCGGTGGCGGTGCTGCCATGGCGGTTCATCAAGGCCAGCAGGAGATGCACAAACTTGCCGCGATTGGACAGGGTGGCGTTGCGCACCAGATGGTCGTGCGCCTCGTCCATGTCGCCGGCGATGCGGCGCAGAAACTGCTGCCCCAGCGCCGAATTCCGGTCCAGTAGCGACTTCACCACCACCCGGTCAACAAAGCAGATTTTGCTCGGTCCAAGCGCCTCGGCGCTGTAGCGGCGATTCTCGCCGAGCAGCAGACCCCGATAGCCCAGGGTATCGCCGGGATAGGCAAGTCGCAGCAGGACCGCATTGCCCTCCGCGTCACCCTTGCGAATGGCCACCGTACCCGAGACCACGCAGTAGATACCATGGCTTGGCTCTCCCGCCGAGAAAATTGTCTCGCCCGCCCGATACTGCCGCTTCTTCAGATTGCGCGCGAGGATCCGGGCTTCCTCCTCGCTCAGCACGCACCACTCATTACGCTGGCGCAATGAACAACCGAGACAACCGACGCCCGACACTCCCCCACCTTGCTCCGCCATCACCACCCTCCTTTATATTTTTAGGATACTTGCGCACTCAGAATTTACCCTTGCTATCCTTATGGAAAAGCAGGTTTCCAGTCGATGGACAAGGATGTCTGAAACCAACCGCTATACTTGACTTGAAAAATATAGTTCAAATCTCGTCAAGCGAAACCAGCGTGGAGGATTGCGACATGCAAAAACAGTGGGTTCGACCGATTTCGACCATCGCCATCGCCTTGCTCATCGTGGGTGGATCGTTGTGGGTCATCGACCCAGTCTCGGGTCTTTTTACCCACCTGGCCTCACCCGCCTCGGCCCAGGAAACCCCCCGGTATGCCGCTAAGCCAGCGGGCTGGGACGGACCGGCCGGGCAATGCGTCGTCTGCCACAGCCTGGAAAAAGGCGCGCCCTGGCGGGTCGCGCCCAGTCTCTGGGGTATCGTCGGCGCACCCAAGGCGGGCGCCAAGGGCTATGGCTATTCCCTCGCGCTCGCCCAGGTGGGAGGAACGTGGACCATGAAGGAGTTGGACGAGTACCTGACCAACCCGACCCGCTTTCTGCCGGGCACCAACAAGACGATCAGCGGGGTAAAGGATCCCGGGGAACGCGCCCGGCTCATCAAATTCCTGGGCACGTTAAAAGATTGAGACGCTGGAGGATATTCAGGCGTCGTCCCGATCCTGCCGGACCCAGATCAGCGAATCAGTGGCAAAACCCAGCGCCTTCGCCTGCCGCAGCAGATCCGCCAGCACAGTCGGCGGCAATTGCCGGGTCCGGGCCAGGATCCACAGATAATCCCGGCTGGGGCCGCTGATCATGGCGTAGGCATAATTCGCCCGGTCCAGGGCGACGATGTGATAGCCACCGTAAAACGGCCCAAAAAACGAGACCTTCAGCGAGCCGACAGTCGGTTCGCCGGTAAAACAGGCGCGGCCCTCGGCGTCTTTCCAAACCCCAGTGCGATCATCGTAGCCCCTGTTTAAAACCTTGACGCCGCCATCCTCGCGCATGCTGTACTTCGCGCTGACGTTGCTCAGGCCACGCTCGAAGGAATGATCCAGTCGGGCGATTTCGTACCACCGGCCGAGATAACGGTCCAGTTCGAAACCGGTGATCGGCGTCACCCCGGACGGCGGCGCCACGGCGCAGCCACCCAACAGCAAGAACAGGGACAGCAACGTTTTTTTCATGCGCGCGGGTTCTCTACTGCGAATGATCAATGCCGGGAGACCCCGGCTACTGCGATTGTGATACCGTTTTACGCCCGATGTTCCTCCCTGAAAACCATGCGCGCCTTCCTCGAACGGCAGAAGTCTCTGATCGACTACACCCTGGCCGCCCTGCTGCGGCGCAAGACCCGCAACCTCGGCCTGTTGCTAATCTATACCCTGCTGGTGTTCCTATTCAGCGCCGTGCTGCTGTTTGGCCAAGGCTTGCGGCGGGAAGCAGCGCTGTTGCTGCAAGACACGCCGGAGGTGATCGTGCAACACCTGGTCGCTGGTCGGCACGAGCTGCTGCCGGCCGCCTGGCTGGAACCGTTGCGGCGGATTCGCGGGGTCGGCGTGGTCACGGGCCGGCTGTGGGGCTATTACTACGATCCAGCGGTCAAGGCTAATTACACGTTGATGGCCGCGCCGGACCGGGAACTCGCCAAGGATGAAATCCTCATCGGCGCGGCGCTGGCGCGGGTTCGGCAAATCGGTATCGGCGACTATCTCAGCCTGCGCGCCGCCAGCGGCCAGCCGCTGCCGCTCAAAATTACTGGTCTGCTGGCATCCGCCTCGGAATTGCTGAGCGCCGATTTGCTGTTGCTCTCCGAAGCCGGCTACCGGCGGCTCTTCAACCTCCCGCCGGATGTCTACACCGACGCCGTGTTGACGGTGCGTAATTCCCGCGAAGCACGCATGGTGGCGGAAAAAATCGCCCTCGCCCTGCCGGGCAGCCGGCCCATTCTGCGCGCGGAAATCCTGCGCACCTACGACGCCGTGTTCAACTGGCGCGAAGGACTGTTGTTCGTCGTGCTGGGAACCTTGGCGCTGGCGTTCATGATCCTGGCCTGGGACAAGGCCGCCGGTCTTAGCGCCGAGGAAAAGCGCGAAATCGGTATCCTCAAGGCCATCGGCTGGGAAACCGGCGATATTTTGCGGATGAAATTGTGGGAAGGCGCGCTGATCTCGCTGACTGCTTTTTTCGCCGGCTACACACTGGCCTGGCAGCAGGTGTTCCACGCTGGCGCCGCGCTGTTCGCGCCGGTGTTAAAAGGCTGGGCGGTGCTGTATCCCGACATCCGGCTGACGCCGGCGGTGGATTTGCAACTGATCTTGGTGCTGCTGGCAGTGACTGTGCTGCCGTATATCGCCGCCACCCTGATTCCGATCTGGCGGGCGGCGACCGCCGATCCCGACACGGTGATGCGGGGATGATCGAACTCACCGAAGTTAGCAAGGCATTCAACCAGGGTCGGCCTAATGAATGCCGGGCCTTGCGCGGGGTCAGCCTGCGCCTGGAGCGCGACGGCATCACCGTGTTCAAGGGGCCGAGCGGTTCGGGCAAGACCACTTTGCTCACGCTGATCGGTTGTCTGGCGCGGCCCACCGGCGGGCGGATCACGCTCGATGGCCGGTTGCTGTCCAACCTGCCGGAGCGGTTTCTAACCGAGGTGCGGCGGCATACCTTCGGCTTCGTGTTCCAACAGTTTAACCTGATTCGCGGGCTGACCGTGCTGGAGAATGTGATGTTGCCGGCCTATCCACTGGGCCGGCCGCATCGGGAGTTGGTGGATGCCGCGCGGGCGCTGCTCGACCGCTTCGGACTGGGGGCAAAGGCCGCCAGCAAGATCGAATGGCTGTCCGGCGGCGAAGCGCAGCGTACCGCGCTGACCCGCGCCCTGATCAACGATCCGGCGGTGCTAATCGCCGATGAACCGACCGCCAATCTCGACAGCACCCTGTCGCGGGAAGTGCTGCAATTGCTCGGCGAACTGGCGGCGCAGGGCCGGGCGGTGCTGATCAGCAGTCACGATCCGCTGGTGTTCGAGGCCATTCGGGTCCGCCGAGTGGTCGAGCTGCGCGATGGACAGATCGCCGGAGACTCGCGATGTTGATCACGCCCGCCATCGTCGCCCTGCAAATCATCGCCCTGAGCGTAACCGGCACGGTGTTGCTGGCTGGCGGCTTTGCCTGGCGGATTTTGCGCGGCTGGGATATCCACAGCGGCAGCGAACTCCAGTTGCGGCTGGAACGGCGGACGTATTTGATTTCCACCCTGATCGGCTTCGCGCTGGGCGCGGAACTGCTGTCGTTGCTGCTATTCGTCCATACCGCCGAAAGCCTGTCCAGCCAGTTCGTCGGGGCAATGTGCGCCACCGGCGTGTTGAACGTCAACGCCTTCGGCTTCCCGGCCCTGCTGCTGAAAATCGCGGTGTTCTTCCTGGCGGCGCTGTGGCTGCTGTTGAACCGGGTGGATAACCGGGGCTACGACTATCCGCTGGTCCGGGTGAAATACGGTCTGCTACTACTGATCGCGCCGCTTACCGTGGTGGAAGGGGCGGCGCAAACCCTCTACTTTCTGGGCCTGGAACCGGAGGTGATCACCTCCTGCTGCGGTTCGCTGTTCAGCGCCGACAGCCAGGGGGTGGCGGCGGAACTGGCGGGGTTGCCGCCGTGGCCGACGCTCGTGCTGTTCTACGTCGCCGCGGCGTGGATTCTGGTAGCGGGCCTGGCCTTTTTGCGCTGGCTCCGGATCGGACCGCTGTTCGCCGCTGGCAGTCTGCTGGGCTTTGGCATCGCCATTGCCGCAATCATCGCTTTCCTGTCGCTGTACGTGTACGAGAACTCCAACCATCACTGCCCGTTCTGTCTGCTGAAAACCGGTTACGACTACGTCGGCTACGCGATTTACCTGCCGCTGTTCACCGCCACCGCCTGCGGCATCGGGGCCGGCGTCATCGCCCCGTTTCGCCACATCGCCAGCTTGCAGGCGGTAATTCCCGGCGAAGCCCGGCGGCTGACCGTGCTGGCGCTAGCGGGCTTTGGTCTGTTCTACGCGCTGGCGACCTGGCTGATACTGCGGTCAACTCTGATTTTATTGAACTGAACCGGTCCCACGATGAAGCCCGTCTCGCTTTTCCAGCCCCACCCCACCACCATCGTCAGCCTGACCGACCCCGGTCGGGCATTGGCGGAACGACTGCTATCGCTGATGCCGAACGCCGCGCATCTGCACCGGCCGCAACCGTTTCAGAAGGTGGTGCGCGAGCGATTCCTGGCGGGTCACCGGCTGATCCTGCTTGGCGCAGTTGGTATTGTGGTGCGGACTCTGGCGCCGGTTCTGCGCGACAAATATCAGGACCCGGCAGTACTGGTGTTGGACGAACACGGGCGCTTTGTCGTACCGCTACTGTCCGGCCACGAAGGCGGCGCTAACGAATGGGCGCGACACGTCAGCGAATGGCTGGGCGCACAAACCGTCATCACCGGCGCGCAACGCTACACCCAACCGATACTGGTCGCTGGTCTTGGCTGCAACCGCGGCTGTCCGCTGCAACCGCTGCTGGCCCTGCTCGACCACGCTCTGTCCAGCCACGGCTTGCAACGCGGCGAACTGCGCGCGCTGGCGAGCATCGAACTGAAACGGGACGAACCGGGACTGCACCAACTGGCGGAAACGCTCGGCGTGCCGATCAACTTCTATCCGGCAGCGGTGTTAAATGAATACGCCGGCCGGCTCAGCTGCAAATCCGAGATCGTGTTCCGGGAAACCGGCTGCTACGGCGTGGCGGAAGCGGCGGCGCTGGCGCACGCCGAGCGGTTGGCAAGCCACGACTTTCGGGCGGAATTGATTATCCCCAAGCAGAAGAATACCGACGCCACGCTGGCGGTAGCGCGGATTTACGGCAATCGCGACGCTTGGGAGGCTGTCGGACTTGAAACGGTTTCTTGAAAAAAAGACTTTAGAATTAACAAGTTATGCTAACTCTTGGTCTCCTTCTTGGCTTTCTTTTCGGCTTTCTTTTCTTTCAAGGTCTTCGCTGGTTTCTTTTTCACTTCTTTCTTCGTGTCTGTGCTTTTACTCATGGCTTTTCTCGCCTCATGATCCAACTGGCCGGTTTTTCACCCTACCCCCCTCCAACGGGAGAGGGGAGAGGATGAATGGCTCAACTGAAGAACGATTTCATCGCCGCGCCGATGTCGGCCGGAGAACGAACGATCTTCGCGCCCGCCGCTTCCAGCGCCGCGAATTTGTCAGCCGCAGTACCCTTGCCGCCCATGATGATAGCGCCAGCATGGCCCATGCGCTTGCCGGGAGGCGCGGTGACGCCGGCGATGTAGGCCACCACCGGCTTCTTGATGTTGGCCTTGATATACTCGGCGCCTTCTTCCTCGGCGCTGCCGCCGATTTCGCCGACCATCACGATGCCCTCGGTCTGCGGGTCGTCCTTGAACAGCTTCAGCACATCAATGAAGCTCATGCCGTGGATCGGGTCGCCACCGATGCCGATGCAAGTGGACTGACCCAGGCCGGCCTGGGTGGTCTGATAGACCGCTTCATAAGTCAGCGTGCCGGAGCGGGACACGATACCGATCTTGCCGGGCAGGTGAATGTGGCCGGGCATGATGCCCATCTTGCAGGCGCCGGGGGTGATCACGCCCGGACAGTTCGGGCCGATCAGATAGACGCTCGGGTAGTTGTTAGTCAGCACTGCCTTCACCTTTAACATGTCCATGACCGGAATGCCTTCGGTGATGCAGGCAATGACCTTGATGCCGGCGTCGGCCGCTTCCAGGATGGCGTCGCCGGCGAACGCGGCCGGGACGTAGATCATGCTGGCGTCGGCGCCGGTAGCGGCGACCGCCTCATAAACCGTATTGAATACCGGTTTGCCGAGATGGGTGGTGCCACCCTTGCCGGGGCTGATGCCGCCGACCAGGTTGGTGCCGTAGGCGATGGCCTGCTCGGCGTGGAAAGTACCCTGCGAGCCGGTGAAGCCCTGGCAGATGACCTTGGTGTCTTTGTTGATCAGAATGCTCATGGTCGTTTCGTTCTCTCTGTTCGTGGAGGCCGGATGCGCGCCCGACTCACTTGGCCGCAGCGGCCACCGCCATCTTGGCGGCGTCGGTAAGATCGTCGGCGGCCATGATGTTCATGCCGGACTTGGCCAGCATCTCGCGGCCGGCTTCCACGTTGGTGCCCTGCAGGCGCACCACCACCGGCAGGGTGAGCCCGACCTCCTTGACCGCGGTGATGATACCCTCGGCGATGGTATCGCAGCGGACGATGCCGCCGAAGATGTTGACCAGGATGGCCTTGACCTTGGAGGAGGACAGAATCAGCTTGAAGGCGCGGGACACGCGGTCGGCGGTGGCGCCGCCGCCGACGTCGAGGAAATTAGCCGGCTCGCCGCCGTGCAGCTTGCAGACGTCCATGGTGGCCATCGCCAAGCCAGCGCCGTTGACCATGCAACCGATGTTGCCGTCCAGCGCCACGTAGTTGAGGCCGATTTCGTGAGCGATGTGCTCGCGCTCGTCTTCCTGGCTGGGATCGCGCAGCTCGGCGGTATCCTTGTGCCGGTACAGGGCGTTGTCGTCCAGGCTGACCTTGGCGTCCAGCGCCATCACCTGGCCGTCGGCGGTCACGATCAGCGGGTTGATCTCGACCATGCTGCAATCTTTCTGAACGAACAGGTTATAAACGCCGTTCAGCACCTTGACCAGTTGGTCGACTTCCTTCTTGCCCATGCCCATCTTGAAGCCGAGATCGCGGGCCTGATAGGCCTGGACGCCGGCGACGGGGTCGATGGTTAGGGTCAGGATCTTCTCGGGCGTCTTGGCGGCGACTTCCTCGATGTCCATGCCGCCCTCGGAAGACCCGATCAGAATGATGCGCTTCTTGCTGCGATCCACCAGACAGCTCAGGTAATATTCCTTGGCGATATCCACGCCGTCCTGAATCAGCAGGGCGTGAATCGGTACGCCTTCGGGACCGGTCTGGTGGGTGTGCAGGGTCGAACCCAACAAGCGCCCCGAAACCTCTTCAACGTCTTGAATCGTGCGAACGAACTTGACGCCGCCCGCCTTGCCGCGGCCGCCGGCGTGGACTTGGGCCTTGACCACCCACGGTCCGCCCGGCCTGACCTGCTTGGCTGCCTCGATCGCTTCCTGCTGGGAGGTGGCCTTGATGCCGCCCGGGATCGCCACGCCGAATTGATGAAGGAGTTCTTTTGCTTGGTATTCGTGCAGGTTCATGCGATTTACATCCCCCTTTCTGTTGGAGTGCCTATTCTATCCCGAAAAGCCTCAATCTTCACGTACCGCCGCACATGGGGCAGCGGCGTGATTAAAATGGGGGTAGCACGCCAAGACACAGTGCGGGCACGGTCCGCGCGACTGGCCGCGCTGCGGGCAAGCCGGGATTGAATTCCCTGGCCGCCTTTTCATAATCAACCCGTTACCCTCAGCATCGGCTTTTTCCGAGATAAAGACGCCCTATCATGACCGTGGTTAATCCACTCGCCGCCGCCGCCGACCCCGACCGTTTTTCGGATCGCCGCCACCTATGGCGGGTATTTCGCGCTTCCCACGCCTACCGGCTAGCGCTGGCGGCCCTGTTGCTGACGGCGTTCGGACTGGACCCGCAGAACCGGCTGTTCGGCAAACAGGAGCCGGAATTGTTCCTGGGCGCGGTGTTGGGCTACATCGCGTTGACGCTGCTCGCCATCGCTGGCAGCTACCGGCGGCGACCGCGACTATCGGCACAGGCCCACCTGCAAATGCTGGTGGACCTGGTGACGCTGACCGTCATGATCCACGCCTCGGGCGGCCTGAACAGCAGTTTGAACAGCCTGCTGATTACCGCCGTCGCCGCCAACAGCATCCTGCTGCCGCTTAGTTCGGCGCTGCTGGCCGCCGCGCTGGGTTTCTTCCTGCTGATCGTGTCCTGGCTGACGAACCAGTGGCAAGCCACCGAGGCGCTGGCGCGAACGGAGCGCGGGCTGGCCGGCTGGGCGGGCCTGTGGGAGCACCTGAGCAACACCTCGGACGACTGGGTTCGCCTGGGGGTGCTGGGCGCTACGCTGTTCATCGCTACCGTACTGACCTACGTCCTGGCGGAGCGGGCGCGGAGCAGCGAGGCGCTGGCCCGCCGGCGTACCTTGGAGCTGCTGGAAATCGCCGAACTGAATCAAGGTATCATCCGTCACCTGCAAAACGGGGTGGTGCTGGTGGATGGCGCCGGTCGAGTGCTGCTGCTGAACGACACCGCCCGGGACGCGCTCGGCTGGGCGGATTCAGAAACCAACATGATGCTGGCGACATTGTCGCCGCCTCTGGCGCAACGCCTGCTGGCGTGGCTGAACAGCGCCGGGCTGGAAGCGCGGGCGTTCCGCCCAGCCGAACACCGTCCGGAACTGATCCCGCGCTTTACCCGGCTAAGCGGTCTTCAGGAAGACAACATTCTGATTTTACTGGATGATTCAGAACAGGCAGCCGAGCAGTTGCAACAGATCAAACTAGCGGCGCTGGGCCGCTTGACCGCCGGCATCGCCCACGAGATCCGCAATCCGCTGGCGGCGATCAGCCACGCCGCGCAATTGCTGCAGGAATCCGCCAGCGCCAACACCAATGCCAACACCAGCGACCGGCGGTTAGCGCAAATTGTTCACGATAACGTCAAGCGCGCCAATCGGATCATCACCGACGTACTCGATTTGGCCCGGCGCGACCGGGTCAAGCCAGAGCGTCTGATACTGGCGCCGTGGTTGGAGAACTTCAGCCAGGAATTCGTCCGCGACCTGGACGGACCACCGCCCGTGTGGCGCCAAACCGTGCAACCGGACTCCCTGACGGTGAGCTTTGACCCGCATCAATTGCATCAGGTGTTGTGGAATCTGTGCGCCAACGCCTGCCAGCATGGGGCCCGGCCTGGAGAATCCCCGCGCGTCGAACTGCGCGTCGGTCTGGACTACCGCCGCGGTCGACCGGTTCTGGAGGTGCGCGATGCCGGCCCCGGCATCGCGGAGGACAATATTGTCAAACTGTTCGAACCGTTTTTCACCACCCGGGCCAAGGGTACCGGCCTGGGTCTGTATCTGGCCCGGGAGTTGTGCGAGGCCAACCGGGCCCAGTTGCAATATCTGCCAATCGCCGAGGGTGGCTGTTGTTTCCGTATCACCTTCGCGGCCCTCAGCCCACCCCAGGAGATGGAGTGATGGAAGCATGCAATGCCCTGATCGTGGACGACGAAGCCGACATCCGTGAACTGATCGAGATGACGCTGCTACCGCTGGGCGTGAGTTGTATGCCAGCGGAGACCCTGAGCGAGGCGCGCACCCTGCTCAGGCGCCAGACTTTCAGCTTGTGCATCACCGACCTGCGGCTGCCGGATGGCAGCGGACTGGAACTGGTGGCGTACATCCAGAAACAGTATCCCAACCTGCCGGTGGCGGTGATCACCGCCCACGGCAACGTGGAAATCGCGGTGGAGGCGTTGAAACTGGGCGCGTTCGATTTTGTCGCCAAGCCGTTCGAGCTGGCGGCGCTGCGCAACATGGTAACGACCGCGCTGCGGCTGAGCCGGGGCGGCGGCGGTTCCAGCGTCAATCGCCCCGCTCTGCTCGGCCAATCGGCGACAATGGCCGAGGTCCGGGCGCTGATCGCCAAGCTGGCGCGCAGTCAGGCACCCATTCTAATTAACGGCGAGTCGGGCACCGGCAAGGAATTGGCGGCGCGGCTGATCCACTTGTCCGGGCCGCGGGCCGACCAACCGTTCGTGCCGGTCAACTGCGGGGCAATTCCCGAACATTTGATGGAAAGCGAGTTTTTCGGCTACAAAAAAGGCAGCTTCACCGGCGCCACCCAGGACAAGAACGGACTGTTCCAAGCGGCGCACGGCGGTACGCTGTTTCTGGATGAAGTGGCTGATCTGCCGATGCCGATGCAGGTAAAACTGCTGCGGGCGATTCAAGAGCGGGCGGTGCGGCCGGTGGGCGCGCCGGCGGAAATCGCCACCGACGCGCGCATCCTCAGCGCCAGCCACAAGAATCTGGCGGCGCTGGTCCAGAACGGCGCCTTCCGCCAGGATCTATTCTACCGGCTGAACGTGATCGAGTTGCGACTACCCAGCTTGCGCGAGCATCCCGAGGACATTCCGGAACTGGCCGAAGCGGTTCTGGAGCGGCTGGGCCGGCAATCCGGGCTGCCGCAGCCGAAGCTGGCCCCGTCGGCGCTGGTGACGCTGCGGGCCTATGCCTTCCCAGGCAATATCCGTGAATTGGAAAACATTCTGGAGCGGGCATTCACCCTGTGCGAGGACGGGATCATCCAGGCAACGGATTTATTGCTGCCGGGAGGCAATCCGGTATCGCCGCAGCCTCGGCCCATTGCAACCGTGGACCAGGTTTCCGCCGCCCCACCCAGTGGCGGATTCGAGCCGAAAACCCTGCCAATTCTGCAACCCTCGGCTCGTAATCTGGAAGGCTATCTGGAACAGATCGAGCGGGCGGCGATACTGCGGGCGCTGGAGGAAACCCGCTACAACAAAACCGCCGCCGCCGAGAAACTGGGCATCAGTTTCCGGGCGCTGCGCTACCGGTTGAAGAAGCTGAGATTGGACTGACTGGATCGCCCCGGCTCCACCCGCAAAAAACCCCGCCGGAGCGGGGTTGAGTTCGATACGAATCAGCGGGCGGGCGATCAATCGTCGCCGGAGAAGATGCCCAAAATTTGCAGCAGGTTCAGGAACAGGTTGAAAATCGTGATGTACAGGGTGACGGTGGCCATGATGTAGTTGGTTTCGCCACCGTGGATGATGTCGCTGGTCTGCCACAGGATCATACCGGACATGAGCAGAATCACCATCGCCGATACCGCCAGCGACAGCATCGGAATATTGAACAGCATCGCGCCCAGACCGGCCAGGAACGCGACCAGGATGCCTACCATCAGGAAGGAACCCATGAAGCTGAAATCCTTGCGGCTGACCACCGCGTAGCCGGACAGCGCCAGGAAGATCGCCCCAGTGCCGGCCAGGGCGGTCATCACCACATGCGGGCCGTTCGGCAGGCTGAGGTAGAAGTTCAGGATCGGCCCCAGGGTGTAACCGAGGAAGCCGGTCAGGGCGAACACCGCCAGCAGCCCCCAGGCGCTATTGCGCAGCCGGGTGACAACGAACAGCAGGCCGAAATAACCGCCCAGGGTGATCAACCAGTGTAGCGGCGGCGCATTCGTGACCATGGCGAAGCCGGCGGTCAGAGCGCTGAACAGCAGCGTCAGCGACAGCAACAGGTACGTGTTGCGCAGCACCTTATTGGTGGTCAGCGCTCCATCCGCCGTCAGCGTGATCGGCGCTTTGACCAGCAGGTCGTTTTTTTGCAGCATCGTTGAAAAAACCTCCCGAAGTGGAAACTGCCTGTATTGACCGCGCGGAAGCACCCGCGGTTCACTCGCGAACCAACCGGCAACCGCAAAAAGCCTTGTATACACACATCGCCGCGCCGTGTCTGCCCCAGCCTCACAGCCACCCGCCGCGCTTGAGGTCCAGATACTGGTTGACCATCGCCGCCGGCAGTTGGTCCGGCGGGGTATCGAGCACGATGCCGCCCTGCCGGCGCAACTCCTCCTGGACCCGCTCCCGGCGCAACAGATAGTGACAGGTGGCGGCGTATACCTGTGCCCGCGGCAGATCGTGGATCGGCCGCGCCAGCAGTTCATCGAGCACCGGTTCGCGCAGGTTGGCGACCAGCACCAGATGCCGGCGGCTCAGCAGGGCAACCGCCGGCCGCAACTCGTCCTGATCCTCATCGCGCAGGTTGGTCAGCAGTACGATCAGCGCCCGCTTGCGCTGCCGCGCCAGCGCCCGTTGGGCCGCCTCGGCGTAATCCGGCGGCTCCAGACCCGGCTGCAAATCGTAGACGCCGTTGATCAGGGTGGTCAACATCCCCGGTCCCGCGCGGGGCGCCAGCCAGCGCCGCTCGCCGCCGAAACTTTGCAAGCCAACCGCATCGCCCTGCCGCAGGGCGACATAGGCCAGCAGGATCAGGGCGTTGAGGGCATGATCGAAGTGGCTCAACCCGTCGTCCTGGGCGCGCATTCGCCGCCCGCAATCCAGCAGGAACAGCACGGTCTGGTTGCGCTCGTCCTGATAGTCCATGGCAATCAGCTTGCGGGTGCGGGCGGTCGCTTTCCAATCGATCTGCCGCAGGCTGTCGCCAATCCGGTATTCGCGCAGTTGCAGGAAGGTCTGCCCCTCGCCGCGCCGCCGTCGCCGGTGGATACCCATCAGCGCTTCGCGCCGATCCGCCGTCAGCCGGATGTAGCGGGCGATGGCGGCGAAGTTGGGAACAATCCGCACCGTTTCCGACTCGCCCAGTCGGTCATCACGCTGCCACAGCCCATGCGGCGATTCCAGCAGCACTTGCACGGGCGCGAACGACCATTCGCCGCGAACTACGGGGTGCAAGCGATAGCGGAGTTCGGCCCAACCGCCGGCCACGACGGTGAGCCGTTGCGGTAGGTCGGCCACCTCAGCGGCTGCGGTAGGATAGTGGTCGAACAGCGTCAGCGTGGCCGCTTGGGCTTGCGGGTTGACGACGCGCAACCGGATCACGCGCCAGACGCCCAGCGGCAGGGCGTGGGGAACGAAGCGCTCGACTGACAGCAACGGGCGACGGCGGAGAATCAAGGCATCTCGCGTGGCGACGGCGAGCAGCAAACCACCGGCCAGCAACCAAAACACCGTCAGATCCGGCTGGAACGCTGGCAACAGGCCGAGCAGGGTCCAGCCGGCCAGCCCATGCAACAGACGCGGCGCGGGACTCAGATTCACACCCTCGGCGCCGCCACCCGCCGCAGTAAATCGTCCAGCACTTCATCCACTCGTGCCCCTTCCATCTCGTACTCCGCCGCCAGCGTCAGTCGGTGGCGCAGCGCCGGTTTGACCATGGTCTTGATGTCGTCGGGGGTGACGAAATCGCGGCCGTTCAACAGTGCCTGGGCGCGGGCGGCCCGAACCAGGGCGATACCGCCGCGCGGTCCGGCGCCGATGGTGAAGCCCGGCATGGCGCGGGTTGTCGCCACCAGGCGAACGGCATAGTCCAGCACGGCGTCGTCCAGCCGCAAGCCGGCGGCGATGCGCTGAAGCTCCAGCACCGCCGCGACATCGGCCACCACCCGCACTCGCGACAGGTCCAGCGTGTCGCCCACCCGGCCGCCGGTGACCGAGCGCACCAGCGTGGTCTCCTCCTCCAGGGTCGGATAATCGATCTGGATTTTCAGCAGAAACCGGTCGAGTTGCGCTTCCGGCAGCGGATAGGTGCCCTCATGCTCGATGGGGTTCTGGGTGGCGAGAGTCATGAACGGCGGCGGCAAAGGCAGGGATTCACCCTCGATGGTCACCTGACCTTCCTGCATCACTTCCAGCAGCGCCGCCTGGGTTTTGGCCGGGGCGCGGTTGATTTCGTCGGCCAGCAGGACATGACAGAACACCGGCCCCCGGCGGATTTCGAAGCGTTCCTCACGCAGGTTGTACAGCGCATGGCCGGTCACGTCGCTGGGCATCAGGTCGGCGGTGAACTGGATGCGGGCGAAACGGGCATCGATGCTGGCCGCCAGCGCCCGCGCCAGCAGGGTCTTGCCCAGGCCCGGCGCGCCATCGACCAGCACATGGCCGGCGGCGCCCAGCGCCACCAGCACCTGGTCGACCACGACCTGTTGGCCAATCAACGCCTGGCCGATTGCGCCACGCAGGGCTTGAAGCAGATCCCAGGCCCAGCGCAACTGGGCGGCGGACGGCGAAGCGGGTTTGAAAACATGCGGAGTGGGATTCATGGGGCGCGGTTGAGTCGTTGCAGGGTTTGCAGAGTATGAATCAGAGCCTGTTCGTCCAGTGGCTGATCCGAATCGTCCAGCGCGGCGGCCAGCGGTTCGGCGGCGCCCGGCCGGCGGCGTGCCAGACGGCGCAGCGTGTACTGGCGGGCGGCTTGCAGCAGCACCGGCCCGGCCCCATGCCGCCACAGGAAGCGGGAACTGGCGTACAGATGCTCGGCCAGCCGGCGCTGTTCGCCGGAGCGCGGGATCAGGAGCGGTCCCAGCCGCCGGCTGGAGCGCCACAGCGCCGCCAGCAGGGTCAGAATCAGCCCGACCAACGGCATCCAGGCATGTTGCCACAGCAGTTGCGCCAGCGATGGCAGCAACATCCGGTATTGCAGCCAGACTTGGCCGCCGGGATTTTGCTGGACCAGCGCCCACAGGAAATCGGCATGATCGTGGTCGGCCAGCCGTCCGTTGATGAACAACCCCATGTCGGTCAGCAGCGTCACCCGGCCTTCACCCCAATCGAATCGTTTCCAGAAAGCGTCGTTCAGCCGCAGGTTGGATTGAAACCGGACCTGGAGCGGCGGCGAGGCTGCGTCCAGCGCGACCGGCACTGGCTCGGTCGCGGCGGATTCGGCGCGATGGCCACGCACCGGGAACGGGTTCAGCAGATGATCGCGGCCCTGGCCGGGTTCGTGGTCGTGCCGCACGCCGATGATGAGATGACCGCCCCGCTTCACCCAGTCGAGCAGCCGCTGGCTTTGGGCGGCGCTCAGAACATCCGTGGGCACGGCGACCAGCACGGTATCGGCGGCGGCGAGCGAGTCAGGCAGTTCGGCCAACCGGCGCACACCGTGGGCGGTGCGGCCGAGCCGGGTCAACAAGCGTTCCGCCGCGTAAAACGGATTGCGCTGGGCGGCCTCGCCATCACCGGTGAACACCTCCTCGCCGCGCTTGACCAGGTTCTGGCTCAGCCACAGCCCCGCGCCACCCGCGACCACCAAGATCAGCAGCCCCAGCGGTATTAGGACGATCCAGCGCCGCGTCATCCCGGCGGCTCGCCAGCCATGGTGAAATAGCGGGGCCATTGCTCGCACAGGCTCCGAGCGTCGGCTTCGTCCGGCGGGCGATGGGCGTAAGCGGTCGCCTGCCAAACCCGGGTCAACTGGTGGAAAAAGCCGAGCAGTCCGGGATCGGTCAGGTGCGCGGCGGCCAGGCGCAGGCATTCGTCCTCGGTGGTGCTGGCGGAGACGGGCAAGCCGTGGCGGGTCGCTAGCCCGGCCAGACTGCCCCGATACAGCATGCGCAAGGCTTCGCGCGGCTGGCCGGTGGTCCAGAGCCGCCAGGCGGCGGCGCCAAGTCCGGCGTCCGGCGGTGCGGCCATCTCATTCCAGCCCAGAATCAGCGGAGTCTTGGCGGCAACGGCGCGGCGGCGTTGGCGAGGTCCGAAGGGGCGGGGCATCTCGCGCCACAGCCACCAGCCAACCATGGCCACAAACACGCCCAGGGCGAACCACAGCAGGGACTCGACCATCGTTGCGAACCACCGCGCCAGTCCGTCGTCGGGCGAACGTGGCTTGGACAGCTCCTTGGGCGAGTCATTGTCCTGGAATCGCCAGCGTTCCTGAGTCTCGCAGGTTTGCAACTCCGGTTCGCGCAGGGTTTCGGCCAGCGCCCGCTTGACTGGACTGGCGGCCCCAGCCAGTTGCACCTCGCGCTCGCGCCGCTGGTCGCAAATCGCTTTGACCAACAACTCCCTCCCTTCTTGTGGGGAAGAGTTGGGGTGGGGGGAAGCGGCGGCGGTGAAACCATCCATGGGAGTCACCGTTAGCCAACCCAGTCCCAGCGCCATTAAAATCGCCGCTGCGGCCCGGCCGGTTCGCGCCAGCCGCGCCGCCAGCCGGCGGAAACCGAGTTCCAGATCCCAGGCCTCCAGCCAGGTGCGCCGGTTGAGATACAGCGCGAAGCCGGCGGCGACGTAGAACGGCTCGACCAGACTCATCCCAAAGAAGCCCACCGCATTCAGCCACAGTTGCCCCCACGCATCGGAATCGTCCAGCAGGTCGAAAAACTCCAGCGCCACGAACTCGGGAATCAGCATCCACACCAGCGTGATCAGGGCGAAATCCAGGGCGATTTCCAGATTCGCGCACACCACGGTCAGCCACACCGCCGGTCCCCGGCCCGGGCGCCCCAGATCGCGCAATCGCCGGCGGCGGGCCTGGCCGGACAACTCTTCCAGTTGCGCCACAGGCAGGCTGAAGGAGCGGGCAGGATCGAAGCGGCGCAGGGTCAGCGCGGCCAGCGCCTGGCGGCGCAGCAGGCCCGGCAATTCGCGCCGGCACTGGCGACGGTTCGGCGATTCCCCGAACAGGGCATGGCCGAGCACGTACAGCGGCGGACGGTCCAGCAGCGGCTTGAGCCACCACAGCAACCACGGGATCAGCCACCAATTTCCCCAGCACAGCAGGTGCAGCAGCAGGAACAGCGGCAGCGCCAGCACGAACCAGGCCCGGTAAACCGGCCCGAACCAGCGGCGCACCATGGCCGCGCCGAGATCGGTCGCTTCCCAGGCATTGCGTGGGCGCAATTCGACAGCGATGGCGTCAAGGCGCACAGCGACCCGCCCGGCTCAGGTAGAGAATCACCAGCAGCCAGCTCGTCGCGCCGACCGCGTACTTGAGGGCGGCGGGGATAGCCCGGTTGGAGGACCAGAACGCCTCGATGAACGCCGCCAGCACCAGCAACACCGCCACCCCGACGATCAGCCACACCCCTTCGGCGGCGGCCTGGCGCAGCGCCGCCACCCGACTCCAGCGCCCCGGCGCCACTACCGCCCAGCCCAGTTTCAATCCGGCGACCCCGGCCAGCACGATGCCGGTCAACTCGAACGCACCGTGGCCAGCGACGAAGGTGTAGAAGGTTTCGATGTAACCCCGAGCGGTGAGATAGCCCGCGATCGCGCCGATCAGCAACCCGTTCAGCAGCAGCATCAACACCGCGCCGACGCCGATCAGGACGCCACTGGCGAAGGTGCGAAAACCGATGCCGATATTGTTATGAATGTAATAGCCGAACATCGCCAGATCGTCGGCGGCATCCCGGTCGACCGCGCCCTGACCGGGGGCATAGTGAGATTCAAGTTCGGCCACCGTTTCAGGCGACAACAGGCTGTAGATCAGTTCCGGGGACTGATGGACCGCCAATCCCATCCCCAGCAACGGCAGGTAAAACAATACCGCGCACAGCCAGAATAGCCGGGCGTCGGCGCGCACCCGGCGGGGAAAGTCCGCTGTCAGAAAATGCAGCGCGGCCCAACCGCGCCGGCGGGGTGCGCGGTAAATCTGCTGGTAGGCGCGCAACGCCAGTTGGTTGAGCCGGTCCAGCAGGGGTCCGCTGTAGCGGCGGGCGCGGGCGATGGCCAGGTGCTGGCACAACTGACGGTAAGCGGTGGGAAACTCGGCGACCGGCGGTGGCGCGGCGGCGGTTTTGGCACCCGCGCGGCGTTCCAGCCGGTCCAGGGTGGCGGCGAAGGCTTGCCAGTCGGCGGCGTGAAGGTTCTCGAACGGGCGCTGTTTCACGGTTGTTCTCCCACCAGCCAGCGGGCATAAGCACGCAAGCGCTCGACGCCGACGATGCCGCGCAGCCCACCGGTATAGCCCGCCAGCAACTCGGCCAGTTCCGCCTGGCGTTCGGAATTCAGTGCCGGACCGCGTTCGGCGAAGCTGATCAGCCACTGCTGTTCGGCGAGACTGAGGGGCCGTGGCGGCGGCAGGGCCGGCCCGGGTGGCAGCGCGGGCGGTTTGGCCGGCGGATCGCGGTAGATGACCACGGTGCCTGCCGCCAGATCGCCCAACCGCTGGAAATCGCGGTTGCTCAGCATCGCGACAGCGCCAAAACCGTAAAACGCCGGCAGGAAATCCACCGCCCGCAGCAGATTGCGGATCAGCGCCGCCGGCCAGTCAACCGGGGTGCCGTTGGCGTGGACGACCTGGAGGCCCAGCACCTTCTTGCCGGGGGTAGCGCCCCTGGCGTAAACCTCGAACAGCACCGGGTAAAACCATTCAGTCAGGAACAGGGCGATTAGCCACAACCCGAAACCACCGCCGCCCAGGATCGCCAGCGCTATCAACAAGCCCCACAGCACCCCATATTTAATGAGGCTGTCCACGCCCCAGGCCAGAGCTCGCGCCACTGGCCCGGCCACCCGCAAAGTCAGGGTGATCCCTTCGGGGGTTTCGACATGGCGGATGGTATCGAGCAGAACGGGTTCGGACATGAGCGGGAGCCGGTGGAACAAGGCATGAAAAGCATGGCACGGATCGGGCGGGCGGGAAAGCCGGCGGTGGAATGGGCATTGCGGATGGACAACGCGACTCCTAGAATCGCCGTGGCGTGCGAATGCGGAGAACAAGATGACCGAGCCCAGCCCCTATCAACCGCCGCGCGGCGCCATCGATCCAGCGGCGCCGACGCGATACGGTAAAATTCGGTTTTTTTCCCACCGGGGTCGCTTGGGACGGGTGCGGTACATGGGCTATTCGGTCGGGCTGGGTCTGCTGATCAATCTGCTCGCGGTGGGCTGGGGCGGCGTGTGGGCCACACTCTCCGGTGGTGGCGAGGCCAAACTGTTCGCATTGGGCGGTTCCGCCCTGCTCGTGGCGCTCGGCGTGGCGCTCGCCGTCTTGTTAGCCATCCAGCGCCTACATGATTTTGACGCCAGCGGCTGGTGGTCGGTGCTGGCGCTGGCGCCGCTGGCGAATCTGGTTTTGTACTTGGTGCTGTTGATCATGCCCGGCACCCCGAGCGCCAATCGCTTTGACGACCCGCCGCCGCCCAATACCACCGGCGTCATCCTTCTGGCGCTGGTCGTGCCGATGGTCGCGGTGATCGGCATCATCGCCGCCATCGCCATTCCAGCCTATCAGGACTATTCCGAACGCGCCGCCCGTGAGGCCGACCTGAACGCGCCAGCGCCAACACAATAAGAAACCAGGTAAAAAGATCCGAACCAGGCCGGAACGCCGACGTTTTGTTGGCCGGTGCTCCAGGAACCGCGAACACCACAGAGATTGGAACGATGAGTGTCAGCATTGATCTGGCCCAAGCCATTCATGCCCTGTCAGACGCGCTCGACTTGGTGGGCGTGGACCAGGTGCTGCACGGCAAGCGGGTGGGCTTCATGGCCCTGCAATGCGGCGAGGCGATGGGATTGAACGGGCGGGAACTGGAGGATCTGTTTCACGCCGGGTTGCTGCACGGTTGCGGGGTGTCATCCACCCAGATTCATCGCTGCCTGGTCAATGAGCTGGACTGGAGCAATTCGGAATTCCATTGCCTCAAAGGCA
>WBZP01002262.1_pt1 | contig 22358 bp, 37 predicted proteins | sample 5204301 | NCBI WGS metagenome assembly WBZP01 (sample SAMN12412401, study PRJNA552823) | activated sludge metagenome | isolation source: activated sludge from nitrification reactor of wastewater treatment plant... | place: USA: Pennsylvania | collected 2017
AACGGACGGGTTCCGCGGCACCGGCCTGTGGGTCGATACCGCGAACCACACTCCGCTGTCCGGCGCATCGCCGGACACGGTTCCGTACACGCTCACGGTCGCCGGCATCATCGCCAAGAACGACCGCGAGACCGGCAACCCGAACGTCGCCGCTGGCGGCATCCTTGGGCGCGGGCCCGGGTCGCTGCTCGGGGTTGTCGATCCGCGCACGGCTGCGCGACGCACGACGCTGTCGGCCACCGGCACGCAGGTGAACTGCGCTGCCGTCGTCGACGGTCTCACCGTGAACTATGGGTTCCGGTCGCTGGCGAAGCTGACTGTGATTCCGCACTGGTGGGATCTCTCGGGCTCCCGCGCGATCATGGCGCTGCGCGCTCGCGTCGCGTCGCTCGACGAGCAGTTCGTGTTCGCGCAGCTTGACGGCAAGGGCCAGACGATCTCGCGGTATGAGGCCGCGGTGAAGGGCGTCTGCAAGGAGCTGTACGACCTCGGCGCGCTCTACGGCAACACGCCGGGCGACGCCTACCAGGTCGATACCGGCCCGGCCGTCAACACCACCGCAAACCTGCAAGCGGGCACGCTGACCGCGCAGGTCCGGGTCAAGGTGTCTCCGTACGCGGAGCACGTCATCACCAACATCTCGCGCCGTCCGCTGACGGCTGCGCTCTAGGAGGTTAGAGATGCCCGCTCGTCAGGACCGATGGGAAACGTCGATCACGATCACGGACAGCCAGGGCGCCATCGCGCTCGGGCTCGCCGACAAGTGGTCGGGCGGCGGCAAGTCGTCCGACTCGAAGGTCTATCCGCGTGCGCGCGGCGACCTTCAGCTTGGCGGCAAGGCCACCCGCGAGGATGGCAAGGCCGAGTTCCTGTACTACGACATCAAGCAGTACGCCGCCCGCCTCGACGTCGCGGTCGGCTCCGGCAAGGCCACCATCGCCCGCCGGGAGATCGGCGACGACGGCCTCGCTATCGCCGGCGGCTCGACGCACACGCTCAAGGGCGTGCTGAAGTCGTTCTCGCTGCCGGAGGGCGACGCCGGCGGCAACGACGGCGCGATCTGCGAGCTCGAGTTCGCACTGGACGTCGAGCTCGCATGACCGACAACCCGGTCCTGCCGGACGTTCCGAGCCTGGATGCTGGCGACTCGTCGCTGGCATCCAGGCTGCGCGCCCACGCCGAGAAGCTCGCCTCGGAGACCCGCCGGTTCGATCTGCCGGGCTGGGGCGGCGACATTGTCGTCGAGGCTCGCCGCCCGAACCGCCGCGACTCCAAGATCATTGAGGGGGCGACCGGTGTTCGCGCCGCGCTCCTGGCGACGATCGCGGTCGCGACGGTGTCGATCATCGTTCGCGACGGCGAGTCCGAGCAGGTCTTCGACTCGTGGACGGCGTTCGGGCAGTCTCTGCTCGGCGCCCCCGACGGCACGACTGCCTCGGAGGTCGTCGAGCTCGTGCTGCCGGCCGAGCAGCTCACAACCCAGCTCGTCGAGGAAATCGGCCAGTGGGCTCGTGGCCGCGCTGACCAGGAGTTCGACGAGCTGGGGGAATAGCGGGCGCATCGCCCGAGGTCGCTCTGGCGGCCGACGCGGTGCGCCTACGGATGGACTGGCGGCCGGTCCTCGGGCTCGGCCCCGACGATGCCGGCTCGCTCTGGGAGCGAGCTCTGGCGCGCACGGTCCTCGCTCGCGCAAGCGAGGAGTACCTGGCGGCTGCGAAACGCGGGGAGGGATGGTGAGCGATGGCTAGTGACGTGCAGGTTCAGCTGCGGCTACTCGGTCGCCAGGCATTCTCTGCGGCGGCGAAGGGCGCCGGCCGCGATCTCGACGGTCTCGGCTCTGCCGCCCGCCGCTCGAGCACCGGTCTGCGCGCCGGCGCTGCCGAAACGTCGCGGATGGAGCGTGCGGTCTCTCGCTTGAAGGGCTCGGCCGCCGGTTCGGCCGCGGTACTCCGCGGCGCCGGTCTCGCTGCCGGCGCTGTCGCTGCGAGCGGCGGCACCGCTCTCGCCGTCGCCGGCGTCGACTATCTGCGGACCCAGGACCGCCAGATGGTTGCGTTCACAACTTTCCTGGGTTCTGAGCGTCGCGCCCGCCGGATGGTCTCCGACATCCAGAAGCTGGCGATGGACTCGCCGATCCTCGACCCGGCCACCACGGGTAACGCCGTGTCGTCGCTGCTTGCTTTCAACGTGAGCGCGAAGGACTCGATGCGACTCGTGAAGTCGCTGGGCGACGCGTCCGCGGCGTCCGGTCAGTCGATCCAAGAGGTGATGCCGCGCGCCGCTCTCGCGATCGGCCAGATCCAGGCGAAGGGCGCCCTGTCGGCCGAGGAAATGAACCAGCTCGCCGAGTCCGTGCGCCTCGGTCGCGGCCAGGTCGCGAAGGAGCTCGGGCTCACCAACAAGGAGTTCCAGAACACGTTTAAGCCTGGGAAGCAGGTCAGCGCCGACCGGGCGCTGCCGGCTATCCAGCGGGCGCTCGCGAATCAGTCGCGCGGCGCCGCCGATCGTCTCGCAAAAACGACCGAGGGGCGCATGTCGCGCGCTAGGGAGTCGCTGTCGAAGGGCGCCGGCCAGCTGCTGCGCCCCCTGTATGACCTTGCCGGTCGCGGCGCCTCGGCGCTCGCCTCCCTGATCACCCCGGCGACGATCGCGCGTATCCAGAAGGCGATCGGCCGGGTCGTGAAGGGCGTTAGCCGGGTCGGCCGCCAGCTGATCGACGCGTTCAAGCCGGCGATGCCGTTCGTCCGCAACGTGCTCCTGCCGCTGCTGGCCGGGATCGGAAAGGGCATTGTCCTCGGGATCGTCGCCGCGTTCAAGATCGCGGTGCCGATCATCAAGGTCGTGGCGACGGTCCTCGGCGCTGTCGGGAAGGTGCTCGCCCCGCTCAAGCCTGTGTTCCACGGCATCGGCCTCGTGATCGGCACGGTGTTCGGCCCGGCGATCCTGCGAATCCTCGGCACTATCCCGAAGCTCGGGATCGTCTTCCGTGTCCTCAACGCCCCGATGCGGCTCGTGATCGGTGCGTTCCGCGGCGTCGTCGCCGGCATCCGTACCGCGTGGTCCTGGTTCGGCCGGCTGCTCGTCGGCGCGCAGCGGTTCCTCGGCACGTTCACGTCGATGCCCGCAAGGGTCGGCAGGGCGGCGCTGAACCTCGTCGGCCGGTTCATGAACGCCGTCGAGTCGCTGCCTGGAAAGATGGTCGGCGGCGCGAAGAAGGCTGTCTCTGCGCTCGTGTCCGGCATCAAGAAGGGCGGGACGGCCCTGTTGAACGCTGGCAAGGCGCTCGGCTCGAAGATCGTGTCGGGCATCGTCGAGTTGATCAAGTCGTCTCCCGGCAAGATCAAGGACGCGGTCATGAGCGTCGTGCCCGGCCCGGTGAAGGACGCCGTTGGGAAGCTGGGAGGGTTCGTCGGCCTCGCCTCCGGCGGCGAGGTGTCACGCACCGGTTGGGCGGTCGTCGGGGAGCGTGGGCCCGAGCTGCTCCGGCTGCCTGGCGGCTCGACGGTCTACGACCACCGCCAGTCCTCATCGGCTATGTCGTCGCGGCCACCGTTGCGCGGTGCGCCGCTGCAGGTCGTGATCCCTCTTACCGCCACGTTGGACGGCCGGGTCGTCCACCAGTCCGTTGTCCGCCACGAGCGGATCGCTGCCGAGGCCGCCTGATGCCGTTCATCGGAACCCGCACCGACATCGAGATTGGGCTCGCTCGTCACCGGTTCAATCAGCCGCTGCCGCGCCCCCAGCAAGGGCTCGTCACTCTCACAGGCGAGTACGCCGGCGCCGTCACGCTGATCGTCACCGGCACCCCGGACTATTCGCCGTCTGTCGGCGGCTGGGAAACGGTCGACCGGTTCGGCGACGCCGCCGTCTCATGGTGGAAGACCCGGCCGCTCGCGACGCTGTCGCTGCCGTGCCTGCTGCACATCGACGTCACCGGCCCTGTCGAGGCGGCGCTCTCGATGCTCGAGCTGATCGGCCAGCCTCGCGCTGGCCGCGACCCTTCTCGTGTCAAGGTGCGTGGCGACGTTCCGCCGTCTGCCGCTACCGCAACGGCGACGTGGCGCCTCGACGCCATGAAGTACGGGGAGCGCAGCTACCGCACCGACAACGACCAGCTGCTGCTCTGGCAGGAGCTGACGCTCGATCTCACTCAGCACGCCGCCGGCAAGATCGCCGCGGTCGGTGGCATGAAGACCCGGAACCGCAGCGGCGCCCGCACCCGCCGTGTCGTGAACGCCCGGCAGGGCGACACGCTCCGCACGATCGCTCTGCGGGAGCTCGGTAGCTCGAACGACTGGAAGCAGCTGCGCGCCTGGAACAAGAAGCTGGCGCGCACCGACCCGGACGCCCTCCTGGCCGTCGGCCTGAAGGTCACTATCGGCGGCAAGACGTCGTCGAAGAAGGCGTAGCCGGTGGCACGCTCTAAGACGCCGGCGGCTCGTGCCCGCCATCGCTCTAAGGCGATGCTCGGGATGCCGCCCCGCGCCCCCGAGTTCGACCGGGCCGCCGAGGTAGCCGGCCTCGAGCTGTCCGTCGCCGGCCGCTCCTACCTGATCGGCCCGATGCTCGAGGGCGACCCGCAGATCGCTCCTGGGATCGACGCCGCCGAAACGGTGACGGTCGCTCTCTCTGACCGCGAGGGCGTCCTCGCTGACGTCCTCACCGATCCGTTGACCGGCAAGACGACAACCTCCGCGAGGATCGCGGTCGCCGGCGCGCTCTATGTGCTCGTTGGCGGCTCGGTCGACGACACCGGCGGCCGATGGGAGCTGCGGTTCGAGGACGCCGTCGCCTCCCAGATGCGGCTGTTCACCCGCCACGTCTCTTTCAACCGGCGGTCAGTGTCCCGCACCGGCGCGGTCCTCCGGCTGCTGCAGGAAGCGTCGACGCCGCCGCTCGCCTCGATCAACTACTGGCTGCCCGAGCTGTCCGCCGCCGGCAGCACGCCGGATCGTCGCGGGACCGGTGGCGCCCCTACCGCCGCGTACAAGGTCAAGGGCAAGGCTGCTACCTCGAAGCAGCGCGACGTCATCGACGGCATCCTGACCCGCGCCCGCGCCCTCGGGGCGTCCCGGCGCGTGATGATCGCCTGTCTGATGGCCGCCACCCAGGAGTCCTCTATGGGGCTGGCGCAAGGCCAGACCGGTAACGACGACGTCGGGATCTTCCAGCAAGGCCGCGAGTGGATTAGCGCCGACGGCGCTCGCCAGCCCGGCCCGGCGACGGAGGCGTTTCTCGTGTCCGGCCCGACGTCGTGGAAGAAGGTTCACGGCTCCCTGAAGAACGCCCGTAAGCCGCTCTGGCAGATGGTCTACGAGGTTCAGAACTGCCGCTCGGACCTCGCGACGCAGTACGGCAAATGGGAGGCCGAGTCTGCCGCCACCGTCGATGCATGGCGCGCCTCGGGCGGCGAGGGTGGCGGCGACTCCGCTGACAACGGCGGCACCTATGTCTTCGCGCGCGGCGACCAGGGCTCCCGCGAGACCTCGTGGGATGCCACCGGCCGGTGGGCGCAGGACGTCGGCGCGCACCGCTGGGCGCAGCGCAACGTGTTCTGCTGGGTCTCCGATAACGAGCTGCGCGCCGGCGCGCCTGCGCTCACCATCGACGGGTCCGAGCCGTGGCTCCTGTCGCCGCTCGGCGGCTACGAGTTCTCGGCGGCGCGCGCCGTCGAGACGTGCTCATTCAAGCTGCAGGCCGATTCGTGGGCGCTGCTCGTCGGCGCCGCCGTTGACGTCACCGATCACGGGGTTCTCGATGGCCGCTGGATCGTTCGCGAAGCGCCGGGCGGCGTCGTCGCGCCTGACGTGACGGTCACGCTCTCCCGGCCCGTTTCCCGGGCCGCTGAGCCCGAAGGCGACACGTCGGCTACCCGCACTACCGGCGGCACCGGAGGCGGCTCAGGAGGGCGCACAGCGGCCACCTGGGCGTTCCCTACATCGCCGCGCGGGCGCGTCACGTCCGGGTTCGGCGCCAGGTCGTCTCCCGGCGGCGTCGGCTCGACGAACCACGACGGCATCGACATCGGCGTGCCGGTCGGGACCAGGGTCGTCGCCGCGAACGGCGGGAAGGTCACCCGCGCCGGCGAGAACGGCGGCTACGGGCAGTACGTCGAGATTCAGCACGCAGGCGGCCTCGTGTCTTTCTACGGGCACCTCTCGCAGATCAAGGTCCGGTCCGGGCAGGTCGTCGACCGCGGCGACGTGATCGCGCTCTCTGGCAACACCGGGAACAGCACCGGCCCGCACCTGCACTTCGGCATGCACGAGAACGGTGTCCGCATCGACCCGTCCCGCTACGTCCGCTAGGAGCCCTGCCGTGGATCGCATCAACCGCTCCCGCCCGACCCGCAACGAGTCGCCGTTCAAGCCCGCGAAGGTGCGCGTCGCGCCTGTCACCGCCGACGACTCGCTCGGCGTCGAGGTCTTCGACCGCCCGGGCGAGCTGATGTACGTCCGCGGCTGGCAGCCGGCCGACGCGACGCTGCCCGTTATCGGCGACCACGCCCTCGTTGTCTGCGCCGCCGATGGCGGGTGGTGGTGCATCGCCTGGACCTCGTCGTGACAAGGAGCCGCTGATGGCCTATCCCGAAGTGCCGCACTTGAAGTGGCCGCTCGAACTAGCGGGAGGCATGCTGCTCGCCGTCGAGCAGGACACCATCGAGGACGTCGAGCAATGCGTTCACGTTCTCCGCACCACGCCGCTCGGCTCCCGCCCGCTTGCACCCGAGGTCGGCGCTACTGACCCCACGTTCGTCGGCGCTGACGCTGCCGACCTCGAAGCCCGCCTCACCGATCCCGAGTTCGGAGAACCTCGCGCCGATGTGACCGTGACGGTCGAAGGCGACGGGCCCGAGCAGACCGTATCCGTGCAGGTAGCGCTCGCCGAAACCCAGGAGGGATAGATGGCCTACGTTGACCCCGACATCGTTGACGACGAAACGGCTGTAGCCGAGTCGCAGCTCACCGCAATCGCTGACCGCCTGCCCGGCTGGGAGCCGTCCGAGGGGCACGTAGAGACCGCGCTCTCCGAGTCCACCGCAATCAGCATTGCCGCGGCCGCCGCAATGCTGAAAGCCGAGGTCGCCGCCGCCTACCGCGGGTTCGGGCTCCGCATCCTTGCGCTGCCGATCCAGTCCGGCACCCCTGCGACCGCAATCTCGACGTGGGTTTTCCCGGCTTCCGCTGGCGCCACGTTCTCGGCCGGCACCGAGGTTGAGCTGACACTCCCTGACGGCTCTACCGGCACGTACGTGACGCTCACCGACATCGTGGTCGCTGCCTCCGGCTCCCCGACGTCCGTGCCCGGCGTCGAGGTCGTCGCCGTCGAGGCCGGCATCGCCACAAACGGTGCCACAAACCCGGCGGTCCCATCCGTGCCCGGCGTCACTTCCGTGACCGTCACGACGGCCGCTTCTGGCGGCTCCGACGCCGAAACGGACGAGGAGTACCAGGACCGCGTCGCCGACGCCGCAACGCGCCTGCATGTGATCCCTGTGACGCCCGAGGACTACGAGGCGTTCGCTCTCAACCAGGCCGGCGTCGAGCGCTGCAAGGCCGTGAACCGCACCGACCCCGGCTCGCCCGGCGACCAGCCCGGGCACATCACCTTGTACCCGGTGCACGCCGATGGGTCCGATCTGTCGTCGCTCGAGCGCACGGCGCTGGCGAATACGTTCCTGGCAACGGAGAAGGTCGTGGGCGCAACGGTGCACGTCGCGCCGGTTCCGCGGGTCAACGTCACTGTCGCGATCACGGTCGAGGCGACCGCCGACGCCCCCGGCTCACTCGCCACCGATGTTCAGGCCGCAATCACTGCGGCGCTAGCTCCGTCCGCGTTCGCGTTCGATGCGCTCGAGGCCGGCAAGTTCGCGCGGATCGCGCCCACGTCGCTGACGATCTTCCAGGTGTCCGCCGCAGTGGATGATCTCCCCGGCGTGAATCGGGTCACGGCCGTTACGGTGAACGGTGGCTCGGCGGCTGTCTCGCTGCCCGCGCCGCTGTCGCTGCCGAACCTGACGGCGCCGGCGTCGGTGACGGTGGTATGAGCGCCGCTGGCGACCGCGCCGCGGCGTTCGTACTCGCCGCACTCGGCCATGACCCGACGTCCGATGGCCTGCTCGACGGCCTCACGCGCGGGCTGCTCGACCCGTTTGACCGAACGTCCGAGGTTGCGCACGGCGGCGAGTACCCGTGGCAGCTCCTCACCGATCCTGCTGTCGCCCCGCTATGGGCGCTCCCGTACGCCGGCCAGTGGACGGGCGGCCGGATGCCCGCCCGGTTCGCCGGCGAGTCCGACGTTGACTACGAGGCGCGCGCCAGGGCTGAGCTCACGCGCCCGCGCGGCATGCGGCGCGGCTCTCCGCAGTCGCTGAAATCGCTCGCGCAGTCCTATCTCACCGGGTCGAAGACCGCGGTATTCGCGCAGCGCATCGGTGGCGTGATGTACGACCACGCCATCTACGTCTACGCGGCCGAGTGCCCGAGCCTCCCGGCGCTGCAGGCCGCTGTGAACGCGCCCGACGTCATCCCTGCCGGCCACAAGATCACGGTCTCGACGATCGTGCCCGGCACCTGGACTGTCGGGCTCATGGAGGACGTGTTCTACGGCGACACGGTCGCCGAGCTAGAGGCCGCGTACTCGTCTGTTTCCAACCTCGAATCGAACACCCCGTAGGAGGGCGCACCGATGAACACGACCACCCGCCTCGGCCTGAGCGTCATCGACACGCCCGCCGTCGACACCGTCAACAACCTTCGGCAGTCGATCAACAATCACGCCACGATCCTCGACGCGCAGTACATCGAAAGCACGTTCGGCACGCGGCCTGCAGCCGCTTCGAAGGGCCGTGTCCACCGGTCAACGGACACCGGCGAGATCGCGATCGATACCGGCAGCGCCTGGGAGCCGTTGTGGGGGCCAGCGTCAATCTCACGCTCGGTTCTCGACGTCGGTCTCGTCGGCCAGTCGCGTGCCGGCCGCCAGCTCGCAGCTACCGACTTCACCGACTGCGGAGCACTCGCTCCGATCGGCCTCTGGAACCTCGGCAGCGTCAGCGACGTGTCTGGCAACGGCCTGAACCTCACCAACAAGGGCAGCGTCCCGTTCGGGATCGGCATCGAGGGCGCAGCAGCTTCCGCTGCCGTCTTCGCCGGCTCGGCCTCGCAGGGGCTCTATCGGGTCGACGGCGGCGGCGGCGACCCGCTGCGAATCCGCACGGGCTCGTGGGGATGCTGGTTCAAGACCGCGAAGCGCGGCACCGTGCAGTCTCTGATCGGCCGCTTCGGAGCGGCCGGGCAGCGCGCGTTCCAGATGGAGATCGAGTCCTCGAACAACGTCTTTTCGTTGGTGTACCTCGACGGCACCACGTCGGTTGGCCCGACGACTGCAACAATCACGGACGTGTGCGACGACCGCTGGCACCTCGCCGTCGCGGTCTACAACGGCTCCGTTCTGCGCCTCTACATCGACGGTGTGCTCGAGGCAACCGGGCCTGTCACCGCTGCCGGCGGCGGCCTGTTCCAAGGCGCGTCGGAGCTGTGCATCGGCGCGCGCGGCCTTGACAACACCGGCACGTCGCTTGATATCCCGAACTATGGGCGCATCGACGAGGCGTTCGTCACTGGCGAGGTGCTCACGGCCGACCAGATCCGGCACCTGTACGGCTGCAAGTTCGCGCACGGTGGCTTGTCTCCGCGCCGTAGCTCCCTGCGCGTCACGCGCCGTCGCCTCGGCGCGGCTCTTGCCAACGGCGACTTTCCCGCTACGCCGCTGCGGGTCTACAACTTCGCGGCCGGTGCCCTCACCGACCTGAATGGCGGCGCGGCTGTCGCCGCGGTCGGAGGCGGTGCCATCGTTACTGCAGCCGGCCCGGATGGGCAGAAGGACTCCGCGGTCATGTTCAGTGGCGCGCACACTGGCCTCGGGTCGAGCGACACCGGCCTGCCCGCCACCACCGCGAGCCGCTCCTACGGCGCCTGGTTCAACACCGCGCAGCAGGGCGTCGCCGCCCAGACGATCCTGTGCTGGGGCACCGTCAGCAGCGCGCACGCCGTCGTGTGGATCGACATCAACGGCAAGATCAACTGCAACTCGGGCGCCGACTCGATCGTCGGCCCGTTCGTCGCCGACGGCCGGCCACATCATGTCCTGGCCGTCGAGGAGAACGCGCCGGCCGATGGCGTGAAGCGCAAGCTGTACCTCGACGGAGTCCTCGTGGGCACGTCGACGACGCTCACGTCGCTGACGCTCGTGGGCGCGAACGGTCTGCGAATCGGTGCTGACGCCGGCGCCGGCGGTAACCCGTTCCGCGGCACGATCAGCCGCGCCGTCGTGTACGCCGGCGCTCTGACGTGGGAGCAGGTGCAGGCCGTCTACATGAAGGCGTCAGCGCTGCTGCAGGCCTCGCCGAAGGACGCGGCTCACAACGTCGAGATGCTGGGCGGCAGCAACGTGGTCTTCATCGGCGACGACTTCGATCCACAACACCTGATCGACCTGGAGGTTTCGCGATGAAGGTTCTCCCCAACCGTCCGCCGTATGCCTACATCGGCTCGGGCGGTGCATCGACGCCAAACACGACGTTTACGCCGGTCGGCACGCTGACGCCGTTCTATGACCCGAACGGGATGCAGTCAGGTAAGGCGATCGTGATTCCGAAGTCTGGGCTGTGGCGCGTGTACCTCGTGCCAGTCGTTTCAGGCGGGATCGGCTCGGGTCCGGGTGACGTGCGGTTCATCGTCACGAAGAACGTGGCTGACGGTGTTGATCCGAGCTCAAGCGTGCTGGTCGAGAATTGGCTAAGTCTCACCGCAGCCGATCCGTCGCCGACGCTACCGAAGGGTCTGTGCGCGCTGACGACGCTCGCGAAGGGCGACGTGCTGCGGTTGTCGTTCTGGTCGACCGGCGTCGGCACTAACACGCTTTCGGCCACGATGAGCGCGGAGGAAGTTCGATGACCGAGCGCGAACCGACGCCCGAACCGCAGGAAGAAACGACCACGGAGGCGGAGCGCGTCGCCGCGACCGCCGCGCTTTGCGAGGCCGAGAACGAGCGCGCCCCATCCCAGGCGGAGGTGGACTTGCTGCTCGGCGTCGTTCCGACCCCGCCGCCGACCGAATGAAGGCGGCCGGGGTTCTACTTGCAAGCGTGTTCGTGCTCGAGGCGTTCGTGCTCGTGAAGGCCGGGCTCGTCGCCGTCGGGCTGCAGGAGACGGAGTCGACGATGCTGTCGATCGCCGCCATCATCGGCGCTGGTCTCGTGATCCTCCGGGCCGCGCGCAACCTGTGGCTTTCGGGCCGGCGGCTGTACAAGAAGGCTGATGCCGCGCTGGACAACGTTCATGACGTCCCGGCGCTCCGGGAAGAGCTGGCTTCCCTAAGGCGCGAGCACACCGAGGTCCGCACGCTGCTGCAGAAGATCTGCGACCACCTTCGGATCGATGAGCCTGGCACCGACCGCCGGGCCACAGACCAGTAACTCACTCCGCACCGGGAGGTGCCCTTATGCAGCTCTTGACTGTGCAGCGGCATGCCGCTGCGCTCGTAATCGTCCTTGCGGTTCTCGCGATCTTCGGGGTCCCGTTCGTCGGTTCCGACAACGATGGTGACGGCACCCCGGACTCGATCACCTACACGGTTGATCGTGACGGCGCCACACCGGGTGAGCAGCCCGTGACCGTCACTGCGCCGACCGTAGACGACGGTGGTCTGCATGAGGGGGCGCGTAACGAAACACCGGACAACGTGTCTCGAGCCGAGCTGCAGGCCGGTCTTGAGCAGCAGGAACGGTTGGCTGCTTCTGATCAGCTGCCGGCGGTAACGCCGTTCGCGGCGCCCGAGCAGGCAGGCTGTACGACTCGTCTCGTGCAGAACTACTCGACGCGCCGCGGTGTCCGCCCGCGCCTGTTCGTGCTGCACTTGACGGTCTCGCCGAACCGGCCCGGCTGGAGCGATGTGAACGCCATCGTCGGCCTGTTCAACCTGCCGTCTTTCTCCGCGTCGTCGCACTACGTCATCGACCGTGAGGGGCACTGTGCGTACATCGTGCGGGAGTCCGACAAGGCGTGGACGCAGGCCGCCGCTAACCCCGTGTCGATCTCGGTCGAGATCATCAACAACCAGCGCGAGGGTTCGCTGATCTCCGGTGCCGGCCGTGCACGGCTCGTGCAGGTGATGGCGGACTCTCTGCGCCGCTGGGACATTCCTGCGCGCCAGGGCGCGGTTGCGGGCTGCTCGGTCGCGCGTTCGGGGATCCTCGATCACAACCAGCTCGGGGCGTGCGGTGGCGGCCACGTCGACGTGAACCCGTACCGCGGCGAGATCCCCGGCATCATCTCGGACGTTCGCCGCCGCATCGGCTCTGGGCGCATCACGTCGGTTGACCGTGTGACGTGCCGGAAGCTGAACGCGTGGCGGAACGCTGGGCGTCCTCGTGGCGGCCGGTGGGAGCGCAACAGCGTGCGCCGTAAGCGTGCGCTGACCTCGCGTGGCGTGACGTGCACCGCTCGCGGTCCCGTCCGCTCGTCCTGAAAGCTCGCGGGTGACACCGCGCTCCTGCGGCTCGTGAAGCAGGCCTAGCCGATGAGTTTCTACTCTCAGAACCAGTCGCAGTACGCGCAATCGGGCTGGACGCATTTCGGGGCTCGCACGACCGTGCCGCCGCGCGAGCATTACGGCCCGCCGATCATGTTCGCGCTGCCCGTGGCCGGAGTCATCTTCCTGCCGCAGCCCGTGTGGCTCTAGGAGGTGTCCTCTGATGCTTTCCAATGTCGAGCGTGCCGGCCTCATCGTCCGCTACGAGCCCTGGACGACCCCGGAGGAGCTTTACCGCCACGACCAGCTCGAGCGCGCCGTCGTGCTCGCCCGCGAGCGCGCGCTTGCCGCGTACCTCGTCGCCGCCGCCAAGCAGAAGGAGAACCGGCCGTGGAGCTGATTTTCGGAGCACCCACGAACCCGTGGGTCATGTCGCACCCGTACGGCACCGACCAGCCGCACGTCGATGCGTACGCCCAGGACGGAGCGTGGTTGCTCGTCGAGCCGGTGCACACGGCAGGGCAGGTAACGATCACGTTCGGGAAGCCGACCGCGGGCCGCCTCGTCCTCACCGGCCCCGGTGGCGGCGGCGGCGCTGGCCTCGCCGACTTCACCACGCCCGGCTCTGCCGTGCCGCGCCCGAGGGGGACACGCTCTCCGGCGGCGCGAGCACGCCCTGCCCGTGGCCACGGTTCGCGGGGCTAGGCCGCCGCAACAGCCGAGGCGGCCGAAAACGGCGGTGGACTAGACGCTCCGCTGCTTTATCGGATGAGGGATCGGCTCCGGCAGGCCAATCGGCTTCCGCCCCGGTAGGGGCGACGACCCGTCCTGGCGGGTGCCCGGCCCGCGCCGACCGCTCGGGCTTACCTCGAGAAAGGAGCGGCGCATACGCGCCACCCTCATCGCTCTGGCCGTGTGCTGCGCGGTCGCTCTTGCGCAACCCGCGCCGGCGTTCGCCGGGAGGGGCTGCAACACCCGCTCGTGCGAGGAACGCGTCGCACGGAAGCAGTGCTCTCAGACCCGTGTTGTGCCGTGCATCCGGCGCGCCGCTCTGCGGCACCGTCAGCCGTTCCGCGACTTGCTGCGCGTGGCGCGCTGCGAGTCCGGGCTCGACCCGTACGCCGTCGGCTTCGAGGTGCATCACGGGCTGTTCCAGTTCCTGCCGTCGACGTTCGCGTCGACGCCGTACGCGGGCCGGTCGATCACGTCGGCGAAGTGGAACGCGCTCGCCGCCGCGTGGGCGTGGAAGGTCGGCCGCCGCGGCGAGTGGGCGTGTCAGTGAACCCGCTCTCCTGAATAGCTCGTCCTCTGTGCCCTCGGCGTCTTCGCGCCGGGGGCACAGTTCGTTTAGCAGCGCCCGAGCTCTACGGTGCCGCCCGCGGCGTCGTCTCCCGTAACCACGACGTCGTCGGCGTCGAGCTCGCCGGCGGCTGGGGCGAGCACCGCGCAGATCGCGTTCACGGGCCCTGTCTTGTCGGCGTCGTCGCCGACTTCGGTCGGCACGGTCACGACTCCGTCCTCCGCGCGGATCTTGTCGAGCTGCACGAGCGGGAACCACGACGGCGCGCTAGCGGAGTCGCCATAGTCGCGGCGCAGGAGCCTGCGGGCGTCGCGCGCGAGCTGCGCGTCTCGGGCGCTCGCCGCGCTCGTCGTCGCCGTCGTCTGTGGCTCCGGTGCCGTCTCAGCGGTTCCGCAGCCGGATTGGCACAGAATCGTGACGAACAGGGGGGCGAGAATCGTCGCGCTGGACCCTCTATAGGACATGGACGATCTCGACTTCCTGGTCATCGTGGGCATGGTTGAGCTGTGGCGCCGGGGCGACCCTGCGACCCTTGCAGCGGTTTCTCGTCCCGTCCGCCGCCGGCCTAGCTGTTGCCGGTAGGAGGTCATCTGCGACGCGAGTCTTTCCGCGAGGTCGCGGCGTGTCCACGGCATTGCCGCGTCACTTCCTGACGCAAGATGTCTGTCAAGTTGTGACACCATCCGTCCGACAGTGTATTGTCGTGCTCATGTCGCGTCAAACACACGTCAAACCGGAGATGGCGCCCGCCCTGGCGGTCCGCATCGCCGCCGAAGATCGGCGCCGCCTCGAGGAGATCGCGCAGCGCGAGAACCGCACGCTCTCCGGCGAGGTCCGGCACATCATCGCGCGCCGGATCGCCGAGTACGAGCAGGAGGTCGCGGTATGACGTTCGTCGCGCCGCCGCAGCCGACCGAGTGCCGCTGCGGCTCACCCGTCGTCGGCTGGGGCTCCGTCGGCGACCAGTGCGAGTCGTGCTGGGAGGACGCCCAGGACTTCATGCGCGACGAGCTGCGCGCCGCGGCGTACGACGCCGCCGGCGTCGATCTCGACGAGGAGATGGCGGCATGACCTGGCTCCTGCTCTCCGTGCCGGTGTGCATCGTCGCTCGCGTCGCCCGCGACACGCTCCGCTACCGGCGCGAGGTCACCGGCCCGCCCACGGTCCGTCCGCGCAACCAGAAGGTCGCGCGATGACCGGCCTCGACGCGGTGCTCGTGTTCCTCGTCGTGCTCTGGGGCGTGACCGCTCTTCTGGCCGTCGCCGAGTTGCGCTGGACGCGCCAGGACCAGCGCGCCGCCCGCGAGGCAAAGCGCGCCGCGCGTGAGGCTGCCGCGATCCGCGCGCACGAGGAGCGCTTGTGGATCGACGTCGACGACCTGTGGCCCGCCGCATGACCGCCGTCGGCTCTGGCGCGCCGGTGCCGACGCTCGCGCCACCGGACCTCGTCAACTTGGCCGGCACCGACACGGGCCGCGACCACCTGTCGCACTCGGCCATCGGCACGTTGCTCGGCTGCCAGCAGCGGTTCTACTGGCACTACGAGCGGCGCCTCGACCCGAACGTGAAGGCTGCGCCGCTCCTGACCGGTGCGGCATTCGCCGACGCGCTCGAGGCTGGCGACCCTGACGTCGCCTGGGCCACCGTCTTGAACGGCCACGACGCACTGGTTGCCGAGTTCGGTGGCGACCCCTGGGTTGTCGTCCCGGAGCGCGAGACGGCCGAGATTCAGGCCCAGGTCGCCCGGTGCGCCGCCCGCGCATACCTGGACCGGTACGGCCAGCATGCCGAAACGCGCGAGCACGAAATCCGTGTCCGGCTCCGCAACCCGCACACGGGGGCTATGTCGCGCACGTTCGATCTGGTCGGCCGCGTCGACGCCGTCTCGCACGACTACCGGACGATGATCGAGGACAAGCTCGTGGGCCAGATCCCGCGGCGCCCCGGCGACCTCGAGCGCAAGCTGCGCCTGGACCGCCAGGTGTCCATCGGCTGCTACCTGATCTGGCGCTCGACGGGCGTGATGGTGCGCGAGGTCCGGTACCGCATGACGCTGAAGCCGGGCATCCGTCGCACGAAGACGGAATCGCACGACGGCTACCTCGAACGCATCGCGTCGGAGTACCAGTCGCGGCCCGACCACTACCTCGTCGAGCAGCCGTGCGCGCGCCGCTCCGACGACTTCCTCCGGCTGGAGCTGGAGCTGTGGCGCTGGGCTGAGCAGGTCCGCGACGCCCGCCGCGACGGCGTCTTCCCTCGCAACACCGCGGCGTGCCAGGACTTTGCGGGGTGCACGTATCTCTCGTTGTGTGCTGACGAGCCGGGTGCCGTTCACCAGTTCCACATCCGAGAGCAGAGGGCGGCATGAAGCAGATCCCGGTGTACGACCGCGGTCGGCTTGTCGGCCACACGCTCGTGGACGACGACCAGTTCGATGCGCTCTACGAGTGGCTCTGGCGTTTGAGTTCCGAGGGCTACGTCTGCCGCTACACGAAGGCCGAGGGCACCATTCGCATGCACCGCGAGGTGCTCGGGCTTTTGCCCGGTGACGGCCTCGACGGCGACCACATCAATGGCGACAAGCTGGACAATCGGCGCGCGAATCTGCGCGCCGCAACCCGCGCCCAGAACATCTCGAACCGTTCGCGCGGTGGCAACCGCGGAGCGCGGTCACGCTACCGCGGCGTCAGCTACTGCAAACAGACCGGCCGTTGGTCGGCCACGGTGACGATCAACCGGCAGGTCCACTGGCTCGGGCGGCACGACACCGAGGAACAGGCCGCCCGCGTCGCCGCTGAGTTCCGCGCCGCGCACATGCCGTTCTCGGAAGACGCGCGGCGGACCCCTCTTGTGAGTGAGAACGAATCCCCAATGAAGGAGGCAGTATCCGCATGACCCTGATCCCAACCACCAAGCAGTCGCGGGACGCGCTCGACGTGTCGCCGCTCGACGTGCGCGTGCTGCTGGCCGGCATGCCGAAGGTCGGCAAGTCGACGCTCGCCGCGTCCTGGCCCGCCGACACGACGCTCATCGTGGACACGCAGCGCGGGTCGACGATGCTCGACGGCGACCATTTCGTCGCGCATGTCGGCTCGTGGGCCGAGTTCGAGGCGCTCGTCACCGAGCTGACGATGACCGAGCACCAGTTCCGCACCGTCGTCCTCGACCTCGTCGACGATCTCTGGCGATTCTGCGATGTGCACCACGCCGGCAAGGACGACGTGCTCGCGTCGGCGACCGACGATTGGCAGCGCTCGATCAACACCTGCGAGGGCGTGTTCATCGACGTCGTCGGCCGGCTGATCGGCTCGCCGCTCGGAATCTGGTTCCTGACGCACACGACCGAGAAGAAGGATGGCGACCTGACCCGGTACGTCCCGGCGCTCTCCAAGCGCCCGCTCGGCTACGTCAAGGGCGTGTGCCAGGTCATCCTGCTGGCCGAGACGCTCGGCACGAAGCGCATGCTGCACACGCAGCCGTCTGCCCGGTTCGAGGCGGGGTCGAGGCTGCCGCTGCCGGAGCCGATGCCGATGGACGCGGCGAAGCTGTATCGGGCGATGGGCGCCGCGCTCCCGAACGGTGTGGCGCGCGATCTCGCCGAGCGTGACGCTCGCCGTAGCCCGGAGCCCGCTCCTGCACCGCCCGCTGATGAACCGGAGCTCGAGGGGGCCGATGCCGAGCCCGTCGAGACTCCTGCCGGAGAGGCGGTGGCGGCATGACGTTCGCGGAGACATGGGAGAACGCGGACCCCGACGCCGTGGGCGGCGACGACCTGACCCCGCCGGCGGACGGCCTGCACGAGGCCACACTTGTCGGCGGCGGCGCGTGGACGTCGAAGAAGGGCGTCGACTGGGTCCGGTTCGAGTTCGTGCTGAACGACGGCTCCGAATTCAAGTGGTCGGTCCTGCACGGCTTCAAGTCGCAGGCGCAGGCCGGGTTCACGAAGCGCGAGGTGCGCGCCCTGGGCATCGACGTCGAGCAGCTCCCTCCGGACCTGGCGGCGCTCGACGCGGCGATCAAGGAGAAGCTGGGCGGCTACTACGTCGTGCGGGTCGAACGGGACGGTAAGTTCGAGTCGACCTACGTCGAGGATGTAGCCACGGCCGCTACGACGCCCGGAGCGCCGTCTGCGCCGGCTCCCGAAGCCGCTCCCGCGCCTGCTCCGGCTGGCTCTACTGGCACCGACGACGACATCCCGTTCTAGTGGCCGCCCTCGAAGCACGGCAGCTCACGTTCGACGTCGGCGGCGACGCGCCGGACACCGCGATTCTGCGGCTGTCCGGTGGCGTCATCCTCGACCGCGAGGTGCAGAAGGGCACCGAGGTTCACCTCGTCGTGTCCGGCATGGACGGCGAGGTCATCGGCAACGCCTATGGGCGCGTGGTCTCGGTCATGTTCAAGGACCGGATCGGCGAGGCTGGCGAGGTCGTCGCTGTTGAGCGGATTCACGGGCTGAAGGTCTCGTGATGTCAGGGGCGCCGGTGCAGGTCGAGGTGTCGGTAGATCGTTGTCCGCCGTCGTTGAACGACGTCGCAGGTCAGGGCACCCGCTATCGATGGATCGCAGCGAAGAAGCTGTGGTACCGCGACCTCGCGCCGGCGCTCGCTGCTGCAGGGATGGTGCGCTGCGACACCGTGTATGTCGAGGGGCTGATCACGTTCCCGAATCGCATCAAGCGCGACCAGGGCAACTACCGCGCGCCGCTGGAGAAGTTCCTCGGCGACGCGCTGCAGCGTGGCAGCTATCTGCCCGACGATGACTGGGCGCACTACCAGTTCGGTGATCTGCAGGCCGGTTACGAGAAGGGCGTTTCTCGCACGCAGCTCGTGCTGTTCTGCTCGGGCCTGATCGAAGCGGCCGCATGATGGCGCGCGCCGACTATGAGCAGCACGCGCTCGTCCGCCTGCCCGGCTTCGACCTCGAGCCCGCCCAGGTGCATCAGCGCGGCGACCGTCGCTACGCCGGCGGCCCGGCGTGCTCGTCCTGCCAGCTGGCGCTCGACCTGCGCGAAGGAGGCCCGGCGTGAGGGCGCTCGTGTTCGTGGTCGGCCTGGCCGTCGGCTGCGCGCTGCGGCCCCTGTCCGACCGCTACTGCGCCGAGGTCGAGGAAGTCACCGGCTTCTACGACCGCGAGCTGCAGACCTATCTCGCCGGTGTCCACGACGGCCGCCGGTCCACGGATTTCTGATGTTCGTCCTCACCAATCAAGGAGCTACGCATGCCTGACCCTGTCCGGTTCAACGACTCGATGCCGCTGAGCGATGCCCGCGCGACGTTGCGGACGCTCGTTGATGTCGGCCACCAGTGCCCGTGCTGCCGTCAGTTCTCGAAGGTGTACCGCCGCCGATTGAACGCCGGGATGGCGGCGTCGCTCGTGAAGCTCTGGGCCGCGGTCGGCGAGCGCCCTGGGGTGTTCGCGCACGGCCCGTCGCTGCCGGGCGATACCCACGAGATCAGCCAGCTTGCATGGTGGGGGCTGATTGAGGACGAGCCTGCCCGCCGGACGGGATGGTGGGCGGTGACGGACTTCGGTGAGCAATGGCTGCGCGCTCGCACAACGGTCCGGTCGCACGCCGTCGTGTACGACGGCCGCTGCCTCCGCCTCGATGGCGAGTCGCTGTCCCTGCGCCAGGCGCTCGGCACGAAGTTCTCTTACGAGGAACTCATGGCGCCCGCGTCGCTGCTCTCGCAGGTTGCCGCATGAGCGCGCTTGGATCGTTCATCGCCGCTACCCACGCCGACCACGAGGAGCGTGAGGCGCTGCGCCTGTTCGCCGGCCGCCCGCTCGTCGAGGCGTGCGCCCCCGACGCCCACGCTGAGCTTGAGTTGGTCGAGGTCGTGCAGATCCTCTGCCGGCGCGTCCGTAGCCTCGAGCGGCAGCTTGCCGAGGCCCGTCGATGAGCGTGGTCACTCTCGATTACTTGATGGCCACCGATTCTGGATGGCTTGACGCCGAGCCCGTTGTAGAGCTGGGGCTGAAGTTTGGGCCCGTCGGCCCTCTGCTGTTCAAGATTCTGGCGGTTAGGCACGCCGAGCGTGGATGCGGCGGCGCTTGCCTGGGCCTGTTCGAGCCCTCCGACCTCGCACGCGAGACGTTCTCTGACGAAGGAACGGTTCGCGCCGTCTTGGCCCACATGCAGGAGCAGGGGCTCATCTCTATTTCGACCGCCATCGAAGTGTGCATATCCGACGCGTTCTATCCGCTGCTGAGTTCGCCGCGGTCGGCTCGGGAACGAGAACGCCGACGCGTCACCGCGCGGGTGCGCGCCAGGATTCTCGAACGCGACGGCGAGTCCTGCGGGTTCTGTGGCACCGAGCACGACCTGCAGATCGATCACATCTTTCCGGTCGCGCTTGGCGGCAAGAGCGATGACGACAACCTGCAGGTGCTCTGCGGGCCTTGTAACCGCGCCAAGGGGGCACGCCACGATGGCTGAGGGTAAGACGTATTGGTTGGCGCTCGACGCCCGCTGGCTGCAACGCGAGGGCGTCGTCGAGGTCCGCCAGGAAGTCGGTCACGCCGGCGTCACCGCGCTGCTCGTGCTCATGGCGCAGGCGAAGCTCGAGAACGATGGCGGCTGGGTTCGCTCCGGGTACCGGGCGCTGGCAGCCGAGGCGTTCCTCGACGGCCCGGACGAGGCTCGCAACATCCTGGCGGCGTGCGTGTCCGGTGCTGTCCTCGATGACTTCGAGGAGGACGCCGACGGCAAGCGTTTCTCGTGCAGGTTGAGTGGCTGGCAGGCAGATCAGTTCAAGGGCCGGGACGCTCACCGGAAAGCAGCAAAGCGCGCAGACACTGAAACTCACGACGCCGTGTCCGGTGCTGTCCGCACTAGTCCGGTTCCTGTTGGGAGAGGAGAGGAGAGAAGAGAAGAAGAAACCCCTCATGGCGAGTTCGGCGAGGACGCTCGCGCGCTGTTCGACTACTGGCGCGAGCGCTGCGGCCACGACCGCGCGAAGGCGACCCCGGAGCGCCTGCGCGCTATCCGTGCCCGCCTCCGCGACGGCTACTCCGTCGCCGATGTTCGCCGCGCAATCGACGGCGCCGCCACTGGCGCCTATGTCGACGACCGCGGCAAACGCCACGACGACCTCACGCTGATCTGCCGCAACGGCTCGAAGCTCGAGGACTTCATCGCCCGTGCCTCCGCGAAGGCTCCGCCGCCGCCCGGTAGCGACGGCCTCCGGTTCGACCGTGAGGCGCTCCTGGCGCAGGAGGCGTCGAACCGTGAGGCTCGCGCGGCCCGCGAGGCGATGTACGCCCAGGAGGTTCCGGCATGAGCGTGGAGGTCACGATTCGGTATGCGACGACAGTGGACTCGCTCGCCGACGGCGACCTGCTGGACGGTGACGAGGGCTGTCCCGTCACCGGGCTGCTCGATCTCGTCAACTCAAGATAACGACGCCTTGGCCTCGTGCCAACCGTGGTGTACGCTATCCACTCCAGAGTACAGACAACGACGGGTTGGCAAGGGAGCGAAACGAAGGTGGCGAGCGATAGCAGCGAGCTGGCGAAGACACTCCACGGGACGCGAACGTTGAAGGCGCTGTCGCTGCGAGCGGTCGCAGATCCAGCGGGGATCTCACCGACGTACCTGCAGAAGCTCGAACGTGGCGAGGTGCAAGATCCATCGCCGCACATCCTGTATCGGCTGAGCGAGGAGCTCGGCCTTGACTACGGCGAGCTGATGCAGATGGCCGGCTACGTCGTTCCCGTCGGAGCTCAGCACCGCGCGCTCACCGGCGAGGAGGAGACCGCTCTCACTGAATACCTCGGATTCCTGCGCAGCAAGAGCGGCGGGGTCGTAGAAACGGGCCGCCGTGTCCTTCCCGGCTTCCACTGGCGGGTGCTCGCGCATCGCAGGAGCGACGGCTACCGGTTCGGCTTGCAACATGAGGTCAGGGGCGGCGACCTTGAGTTCGACGAACTAGTGCTTGGCTACGGGCGCTTCAAGGGTGGGCTGCACTTGGAGCAGATGAGCGACCGGCATTGGTGGTTCGGGATCGACTCGGGCGACCAACATTTGTCGTGCGACATCACGTTTGACGCTGACGGCTCGGTGCATTTTCGGATCGAGGACGAGGCCAGCGGAAACTTCATTGAGTCGCCCGCCTCTGTTCGCTCTTCCCAGGAAAGCGACCAATGAGCGGCGACACGACGCATTACTGCCCAGAGTGCGTGAGGCTCGCCCTGCGATTGGCGGACGCCGAGATTGCGCTGCACCTGATTGCTGCACCGATGAGGCCGGACGGCTCTTGGAACCGTGACCGCAAGGCTTGCCAGTTGATCGCACACGAGTTCCTCTACCCGCCCGCCCCTGGCGGTGCCGGTTCTGTGACGAAACCCGAGACGGATGGGAGTACCCGCGTGCCTGATCTGCTGCCACCAACACCGCCATGCGGCGTCCCTGGTTGCTGCAAAGGAGACGAGCGGTGAGGCGCGGGCGGCGAGGTGTCGGCATGATCGCCGTCGATCTGTTCGCTGGCCCCGGCGGCTGGGACGTCGCCGCAGCCCTCCGCGAACTGG
>WBZP01000420.1_pt1 | contig 22353 bp, 20 predicted proteins | sample 5204301 | NCBI WGS metagenome assembly WBZP01 (sample SAMN12412401, study PRJNA552823) | activated sludge metagenome | isolation source: activated sludge from nitrification reactor of wastewater treatment plant... | place: USA: Pennsylvania | collected 2017
AACTAAAGGCTTAAGCTGTTATAATTATTTAAAGAATAAGGAAAAATCAAAAAGGATTATATGACAAATATTGATCTCGTCAGCCAATCATCAGCAGTTGAAGCCATTTTTTTGCTTGGACTACTGGGATTTGCTGTAAGTATGTTAATTACACCGCTTTATACATTTATTGCTTATAAATACCAATGGTGGAAGAGGCCAAGAACTACAACTCTCACGGGAGAAAAAGCTACAGAATTTCAAAAACTCCACGCGGCTAAGCATAAACGACATATCCCGACAATGGCAGGCTTAATTATGTTGGTGAGTGTTTTGTTGGTAACAATGATTTTTAATTTGTCTAGAGAGCAAACTTGGCTGCCTCTAGCTGCAATGGCTATGGCTGGGCTTGTGGGTCTTTTAGATGATTATATTAATATCAAAGGTGATGGTAAGGGCGTTGCTGGACTTAGGAGTAAAATTAAGTTTTTGCTAATAGCTGGCGTCGCGCTTGTATGTGGCTGGTGGTTTTTTGCCAAGCTAGATGTTAATTCTTTCTTTTTCCCGGGAATAGGTGATATTACGATAGGGTGGCTAATAATACCCCTGTTTATGTTGGTAGTTATTTCTACCGCCAATGCTGTAAATATATCAGACGGTCTTGATGGATTGGCAGGTGGACTACTTGCTACTTCATTCGGAGCTTATGCGGTAATTGCGCTGCTTCAGGGTCGATATGGAGTCGCCGCATTTTGCATGACTGTTGTTGGATCTTTGCTTGCCTATGTTTGGTTTAATATTTTCCCTGCAAGGTTTTTTATGGGCGATGTTGGTAGCTTTTCCTTGGGAATGGCGCTTGGTGTAGTAGCGATGATAACCGATACTTTAGTGCTTCTGCCTATAATTGGATTTGTGTTTGTTGCAGAGGCTGGCTCGGTAGTTTTACAGACAATATCAAAGAAAACAAGAAACGGTAAAAAGATTTTTAGGATATCGCCAGTTCATCACCATTTCGAGGCAATTGGCTGGCCAGAAGCTAAGGTTACAATGCGCTTCTGGGTTATTGGACAGATTGTAGCCGTAACTGGAATTGTGATAGCAATTCTTGGAGGTTTTATTGAATGATCTTCAGCCAGAGATCTAGAGCTGGCGTTAATCGTTATGACGGACAAAACTTAAAATTGGTCCGTAAGCATAGGCCAGATTATATGATACTAATACTATCTTTGCTTATGCTGACTGCTGGTTTGATAGTAATGTATGCAATTAGTCCGGCACTAGCTGCTCAGGGCGGCAATGTTAGCGATAATTATTTTGTTGCTAGGCAATTTGTCGCCATATTACTTGGGGTTGGTATTTTTTTCTTAGTTTCGCGTATTCAGTTAGATAAATGGCAGCAATGGTCAAAGGTTCTATTGGCTATTGTTTTAGTTGCTAGTTTAGTAGCTGTATTTGATGGCGGCGGAAAAGAGGGCTTGCGATGGATCCAGTTTGGTTTCTTTTCATTTCAGCCTGTAGAATTTTTAAAGTTCGTCGTTATTATTAGTTTGGCAGGATTCCTGAGTAAGCTCCAAAACGAAGGTAAAATAAATGATTTTAAGAGCCTAAAACCAGTTTTGGCAATTAGCGCTGTAGTTGCCATTGTGGTAGTTATATTGCAACGAGACTTAGGGTCTGCTGTCGTGCTTGCTTCTATTGTTGGTGCCATGATATTTTCGGCTGGTTTTCCTATGAAAAAACTACTATTACTAGCTGCGGTAGCTTTGACTTTAATTGTACTTGCCATTAGTAGCACTCCTTACAGAAGAGATAGGTTTATGACCTTTATGAACCCAGAAAGAGATTGCCAAAACGATGGCTATCATGCCTGTCAGGCGTTAATTGCAGTAGGCTCAGGAGGATTGATAGGTCTTGGTCTTGGTAGAAGCGTCCAGGCATATGGATATCTTCCAGAAGCAGAAAATGACTCCATATTCGCTATTTTTGCCGAAAAATTTGGTTTTTTGGGTGTTGTTCTGCTGCTTGGAATTTTAGGAGCTCTGCTTTTGAGACTGTTAAATATAATGCAAAGGGCGCCCAATAGCTATGCTCAACTAATTGTTGCTGGGGTATTTACATGGTTGGCCGTGCAATCATTTATAAATATTGCGGCCATGGTTGGTCTTATTCCTTTAAAAGGAATCACACTGCCTTTTATTAGCTATGGGGGAACTAGTCTGGTCTTTGCAATGGCTGCTTTAGGATTGGTATTTAATATTTCTTACTACACAAGCATAAGAGAGCCAATAAGAGCAGGCAAAGACACGCAAGATGTGTTGAGCCGCAGAAAAGCTTCCTCATTTGGAAGTAGGGTAGTCTAAATTCATGTCTACAAAACAGCAATCCAGAATAATTGTTACCGGAGGAGGTACCGCCGGTCATGTAATACCCGTAATATCTATTGCTGAAGAAATTAACAAACTGCAGCCCAATGTTAGCATTCGTTTTATTGGTCAGAGGACTGATATGAGAAGTATGGCTATAGTTAGTAGCTGCAAGGCCATAGAAAAATCATATGCTATATCTGCCGGAAAACTCCGAAGATTCCATGGAAGGGGGTTGGTTTGGTATATTATGCACCCATCAATAGTATTCAAGAATTTTATAGATATCTTTAGATTAATATTAGGTATAGTACAGTCGATAGTAATTTTATTAAGATGGCGTCCAGATGTTGTGTTTGTAAAAGGGGGATTTGTTGGACTACCCGTAGGGCTTGCTGCTGCAATTTTGAAAATAAAAATTATAACGCACGATAGTGATGCAATTCCAGGACTTACTAATAGAATTCTTTCCAGATTCGCCGCTACTAGTGCGGTAGCGCTTCCTGAGAAGTATTATTCTCAGTACTACAAACGAGAAAAGGTCATTCAGACTGGAGTTCCTATAAATAGTAAATTTTTCTCTAACAACTCTGTGAAAAATTTAAAACATGAGATGAATATTGACAATAATTCAAAGGTGTTAAGCGTTATTGGTGGTAGCTTGGGCGCGGTTAGAATGAATAATGCCGTTATGAAATTAGTCCCCTCGTTGCTTGATAGTTACTCTAATTTAAAAATTATTTGGTCTACCGGAGAGAACCAATATAAAGAGATAAGCACGTCAATTGAAAAATTGGGACTTAAGAGTCGAGTACATGTTAAGCCTTTTTTTGGAGATTTAGATGAGGTCTTCGGTGTCTCTGATTTAGTAATTTCAAGAGCGGGGGCTACGACTATTGCAGAGCTTGCTGCCAGTAAGAAAGCTTGTATTTTTATTCCTAATCCCGTTCTAACTGGTGGTCATCAGTCGAAAAATGCTGATATTTTAACGAAAAATAATGCAGCAGTAGTCATTACTGAAAATGATCTTGATCATGGTATAGGAAAACTTAAGAGCAGTGTTGAAGTCCTTTTGAAAGACAAAGCTAAGCGCACGCAACTTGGAGACAATCTGTCGAAATTTGCCGATTCTAAAGCTACTTCTAAATTGGCGGCAGTGATATTAGGAGAAAAGATTTGAATATTTTTAATAAAAGAAAAAAAGGCCAAGACGAATCTTCGGGCAATTCAAATCAGCGAAGTAAAGTATATTCATATTACGCGGCTAGATCTCAGCAGCTTAATCAAAATGTACGAAAAAGTAACGACATAGAAAAAACACCAAAGAACAGACTGGCTTTTATACTAAAGCATTGGTTTTATTTTTTTATAGGATCTTTGCTTGCTTTATCTTTTATTTACTCTTTATATTTAAAACCAAATGCTTCTCTGACTGTTAATGGTACAAAGTACAGGACTTCGGCTGAATACCAGCAAATTACTGATCAGGTTTTATCAGAGAATCCTCTGATACTATCTAAAGCAACAATTAGAATTTCTAAACTAGAAGAAAAAATAAAAAAAGAAATTCCCGAGGCGAGCTCAGTAAAAATATCAGTTCCAATACTAGGAAACCGTCCAGATGTTGAGATAACCACCGATTCTGCCATGGCCATATTTTCAAACAGCAATGCGTCGCAATATATTCTTAGCTCGAAGGGAAGGGTGTTATTGCCTGCTGAAGAGTCAGTAGAAAGCGTTAAACAGCTTCCTAAAATTATCAATAATACTGGGGTAGAAATAGGTCAAGGCGAACAGTTCTTGAATCCATCCGAGGCTAAGGCGCTCCAAATGCTAATATTTCAAACGGGTTCTGGAGTATCTTTTGAGGTCCCCGTTCAGTTACAGGAGGTATATTTAAGGGATCCTGCTAAGGGTAATTTTTATGTAAAATTCTTGCTAGATCCAGAAAATATTAATCAGCAATACGGAGCCTATTTAGCAGTCTTTCAAAAATTAGCAGGGAACAACCCGGCTGAATATATAGATGCAAGGCTAGCAGACAAAGTATTTGTAAAATGAATTTTTTAAAATGGGGGAGGAGCGGGGGAGTCTCTACAGTTGTTAATTATTTAATTATTGTAAGTTCTTAAAACATAGGCGTGCGCTTAAATGTCGTAAAAAAATATATTTTTTAACAAAACTGTGGAAAAATCAAATATTTAGTGTTCGCTATTTGTTCACCACTTCTAGTTCGTATTTTGTTCGCAATAAATGATAAAAAAATATTATTTTGTGGTTCTGATAGACTTGTTCCTACTTAGTTATTAAATATTTAATTAATTCTAAAATAGCGACAATACTACTCCGCTATAGTCTTGCGTTTATATTTAATATTATTAATTTATGTATAATTACTCTTCTACTAGAACTACATATACAAATTTTCAGGGATTATAACCGTCAGAAGAGGATCATGTGTTTATTTATGTTATTTACCCCTGATAATAGGTGTATTACTTATCATCTTTTACATACTAGTTAAAGTCGTAAAAGATATATTGTGCGACATTGGTTCACTATTTCTGGGGCACACCCTATTTCCTGTTTCTATAAATATTTAATCGCCTTTTGCGGTTCAAGCTTTTATAATTTGCAGATTTTGTATGTTTATAAAAATATATATTTACCTTTTTGATTCATTTGTATTTTTCATACTAATACTATTAATAATATATTTCGGTAAACTAGTTTTGCGATAATATGATCGATTACAATGTTCGTAAAATGTTCGTTTGTCTGTCATTTATTTATAATTATGAAAGGGCTTTTTTAAATTTTTTTATTTTTCCTTCTAGCAGATGTTTTTGGAAAATGCTTAGTGAATGATTTTCTAGTAGATCTTCTAATATGTTTATGGCTGTGTGTGATAATGTTCTATCTAAGTTTATTCCAAGTTGGTTGTATTGCTCGGCTTTCCACACTGTAGGCGATATTGTGTTTGTTTGATTTATTCCTTCGGCAATAGAATCAATTACATTAATAGACATGGTCTTTAGGCCTAAATTTCCTAATTTTCTAATTAGCAGCTCAGCTGTAATAGGGCGGTTGCGAATATCAATTTCAGGATAGTTTTTGGCTAGTATCTTTGACATGTAATACCCGGTACTTAAATTATTGTTTTCCGTAGCTACTCTCAGGTTATCAAAGCTATATAGAGACTTTGTTCCTTGTGGAAGGTTGAACGTTCTAACAACTAGGCAAGGGTTTTTATTAGACCTTATATCTTCCCTGTCGCTACTGCCAAACTTGTTCGCATTTTTAGAAAATCTAATCCAACTATTTTCTCTAATGAAGCTATTCATATTATGGATATAAAACAAGCTTCTCGCATGATTTAGCATATTTATACTAAATATATCTTGACTTAAGCATTCTTTGTGGCAAATATTTTCAGGCAAAAGCTCGCCTGTTATTTGGGGCAGTAGTGAATCTACCACATAAAATTTGTCGTTATTACTTGCAATAACGAATGAATGAGTGTTGGCAAATGCTATTTTATGATCAATTCCCGCGGTGCCAAGAATTTGACTAGTAGCAATAGAATATCCGTAGCAATCAACTTGTTTGGAATGATTAATTATATCTTTATCTAGCGCAGAAGCACCAATTGTTCTTTTTTTGAACGAATATTTGTTTTTTACTGTGCAGCTTGTGAGCGCTAAGGCTTCTTCTATCCCCCGCTCATCTTTTATTTCAATTATTTTGTAAATTTCGGCATCTGAAAAATCGGCCAAAAAATCATATACCTCTGGCTGATAATTTTCTGGGTTATATTTTGCAATAAATGGGTGGGTGGGCTTTGGCATTAATTGTTTTAGAAATTTTATTGATTATTTTTGCTTTACACTGAAGTATGTGGTGATAATGGCTTGCTGTTTGGGGCTGTAAAAACAAGCCGGCCTACCGGCAGCGGATCCATTCTTGTTGTTTTTGTATTTTTTAACCGGTCCGAGTATTTCCTCGGGTATTTTATTCACTATCTTTTCAAAATTAGATGAACTGGTATTTAATCTATGGCTAAATTCTGATCTCGTAATATAACCTTCCGGTGCCCTCGCATATGATTCTATTCCATTTTCAATAATCATCTGTTCTTTTGGGGAGAATAAAACTGTTTTTCGATTGTTTAAGAATCTAGATATAGGGTCGATTAAACCCTCATTCTTCAGTCTTTTTACAGCGGCATAAACAACTATAGAATTTATTTGCATTAGGCTGGCTATTCCGTTTGCTGTTATGTAGCCCTCTGGTACCCAAATTTCTGATTTGATGACTCGTTCAACCAGTTTTTGTTGATCTGGAGAGAGAAATTCGATAGACTCTGTGCTCAATTGTGAGTTATTTGTTTCTTCACCGTACCCTTCTGATAGTTTAATAGCATATTGAATTAATGATTTACTGACTTCTAGGGATTCTGATAATTCATCTATGCTTAAATATCCTTCAGGCCTAGGTGCTGTTTCGGGATTTTCATTAATGTTCTGCAGTTCAGCTGCTTCATCTAATTGGGTAGATAAAATAGAAAACCTTCCTATGATGGAGCTGAGTTCAGCTTTTGTTGCTTCATCGAGGTTTTCTGAGTTGTCGCTTAATTGAATAAGCATATCAAGAACGACCGAACTTGGTATTTTGTTGTTGGCACTTTCTTGTGACTTAGCAGTCTCGTATTGCTGCTTGCCTTCGGTTAAATCTTCCATAAAAAATAATTGTACAATAAATATAATTTTTAAGCAAGATAATTAACGGAGGTGGAGGACGGTTGGGTCGTCGTCTTTGTTTTTATGGTTATTGGGTGTCTCTGCCGCTCCGCGTGTTACCCCACTCAAGTCAACCAAGCCTTTATGATTAATGGTGCTCTGTGGTTTTTCTGGCTTATTGAGCGGAGCGCTATTTATTGTCTGTTTATTTAGCTCTTGCTTATTATTATGACTTTTTGGGACATTTTGAGGGCCGCCTGGAGCCTTTTCTGCGACTTGGGCGGCTTCTTTGGCTCTTTTGCGCCTTAGGCGCCTTTTTTGGCTTTCTGTGAGTTTTTGGACCGGAGCGGTAATTATTGAACTGAGTGGTATTTTACCTGGGACGTTTGAAGAAGTGGGATTATTGTTTTGGCTGATCTGTTGCTGATTTGTATTCGTGGGTAGGGTTTTATTGATTATTTCAGTTTCTACTTCAAGTTTTGATCTTGAGTATAAAGACCTAGAATGTTCAATTATTTGGGTTGAAAAATCTTTGGTTACAGATGGAATATTTAATGAAGTACCCGAAAAAGGAGCTGCCTTTTCTCCGTTAATGCTCATGCTTGTAACAAAATGTCTGTTATGAAAAGAAGATAGGTCTCCTGCTTCAAATTGCGGCTCGTAGTATTTAACCAAAAATGGGCTATCATCTGGACTTACTCTGAAGGTAATCATTGTTCCAACATTACCAAAAACAGCGTCACGCACCGGTTCTTCCATTTGGGAAATGTACTGATTAGCAACCGTTAAGTTCAGTCCATATTTTCTGGCCTCGCTAAGAATGACGGCAAAGCTGTCGGTGGCAAAGTTCTGAAATTCGTCTACGTATAAATAAAATGGTCTTCTATCTTCAATTCTGGGAATGTCTGCACGGCTCATGGCGGCAAGCTGAATTTTAGTCACTAACATTGATCCCAAAATGGCAGCATTATCTTCACCGACTAATCCCCTTGAAAGATTAACAATGAAAATTTTGCCTTCATCCATCATTTTTCTAATATTAAAGGAGCTTTTTTGCTGGCCAATTATATTTCTGACCAAAGGGTTGGCCACAAAAGCACCGACTTTATTTAGTACAGGTGCTACTGCTTCGTTTGCAAATTTCTCATTCCAAGATGCAAATTCTTTAAGCCAAAAACTTTTAACAACAACATCATCAACATGGCTAATCACTTCATCTCGGAATTTTTTTTCTGTAAGCATTCTGGTAATGTCTAGCATGGTCGAGCCGGGGTAGTCTAGTAGTGCAAGAATGGTGTATCTAAGAATATATTCTAGCCTTGGTCCCCAAGAGTCAAACATTCTTTTGAGTACACCCACAAGCTCGCTACTTACTTGACCTTTGCTGACGGAGTCGTTTATCTCTAGCGGGTTGAACCCTATTGGGAAGGCGCTGTCTGCCGGGTTAAAGTAGACAACATCTTTGATTCTTCTTTCTGGAATATAGCGAATGACATTAGAGGCGTAATCGCCGTGAGGATCAATTACGGCAAAACCTTGATTATAAAAAATGTCTGAAAGAGTAAGTAGCTCTAATAGCCCAGACTTACCTGTGCCAGTTTGCCCTAATACATAAACATGCCTGCCTCTGTCGGCTCTAAGCAGTCCAAACATTGCGTTGCTGCCTCTAAAATTAGTACTTCCGAATAAACTTATCTCGTTTTCAGGTACTTTTCCGTATGCAGGAATATTGGCTGGTGGTTCGGCAGTTTTGGTGGTAGCCCAGACAATATTGGGAGTTTCAACAGTGGTATGTGGCAAATGAAAAAGGCTGGCTAATTCTTCTATATTTAGGATAAAACCTTTGTCGGTGAAAAGCCTATCTTGGTAATCGTTTAATTTGTTTGGATCAAAACTTGGCAATTTACTTTGAAAACCGTTTAGGTTGGTTGTGTTAAATTGCTTGAATGTGCCGACCATTGCTTGCATCCTAAGCTTAGCCGTATTTTCGTCGTTACCAGCATATACTAGTCGTATTTTAACCTGGTAGCCAAGTTTTTTACTCTTATCTTCTATGGCTGTTATTCTGGTTTTGTCTCGCTCGGATGGTTCGTAGGCATTTGCTTGACCTGCCTCGGGTGGCTTAATTAAAGCTCCAAAAGCTTGCCCTACATAAGATAGCCCCCCTCCCCCGCTCCAAACTGCTTTACCAGATTTAATTCGAGCTATCATTTTGCTGCTTTTTTGGTGCCACTCATCGCCAATAGGTCGACATAAAATTTGGACCCACATTTCTTCATCTAGCTGATCTAGCTTTGCCAAGGTTGCTGTAATCGCCGCCAGCGGATCAACTTCAAAACTGGGGAACGTTTTAATCGGTAGGGTTTCGTTGTCTGTTAATACTAGCTCTGTGCTGTAAATTACTCTCTGGGGCATTGCGCGGTTAGCATAGTCTGACGTTTCTGATATTTGGGCCTGGGGGTATTGGGCATATATTTGGCCCTCAACAAAAGCCTGTAGGTCTTTGGGAACCCAAGCGTAAAATCTTATTCGTTGTCCAATAGATGCAAATTCAAAACCAACATGCTGTTGCTTTAAATATCCGTCACTAAAAAGAGACTTAAGTGGTTTATATATGCCATGAAGCGCAGCAAACATCTGTTCTGCTGAAAGCTCTTTTTTATCATTTGTCCTTGGAATCTCAACTAATAGAAGAGAATTATCTGTTGGTTTACTGTCCACTGCTATATTATAACTCTTTTTATTTTAATGATTGATAATAGCTGAACTAATATAGAAAGGCTTATTTTATAGGATTAGGCTTCAGCTAGGGTGTATGTTGCCTTGGCAACTCGCTTGAATTGATCTTTCCCCTGTAGGTTAAGAAGGATTGTCGTTTCTTTGACATGTCGAGTTTTGAGGACTCTTTTTACAATTTCGTCTCTGTGAAGGGGTTCGCCGGCCTTTTTGAGAACATCGCTAATAATATCGGCCACTGTTCCCTTTTTATAGCCCCATTCGTCTAGTGCATAAATACCACGGCCAATAAGTACGAACCTTTTATCTTTAATAAGTTCATTATGAATAGCCTGAGTAGTTACGTCTTTGCGCTTAAAATCACTTTCTCTAATTGCTGCTGCAATTTCGTTGAAATGCATGTGTGATCCCTTTTCGCTCAAAATAACATATATTTTATCCCTGATATTCTTAGGGTTTACTGTAGGCCATTTGATATAACCCCATTTACCATTAAGGTGAGCTAGGTCTTTAGAAATAGATGCTACGGCCTCAATGTGGGTTGTATCATCGCTACCAAATAATTCGGCTACTTCGCTGATATCACATGGTTTTCCAATTTTTTTGCGGATAATCTCGACTATTTTACTGGCTTGCTCGCGTATAGTTTTTTCATCATAAAGCTCTCTATCAGCTGTAGAGGCAAAGTAGTGGTCAGATTCTTCAATGTTTGCAAGCTTTGGAGCCAGTTCTGCTATAAAGCTTAGTCTGGCTTGATCAATTTTTGTGCCGTCTTGCGTAAGTAGATCGGCCAGCTGACTAATTCTCATGACTGAGCCATTAGTTTTGATAATTTCTAAAATGTTGTCCTGGGCCTCTTCAAGAGACTGGAGCTTGCCTTCTTTAGCGGAATTCTTAAGCTTTGTAACAATTGCTTTTTCTAGTTGTCTAACTCTCTCTCTTGTTATGCCAAGGAGTTCGCCAATTTGCTCTAGTGTTTCTTTTCGGTCAAATAGGCCGAATCTTCTTGATACAACTTCTTTTTCTCTTTCTCTATCAATGGAATTAAGTATAGAATTTATAGTCTCTTCAAGATTAATCGTTGAAAAACCGGAGCTTGTTTTTGGCTTTGTCATACTAGTCAGTCTCTCCTAATTTATAGGTTATATTATTTTTAGTTAACAATATTATAAAATTATTAAACACATTAGTCAATATTAGCGACTAATTTCTTTACGAACAGCTGACTATTTGGCTATTTATACGATATTGTTGAATAAATTTACAAATAGTCTTGCAATAAGCCTATTGTAGCACAAACTAGACAAAATATCATATAGCAATTATTAGTATTAACAATTTCACCTATATATTATGATTTACTTTTTAGTTGATTTTCTTTTGGCTATTCGTTTTTTGGCTGGCTTAGCTTTTGCGAGTAACTCATTTGCCTCTAGTAGACTGATTTTTTCTGGTTCAATAGCTTTTGGTATGCGAGCATTTACTTTGCCGTTTGTAACGTAAGGTCCGAAAGGTCCTCTTAAAACCTGAATTTTTTCTTCGGCAAATTCTTTAATTTGACGATTGGCCTCTAGCTTAAGCTTTTCTTCATAAAGCTCGTTGGCTTTTTCTTCATCTACTTCAAATGGCCCAAGTGGCTTTGTAGATACAAAAGTCCTATCTACCTGAATGTACGGACCAAATCTACCAATATTGGCTTTAATTTCTTTACCGTCTTTAGTATGTCCTACCAGTCTAGGCAGCTTGAACATTTCAAGGGCTTCTTCTAGGGTGATTGATTCCAGACGGGTGTTGCTGGGGAATGGTGCAAACTGAGGCTTCTCTTCTGAGTCTGTGGAACCTTTTTGAAGCATTAGGCCATACTTACCATAGCGAGCAAATATTGGCTTACCGCTTGCTGGATCATTTCCTAGTTCCCGTGCCTGAGAACTTTCTGATCTGCTTACAGTCTCGGCATTCTCAACTAGGGGGTGAAATTTTGTATAAAAATCATCTATTGCTTTTTGCCATTTAATTTTCCCCTCGGCTACTTCGTCGAATTCTTCCTCTGCCTGGGCTGTAAAGCTTGAATCGACTATTTCGGCAAAATATTTTGCCAAGAAATCTGTTGCAACATCCGCAAGGTGGGTGGGAATTAATTTAGACTTATCTGCTCCGTAAATTTCGGTTGTTTTCTTTTTTTCTATTGAGCCGTTTGTTAGTTTTAGCTCCACTACATCTTTTTCTTCACCTTCGATATCGACTTTTTCTATATATCCTCTAGTTTGGATTGTGCTGATTGTTGGGGCGTATGTGCTTGGCCTGCCTATCCCCAGTTCTTCTAGTGTGCGCACTAGACTAGCTTCTGTATAACGAGATGGGTGCCTGGTGTACGATTCTGTGGAGGTAATTTCTTGTCTCTGAAGTCTTTGGCCTTGCTCTAGCTTGGGAAGAAGCTGATCTTCTTTGGTCCCGCCGTATACCTTCATAAAGCCATCAAATAGTAATACCTCACCTTTGCCAACAAATTTTTCTGGCCTGGTGCTTATGGAAATATAGGCTTCGGTTTTCTCTGTTCGAGCTGGCGCCATCTGGGAGGCTACCATTCTTTTCCATATTAATTTGTATAGTTTTTGTTGCTGTGCGTCTGCTCCAGCTTCTAAGTTTGAGATATTCGTCGGCCTGATGGCTTCGTGTGCTTCTTGAGCAGTTGCGTTCTTGGTTTTGTAGGTGCGAACCTTTAGATAATTTTTACCAAATTCAGACTCTATATAAGAACCGGTGGCCGCAATTGCAATATTGCTAACAAATAAGCTATCGGTACGCATATAAGTTATGTGTCCGTTTTCATAGAGCTTTTGTGCGACACTCATTGTTTGCTTAACACTAAAGCCGAGATTTCTTGACGCCTCTTGCTGTAAGGTACTTGTTGTAAAGGGAGCTCCTGGGTTTCTTTCGCTGGGCTTTTTTAAGATTCCGTCAATAACATAAGATGCATCTATATTGTCTTCTAGGAATTTATTGGCTTTATCTTCGGAGTCAAATTTTTCATTAAGCTCCGCACTTAGTTCGTGTCCATCGGCCTGAAAGTTTCCAAAAGTTTTATATGTCGATTGACTTTCAAAATTGGAAATTTCTCTCTCTTTGTCGACTATTAGCTTGACTGCCACCGATTGTACTCGGCCTGCGCTAAGACCTGGCTGGACCTTTTTCCATAATATAGGAGAAAGTTCGTAGCCTACTAATCTATCAAGAACACGCCTTGCCTGCTGGGCGTCAACTAAGTTTATATCTATGGTCCGGGGGTTCTCTATTGCTTTTGTAATAGCCGGCTTAGTTATTTCATGAAAAACAATTCTTTTGGTTTTGGCAGTATCTAGCTTTAGAGCTTCGGCTAAATGCCATGCAATAGCCTCCCCTTCTCGGTCTTCATCGCTTGCTAGCCAGACTTGGTCGGATTGTTCTGCTAATTTTCTAAGTTCTGTGACAACCTTTTTTTTGTCTGCTGGAATTTCATATTTCGGTTGATAATTCTTTTCAACATTAATATTAAGGCCTTTTTTTGGTAAATCTCGGATATGTCCAAAGCTACTTTTTACTAGAAAATCTTTACCAAGAAACTTTTCTATAGTCTTGGCTTTGGCCGGACTTTCGACAATTACTAGATTTTTTTTCGCCATATTCAGTAACTTAGGCTAAAGCTTTATAAAAATATTTGCAAGTACTAATATTGAAAATTTTTAGTTAAATAAGATTAGCTAGATTAATTCCCAGGTATTATTTCCAACATTTCTAACAACACCCATTATTTCTAAATATGACAAAGTGCTATTTAGGTTGCTTGATGTCATTTTTGTCGTTTCGAGTAAACTTTCGAAATTAGCTTGGCCTTTAATTAGCACTTTTGCTATGTTCATTTGTTCTTCGTTCTCAAGAAGTGGTAGCTTTTTCTGAATATGCCGATTTTCCAAACCTAGCAAATTTAATATTTCTGCAGAATCATTAAGTAAATTAGCACCTGATTTAATAAGATTATTGGTTCCTTCTGAGTCGGGGCTAAATATTGGTCCTGGTGCTGCAAATATATCTATGCCAAGATCAATACCAAACTGCGCAGTGTGCAGACTGCCACTTCCTTTGGCGGCTTCCGGTATGACAATAATGTCCGATAAGCCTGCGATAATGCGGTTTCTGGCAATAAAATTGCGTTTATAAGCTATTTTTTCATCTGGTTGGTATTCGCTGATTAGGGCACCATCTTTAGCTATTTGGTTGGCTAAATTCAGGTGAGATCTGGGATATATGTTATTAACACCACAAGGTAGAATAGCAATTGTTAAGCCGTTTGATTTAAGGGCCTGTTGGTGAGCTACGGAGTCTATCCCAAGGGCAAGTCCACTCACGATGACAACGCCCTTTGCGACAAGGTCAGATACGACTTTTTCTGTAACAGCTTTGCCGTAAGATGTTAATTTTCGGCTGCCAACAATTGCAACGCTAGGTAGTTTAAATAAGTCTATTGGATTGTCTAGTTCAGTTTTTATATAAAGATGATCAGGACTGTCGCTTAAGTGGACAAGCTTTTTGGGTATTTGTTTGGGTTTAAGCTTAAAAGTTTTCATATATTTAATAATACTATTGACAATATTTACATTAAATGCTATTATTGTGTGCGTAAGTATGGCATTAGTCGTACTTAATGCACCTTTTACCCCCAAATTCTAACACTATGTTAGTAGAGTTAGATAGTTTTAGAGCAAGCAGCTAGATTCGTTGTTACCCTCCACGATTTATTTGCGCGCATTTTCTTTCGGGATTATGCAAAGTTCTAAAACTAACTAATGCCTTTAACCTAAGCTCAACCCCTCGAGATATGTGAGGTGGAAATCACGAAGCGTGGGATATCTCCCAGGGTTGAAGGCGAAATAGAGCCTACAGCGGTGCCCACCCCCTCTGTAGGCTCTTTTTTTATAGAACTTTTCTGGTTTCTTCTTTGAATGACCCGCCGTAAATATACTCAGTTAAAATATTTGTCGATTCTGACAAAATTTGAGGAATCTTAGGCTCTTCTTCTTTGCTAAATTTTCCTAGGACAAAATCACTGGCATCTATATTGCTACTTAAATCTGATTTAATTCCAATTCTAAGCCTATAAAAGTTGCTTTCCAGATGGTTGATAATAGATTTTATTCCATTGTGACCCGCGGCTTGCCCCCCCAATCTAGTTCTGATAGTGCCAAAAATTACTGCTAGTTCATCGTAAACAACCACAATATTTTCAGGACTTATTCTATAATAATCGGCCACAGCTCTAACGGATTGGCCGCTGTCATTCATATAAGTTTGTGGTTTGGCTAAAATTATCTTTTGGTTATTTATAATCTTTTCAGAAAACAGACCTTTAAATTTTGATACATTGGAAAATTCCGGAAAATCTTGGTTTTTGGCAAAATAATCTATTGCCCTGAAACCAATGTTGTGTCTTGTTAGCTCATATTGCTTACCCGGATTACCAAGACCTACAATTAGCTTGTAGCTTGTGGCAAGTCCTATAGTATAGGGCACTGTTTTGCTAACTTCTATTGGCTTTTTCTGAAAAAGTGCCATAACAGCTTAATCCTCTGCCTTTTTCTTATGCCTGTCTTCATTTTTTGGTATAAACCACATTTTTATTGGTGTGCCTTCGAACCCATATTTCTGGCGCATGTTTTTCTCTAAATATCTTTTATAACTCCAGTGTAGTAGTTTGGTTTGGCTGCCGAATATTTTGAAGTTGGGGGTATCTTCTTCGGTTTGGGTTATATAGTTAAGCCTTGGATGAGAATTTTTTAGACCCGCAGGTGGATGTTCATCTACCGCTGCTCTAAGCCACTTGTTAAGTTCAGAAGTGGCAATTTTCTTACGACGATTTTGGAAAATTTCGGCAGTTAGGTCGAATATTTTAGTGACATTTTGGCCGGTTATTGAACTAGTAAAGATCAGAGGCGCCCAAGGGACAAAAATAAATTCTTTTTGTATCATTGGTGCCAGTCTGTCTCTTGTAAAGGCGTCTTTGTCGATGACGCTATCCCACTTACTAACCACTAATATAAGACCCTTGCCGGCCTCCTTAATAAGTCCTGCAATTTTTTGATCAAGCTGAGTTCCTAATTCATTAACGTCCATTAGAAGTAAACAAACATCCGCCTCTTCTATGGCACTTAAAGACCTAATAACGCTAAATTTTTCTATTCCTACTTCAATTTTGCCGCTTCTGCGAATACCTGCTGTGTCAAGTAGTTCAATTTCTTGCTGATTGTACTTAACGACTACTCTGTTTATGTCTCTTGTTGTACCTGCTCTATCGGCAACTATTGCTTGTTGTTTTTTTGATAGGCTATTAAACATTTGGCTTTTGCCAACATTGGGACGGCCTAAAATGGCTAATTTAATTCTATTTGGATCCGAAGAGATTGTTGCCTGTGGTAGTTCGCGCGTTATTGAGTGAACTAGATCTTCTATGCCATTGTTCTGAGTAGTAGATGTAAAATAGATGTTTTTTATGCCAAGTTTTTGGAAATCTTTATATCCTAGACTGCCTTTCTTATCGGCTTTATTTACAACTAAAAAGACTGGCTTTTTGGTTTTCAGAATCATTTTGGCGATACGGCGATCTTCTTCTGTAATTGGAATATTAGCCTCGACTACCACCATTACTATATCGGCGCTATCGGCTGCCTGAAGTATCTGCTCTTGAATAGTGAACTCAAAATCATCGGCAGCTTCTTTCATGCCAGCGGTGTCTACTAGCCAAAAATCTTTTTTATTGTAGCTGGCTTTTGCGACTATGCTGTCACGGGTTGTTCCGGGCTCGTTGGCAACAATTGCCTCACGCCTGCCAATAATGGCATTGAAGAGGCTACTTTTTCCGACATTAGCACGGCCAACAATAGCAACAATAGGAATTTTTTTACTCATAAACTACTACGATACTATCATTTACAGGGGTTATAAACAAATCTAAAGAATAAAATCGAATTACTAAATAAGCAGCAATTTAATGTTTTGTGGCATTTTAGGCAAAGTGGGGAGCATAATAGTATTTATATGAATAGGTTGGTGCAAAGTAAGGTTAAAAAATTTTTTGATGATTTTCCAGATATCAGTTACGGAAAAGACGAAATTGTAATAAATAAAAACGATCAAATTGATAAAATTTTTTACATTGTCACTGGGGAAATTGTTCAAACTGGGCTTAGTTTAGCCACTAACAGAGTCGTTTTAAATGTTTATAAGCCGGGATCGTATATACCTTTGCCCTATATTTTTACCAAACAGGCCAGTAAGTATTATTTTACTGCTACAAAGCAGACTGTCTGCCGAGTTGCACCAGCTGAGAGAGTTGCTAAGTTTATTAGACAAGACGCGGGTGTGCAGTCTGATTTAATAAAAAGACTCTCTCTTGGTCTAGATGGAATAGTAGATAAACTTTTTATGGCTTATGCGGGCACTGCCAAACAGAAAGTTGTGCTTGAGCTCTTAATTATGCAAGCTCGGCGCAATAATCATAGTGGTAACTTTGAAATAACTGTTACTCACGATGATATTGCCGAAAAATGTGGCTTAAGTAGAGAAACTGTAACTAGAGTTTTGGGTAATTTGGCAAAGAGTGGATTAATAAATAAAAAAAGTAACAAAATAATATTCAATAGCATTGAGGGTTTGCAAAAAATTATTAGCTAATTTCTAGGATATCTCTAGGCTTGGGCACTTGGCTGAGTGAGTATTCTCCGAACTGCTGTCTAATTAGTTTCGTAACCCTATATCCCAAAGCTTCAAATGAGCGACGAATTTGACGATTTCTGCCCTCGTGTAGTGTTACGAGCATTTGTTTCCTGTCGTCGTTTAAATTGCCGATTCCTAGAACACTTGGTCCATCTTCGAGTTCAACGCCATTCGTTAATATTTCAACATCCCCAGGATGCAATGGTTTATTTAAGCTTACCCGATAAACTTTTTCTTTTTCAAAACTTGGATGTGACAATTGCTGGTTTAATTCACCGTCATTGGTAAGCACAAGCAGTCCCCCGCTATCTTTATCTAGCCTCCCTATGGGATTCAGATGATGGTATTCTTTCGGTAATATATCATATATAGTATAGCTTCCTTGATTATTGCGACTACATACAAATCCTCTAGGTTTATTAAAAAGAATAGTTAAAGTCGGTTTTGCGCCTGGTAACTCAAGGTTATTATAAAGAACCGTGTCTAGTGTTGGGTCTACTTGTTGGCCTACTGTTCCGGGAGCTGAATTAACACTAATCACACCTGAAGATATTAATTCATCTGCCTTTCTTCTGGATACATTAAGCCTTTCGGCAATAAACTTATTTAGTCGAATCACTGGCTATAATATTTCAAAATATTTGCTATAAGGCAATATTGTTTGGGTCGTTGGGGTCAGTTGAGATTGGTTTTTCCGGTATTGTAGATGCTTGCTCTACGGGATCTGCCTGAGATACGGGTGTAGTATTTGTTTCTACTGGACCATCATTGGTTGTCAGTCCTTCGATTTTACTGATATCGGCAGTTTCTAGTGGAGCTGTATCGGCTACCGCCTGTTGAACTGCCTGTGCTTCAGCTACTGCAGTGCCATCGTTAACCATAGGATTATTTACTGAAGTTGTATCGTTCTCTGGCTGCTCGTTATTGACCTCAATATTTGTGCCGGCGCTAGGATTAACTACCGGTTCATTTTCTGCTTCTTTAGCTAGTTCTTTTTCATAAAGTTCGTTTATTGAAGGTGCGGAACTTGCGTCGGTGATTGGGTTAATAACTTTTTTTCTAGCCGATGCAGGTTCATCATCGTTGGCTGGCCTAACTGGAGCGGCTGCTATAACAGTTGGGTCGGGGTTATTGGCTTTTTCGGCATCTATAGCTGCCTTATCAATTTGCTCGGCCGTTGGCTCTACCATTGCAACCTGATGCTTGGCTTGTTCTGCGGGTTCGGTGGCTACAAAATTTTCAATTTGTTTATTAATTTCTGCTAATTCCTCGGCTGCAGATTCGGGCTTAACACTTGAGTCTGGGGTTACAAGTTCGGCTTTCTTGTCTTCAGAAGTTTGTTCGGTTACTGCTACCATAGGATTAATAGGAGGAGTTGCCGGAGCGGTGCCCTCAGCAGGCTCGGGAACGGAAGTTGGTTCAGCAACTGGAGCGGCCGGCGTAACTGTAGTCTGTTCTGCTGGTTGTTGGGCTAATTCTGGTTCCGCTTGAACCTCGGGTGTTACGGCGCTTGGCTCTGCTAATGGTGCTGCGCTAGTATCATTGACCGAAGAGTCTGGCGCTGGGGCCATGGCCACAACAGGAGCAGGCTCGGAAACTACAGGCTGTTCATTTACGGTTGGCTCCTGGGCAACGGGTGCGGCCGGTGCTTGGCCGGACAAAATTTCAGTAGCCGTAGGAACGCCAGCGTCAGGAACTTGAATAGGAGCGGATCTGTCGTTTAGGACATCATCTACTACCCTTGCTACGTCTTCTAGGGTAACTTGCGATTTAACTAAGTACTTGTCTGCTCCCAAAGAGCTTGCTCGTTGTTTATCTTCTGCTTGGCTAAGGGCGGTCATCATTATAACTTTTGTATTTTTTGTTTCAGGAGTTTGCCGTAAGATGTCTAGCATATCGAAGCCGCTAATTTTAGGCATCATTACATCGGAAATAATTAGATCAGGTTTTTCTTTTACTGCTAAAGCAAGGGCTTCTTCGCCGTCTTTAGCTGATACAATTTCGTATCCTTCTGCTATTAATCTTTCGCCATAAATTTCTCTTAAATTGTTGTCGTCTTCGACGAGCATTATTTTTGCCATATTTTTACCCTTTTAACTTAAGCATTAACTAGAAATAATTGTATCATTATATAAATTACTTGCCTAGATTTGGTCATCAGTTTGGTTTGGCTATAAACCGGCCGTAGAATTTGTAGTATTTTGGGTGGCAAGCATTTCGGTTGCTTTCTGACTAGAAACTCTGGGAAGATTTATATAAAAAGTGCTGCCCTCCCCTGGTTGGCTATCAACCCAAATCCTTCCGTTATACATTTCAACTATTTTTTTGCAAATAAAAAGTCCAAGGCCTGTTCCGCCTATTGCTCTTGTTGCGCTATTGTCAACTCGGTAGAATTTTTCGAATAAATGTCCAATATCTTCTTTTGGTATTCCTTGACCGGTATCTTTAATTTGTATTTGGACCACTCTGTCATCTCCTGTAATGCCAATTGTTACTTTGCCAGTTTCAGTGTACTTAATAGCGTTGTCAAAAAGGTTTGTTAGAACCTCTCTCATTCTGTCAGGGTCAACAATAGCGTAATACAAAGGCTTAACGACTTGGTGATCTCCTGGGTTGGTAGTTGAGGCATCTTGGCTGGCGCCCACTTGGTATTCAAGCAACAAGCCCTTCTTTTCCGCGGTGAACTTCATTCCTTCTGTTAACTGTTCTAGGTATTCACCCATTTCTACGACTATAGGGTGATTAACCAATCTTCCGTCTTCGGCCTTGGCGCTAGTAAGTAGATCCTGGAATAGTTTACCCAAATGCTGCGTGCTCATATGTGCTTTACTTAGATACTCCCTGGCCTTGGTGTCTATGTGGCAAACCTTGTCGTTCATTGCTAGAGCTAAATATCCCTCTATAGCAGCTACTGGGGTCCGCATTTCATGGCTAGCGGTACTAATAAATTCGGCTCGGGCGGAATCTGCTTGCCTTTGTTCTGTGACATCTAGGAAAACCCCAATTAAACTAGTTATTGTTCCGCTTTGATCGACAAGCGGGTTAACGCTTATAGATATTCCTATAGTTTTTGCTTCATCTTGAGAGCTTATGTTAGCGGTAGTATCTTTGATGATTGTTTTCTCAGATATAGCTCTTGAAAAAGGATCTAGCCCTGCCTGGTTGGGTTCATTTTTGTCATTTACAAACTTAAAAACAGCATCTGTAGACAGACCGACGGCATCTTCTTTTTTCCAGCCAGTAATTGCTTCGGCGCCAGGGTTGAACATAATAATATTTTTTTTTGCATCTAATAACACTACCCCGTCGGCAATAGAATTGATGATTATTTCGGAAAGAGCTTGGGCGTTCTTAAGACTGCTAGAAATTTTATCTGCTGCATTATCACTTGATTTGGTTGCTTTGTTCTTAAAAAATAGCATTCCCACCGTTTTTCTATTTGTAATTGTAATGGATATGCTTTTATATTATCAAATTTAAATGCTTTACGGTTTTATTTTAAAGGCTTCGGTCTTGTAATCTATGTATTATGGATAATTCAAAATACTCAAACGAGCCTAAGGTAGATTATTGGGATTTTATTAATGATAACGATTTGAAGCTACTGCTAGAAGATATTCTTGATTCAAAAAACAGTAAAATAATATTAATTGATGGCAGGTCTGGAAGCGGAAAATCATATCTTGGTAATAAAATAGGAAATTTGCTTAAAGCACCTGTAGTGCATACTGATGATATTGCATGGAATAATCATCCAATTAATTGGGATACAGAAATAAAGGAAAATATTATTAAGCCATGGCTAAATAATGAAAATATTGAATATAGACCAAAGGGCTGGAATGAAACTCGCAAGGGTGCAATTACTCTATCAAGAAGAAGTAAATTGTTAATTATAGAGGGCGTTGGTGCCGGCCGAATTAGTTTGAATACCAATAACTCAATACTTATTTGGGTTCAGGCTGATGCAGAAAAGGCTTTTCAGCGTGGAATATTGAGAGACATGAAGACAGAGCAGCGAACCAAAAGTGAGGCTGTAGCATTCTGGAACAACTGGAAAATGTACGAAGACCCTTTTTTGGAAGAAGAAAAACCCTGGGAAAGGGCTGATATTGTAATAAATGGTGACGGCTATGGAGCTAACAAAAGTACTTCTAAAATAACTCGTGGTCCTCTGTTTAGAAATTAATTGAAGCAAATTGGTTATTTAGTGTAAAATATTGTCTAGCTATGGTCTCATTGTCGGAGCGGTCTTGGACACCAGGTTCTCATCCTGGCAATCGGCTGAAAACTGCTAGGCAGAAGTTTGCAAGGCCGGAAGCCTGGATGGCTAATGCCACCAAGCTGAGGCGGGCCCGACCAAATTTACAAAGTAAATTATGGGTGGGTCGATTCCGAATCGAACCTTTATAATATAGTTAGTAAATGGTCTCATCGTCTAACGGTTAGGACACCAGGTTCTCATCCTGGCAATCGGGGTTCGATTCCCCGTGAGATCACCAATTTAAGACTCCAAGTTTATCTTGGAGTTTTAAATTGGTTAGCTTTCAAGTGAACGGATCCCGATTGCCCAATCGGGTGAGAAATGCATTGAATTACATTTCGCAAGAGAACTTTTCAGGTTTCAAGCTATGCTTGAAGCTTGAAAATTCTGGGCCTGCCAAAGGTAGGTCGATTCCCCGTGAGATCACCAATAAATCACTCCTGCAAAGGCTGGCGTTTTTTTGAGTTGCCTATTAAAATGCTAAGAATCATTGTATAATATACATTTATGAAACTAAATATATATCTTG
>WBZP01002264.1_pt1 | contig 22340 bp, 33 predicted proteins | sample 5204301 | NCBI WGS metagenome assembly WBZP01 (sample SAMN12412401, study PRJNA552823) | activated sludge metagenome | isolation source: activated sludge from nitrification reactor of wastewater treatment plant... | place: USA: Pennsylvania | collected 2017
CAGGTTCTAGGGCCTAGGGCCTAGGGGAAGAGTCACTCTTCCCCTAGGCCCTGGCCCCTAGCCCCTGGCCCCTATTCTTGGAGAGATTATGGGACGCAAAGTACATCCAGTAGGCTTTCGGTTGAAGACGATCCGCGACTGGAACGCTCGATGGTATGCCGAGGGCGGGCGCTATCGGGACCTGCTCCACGAAGACATCGCCATTCGTCGGATGGTCAAGCACGACCTGAACGCGGCCGGCGTGGCCAAGGTCGAGATCGAGCGCTTCCCGAACCAGGTTCAGGTGACCATCCACACCGCCCGGCCGGGCATCGTCATCGGCCGCAAGGGCGCGGCGGTCAAGGACCTGCGGCAGAAGCTGAAGGACCTGACCGGCAAGACGGCGCGCGTCGAGGTGGAAGAGATTACCCAACCCGACGCCAACGCCCAGCTCATCGCCGAGAACATCGCCGGCCAGCTCGAGCGCCGCATCTCCCACAGCCGGGCCATGAAGCGCGCCGTCCTCCAGGCGATGCGCGCCGGCGTGAAGGGTATTCGCATCGAGGCCAGCGGCCGGCTATCCGGCTCGGAAATGGCCCGCAATGAGAAGCTGTGGGAAGGGCGCGTGCCGCGCAACATGATTCGCGCCGACCTGGACTATGGCTTTGCCGAAGCTCTGACCACCTATGGCCGCATCGGCATCAAGGTGTGGGTCTACAACGGTGAGATTCTGCCGCAGCGCGTTGAGGCGACGGACGTCTACATCAGTGAATAGGGGCCAGGGATTAGGGAAGAGATGTCTTTCCTGGAACCTGGAACCTAGGAGAAAGAATCATGTTAATGCCAAAGCGCGTTAAATATCGTAAGCAATTCCGTGGCCGGATGCGCGGCATGGCCAAGGGTGGCACGACGCTGCTGATCGGCGAGTACGGCTTGCAGGCGCTGGAACCGGGCTGGGTCACCAGCCGCCAGATCGAAGCCATCCGCCGCTCAATCGTGCGCCAGATGCGCCGCCGTGGCAAGTACTGGGTGCGCATCTTCCCCGACAAGCCGGTGACGGCCAAGCCGGCCGAAACCCGCATGGGCAAGGGCAAAGGCTCGGTTGACCACTGGGTGGCCGTTGTCAAGCCGGGGCGGGTGATCTTCGAGATCGCCGACGTGCCGGCCGACATCGCCCTGGCCGCGTTGCGCTCGGCCGGCTACAAGCTGCCGATCAAGACGCAGGTTATCTCGCGCGAGGAGACTCTGTAATGGCCAGCATCGTCGAGTTGAATCAGATGAGCAACGACAAGCTGGAAAAGACGCTGGAAGAAGCGCGCGAGGAACTGTTCAACCTGCGCTTCCAGAAGGCATCGGCCCGGCTGGAGAACACGGCGCGGCTGCGCCAGGTACGGCGCGAAGTGGCCCAGGTGGAGACGGTTCTGCACCAGCGCCAACTGGCCGCCGAAGCGGCCGCGGCCGAGCCGGCCATCGCCGAGCGGCTGCGCGACAAAGAGTGGCAGGCCAACACCCGCTACGTCTACGAAGACAGCGCCTGGCAGGTCGAATTTAACGATAAGGGCGGCAAGAAGCTGGCCACGGCCTGGGTCAACCTGAACAAGGTCCAACCCAAGCGCCGCACCGCCAAAGAGCCGCAGTTGGTCGTTCGCCATGAGTTGGCGCGCTAACGCCAGGGTGACATCTGTTGCCCGCTAGTGAGGGTTCAAAATGAGAGAGCAGCGTAAACGACTCGTGGGCGTTGTGACCAGTGACAAGATGGACAAGACGATCGTCGTGGCCGTTTCCACGACCAAGCGCCATCCCATCTATGGCAAGGTTTATAGCCGGGTCACGAAGTACAAGGCGCACGACGAGAACAACGATTGCCGCGTGGGCGACCGCGTGGAGATCATCGAGTCGAAGCCATATAGCCGTGAGAAGCGGTTTGCCCTCGTCTCCGTTCTGGAGCGAGCTGTCTAAGCGAGGCCCGCTATGATTCAAAAGGAAAGTCGACTAAACGTAGCCGATAACTCAGGAGCTCGCGAGCTTCTGGTCATCCAGGTCATGGGCGGTTCGCGCCGTCGCTACGGCTCAATCGGCGATGTCGTCACGGCCACGGTCAAGAAGGCCACGCCGAACGCCAACGTGAAGAAGAGCGCCGTCGTCAAGGCGGTCATCGTTCGCACGACGAAAGAGTATAAGCGCGAAGACGGCAGCTATATCCGCTTTGACGATAACGCCGCCGTCATTCTGGACGCCGAAGGCAAGAACCCGGTCGGGACGCGCATCTTCGGCCCCGTGGCGCGCGAACTGCGCGACAAGGGCTTTGGGCGCATCCTGTCGCTGGCCCCGGAGTCGCTGTAGTTACGAATGACGAGTGACGAGTTACGAGTTTAGAACGTTCTTCATTCGTAGTTCGTGGTTCGTAGTTCGTAATTGAAAAGGTGTGTTATGCGAATCAAAGTCAACGACACGGTCGAGGTGATTTCCGGCAACTTCAAGGGAGTGCGCGGCACGGTGCAGCGTGTCTACCCCGGCAAGCAGATGGTTGTCGTCTCCGGCGTCAATATTGTGAAGAAGCATCAGAAGTCGCGGCCGACCGGCGGCCGTTCGCGCGCCCAGGGTGGCATCATCGAATTTGAGGCCCCCATTCACGTCTCCAAGGTCATGCTGGTGGAAACCGGCAGCGGCCAGAAGACGCGCGTCGGCGTGCGGCGCGACGAGAACGGACGGCCCGTCCGCTACTCGAAGAAGAGCGGCGCGGAGCTGGACTAGAAAACAAGGTTCTAGGTTCCAGGTTCCAGGGACAAGGCGAAGAAGGCTCTTCCCTGGCCCCTGGCCCCTAGCCCCTAGCCCCTAAGAAGAGGAATCAGAATGGCTACAAAGTTTACGCCGCTGCCGGAACTCTATCGCGATGAGGTCATCCCGGCGCTGATGAAGGAGTTTGAGTACTCCAGCGTCATGCAGGTGCCGCGGATCACCAAAGTCGTGGTGAATATCGGCTTGGGCGAGGCGCTCGATAATGCCAAGGCGATCGAGTTCGCGACCAACGACATCACCCTCATCACTGGCCAAAAGCCGGTGCTGACCAAGGCCAAGAAGTCCATCGCCGGCTTCAAGCTGCGTGATGGGCGCGTCATCGGCATCAAGGTGACGTTGCGCGGCGAGCGGATGTGGGCCTTCCTGACGCGCCTCATCCACGTGGCTCTGCCGCGTACGCGCGACTTCCAGGGGATTTCGCCCGAAGCCTTCGACGGCCGGGGCAACTATACCCTGGGGCTGCGCGAGCAGTTGATTTTCCCGGAAGTCGACTACGATAAGATCGACAAGATTCGGGGCATGGAAGTGACCATCGTCACGACCGCCCCGACCGATGAAGAAGGACGACGCTTGCTGGCGTTGATGGGTATGCCCTTCCAGCGGGAAGTGGCCGAGGCCGCTTAGTAACGAATTACGAATTGAGAATTACGAATTACGAATCAGTTTACTCTTCATTCCTAATTCCTAATTCCTAATTCCTAATTGTTTGAGAGGAGTTCGCTACATGGCGAAGAAATCAATGATTGCACGTGAAACGAAGCGGAAGTATCGCGTCCGCGTCCGCAACCGCTGCAAGCTGTGCGGCCGCCCTCGTGGCTACATCCGTCGCTTTGGCCTGTGCCGAATTTGCTTCCGCGAACAGGCATTGAGGGGCAACATCCCCGGCGTCGTCAAGTCGAGTTGGTAGAGGTGCGCTATGTCTATGACTGATCCTATTGCCGACATGTTGACGCGGATGCGCAACGCCCTGGATCGGCAAATGCCGACGGTGGCCATGCCCCATTCTAAAATGAAGGTGGCCATCGCCGATGTGCTGAAGAACGAGGGCTATATCGAGAGCTACGAGGTGTTGCCTGGCAGCGCGGCTTTGGCCGGCGCGCCGGCCAATGGCACTCCGGCCACCACCGGTGCCGCCTCCCAGGCCAAGTTCCCGACGCTGGTCATCCGCCTGCGCTACGTGGGCGGCCGGCGCGAACGTCGCCCGGTCATCAACGGCCTGCAGCGCGTTAGCTCGCCCGGGCGTCGCATCTACGTGGGGAAGCGCGAGATTCCCTGGGTGCTCAGTGGTATGGGCGTTTCCATCCTGACGACCTCGCGCGGCGTTATGACCGACCAAAAGGCCCGCCAGCTGGGGCTGGGCGGCGAGCTGCTGTGCAAGGTGTGGTAATTACCAGGTTCTAGGTTCCAGGTTCCAGGTTCCAAGGAAGAAGCTCTTTTCCCTAGCCCCTGGCCTCTAACACCTAGCCCCTGGTTCGGAGGAATTGAAATGTCGCGAGTTGGTAAGGCGCCAATACAACTGCCCAAGGGCGTGAGCGTTGACATTGACGGCTCAACGGTCGCCGTGAAGGGGCCGAAGGGCGCGTTGACCCGCACGCTGCACCCCGAAATGGCCATCGCCATCGAGGACGGCGTGATGCACGTGACGCGGCCGAGCGATAGCCGGCAGCACCGCTCTCTGCATGGTCTGACACGGGCGCTCTTGAACAATATGGTCACCGGCGTCAGCGCCGGTTTCACCCGGGTCTTGCAGATCGAAGGCGTCGGCTACCGCGCCGAGATGGACGGCAAGAACCTGGTGCTCTACGTGGGCTACTCCCATCCCGTGCGCTTTGCGCCGGAGCGAGACATCGCCTACAACGTCGAGGAACGCGGGCGCAAGGTCACCATCAGCGGGACGGACAAGGAGTTCGTCGGCGAAGTGGCCGCCCGTGTGCGCAAGACGCGGCCGCCGGAGCCTTACAAGGGCAAGGGCATCCGCTATGACAACGAGATCGTCCGCCGCAAGGCCGGCAAGACAGGCAAAGTATAGCAAATTACGAATTACGAATGACCAATTACGAATGAAGACTCTCTTCATTCCTAATCCCTAATTCCTAATTCCTAATTCGAGAGTGTACGATGGCAATGAACGGCAATGATGCACGGAAGCGGCGGCAGCGTCGTATTCGGATGAAGATCTCGGGCACGCCGGAGCGTCCGCGGCTGAACGTTTTTCGCAGCCTGGAGCATATCTATGCCCAGGTGATTGATGACGTGGCCGGCAATACGCTGGTTTCGGCTTCCAGCCTGGATAATGAGATCGCCGGACAACTGGACGGCAAGAAGAAGCAAGAGCAGGCCGCGCTGGTCGGCAAGTTGGTCGCCCGGCGGGCGCTCGACGCCGGCATCCAGGAAGTGGTCTTCGACCGCGGCGGTTACATCTATCACGGCCGTGTGAAGGCCCTGGCCGACGGCGCGCGCGAAGGTGGCCTGAAACTGTAAGAGAAGGTTCCAGGTTCCAGGTTCCAGGTTCCAGGTAAGAGAGTTCTTTCCCTGGCCCCTGGCCCCTAGCCCCTGGCCCCTTTCCCTGGCCAATGGCCACTGGAGAAAAAGAAATGGGACAGCGAAGAAGAGATCAATCCTTTCGCGAACAGAAAGACGAGTTCGATGAGCGCATCATTGACATCGCCCGCGTGGCCAAGGTCGTGAAGGGCGGCCGTCGCTTCGCCTTCCGCGTCACGGTCGTCGTCGGCGACAACCGTGGCAAGGTCGGCGTGGGCATCGGCAAGGCCCGCACTGTGCCGGACTCCATTCGCAAGGCGCTGGAGGCGGCCCGCAAGAACATGGTCACCGTGCCCATCTATGGCACGACTGTGCCGCACGAGGTCATCGGCCGGCACGGCGCGGCGCGGGTCATGTTGAAGCCGGCCTCGCCCGGCACGGGCGTCATCGCCGGTGGCGGCGTGCGCGCCGTCATCGAGGCCGCCGGCTATCGCGACATCCTGACCAAGTCGTTGGGCAGCTCCAACGTGCTGAACGTCATGATGGCCACGATGGACGGACTCGACCGGATGCTGGACATGCGCCAGATCGCGCTGGATCGCGGCAAAGACCCGTCAGAGGTCTCGCCGTTCTGGGGGCGCAAGTAATGGCTAAGTTACGCATTACCTATAAGAAGAGCGCCATCGGTTACACCGTGCGGCAGAAGGCCACCATCAAGGCTTTGGGCTTCACGCATCTGTATCAGACGGTGGAGCACGACGACACGCCGGCCATCCGGGGGATGATCAACGCGGTCAGCCACCTGTTGACGGTCGAGGAAGTCGCGGCCCAAGAGGCCGCGGCCGGGAAGGTCGGATAAACATGAAACTCAACGACTTGAGCCCCAATCCAGGCTCGACGAAGTCGCGCAAGCGCGTCGGCCGCGGCATCTCCGCCGGTCAGGGCAAGACGGCCGGGCGTGGTACCAAGGGCCAGGGCGCGCGCAGCGGCGGCACCAAAGGCCCCTACTTTGAAGGCGGCCAGTTGCCCCTGGCGCGGCGTCTGCCGTTCAAGCGCGGTTTCACCAACATCCGCCGCATCGAGTACAAAGTGGTCAACCTGCAACGGCTGGCCGAGTGTGACTTCGAGGGCGAGACGGTGACGCCGGAGCTGATGGTCGAGTTTGGCCTGATCAAGAAGGCGACCGACCCGGTTGTGGTATTGGGCGAGGGCGAGTTGACCACGGCGCTGACCGTGCGCGCTCATCGCTTCTCGTCGTCGGCCAAAGAGAAGATCGAAGCCGCCGGCGGCACGGCCGAGGTAATTACGAATTAGGAATTAGGAATTAAGAATTAAGAAACGTGAATCAACTGCACTCTTAGGATTCCTAATTCTTAATTCCTAATTCCTAATTCCTGATTGCTCAGGAGATAAGCCATGATCGAATCAGTGCGCGCGGCCTTCACCCTACCCGACCTGCGGCGGCGGATTCTGTTCACCATCGGTATGCTGGTGATCTATCGCCTGGTGGCCAATATCCCGGTCCCCGGCGTTGACTTGCAGGCCTGGCTGGTGTTCACCGCTCAGCGGACGGGTAACTCCGTCGTTGACTTCCTCGACCTGTTATCGGGCGGCGCGGTCAGCAACTTCTCCGTGATGGCTATGGGCGTCTATCCCTACATCACGGCCTCCATTATCATTCAGTTGTTGACGCCCATCATCCCGCAGTTCGAGGAGTTGCAGTCGGAAGGTGAGTCGGGCCGCAACAAGCTGAATCGTTACACCTACTTTCTGACCGTGCCCCTGGCATTCTTGCAAGCGATCGGTCAGATTCGGCTCGTCGGCGCCAGCCTGACCGGCGGCGTCGAGTCTATCATGCCCAATTTCGGCTTCAGCGGCGCGAACCTGCTGCCGACGTTGACCACGTTGGTGGCGATGGTCGGCGGCACCATGTTCGCCATCTGGCTCGGCGAGCGCATCACCGAAGAGGGCGTCGGCCAGGGTATTTCGCTGATCATCTTCGGCGGCATCGTCTCCGGCATTCTGCCGAACCTGGCCCAGATGTTCACCCTGGAGCCGGCGGCGCGCATCTTCTCTATCGTCACCTTCCTGATCTATCTGGTGCTGACCGTCTTGGTCATCGTCATTATCCAGGAGGGGCAGCGAAGAATAGCCGTGCAATATGGGCGGCGCGTGCGTGGGCGTAAGATTTATCAGGGCCAGAGCACCTATATTCCGTTGAAGGTCAATACCGCGGGCATGATCCCGATCATCTTCGCTCAGTCAATCCTGACCTTCTTCCCGCTCATCGCCGGCCTGTTTGTAACCGGCAGCGGCAGCGTCATTGACAACATCGCCACGGCCATCGGCAGCTTCGGCACGCGGCAAGATGTGACGACGGCACCGGTCGCCTTCGCGATCTATTGGGTGCTCTACTTCATCCTGGTCGTCGCCTTCACGTTCTTTTATACCGACGTTATGATCCGGCAGCAGAATCTACCGGAGACGTTGCAACGGCAGGGCGGGTTCATTCCCGGCATCCGGCCCGGCAAGCGGACTGAGACCTACATCATGTCGGTCGTGCGGCGCATTACGCTGATCGGCGCGCTGTTTCTGGGTTTCATCGCCGTCCTGCCCGGCATCATGGCCGTCGTCGCTCTGCTGCTGCAAATCCCCGGCCTGGAGCGGAGTGTGCTGGTCATCAGCGGCTCCGGCCTCATCATCGTCGTCGGCGTCGTCATTGACACCATGCGCCAACTGGAAGCGCAGTTGTTGATGCGCCATTACGAGGGGTTCTTGAAGTCGTAACGTACAGTATTCAGTGGGTCAGTAGATCAGTAGGTCAGTATAACTCTCGACCACTGACCTACTGCCCTACTGAACACTGACTTACTGACAACGGGGGTAGTCATGAAGTTCATCATCCTGATTGGCCCGCCAGGAGCCGGCAAGGGCACTCAGGCAAAGTTGTTGGAAGAGTCGTTGGGCCTGCCGCAAGTGTCGACGGGCGATTTGTTTCGTTACAATCTGAAGAACGCGACTGAGTTGGGCAAGCTGGCCCAGACCTACATGGACAAGGGCGAACTGGTTCCCGACTCGGTGACGGTGGCGATGGTGCAGGAGCGTCTGGCGCGTCCGGACGCGGCCAACGGGGCTATCCTCGATGGCTTCCCGCGCACGACCATCCAGGCCGACGCGCTCGACGCGCTTCTGGCCGAGATGGGTGGCCACATTGCCGTGGTTCCCCACATCGTGGTGGATCGCGAAGAGTTGGTCCAGCGCCTGCTGAAGCGCGCCCAGATCGAAGGGCGCGCCGACGACAGCGAAGACACCATCCGCACGCGGATGCGCGTCTATGAGGAACAGACGAAACCGCTGCTGGACTACTATGACCAGCGCGGGCTGGTAGTAGAAGTGAACGGCCAGCAATGTGTTGAAACCGTTCAGCAAGACCTGCGTCGAGTGATCACGCAGGCCACGTAGGGCGAACCTGGCGGTTCGCCCTACAGAGGAGTTGAGTAGTCATGAAGGTAGCATCGTCGGTTAAGCGGCGTTGTCCGAAGTGCAAGATTATTAAGCGCAATGGCGTGGTGCGTGTGATTTGCAGCGATCCAAATCACAAGCAGCGTCAGGGTTAAGGGAGAGGCAGCATGGCACGTATTGCAGGTGTCGACATTCCGCGCAACAAGCGCGTCGCAATTAGCCTGACCTATATTTATGGCATCGGCCGCACGAGCAGCGAGCACATTCTGCAACAGGCGGAAGTGAACCCGGACACGCGGGTGCGCGACCTGTCTGAGGCCGAAGTGACGCGCCTGCGTCAACTGGTCGAGAAGGAACACATCGTCGAAGGCGATCTGCGGCGCGAAGTGAATATGAACATCAAGCGCCTGGGCGAGATCGGCTGCTATCGCGGCACGCGCCATCGCCGTCGCCTGCCCGCCCGTGGCCAGCGCACGCGTACCAATTCGCGCACCAGCAAGGGGCCGAAGAAGACGGTGGCCGGGCGTGGCCGGCGTAAGGGCGGCAAGTAAGAAATAACTACGAATGACGAACTACGAACTACGAATGAAGTAATCTCTGAATTCGTAGTTCGTAGTTCGTAGTTCGTCGTTTTCTGGAGGAATGATGGGACGCAACAGAAGACAAGCACAAGCGACGCGCAAAAAGGCGCGCAAGATGGTGCCCAAGGGGCAAGCGCATATCTATGCCGCCTTCAACAACACCATTGTGACAATTACGGATACCAAGGGTAACACCGTGGCCTGGTCGAGCGCCGGCGCGGCGGGCTTCAAAGGCTCGCGCAAAAGCTCGCCCTATGCTGCGCGTCTGGCCGGTCAGAATGCCGCCCGCACCGCCGTGGAAAATGGCGTGCAGGAAGTGGACGTCATCGTGAAGGGGCCTGGCCCTGGGCGCGAGGCGGCCATCCGTTCGCTCCAGGCCGGTGGCATCCGCGTGACCTCCATCCAGGACATCACGCCCGTGCCCCACAACGGCTGTCGGCCGCCGAAGAAGCGCCGCATCTAGTTCATTCATTGGCCTGGTCGCGGAGAGGGAAGAAGGGTCGCCAAGCCTGTAAACCTCTCCCGGCTGGTTGGCGGGCTGTCGGCCCGCGCATATAACTCGGAGGTAAGCAAGTTGGCGCGTTATACAGGGCCTGTGTGCCGGTTGTGCCGGCGCGAAGGCGAAAAGCTATTCCTGAAGGGGTCGCGTTGTCTGACTCCCAAATGTTCGGTCGAGCGTCGAGGCTATCCGCCGGGGCAGCATGGCAAGGAAAATCAATTCCGCCGCGGCCGCGCCTCGGACTATTTGCTACAGTTGCGCGAAAAGCAGAAGGCCCGCCGCATCTACGGCGTGCTGGAGCGCCAGTTTAATCGGTACTTCGAGCGTGCCTCGCGCGCCAAGGGTCTGACCGGCTACAACTTGCTGGCCACCCTGGAGCAGCGGCTGGACAACGTGGTCTATCGCCTGGGTATGGCCGATTCGCGCCCGCAGGCCCGCCAGTTGGTCCAGCACGGCCACATCATGCTCAATCGTCGTAAGACCAATATCCCGTCGGCACTGGTGGCCCCGGGCGATATCGTGTCCGTGCGCCCCGAGAGTTTGCGTCGGACCTACTTCAAGGACCTGCGCCAGAATATGGACGACCGTCGCGTACCGCGCTGGTTGTCGGTTGATACCGCCGGCCTTTCGGGCCGTGTTCTGCACATGCCCGCACGCGAGGACATTGACATCTCGCTCAATGAGCAACTCATTGTTGAGTACTACTCGCGCTAATGCGGAGCTACGGGCGGCCAATGAGGAGTTTTGAGTCAGGCAAACGCTCTGAACTCGTCACTCGTCACTCGTCACTCGTAACTCGAGGGAGGTAATCGCCTTGGCAATCAATAATCTAGTTATGCCGAAGATCGAAAGCGCGGCCATGTCGGCGGAGTATGGCAAGTTCATCATTGGGCCTTTGGAGCGCGGCTATGGCACGACGCTGGGCAACGCCCTGCGGCGCGTCTTGCTGGCTTCGCTGCCCGGCGCGGCGGTCACGTCCATTCGCGTCACCGACGTGCCCCATGAGTTCTCGGCCATCACCGGCGTGCGCGAAGACATGATGCAGTTCATCCTGCACGTCAAGCAGTTGCGCCTGCGCCTGGTCAACACCGAGATCGCCCGGATGCGCCTGGAAGTGCAGGGTGCCGGCCCGGTCACCGCGGCCGACATCCAGGCCCCGCCGGAAGTGGAAATCATCAACCCCGACCTGTACCTGTTCACGGTTGACTCCGACGACACGTTCCTCGAAGTCGAATTGATGGCCGAGACGGGGCGGGGCTATTCGCCGGCCGAAGAGCGCGGCCGCTTGCCCATTGGCGAGCTGCCCGTAGACTCTATCTTCAGCCCCATCCGTCGCGTGGCCTACGAGGTTGAGAAGACCCGCGTGGGCCAGGTAGCCGACTACGATCGGATCGTGATGGAAATCTGGACCGACGGCACGTTGAAGCCCGAAGAGGCGCTGGCCCAGTCGGCGCAGTTGCTCATGCAGCACCTGCGGCCTGTCGCCGGCGTCAGCGAAGAGAGCTTTGCGGCCATCGAAGAAGAGCGCCACGAAGAGATGATCCCCAACGAGATCTACGACACGCCCATCGAGCAACTCGACCTGAGCGTGCGCGTCTTTAACTCGCTCAAGCGCACTGGCATCACCAAGGTCGGTGAGATGCTGGAGATGCTGGACCGCGGCGAAGAGACGATGCTGGCCATCCGCAACTTCGGTGAGAAGTCGTTGGACGAGTTGAAGCAGCAGCTTCGCCTGAAGGGGTTCCTCGCCGAAGAGGACGAGGTCAAGCGGTCGGCGTAGCGCGCCGCGCTGCGCATTGCGCGAGGGGGACTCGCGCGGAGGACACGACACATGCGACACAAAGTACATGGCCGCAAGCTCGGCCGCGACACGGGCCATCGCAACTCATTGCGGCGCAACCTGATCGCCGACTTGCTGTGCTTCGAACAAATTACGACCACGGAGGCCAAGGCGCGCGCTATTCGCCCCGAGGCCGAAAAGATGATCACCCTGGCCAAGCACGGGCTGGCCAAGGGCGGCGCGCGGCCGGAAGCCACCGTCCATGCTCGCCGCACGGCGGCGGCGCGCCTGCCTATCATCCGCACGCTGGAACTGGAAGACGGCACGTTCGAGAACGTAGACGTGGTGCGCAAGCTCTTTGAAGAGATCGCCCCGCGCTATGCCGAGCGGCCGGGCGGTTACACGCGGATGGTCAAGATCGGCCGCCGGCCGGGCGATAACGCCGACATGGCCGTGCTGATGCTGGTCACCGACTAGCCGACCGAGGACAGGCGCTTAGCGTGGGCAGCGAAGCGGCGCGGAACTTTCAGGCCACCGTTCAATATGACGGCACAGCCTACTACGGTTTCCAGCGCCAGCGCCGTGGCCCAGACCGCGAGGGCGTCTCGATTCAGCAAGAGCTGGAAGAGGCCCTGGCCCGGCTGGCCGGTCATCCGATAAGGGTGACCGGGGCGGGCCGCACCGACACCGGCGTTCACGCGCTGGGGCAGGTAGTGGGATTTACAATCGAATGGCCGAAGGGGCGCGGCGACGCGGCCCTGCTGCGGGCGCTCAACGCCAACCTGCCGCCGGACATCGCGCTCAGCGCGCTGGCCGAAGCGCCGCCGGGGTTCCATCCCCGGTTCGACGCACGGCGGCGGACGTACGAGTATCGCGTCCTGAACGCGCCGGTGCGCCAGCCGTTGCTGCGCCATCGGGCGTGGCAGGTGGCCGCGACGCTGGACGAAGGGCGGATGAACGCCGCGGCGGCGCTGCTGGTCGGCGCGCACGACTTCGCCACCTTTGGCCGCCCGCCCGCGGGCGACAATACGGTGCGCGAGGTCTATAGCGCCGGCTGGCGCGGCGACGAGGCGGACGAGGGGCGATTGCTCGTCTTCCGCATCTGCGCCAACGCCTTCCTGTTTCGGATGGTGCGCAGTCTGGTCGGCTCGTTGCGCAAGGTGGGCGACGGCAGTTGGTCAGTGGACGACTTTGCCGCGGCCCTGGCGGCTTGTGACCGCAAGCGGTCGGCGTCGGCCGCCCCGGCCCACGGCCTTTATCTGGTAGCGGTGGAATACTGACACGCGTGACAAGTTACGAGTGATGAGTGACGAGTTGCGAGTGAAGAGTGAGAGGAATTGAGAATGAAAACTTACGTGACCAAACCGGCGGACGTAGAGCGTGCTTGGTTCGTTGTGGATGCCGAGGGGCAGACGCTCGGCCGTCTGGCGACGTCCGTGGCGACGGTCCTGCGCGGCAAGCACAAGCCGACCTATAGCCCAGCGGTGGATTGTGGCGATTTCGTGATCGTCATCAACGCCGACAAAGTCGCCGTCACCGGCAAGCGGTTGGAGCAGAAGCGCTACTATCGCCACTCGCTCTACATCGGCGGCCTGAAGGAGATCAGCCTGCGCGACCAGTTGCAACAGCACCCGGAGCGCGTCATCGAGTCGGCCGTGCGCGGCATGTTGCCCAAGAACGCGCTAGGCCGCAAGATGTTCAAGAAGTTGAAGGTCTACGCCGGCGGCGAACACCCGCACCAGGCGCAATTGCCGCAGCCGATGGAGCTGTAGTTGTCAGTTGCTAGTTGTCAGTTGTTAGTAGTCAGTTTGTTAGGTGTCAGTTGACAATGATCAGTTACCCAAAGTAACCAATTTTTACCTGACAACTATTAACTACCAACTATCAACTATCAACTCTCTTCTAAGAGGAACACATGAGTGAGTATTACGAAGGAATCGGCCGGCGCAAGGAAGCTTCAGCGCGCGTGCGTATTGTCGTGCGCGACGCCGGTCAGAGCGAAGCGCCGACGTTTGTCGTTAACGACAAGCCGGTGGAAGAGTTCTTCCCCCGCTATGGCGACGTTCTGATCCTCACCGGCCCGTTGGAGGCGGTGGGCCTGGCCGGCCGCGTTGACGTGAGCGTGCTGGTGCAGGGCGGCGGCATCACCGGCCAGACGAGCGCCGTCCGGCTGGGGCTGGCGCGGGCGCTGGTCAAGTATGATGAGAACATGCGTATGCCGCTGCGCTCGGGCGACCATCTGACACGCGATGCCCGTGTGAAGGAACGCAAGAAGCCCGGCCTGAAGCGCGCTCGCAAGGCGCCGACCTATACGAAGCGTTAGTCAGTATTCAGTAGGTCAGTGAGCCAGTAGGCCAGTAGGCCAGTAGGTCAGTACATTTCACTGACTACTGACCTACTGACCACTGACCTACTGATCTACTGACCACTGATATGACCATCACCATCATCGGCCTCGGCCCCGGAGATGCCGGCCTGATCACCCGTCAGGCCTGGCATCTCCTTTCTGCGGCCGAGGCCGTCTATTTGCGCACGCGCCGCCACCCGGCCGTCGCCGGGCTGCCCGCCCACCTGCGCCTCCACAGCTTCGACGACATCTACGACACGGCCGACGACTTCGCCGCCGTCTATCAGGCCATCGCCGCCGAGGTGTTGCGCCTGGGGGCGGCCGGCGACGTGCTCTATGCCGTGCCCGGCCATCCCTACGTCGGCGAGGCGACCGTCACGGCCATCGCCCGCGGCGCGGCCGAGGCGGGCATCCCCCTACGCATCGTCGCCGGGCTGAGCTTCGTCGAGCCGACCTTGTCCGCGTTGGGCGTGGACGCGCTCGACGGGCTGCAACTGTTCGACGCCATCGAGCTGGCCGGCTTCCTCTACCCGCCCCTTAACCCCGACGTGCCTGTGTTGCTGGGCCAGGTCTACAGCCGCTTGCTGGCCGGCGAGCTGAAGACGGCGCTGATGAGCATCTATCCGCCGGAGCAGCCTGTGGCCCTGATCCATGCCGCCGGTGAGGCCGGCGAGGCTGTCGAGCATCTGGCGCTGCACGAAATTGACCACAGCGAGCGCATTGACCACCTGACGAGTCTCTACATCCCCGCGCTGCCGGTCAAGGCCGGGCTGACAGCGCTGGCCGAGACGGTGGCCGTGCTGCGCAGCCCCAACGGCTGCCCGTGGGATCGCGAGCAGACGCCGCAGAGCCTGCGCGACGGCTTCCTGGAAGAGGCCTACGAAGTGCTGGCGGCACTGGACGCGGCCGACGACGACAATCTGCGCGAGGAACTGGGCGACCTGCTCTACCACATCCTCATGCAGACCACCCTGGCCGCCGAGGCCGAAAGCTTTACGCTGACCGAAGTCATCGCCGGCATCGAGGCCAAGCTGAAGCGCCGCCACCCCCACGTCTGGGGCGACTGGCAGGTGAGCAGCTCGGCTGACGTGCTGCGCAACTGGGAAGTGCTGAAGCAGCGCGAGAAGAGCGACCGCGGCCAGACGGCAATGCCCGCTTCCACGCTGGACGGCATTCCACCCGCGCTGCCCGCCCTGGCCCGTTCGCAGAAGATTCAGACCAGGGCCGCGGCTACCGGCTTCGACTGGCCCGACATCGAGGGCGTGTTCGCCAAGCTGGCCGAGGAAGTGGCCGAGGTGCGCGCGGCGGAGACGGACGACGACAGGCGCGCCGAACTGGGCGACGTGCTGTTCGTCGTCGTCAATCTGGCCCGCTGGCTGGGGGCCGACGCCGAAACCGCCCTGCGCGAGGCCAACGAGCGCTTTGGCCAGCGCTTTCGCGGCGTGGAGCGGCTGGCCGCCGAGCGGGGGCTAGACCTGGGGAAGCTGTCGTTTGAGGAACTCGATGGGCTGTGGAACGAGGCCAAGGCGGCGCTTGCGCGTTCGGCCGTTGCTGGTACAGTTACGGGCGAACCGGACTAATCCCGGTGCGGCAGACCGACCGTGACAACAGTACTCAACATTGTGCTCCTGTCGCTGGCGGGGTTGTCGGCTCTGGGGGCGTTGTACTTCCTGACCAAGGGATTGGGCGCCCGCTCCCGCATCCACCGTCAAGCCTATAGCGTCGGGCAAGTCGAAGCCAGACGAACCTCTCTGCTCAACTGGGTTCGGGCGGGCTTCTTCTTCCTGGTGGCGCTGATCTTCATCGGCATCTTTGCCGTCCGGCCGTTGCTGTCTGGGCGCGAGCCGGCGCCGGCCCCTACGCCGACGTTGCCGGTGGTCACCACCGCGCCCGAAGTGACACCGTTGACTACCCAACCGGCCGCGGCCACCGCTCCGGCTCAGGCCAGCCCCACCGTCCAACCGACCGCGCCTACAGCCGCGGCTACCGCGGCCCCCACCGCCACGACAGCGCCTCAGACGGCTACCGTCAGCAGCGGCGTTGGCGTCTGGCTGCGCGGCGCGCCCAGCACCACCGGCGAACAGCTTGAATGGCTGCTCGACGGCACGACGGTCACCCTCTTGCCCGGCCAGGAGACGGCCGATGAGCTGCTTTGGCAGCAAGTCCGCACCGCGGCGGGCGTCGAAGGCTGGGTGGCGCGGGATTTCTTGGCAGTAAGTCAGTAGGTCAGTGGGTCAGTAGATCAGTAAACCAGTAGGCCAGTGAAGCAGTCAGATGTTTTCACTGACCCACTGACCCACTGACCCACTGATCTACTGGTTTACTGACCTACTGCATAACGCGGCGACTGATGCCGGAAGTAGGTGTCGTATAGCTCGGCGTAGTGGCCGCCCTGGGCCATGAGCGCGCGGTGGCCGCCCTCTTCGATGATTCGCCCCTGACGCAGCACGATGATGCGGTCGGCCGAGCGCACCGTGGATAGGCGATGGGCGATGATGATCGCCGTCCGGTCGGCCATGATCAGGTCGAGCGCGGCCTGAATCTGCGATTCGGTGAACGGGTCTACACTGGCCGTGGCCTCGTCGAGGACAAAGATGCTGGGGTTCTGCACCAGCACGCGCGTCAGGGCCACCAGTTGCCGCTGGCCCATCGAGAGGCGGCTGCCCCGCTCTCCTACCTCGCTGGCGATGCCATCGGGTAGCGTCTCTAGCCACTCCCCACCGCCGATTTTCCGCGCCGTGGTTTCGATGTGGGCGTCCGTCGCCTCCGGGCAGGCGTAGCGGATGTTGTCGGCCACCGTGCCGGCGAAGAGGAAGGGCACCTGGGAGACGACGCCCAACTGCCGGCGGTAGGCGGTCAGGTCAAAGGAGCGAATGTCCTGCCCGTCTACCTCAATCGTGCCTTCCTGGAACTCATAGTAGCGGGCGACCAGCTTGATGATGCTTGACTTGCCCGCGCCGGTGTGGCCGACGAGAGCCACGCTCTCGCCGGGCTGGATGTGGAGGCTGAAGTCGTCGAGCACCTGCTCCTGGGATGAGTAGCGGAAGGAGACGTGCTCGAAGACGATATCGCCAGTCAGATGCTCCACCGGCGCGTCCCCGGTCTGTCGCACGCTGACTTCGGTATCAACCAGGGCAAAGACCCGCTCTGTGGCTGCCAGGCCGGCCTGGAACTGGCTCCAGAAGGCCGATAGGTTTGTCACCGGGAACCAGAAGCGATCAATTGTGGCCACGAAGATGTACCAGGAGGCGATGCTGATGGCCCCGGCGACGGCGCTGCGACCGCCGAAGTAGACCAGCATGGCCGTGCCGACGCCGGCCAGGGCGTTGAGCGCCGGGAAGATGTTGGCGATGACGAAGGCGCGGCGGACGTTGATGCTGTAGGCCTGGGTGTTGACCTGCATGAACTCGTCGTAGATAGCCTGCTCCTGCCGGAAGTTCTTGGCCACGCGAATGCCGCTGACCGCCTCCTGGATCGACTTGTTGACCTCGCCCAGGGCGCGTGAGCTTTGCCGGGTGACGTCGCGGGCCAGGCGGCGGAAGAGCAAGGCTACGGCCATGACCACCGGTGTCATGGCCAACACCGCCAGGGCCAGCCGCCAGTCAATGCCGAACAGGACGAAGATCAGGATGAAGGCCGTCGCCAACTGGTTGACGACGTCGGTGCTGATGTTGAGCACCTCGCCGAACTCCTGTGTGTCGCTGGTGATGCGGCTGACGACGCGGCCGGAAGAGAACTCGTCAAAGAAAGACAAGTCCTGGCGCATCGTCGCGGCGAAGGCGTCGTTACGCATGGCGTTGACCACGTCGGCGATGACCTGGGCCGTCAAATAGCGGCGGATGCCGGTCAGCGCCCACGTGCTGACGCCGGCCACCAGCACCAGCACGGCCAGCATGGTTGGGAAGCGCTCGCCGGCGGCCCCGGCGGTCAGGCTGTTGGCGATGAGGATGGGCACCAGCGCGCCGAGAGCGGCCATGAGGCTGATGCAAACGACAACCACCACCACCTTGCGGCGGTGGGGGCGAAAGTAGCCGATGATGCGCGCCACGAGGTCGCGGTCGCTGTAGGCGCGGTCGTACTTTTCGGCGTCAATACCGCGCATGAGTGGGGCCATAAGCGGTTATTCCCTTATAGGATTCGTTGGCCAAGCAACGAGGCGGCCAGTTCGACGGCCAGCTCGGCCGTCTTGTTCATTTCGTCCAGGATGGGATTGATCTCCACGATGTCGAGCGAAGTGACTCGGCCGCTGTCGCCCAGTATCTCCATCAGCAGATGGGCTTCGCGGTAGGTCAGGCCGCCGGGCACAGGCGTGCCCACGCCCGGCGCTTCGGCGGGGTCGAGACTGTCCATGTCGAGGCTGACGTGGATGCGCGGCAGGTGGCGCAGCCGGTCGAGCGCCTGGCGGGCGACGACGGCCATGCCTAATTCGTCCACGTGGCGCATGGTAAAGACGTGGATGCCGCTGCGGATGAGCCGTTCGCGCTCGGCCGCGTCCAGGTCGCGGATGCCGATCTGGACGATCTCTGACGTCTTGAGCGCCGGATGGGTCGTGCCGACTTCGACCAATGGCGGCGCGCCCTCGCCCACCAGGGCGGCCACGGGCATACCGTGGATGTTGCCGCTGGGGGAAGTCTGCGGCGTGTTGAAGTCGCTGTGGGCGTCAATCCAGACGACGCCGACCGGGCCGCGCTGGGCGGCGGCGGCAATGGAGCCGATGCTGATGCTGTGGTCGCCGCCCAGGAAGACGGCGAAGTCGCCCGCGGCCACCCAGGGGCAGGCGGTGTCGTAGACAGCGCGGCAGACGCCGGCCACGGCCCGCAGGCGGCCGTCGGCGCTCTCCACGATGTCCTCTTCCGGGTTGGGCGCGCTGACGTTGCCCGCGTCGTGGACGACGTGGCCCAGCCGCTCCAGCCGTGCTTGCAGGTGGGCGTAGCGCACCGCGCTCGGCCCCATGTCCACCCCGCGCCGATTCTGGCCCAGGTCCATCGGCACGCCCAGAATGCGTATTGTTCGTTGCATGATCGCGCCTATTGTGGCGTAAGAAGGAGTTCAACGCAAAGACGCGAAGAAGGGGCTAGGGGCCAGGGGCTAGGGAAGAATCCTCTTCCCTAGCCCCTAGCCCCTCATTTCTGTAACCGGCCGGTAAACTGTATAATGGCCCCTTATGTCCCCAGCGATCTGGTACAAGGTGGAGCAGTTGCCGTGGCCGGCCGATTGGGCGGCGCTGTTTGGCCGCGCCGCGCCGCTGGTCATGGAGATCGGCTTCGGCAGCGGCCTGTTCCTGGCCGATCTGGCCCGCCGCCGGCCGGAAGCCAACCTGCTGGGCGTCGAAATCTCCGTGCCCGCGCTGCGACGGGCGGGCCACAAGCTGGAGCGGGCGGGGCTGGGCAACGTCCGGCTCATCCAGGGGGGCGCGGCGGCCGTCTTGCGCGCCCTGTGCCTGCCGGGCAGTCTGTCAGCCGTGGTCATCAACTTCCCCGATCCGTGGCCGAAGAAGGGGCACGACGAGCGGCGGTTGATTGACGACGAGTTCCTACGCCTGCTGGCGTCGCGCCTGGTGGAGGGCGGCCCGCTGGACATCGCCACCGACCACGACGACTACGCGGCGCAAATCGAGGCCACGCTGCTGCGTTCGTCCCACTTTGCCGGTCGGGCCGGCACGCCGTTTGTGCTGAGCGACCCCGGCCGGCTGACGACCAAGTATGAGCGCGTCGCCCTGGAACAGGGGCGGACGCCGCGCTACTACCCGTGGCGGCGCAACGACACCCCGGCCGCCGACTCATTCCCCATCCCCCAGGAGTATGCCATGCCCCACGTTGTCTTGCGCGGAACGCCCGATCTGGACGAGATCGGCCGCCGCTTCCGGCCGTCGGTGGCCGAGTTTGATGGCGGGCTGGTGCGCTTCATCGAGGCCTACCGCTCGCTGGCCGACGGCAAACTGCTCATCGAGACCTACATCCACGAAGGACCGATTCGCCAACGGCTGGGGCTGGAGTTGCGGCGGCGGGCGAATGGGGAAGTCGTCGTCGGGCTGGCCGAAGTCGGCTTCCCGCGGCCAACGCAGGGCGTTCACGTGGCCGTCGCCCGCCTGGTGCAATGGCTGGAGACAGAGTACCCGGCCCTGATTATCGTTAGCACCACTTTGAAAGAGGAGAGCCATGCCGACCCTTCGGAGTAACGGGATTGACCTCACTTACGAAACGGCCGGGCAGGGGGAGCCGCTGCTCCTGCTGCACGGTTTGGGTTCAAGGTCTGAGGATTGGCAGCTACAGGTTCCGGCCTTCGCCGAGCGCTACCGCGTGGTGACGGCCGACATGCGCGGCCACGGCCGCACGTCCAAGCCAGCCGGTCCCTACAGCGTGCCGATGATGGCCGCCGACGTATTCGGCCTGCTCGACGCCCTGAGCATAGACGCCGCCCACGTCGCCGGCCTTTCGATGGGTGGGATGATCGCCTTCCAGATGGCCGTTGATCGGCCGGAGCGGGTGCGCAGCCTGGTCATCGTCAATAGCGGGCCCGAGCTGGTGGCGCGGACGGTCAATGAGCGGCTGCGCGTCTGGCAGCGGTTGGCTCTGGCCCGCCTGTTCAAGCCGGCGCGCACGGCACAGTTCCTCGGCCCGCGCCTCTTTCCCAAGCCGGAGCAGGTGGAGTTGCGCGAGCAGTTTATCGCCCAGTGGGCGCAGAACGACCCGCGGGCCTATCGCGCGGCGATGCGGGCGCTGGTCGGCTGGAGCGTGCTCGACCGCGTGGGCGGGCTGCGCTGCCCAACGCTGAGCATCTGCGGCGACCGCGACTACACGCCGCCGAGCTATAAAGAGGGCTACACGGCGCTGATCCCCGGCGCGCGGCTGGTCGTCATCGAGGACTCCGGCCATGCCACGCCGATTGACCAGGCGGAGCGGTTTAATGCCTGTGTGCTGGGGTTCCTGGGCGATTTGGCAAATCGCCCTACAACATCATGAAAGTCATCATCGCCGGCGAGGTTCCCTTTGTTGACGACATCGGCCGCCTCTGTCGCGGGGCGGCCCACGACACGGCCATCTTCCTCGTCGAAGACTTGCTGGGGGCCATCGCCGCCGGCTACGCGCTGGAGACGTTGGCCGGGGCCGACGTGGCCATCGAACTGCACAACGAGTCGGCCGCCGCCAAGCGGGCGTTGCTGCTGGCGTTGAGCGCGCGCCTGCCGCCCGACGCCCTCATCCTGACCTCGGCCCTGGCCACCAGCGCCACGCAGGCCGCGGCGTGGGTGGCGCGGCCGGAGCGCGTCGTCGGCTTCGGCGTCGTGCCGCCGCTGGCCGGCGATGGGCTGGTGGAGTTGGCGATGGCCATGCAGACGGCCGCGCCGGCGCCGGCGCAGGCGGAGTTGTTCTGGCGCGGGCTGGGGCAGGAGCCGCTGTGGGTGTTGGACGGGCCGGGGCTGGTGCGGGCGCGCACGGTGTGCTGCCTGATCAACGAGGCTGCCGGGCTGCTGCTGGAAGGCGTGGCCGAAGCGGCCGACATTGACCGGGCCATGCGGCTGGGAACCAACTACCCCCACGGGCCGCTGGCCTGGGGCGACGTGATCGGCCTCGACGTGGTGCTGGGGGTGATGAACGGGCTGTTTGACGAGTGGGGCGACGACCGCTACCGGCCATCGCCGCTGCTGCGCCGCCTCGTCGCCGCCGGTCGCCTGGGCCGCAAGACAGGGCAGGGGTTCTATCCTTATCCAGAGGAGTGATCCGCAGATTGGGCAGATTGGGCAGATTGAAGAATGGCTCACGCCAAGGCGCAAAGGAGCCAAGGCGCATAAGGAAGCAAACAACGCCAGGAAGGCCAGGCGCTCAATTTTTTGGTGCTTGCTTTTCTTCTTTGCGCCTTCGCCCCTTTGCGCCTTAGCGTGAGCCTCTTTAATCTGCTGAATCTGCCTAATCTGCGGATCGCCTCTCTTTATTCGTTGCGCGGGTAGGGTTCCACGTCGGGGCCGATGCGTTGACGGAAGAGGGCCAGTAGTTCGCCCGGCTCGGCGTGGCGGCCAATGGCCTTCTTGGAGAACAGGACTTCGCCGTCCACCGTGAAGACGTAGGCCCCCTTGCTGCCAGTGATGAGCGTAAAACGCTCGATCACGTGTTGGTAGTTGCGCATGATGTCGTCCACCACCCGGGTGGCGCGCGGCCAGTAGTCTCAGGGGACGCAGTATTCGAGGCTGATCACGTACTTGTGCATCGGTTCACTCCTTGGCCACTATAGTATGGCGCGCCAGCGTTGTGGTCAAGAAGGTTCCAGGGGCTAGGGAGGAACCCTCTTCCCTGGCCCCTAGAACCTAACCCCTTAGGGCTGTTTCAAAGTAGGGAAAAGGTTGAAAAAGAGGTGGAAGTCGGGCATTGTTTCCTAAATCCGACCAAGGAGCAGGAAAATGCACATCGAGATTCCACC
>WBZP01002265.1_pt1 | contig 22338 bp, 16 predicted proteins | sample 5204301 | NCBI WGS metagenome assembly WBZP01 (sample SAMN12412401, study PRJNA552823) | activated sludge metagenome | isolation source: activated sludge from nitrification reactor of wastewater treatment plant... | place: USA: Pennsylvania | collected 2017
TTGCGGACATATCATTTCCTCGTTTTAATTAAACTGAGCGTAGCCGCAATCACCGCATAGCTGGGAGCCAGTATCCAGCCCACCACGATCACCATATGCATGATGTAAAAAACAATGCCATTGCCGATGGCGAGTCCTTTGTGCTGGCCAATGAATGCAATACTCTGGGCAGGACTCAGCCGGTTGCGTTCACAACTGTAATCGAGCATAGAAAATCCCAGGAAGTAACACTCTATCAGCAGGGCGAAAAACGGGGTGAACCATCCCACTAACGGAATCAGTGAGAGCAGGAGGATTGATACGGTATACACGGTTTGCCAGAGCGTATTCCTCAGGGCCAGTTTTACACCGCGCACCATATCATGCATTAACTGTCCGAAGCTGAAAGGGTAATCTTTTCCTTCAATGATGGCTTCCGTTTTTTCACTGAGATAGGCAAACAAGGGGGAACCTATGATGAGGAAGAGATACTTGAACAGGGAGAAATAGAGCAGCATCAGGATCAGTTTTAGAATCACGCTGCCGAAAATGAACAGGAATTTGAGCCAGCCATCGGAACTGGTGTGTACCCATTTGCCCAGGCCGGTTGCCTGCAGCAGATATTCAATAGCGGCGTCACTGCTGGTCCAGAAAAGGTACATGCCTGCACAAAACAGGATCGCATAAATAATGCCGGGAATCAGGATCCATTGCCAGAGCCGGTGCTTTACAATAAAGCGGTGCGCATCAATATACGACTGAAAGGCAAGTATGATTTCTTTGAGCATGCGCGCTGGGTGGTTTACTTGGAAACTGGACAGGGAAATGTTAAATGATGAATTTTAAATGTTGAATGACTGAGCCAGGGATTAAGTCACTTACCATTTAAGATCCGGTATTTATCAATTTCCTTCTTTTTACTTTTGCTAAAATTACACTTAAACTTGAAAAAACCGGGCAGCAATTTTTATCTGCAGGAAGAGGTAACGGTGATTGCACGTGCTTTACTGGGCAAGCTCCTTGTTACGACGTTTGACGGGGTGCGTACAAGCGTCAGGATCGTGGAAACGGAGGCGTATGTTGCTTTTACTGACCGGGCATCCCATTCATATGGAGGCAGGCGAACGCCCCGGAATGAGCACATGTATGGCAAAGGCGGAATTTCGTATGTGTATATCTGTTATGGTATGCATCACCTGATGAATGTGGTGACCAACCGTGCAGGTATACCAGAGGCGGTGCTCATCCGCGGAGCAGAGCCTGTAGAAGGACTGGACCAGATGAAATCGCGGGTGCCGGTCAGTCAGAACCTGCGTAGCATTACCCGCGGGCCGGGCAACCTGAGCCGGGCACTTGGCATTACCAAAATGCATTCCGGCTTTGATCTGCGCGGTAATCAGTTGTTTATTGCGGATGATGGCTGGGTGTATGCGGAAGAAGAAATCGCTGCCAGCCCCCGCATCGGAGTAGAAAGTGCCGGTGCGGATGCCTTGTTACCCTACCGGTTCTATGTGAGGGGTAATCCTTATGTGAGTGGAAGTCCGGTAAGGTAATTACCGGAGCACCATCACCGTTCCCTTCTGTGTTTTCTGCATCCGGTTCCGGTACGTATAGGTAGCCACCCATACATAGGTGCCCATACTTACAGGTTTCCCTTTGTAAGTACCGTCCCATCTTGCCGCCGGATCAGCGGAAGCAAATACTTCTTCTCCGTAGCGGTTGAATATGCGCAGTGCATACCGGCTTACCATATTGTAATTACCCAATGCGCCAAAACTACGGTTGCGGCCATTGGGGGCAAAGGCATTCGGGTACAGCAGGTCGTCGCAATTATCCAGGAAACTGATCGTGATGTTTGCCGTGTCGCTGCAGCCGGGACCGGTACTTACCCTCACACCGTAGCTGCCCGGTTGGGTAACGGTAAAGGTGGATGCCGTGCTGCCATCCTGCCAGAGGTACTGGTTATAATTACCGGGGCTGAGGATGATCCGGTCATTGGGACAAATCGCTGTATCCCTTCCCAGTACTGGTTCGGCCGGTACCGGGCTTACGGAAGCAATCACTTCCACCGGCCTGCTTTCACAGGTACCCACGGTATTGGTGATATAATAGGAAGTACTGTTACTGATAAATGTGGTAAAGCTGCTGCCTACATTCAACTGATTTTGCAATGAGGGCTCATTGTACCAGCTGATGGTGCCGAGTGCGGTGGCCTCTAAGGTGATATTCCCTGGTCCGCAAATACCTGCATTTTGTGCAACAGGAGGCGCCGGCAGTTCAAGAATCTGAATACTGCTGTTACCCGATCCGGCCGGATTACAAACGCCCGCTCCAACCTGGTAAGTGATGGTGTAATTGCCGGGTAAACTGTTGACAAGGTCTATTACCCCGGTGCTGGAGTGAATAGCAAGTCCGGCGGTGGAGCTGAATGTTCCGCCGGTTGTAAACCCCGGTGCAGCTACTACCGTAGCAGAATCATCTCCGCTGCAAACCGGGCTGAAGTAAGAGAAGCTGGTAACAGGATTTCCGAAAGCGCGCAGGATAAACGTTACACTGTCGCTGCCGGCATAACGGCATCCGCTGGCTGGCAGTTCATATTTTATGGTATATATACCGGGTACGCTGAGACCGATATTAATACTTCCAGTGCCTGCATCAATATTCAATCCGCCGGGTGTTACGCTGAAAATTCCGCCGGTAGTGAATCCGGGCTGCCGGCTGATTACCGGGTTCACACCCGTGGAGATACAAACATCTGTAACGTTATAGGTAAATCCTGTTACGGGTGAACTGGTGTCGTTGATAGTGATGAAAGAAAAATTATTGGTTCCGAGTCTGCAGCCGATTTCGGGTAAGCGGTAGGTTACCTGGTAAGTGCCGGGAGTACTGGCAGAGACATTGATGATGCCCGTGCTGTTGTCAATATTCAAACCGGGAGTGGAAGTGAAACTACCCCCGGTGGTGAAGCCATTCGCAAGATTAGGTGAGGCGGTTCCTGCGTCTTTGCAAACCGGTGAGCTGTAAGAAAATACAGTTACAGAGGAAACTGCCGGAAGCAGGGTAAGTGTAGCAGAGGAAGAATTTCCGGTGATGCAGCCTGTGCTGGGAAAAGCATAGGTCACTTCGTAGGTGCCGGGAATACTGGCAGCAAGGTTCACAATGCCGGTACTGGCATCGATGCTGATACCTGCCGGGTTGAATGTGAACTGACCGCCAATCGTGAATCCCAGGTCATAGGAAGGTGCGGGATTTATTCCATTCATGCACACTTCACCCGGATTGTAGCTGAAGCCGGTAATGGCCGTACTGCTGGCGGTTACATTGACAGTAATGGCGCGGCGCTGGCTTTCGCAGCCGTTCACCGTCTGACTTACATAATAAAAACTCGTTCCCGTATTCGCAGTGGAGGGGGTGGGTGCCACCGGTGAGCCGCTGGTACTCACTTGATCGGGATACCACAGCAGGCTGGCGCCGGTAGCGGTCAGCGGGGTAGCGGTGCTGTTCTGGCAATAGAAAACCGGGGTGATGACCACAGGCGGCGCCGGCGTTGGGTTAATCGTAACCGTTATCACTGATCGGGGGCTTTCACATCCGTTCACCGTCTGGCTTACATAGTAATCCGTGTTGCCTGAATTGGTACTGGGGGGAACCGGCGCAGCAGCCGATCCGGTGCCTCCGGTGGCAGTCGTATACCACCGCAGGCTGCTGCCGGTGGCGCTCAGTGCGGTGGTAACAGCTCCCTGGCAATAACTGACCGGGCTGCTTACAAGGGGTAGCGCCGGCGTAGGGTTAACCGTAACCGTTATTGCTGAACGGCTGCTTTCACAACCGCTGATAGTCTGGCTAACATAAAAAAGTTGATTTCCGGGGTTTGTTGTAGAAGGAGTGGGCGCTGCAGCTGAACCTGTACCGCCGGTGGCTGCCGTGTACCAGAGCAGGTTACTGCCGGTAGCGATGAGCGGTATGGCTGCACCCTGCTGACAGTATATGACCGGGGAACTCACCTGGGGTGCTGCCGGTGTGGGGTTAACCGTTACCGTTATGGAAGCACGGGGGCCTTCACAACCGTTGACGGTCTGGCTCACATAATATACCTGGTTACCGGCTGCGCCCGTAACTGGTGTGGGAGCTGTATTGCTGCCAGTGCCGCCGGTAGCAGTGCTGTACCAGAGCAGGTTACTGCCGGAAGCACTGAGCGGAGTGGCCGCAGCCTGCTGGCAGTACACAACGGGGCTGGAAACGGCAGGGGCTGCAGGGAGAGAACCGGTATTAACCGTAATGCGTTCACGCGGGCTTTCACAACCGTTAATCGTCTGGCTTACATAAAAGTCTTCGCTGCCCACTACTGCGGTAGATGGCACCGGAGCTACAGAAGTACCTGTACCGCCACTTGGGGCTGTATACCACAAAAGGTTGGTACCGGTGGCAGCAAGTGCCGTGGCGGGAGCCAGCTGGCAGTAGCCCACCGGACTGATGACCACCGGGGGGGCAGGCTGCGGGGCAACGGTTACGGTTATCAGTGCGCGGTCACTCTCACAACCATTGACCGTTTGGCTCACATAAAAAAACTCATTGCCCGCATTGGCTGTTGCCGGCGTGGGAGCGGTACCGGACCCGGTGCCACCCGTTGCGCTGTTGTACCAAAGAAGATTGGTGCCGGTTGCAGTAAGCGGTACGGCGGTAGCATTCAGGCAGTAGTTTACAGGTTGTACCACGACAGGTCCGGAAGGTTTGGGCGTAACGGTTACGGTTATGCTGGATCGGGGGCTTTCGCAGCCGTTCACGGTCTGGCTGACATAATAAGTGGTTGTACCGCCCGTAGTCGTTGATGGAACGGGGGCTGTATTGCTGCCGGTGCCGCCCGTAGCAGCGCTGTACCAAAGAAGGCCGGTACCGGTGGCAGTAAGCGCAGATGCGGCATCGTTCTGGCAGTAGGTAACCGGGCTGGAAACAGCCGGCGCAGAGGGTGCTGCAGTGACAATGACGGTGATCAGAGAGCGGCTGCTTTCACAGGTACCGATCGTCTGGCTGACGAAGTAATCCATACTTCCCGCAGAAGTCGTGGAAGGCACCGGTGCAGTGGCTGATCCTGTTCCGCCTGCCAGTGTTGTATACCAGAGCAGATTGGTTCCTGTGGCTGTCAGTGCCGTCGCGGCGGCGCCCTCGCAATAGGTAACCGGGCTGCTGACTGTTGGCGGGGAGGGGGTTGTCAACGGGTTGATATTGATATTAACAGGAGTAGAAACACAACCGGTGCTGATCTGCCGGACAGTGAGTGTATAGCTGCTACCGCCCGGAAGGCCTGTAAATGCAGTGCCTGCCTGGTATACAGAACCATTGATGCTGTATTCGTAATCAGCCCCGGTGGGCGCAGTGACAGTGATGCTACCTGTGCTGTTTCCACCGGCGCAATCCGGTTGGGTAATATTTACCGTAGCCTGTGCCGGGGCGCCACTGATGGGATCAATAGTAAGAGACAGGGGGGTGGAAATACAACCCGTGCTGTTGTCCCTTACCGTAAATGAATAAGCGGTGCCATTGGTTAGTCCGGTGAAGGTGCCGGAAGCCTGGTAGGCTCCGCCATTACTGTATTCAAAATTAGGTCCTGATGGCGCAGTTAGTACGACCGTGCCGGTGGGCGTATTGCAGGTAGGCTGTATCGTTACAGAGCCTGTGGGTGCCGGAGGACCTGCAGGGAGGGGGTTCACGGTAATGCTCCGTACAGCCGAGGTACAACCTGTAGCTGTATTGCGTGCAGTAATATTATAGGTGCCGGGTGCCAGTCCGGAGAAAGTACCGGAAGCCTGGTAGGTGCCGCCGGAACTGTATTCAATATTGGCGCCGGACGGTGCGGTCACCACGATGGTGCCGGTTGGGCTGGTGCAGGTAGGCTGTACCGTTACGCTGGCGGTGGGGGTTGCCACTACCGGACTGACGATCAGTGCCCCCGAAACTGCGGAAGTAGTGCTGCAGCCATTGGAGTTGGTAACCCGGCAATAAAAATAAAGTGTACCGACATTTGCCGAGGACGGTGTATAAGAGGATCCGGTTGCAAACGGAATCGCAGTTCCGCCCGAATTGGCATTGTTGGTGCTGATAAACCACTGATAGCCTGTGATGGTGCCTGATCCGGCAGTGGCGGTAACGGAAAGCGGGGTAACCGTACCGTTCTGGCAGACTTGCTGAATAACGGGTGAAGGCTGTGTTGTAATCGATGGGGTGTCTTGTACAGTAACGGTTACATCCTGGTTAAGTACACATCCAGTAGAGGTGGTGGTATTAACTGTATATATGGTTGTGGTTGATGGCGAGGCTGTTACGGTGGCGCCAGATGTGGCACTTAAACTGAATGGTGGACTCCAATTATAAGGGCCATCACTTCCTGAAGCTGTGAGGTTGATACTTTGCCCGGCACAAATGGTAGGGTTGGAGGGGTTGATGGTTAGTGTCCGCACGCCAGATTTGGCCGCGATTCTGAAAGTGCAGATATCATTGTTAAGTCCATCAATCAGCAGGTAATACGTATTTCCCGGCACCAGTCCCTGGGTAACGATAATGGTGGCAAGTTCTGTGCCCGACTGGAAAGGAAAGATGTGCTGGTAACAGTTAAGTTCGGTAATAGGACCATTGTCACAGGTGCCGGTAAAAAAGACCATCTGCAGGCCTCCGGTATTTCCTGCATTGGCGGTTGGTACCCATACTGTAAAAGCAGACTCGGATGCAGAAGCAATAAATTTTACAAAAGTGTAATTATTCAGGCCAATGCAGTTGAAACCAGCACCTGTCCATGGTTGTGAAGGTGTGTTTACAGTGGTGGAGCCGCAAAGACCGTTGAAGTCACAGATTAGCGTGGCATTGGCACAGGATACTGAGGGTGGTAGGTTGGTTGCGCAATTGGGGAAAGCGGGGGGTGCGGGAGCAGGCGTGTTACTGAAAGTAAGACTCCAACTGTTGAGTACACCTGAACTTGCCGGACCCCGGCGGTCGCGGATACAAAGGCGCCAGGTCCCATCTGCGTTTTGTCCATTATTCATTGCCCCCAGGTATCCTTCTGGATGGAAGGTGCCGGTATGGGATCCTGTAGCAAATTTGATATAGTTGGTACTGGTGCCGTTAAAACAGGTATTGGTAAAATTGATGCCAGCTATTTGAACGGCAAGGGGTATGGTGGTGCCATCCGGAGCAGTAAGCAAAATTTCAAGGTCTTCAGTAATAGGGTGTGTGATGGTCATACACATACCCGATAAACCGCTGGCGCTGGTATTGATATTACCCACACCACTAACTGTGATCGGGAAGCAGGTGTGCGTAGTGCTGCTGGCAGGGATATTTCCCCCCGTGCCAGTAAATGTCTGCGCCTGCAATTGCAGCACGTTCAGTAGTATTATTAGAATAACCCCTGTTAACCTCATGAGTATCTGCAAAAATAACTGTTTACCTGTTGCCGGACGCATTTTTAGGGTGCTCCGCTGCCCCGAAGGTTGAAAGGGTAAAGTGTTTCAGAGGGATAGATCAGAAAGCAGTTTCCGGTTGTTCAGTAACCGAACCAATACACTATATATTAAGAACGTAGAAAATGAAAATTTATTGAGTCGTTCGGCCGGTCCCCCCCGGCAACCAAAACTTAACATTGATTTCAGGTCAATGCCCCTAAATTAGTGGCGGATTATGCCAAAACAGAAGACGATTACCCGCGATATCAGCTGGCTTTCTTTTAATCACCGGGTGCTCCAGGAGGCTGCCGATGATACCGTGCCTTTGAAGGAACGTATCAAATTCCTGGGCATTTTTTCCAATAACCTCGATGAGTTTTTCCGGGTTCGGGTGGCCACCCTCCGGCGAATGACGCAGCTGGACCGTAAAACCAATATGCACCTGGAAGCGGAACCGGCCCTGATCCTGGAACTGATCCAGGAAATTGTACTGGAGCAGCAGCGTGAATTTGAAGAAACCTGGAAGGCCATCCAGCGGGAGATGAAGAAGCAGCGCATTCACCTGGTGAATGAAACGCAGCTCACCAGGGATCAGCGGAAATATGTAGTTAACTTTTTTGATGAAGAGGTACGGAGTAATATCGTACCCCTGATGATTGAGAATATTCAGCATTTCCCCACCCTCAGCGATAAGAGCATTTACCTGGCCTGTAAGCTGAGTAAGAAGGATAAAACCATTCCACCCCGGTTTGCACTGGTTTCCGTACCTGCCCGCCGCCTGCCCCGCTTTGTACAGCTGCCTGCCCGGCATGGTGAGCAGCATATCATATTGCTGGAAGATATTATCCGTTATTGCCTGCCTTTCATTTTTTCCTTCTTCGGATACGATCAGTTTTCATCGCATATCATCAAAGTTACGCGCGATGCGGAGATGGATATTGACAATGATATCTCCACTTCCCTGATACAGAAAATTGAAAAGGGGCTGCGTAACCGGAAACGGGGCAAGCCGGTGCGTTTTATTTTTGATAAGGATATTGATCCCAAACTGCTGACCTACCTGGTAAGGCGGCTGGGACTTACTGAAAAAGACAATATCATCCCCGGCGGACGGATTCATAATTTCAAAGACTTTATGAATTTCCCGGATGTATTCACCCAAAAAAGTCTCCGTAAAAAACCTTTCCTGCATCCCCTGCTCAAAAATTTCAGGCGGGTAACGGATGTGGTGCTGCGGAGGGATGTACTGCTGAATTTCCCCTACCATTCCTTTGACAGTGTGATTGACCTGTTGCGCGAAGCGGCTATTGATCCTGAGGTGACACAGATCAAAATTACCTGCTACCGGCTCGCCGGCCGTTCCAAAATCATCAACGCCCTCACCAACGCGGTGCGAAACGGCAAGGATGTTACGGTGGTACTCGAACTGCGGGCAAGATTTGACGAAGAGGCCAACCTTATGTGGAAACAGGAACTGGAAGAAGCCGGCGTAAAAGTGTTGATCGGCCTGCCGAATATGAAGATTCATGCCAAACTCTGCCTGATTAAAAAAGTAAGTAATGGTAAAACCGTTCATTACGGATTTGTGAGTACCGGCAATCTTAATGAAAGCACTGCCCGCATCTATGGCGATCATTGCCTGCTGACCGCCAACCGGAACATCATGGCCGATGTGAACCGGATTTTTCATTATCTCGGCCAGCCAAAAACAAGGGCTAAGTTTTTAAAAGCCTGTAAAACCCTGCTGGTATCGCCTACGAATATGCGCGCACAGATACTGGCCCTGATTGAGAAAGAAATCAAAGCCGCCCGGAATGGACAGCCCGCGGCCATTGCCCTCAAGATGAATTCGCTCAGTGACGGACAGCTGATCCTCAAACTATACGAGGCCGCCCGCAGCGGGGTGGAGATCAGAATGGTGATCAGGGGTATTTGCTGCATGATGACAGAAAATGCGAAATTCAAAGTGCCGGTGCAGGCGGTGAGCATTGTGGATGAATACCTGGAACACGCCCGGGTGATGATTTTTCATAACGGAGGAGATGAAAAAACGTTTATTTCCTCAGCCGACTGGATGGTACGCAATATTGATCACCGGGTGGAAGCCGCCTGCCCCATCCTTGAAAAGGATATTCAGCAGGAGCTGAAAGATATCCTGCAGATACAGCTCGCGGATAATATGAAAGCGAGAAAACTGGACAATGCACTCAGTAACCAGTATATCAACCCCCGTAATACCCGGAAAGTGCGTTCACAGGTGGAGACCTATCATTATCTCTACCGGAAATTATCCACATAGTTTTACAGCCGGTGTATAAGGCCGGAAGGGCTATGCCTGCGCCCCTATCTTTGTCCGGCGGCGGATAATTTTCATCCTGCCGGTAACGAACCCATTCATGAACAGTGTGAAACTGGCGGCGATTGATATTGGCAGCAATGCTGCCCGGCTGCTTATTACCGAAGTGTCGGAAGATGAACAGGGGCTTTTGCGTTTCAACAAGCTCAACCTGGTAAGGGTGCCGCTCCGCCTGGGTTTTGATGTGTTTGAAGCGAAGGTCATTTCCAAAGCCCGGATGCAGATGATGCTGCAAACGATGAAAGCATTCCGGCACCTCTGCAATGCCTACGAAATTCAGCACATCAAAGCCTGCGCTACCAGTGCCATGCGTGATGCGGCCAATTCGGCCGATATCATCCGTAAAGTACGCATGGAAACCGGGATACTGATTGAAGTAATCAGTGGCGACCTGGAAGCGAATCTCATTTATGAGAATCATGTGGCGGAGAATATGGATAAGGATCACAGTTACCTCTATATTGATGTGGGGGGAGGCAGTACTGAACTTTCATTCTTTACCAACGGTATCCTGATATTTAAGAAGTCATTTAACATCGGTACCATCCGGCTGCTGAAAGATATGGTTACGGAAAAGGAATGGGATGAGATGAAAGAAACCATCAGAGCCGTTACCAAGGGACACAAGCAGGTAGTAGCCATCGGCAGCGGTGGTAATATCAATAAGGTGTTTTCACTCAGCAAACGAAAAGATGGCAAACCACTCCAGCTCGATCTCCTGCGCGATTACCACAAGGAACTCGGCAGTGTACCCCTGCAGGAGCGGATCAGTAAATATAACCTGCGTGAAGACCGGGCAGATGTGATTGTACCCGCCCTTTTGATTTATATCAATGTGATGCGCTGGTCGGGCGCTGAAGAAATTTATGTGCCCAAGATCGGACTTGCAGACGGACTGATCCGGCATTTGTGGGAGGAGGTGAAGAATGATTTGGTGATTTGATAATTTGAAGATTTGATGAGGAGGATTGAGAAAAATGTGAATAATGTGATGAATGTGAATAATGTGATGAATGTGAAAATTGTGATGAATGTGAGCAATGGGTTGAGCGGCTGCCGGATGGAAATGGAAAACACGGTGAAGCCTTGTGCGCTGCTCCTGCGCCGGATTTGAAATGAACAGCCGGAACCGCTGCCCGGCTTTGTACCAGCGCTGACAGCCCCCCTGAAAAAATGGCGGGGTGTAACAAATCTTTTCTACATTTACAAAGCTGTATGGATGCGTATTGTTGTATGCGGATGCAGGGTCAATCACTCCATGAACTGCAGCAATTAAAACCAGCATTATGGCGCCTGAAAAGGAATTCAAGAAGGTAACCACCAATACGATCCAGAAAATGAAAGCGGCGGGAGAGAAGATCTCCATGATTACCGCCTATGATTTTTCCTTTGCCCGGCTGTTTGATGCCGCGGGTATTGATATCATTCTCGTGGGCGACAGTGCCAGTAACGTGATGGCCGGACATACCACCACATTACCCATCACCCTTGACCAGATGATTTATCATGCGCAGAGTGTGGTGAGGGCTCGTGACCGGGCGCTGATTGTGGTGGATATTCCGTTTGGATATTACCAGTCTAACTCTGAGATTGCACTGGCTTCCGCCATCCGCATTATGAAGGAAAGCGGCGGGCATACTGTGAAACTGGAAGGCGGGGAAGAGGTGCTTGATTCCGTAAAGAAAATTGTAAGCGCTGGCATTCCTGTGATGGGGCACCTGGGCTTAACGCCGCAATCCATTAATAAGTTTGGTACCTATGTGGTGCGTGCTACAGAGGAAGCAGAAGCGGAGAAACTGCGCCGCGATGCCCTGCTGCTGCAGGAGGCTGGCTGTTTTGCCATTGTGCTGGAAAAAATTCCGGCTACCCTCGCGGCAGAAGTTTCGGCCAGCCTGCACATTCCCACCATCGGCATTGGTGCGGGTCCGCATTGCGACGGCCAGGTGCTGGTGATGCATGATATGCTGGGCATCAACACCGAATTCAAACCCCGTTTCCTCCGCCGCTACCTGAACCTGGATGAGCAGATCAACTCCGCTATCCGGCAATACATTACCGATGTGAAATCAGGTGATTTCCCGAACGAACACGAATCCTACTGATTCACCGCGGGCCTATATTTGCAGATTAAATACCCACACTATGACTTTGCGTAATGACTGGACACTGGAAGAAATTCGTGCTATCTATACCCGGCCGCTGCTGGACCTGGTGTATGAAGCGGCTACCGTGCATCGTGCCAATAAAGCATATGCAGAAGTGCAGATCAGCAGCCTGATCTCCATCAAAACCGGTGGCTGCAAGGAAGACTGTTCCTACTGTTCCCAGGCAGCCCGGTATCATACGGATGTGGAAGTGCAGCCCCTGATGACGGTGGAAGAAGTGAAGCGCCGGGCTGAAGCCGCTAAAGCAGGCGGTGCTTCCCGTTTATGCATGGGAGCTGCCTGGCGGGAAGTGCGCGATAACCGCGATTTCGACCGGGTACTCGATATGGTGAAGGAAGTGAATGAAATGGGGATGGAAGTGTGCTGCACACTCGGCATGCTTACCTATGAACAGGCTGAACGGCTGAAGGAAGCCGGTTGCTTTGCTTACAATCACAATATTGATACCAGCAGCGATCATTATAGTAACGTGATCAGCACCCGGACATTCAATGACCGTTTACAGACCCTGGAGAATGTGCGGAAAGCAAAGCTGAGTGTTTGCTGCGGCGGAATTGTGGGGCTGGGAGAAACAGATGAAGACCGGATGAAAATGCTGCATACATTGTCTACCCTGGAACAGCATCCTGATTCTGTACCCATCAATGCACTGGTGGCGGTGAAAGGAACACCGCTGGAAGGCAATCAACGGGTACGCATAGACGAAATGCTGCGCATGATCGCCACGGCACGTATCCTGATGCCCCGCAGTGTAGTGCGGCTCTCGGCCGGACGCCTTGAAATGAGTGTGGCCGAACAGGCATTGTGCTTTATGGCGGGCGCTAATTCCATATTTGCCGGGGAAAAGCTACTCACCACCCCGAACCCGGATTTTGACGCTGATATGCAGATGTTCAGTATGCTGGGGCTCACTCCCCGAAAGGCTTTCAAGGAATCAGCCGTGGAGGCGGAAGCCTGATAAAACTGCTTGACTGCCCCGGCTTTTCACCTAACAGAAAGATGGGTGATGCGTGGTTTCACAAAGCCGGGTTCTCTCACATGCCTGCAAACCCATGAATATCCGTCAGCAATTTGACCACTATCTTCAGCAGCATCTCGACAACAAGCAGTCGTTGGGAACGTTGCGTTCACTGGTGTACGCTGAAGGAAAAGTGGATTTCAGCTCCAATGATTATTTCGGTTTTGCGCGCTCAGGTTATTTCCGGCTTCCACCGGATACAGCCTTGCCGGCGGGTGCCACTGGTTCCCGCTCCATCACCGGTAATTCGGAGCTGGCCGAAAAAACCGAAGCCCTCATAGCCCGCTTTCACGGCCGGGAAGCGGCCCTGATTTTCAATACCGGTTATATGGCCAATGTAGGCCTGTTCAGTTGCCTTGCAGGCAAAGGGGATACCTACATTTCGGATGAATATATTCATGCCAGCATGATTGACGGCATGCGGCTGAGTTACGCGCAGCGGCTGCGTTTCCGGCACAATGACCTGCCTGACCTCGAAAAGAAACTGCGGCTAGCCGGCGGACGTAAAATCGTTGCTGTGGAGTCATTGTATTCCATGGACGGTGACCTGGCGCCCCTGCCGGAGATAGCGGCGCTCTGCCGTGCAAATGATGCTTTGCTGGTGGTGGATGAGGCACATGCCACCGGGGTCTATGGTCCGAAGGGAGAAGGATTGGTGGCCGCTCATGGCTTACAGGAAGAAGTGTATGCAGTGGTGCACACCTTCGGCAAAGCACTGGGGCTGCACGGGGCGGTAGTTACGGGGAGTAAGGTATTACGCAGTTATCTCCTGAACCAGGCTCGTTCCTTCATATATACCACCGCATTGCCTCCGCATATTTATCTGCAGCTGCAGCAGGCCTATGATCAGTTGCCTGCAGCCGACCGTTCAGGGTTGCAGCAGCTGGTGGAATATTTCAGGAAGGGCACGGGAACCTTTGAGCATATCGGATTTCTCGAAAGCCAATCTCCGATCCAGGGTATCCTGGTGGGCGATAATTTCCGCACGCGCGCGGTGGCTACGCATCTTTTTGAGCAGGGTTTCTTTGTAAGACCTATTTTGTCGCCTACCGTTCCAGTGGGTAAGGAACGTATCCGCATCTGCCTCCACAGCTTTAATTCGGAGCAGCAGATTGATGATTTGCTGGCTTCCCTGAAAAAATTCCCGGATGCGTATCCGGCATAAGTTCTTCCGTTGTTTCTTTGTTTTATATGAGAGTAATCATTGCAGGTATACATACCGGTATCGGTAAAACCGTCTGCTCAGCCCTGCTGTGCCAGGTCCGGGGCTGGGATTACTGGAAACCGGTGCAGGCAGGGGAACTGGACAATTCAGACAGTATTACCGTAAACCGCCTGGTAAGTAATAAAGCATGCAGTATTCATCCCGAGCGTTACAGATTGCAGATTCCCGCCTCCCCGCATTATGCCGCAGCGGAAGAAGGTATCAGCATCCGGCCTGAAGACTTCACGGTACCGGATACACGCAATTCGCTGGTGATAGAAACTGCGGGCGGTGTGATGAGTCCGCTGGCAGCCGGCTTCCTCAATATCGACCTGATGCGGCAGCTGGATGCACCGGCTATTCTGGTGAGTAATCATTACCTGGGCAGTATCAATCACACCCTGCTCACGGTGGCTGCACTCCGGCAGGCCGGCATTCCCTTGCTGGGTTTGGTATTCAGCGGAGAACAGGTACTTTCAACCGGCAGTTTTATACAGGAGCATACGGGACTTCCGCTGCTGTTCAGCATTCCCCCAATGAAAGAACTGAATGCGGAGACGATGTTTACACTGGCAAATCAAACCGACATCTCATTTTGAGTATGCAGCACAGCAACCATCCTTTCATCTGGCATCCCTTCACCCAGATGAAAACGGCCGATCCGCCGCTGGAAGTGGTACGTGCCAGTGGCCCGATGTTATATACAAAGGATGGAAAGGCTTACCTGGATGCCATTTCTTCCTGGTGGGTAAACCTGCATGGGCATTGCCATCCGCAGATCGCTGACGCGATTTCGAGGCAGGCACATCAGCTTGAACAAGTGATCTTTGCCGGGTTTATCCATGCACCCGCTATTGAACTTGCGGATACCCTGATGCCGCTGCTGCCAGCCCATTTTGCCAAACTGTTTTTTTCGGATGATGGCTCCACCTCCGTGGAAGTAGCCCTCAAGATGGCCCTGCAGTTCTGGCATAACCAGGGAAAGGGACACAAAACCCGGATCATCGCCCTGGAGCAGGCTTACCATGGGGATACCTTTGGCGCCATGAGTGTGGCAGAAAGGAACGCATTTAATGCGGCTTTTTCCCCCTTGCTGTTTGAGGTGCATCGGCTTTCCCTGCCGCATGCGGGTAATATCAGCGAAGTGCTGCGTCAACTGGACGACTGGCTGTCAACCGGAGAAGTGGCGGCCATGATTGTGGAACCACTCGTGCAGGGCGCTGCGGGTATGCAGATGTATGAAGCCCGCTATCTCGATCAGTTGTTTACTGCCGTGCATCGGGCAGGGGCGCTTTGTATTGCGGATGAGGTGATGACCGGCTTCGGTCGTACCGGTAAGTTATTCGCGGTGGAGTACCTGGAGGAACAGCCGGATATCATCTGCCTGTCCAAAGGCATCACCGGTGGTTTTTTACCCCTGGGTGTAACTGTTTGTACCCAGGATATTTATGATGCTTTCTATCAGGATGATAAGCTGAAAACTTTTTTTCACGGGCATTCCTATACAGGGAATCCACTGGCCTGTGCGGCCGCCGTGGCCAGTCTGAAATTATTACAGGATGCATCCTGCCGGAACAGGATCGCTGCAATAACGCAGTCGCATAGCGCTTTTGCCACATCCCTTCAAGGACATCCGTTTATAAAAGATATCCGGCACCTGGGTACCATCCTGGCCATTGAACTGGGCACCCCGGAATCCAGTTCTTACTTCAACAGCATTCAGCAGGCGGCTTACCGGTATTACCTGCAACGGGGTATTTACCTGCGTCCGCTGGGGAATGTGGTTTACCTCATGCCGCCGTACTGTATCACCGGTGCGGAACTGGAGCAGGTGTATGCCGTGATCCGGGATTCGCTGGACTGGCTGATGTCGGAGCAGTAATTTTCTTTTTTACCGGTTAAACTTTTATCCGCTGTTCAGTCAAAAGCACTGCATTAAATTTACTGCATGAGAACACTGCTACTGGTATTGCTGCTTGCCGTCAGCCTGCAGGGCCGCAGCCAGTCCCTGTATTTTCCCCCGCTGCTGGGCAATACCTGGGATACCTTACCTGCTTCGCAACTGGGATGGTGTACTGAGCGGATTGACTCTTTATACCGTTACCTGGAACAACAAAATACCAAAGCCTTTATAGTATTGAAAGACGGCAAGCGGGTGCTGGAAAAATATTTCGGAACCTTTGGCCGCGACAGCGTCTGGTACTGGGCTTCTGCAGGTAAAACCATCACCGCATTCCTGGTGGGGAAGGCGCAGGAAGAGGGCTACCTTTCCCTGGAAGATACCAGTGCCCGCTATCTGGGTGCGGGCTGGACCAATTGCAGCCCCCAGCAGGAGGCAGCTATCCGAATCCGTAACCAGCTCACCATGACCAGCGGACTGGATGATGGCGTACCCGATAATCATTGTACCATCGATACCTGTCTGAATTTCCTGGCGCCTGCCGGTACACGCTGGGCCTATCACAATGCACCTTATACCTTACTGGAAGGGGTACTCGAATCCGCTACCGGGCAACCCATCAATGCCTATACCGGGGCGGTACTGAGAAGCAAAACCGGTATCACCGGGCAATGGCTGACGGTGGATTATAATAATGTTTTCTTTAGCAGGGCCCGCAGTATGGCACGCTTTGGATTGCTGATGCAAAACCGGTGTATCTGGGGCAATGATACCTTGCTGCGGGATACCGGGTACATCTATGATATGCTGCACCGCTCACAGGAACTCAACTATGCCTATGGTTATCTCTGGTGGCTGAACGGGCAGGGCAGTTTTATGGTGCCCGGATTACAGACTGTTTTCCCGGGATCCTATGCCCCTTCCGCTCCACAGGATATGTACGCAGCGCTCGGTAAAAACGGGCAGATCATCAGTGTCGCGCCCTCAAAGGGACTGGTCGTGGTGCGTATGGGTGAGGAACCAGGCGGGAGCGAAGTATCTTTTTTATTGTGTGATAATATCTGGCAGCGGCTCAATTACCTGATGTGTAACAGTACGCCTCCGCAGGTTTATATGTTTACCGGAAGCGGTAACTGGAATGTGGCTGCCAACTGGCAGAACAATCGTATTCCACCAGCCGTTTTACCGGCCGGTGATCAGATCGTGATTTATCCGTTTGCCAATGGGGAGTGTATTCTGAATGTACAGCAAACCGTGAGTTCCGGGGCAAGCCTGGTGGTTGTAGGAGGTAAGCGTTTCCGGATTACCGGCAATCTGCAATGGTTACAGTGATCAGGCCTGCTCCGTAAAATCCAGGTTTCTTCCGAAGGTTTCCTTTGTAAACAGAACGGCTGTAAATCCAAGGGCCATGACAATCGCCCCGGTAATCCATGCAGCGGTGATATAATCATTCAGTACCGTTTCACTTCTGAGAAACTGGAAAACCAGCAGTATCAGCGGCAGAAAACCCCTCACCAGGTTGGGAATGGAGATGGCAGCTGTAGCACGCAGGTTGGTGCCGAACTGTTCCGCACTCATGGTTATATAGAGTACCGAAATGCCGGAACCAAAGCCCAGTCCCATACAGAGCAGGTACATATTGGTCGCATTGCCGCCTCCTTTCAGCGCAAAGAAGAGCAGGATGAAGAGGCTGGTGATACCGTAATAAATAAGCAGTGTTTTTTTCCGGCTGCGGATATAATTGCTCAGGAACCCTGCTCCCATATCGCCCACAGCCAGCGCGGCATACTGCAGCATCAGCGCCTTTGGCTGGTCGAAACCTGTGATGCCGAACCGCGCAGCAAATTCATCCCCGAAGGTGATGAGTACACCGATAATATACCAAACCGGTAAGCCTATCAGGATACCTCTCAGATACCTGAAAAACCGGTCGCGGTTGTTCAGCAGCATCCAGAAATTTCCCACCGGCACCCTGGACGTTTTTACCTGGTCGTACATATGACTCTCGAGCACGCCTACCCGCAAAAGCAGGAGGGCCAGCCCCATGCTTCCGCCGATATAATAGCAGAGCCGCCAGTTTTCGCCGCTCAGCATAAATACAAAATAGGCCGCGATGCAGCCCAGCACCCCGGAGGTGGCGATGATGGCAGATGCGATCCCTCTCTTACGGGGAGGCAGCATCTCACTGGTAAGGGTGATACTGGCGCCCAGTTCACCCGCCAGTCCCAGTCCTGCGATAAAGCGGAGCCAGGTATACTGGTCAGCATCTTGAACAAATCCGTTGGCAAGTGTAGCCACTGAATACAGAAGGATAGAACCAAAAAGCACGCTTTTCCGTCCTTTTTTATCGCCCATGATGCCCCAGGCAATGCCACCAATGGTAAGCCCGATCATCTGCCAGCTGATAATGCTTTCACCCACCGTTTTCATAGCCTCTGCCGACACACCGATATCCGCAAAACTTTTTTTGCGTACAATGCTGAAAAGGAGCAGGTCGTAGATATCCACAAAGAAGCCCAGGGCGCCCACCATTACGGGCAGGGAAAAAATTCTGTATTCTTTCGGGTGCATGTTGAAAGATAAAACTTATCAGTTAAATCCGTTGCCGGATGCTTATATTGGGGTATAAAATACCAGGGATGACGGATATCTGTTGTGTGGGACATATTTCGCAGGACTGCGTCATTACCCCCGGCCATACTTTTTATATGCCCGGGGGCACGGCCCTGTATTTTTCCTACGCGCTCAGCCGGATGCCTGTTAGTTACCGGCTGGCAACCCGGTTAAGTCCGCAGCACTTCAGTTATGTGCAGCAACTCAGAAATGCAGGGGTGGAGGTGAGTGTGGCTCCCTCACCCGAAACCGTATATTTTGAAAATAACTACCTCGCCGGGATGGAAGCCCGCGTACAACGGGTGCTGCATACTGCTTCCCCATTTGATACAGACCAGCTGGATGCTGTAGAGGCCAGGTATTATCACCTGGGGCCACTTCTGGCCGGAGATATACCTGCTGAACTGATACGCGAACTGTCTGCTAAAGGAAAATTATCGCTGGATGTACAAGGTTTTTTGCGAAGACTCGAAGGCGAATCGGTGGAGGCCTGTGACTGGCAGGATAAGCATGTTTTACTGCCGCTGATTGATGTACTGAAAGTGAATGAAACCGAGATGGAGGTACTCACAGGTTCATCCGATCCTGTACAGGCCGCTGCCATCCTGCACCGCTGGGGTGCCCATGAAGTGGTGCTGACGCTGGGAAGCCGGGGTGCGCTGATTGCTGATGGGGTACGTATGATTACGATACCCGCTTTCCCGCCGCGGAGGGAACTGGATGCGACCGGCTGCGGGGATACATTCATGGCAGGTTATCTCTGCCGCCGGGCTTTAGGTGATGATTGCCTTAACGCCGGTCTTTTTGCTTCAGCCATGGCCAGTTTGAAAATGGAAAAAGCCGGCCCGTTTACCGGGACAGCTACGGAAGTATGGAACCGGGTGAATGGTCATGCATAAGAGACGCGCATGCAACCCGAACGCATAACCTGTATCTTGTAACCAAATTTGTCTGTTGAAACATTTCAGCAAATACACCATTAAAAGGGTGCAGCGGCTGACCGCCCTTGCAGGCAGGATGGAACCGCCCTACCGGGTGCAGGATATTCATGCGCTGCGGGTAGAAATCAAGAAGCTGAAGGCTGTATGCCTGTTGTTCGAAGATGAGTGGAACACAACATCCGCTGCTTCCACAACCCGGTTGATCCGGCAACTTTTCCGGCAAGCCGGCCGGGTGAGGGATGGCCACCTGATCCGGGCCTACCTGCAACATCGGCCAGCTAATGACCGTCCCCGGCATTTACTGCGTTTAGGGGAAGGACAGTTGCAGAAAGCATCGGTTGGCCTGCATCGGTTAATGAGACAACGGAAGTTGCTGACTGCGTTGGCTGCGTTGCCTGCAATGGCGGCTGGGGTGCGTCCCCGTAAACTGGCTGCGACCATCCGCAGGAAAGGAAAAAAGTTAGAGCGCCGGTTACAGCAGGCGGGCCGGCAACCCGAAATACTGCATCTCCTCCGGCAAAAAATGAAGACCTTGTCTTACCTGCTTGCAGCATCCGGTCAGTCAACAGATCAGTATAAGTTATGGATGCACCAGGCCGGTTGCTGGCATGATGCCGTCCGGCTGATGGCAATTTTACAGGAATGGCAACAGGATGGGCTGGTCAATGAAAAAGAAACAACACGCCTAGAAACTTTTATACAGCAACTCCGGAAGAAAGCTGCCCGGCATTATCAATGGCTGGTAAAACATTGGCCGGTGTGATGAATCGCACAGTTAAATCAGCCGGGGCTGCTTACCTTTGCCGCAAATAAATCTTGCTATATGAAATTTCTTTCTGCACTGAAAATTCAGGCTAAAAACAAGGGGGTGAGTACCGGTACGCAATGGCTTACGGGCAAAGCAGCGGTGATCCATAGTCATAGTCCGGTAGATGGCCGGCTCATTGGCAGTGTAACCAGCACCGATCAGGCTTCCTATGAAAAGGTGATTACTACCGCAGAGGCCGCGTTCAAAGAATGGCGTTTGTGGCCCGCACCCCGCCGGGGTGAGGTGGTGCGCCAGATCGGGGAGGAACTCCGGCGTAATAAAGAAGCCCTGGGCAACCTGGTAAGTTATGAAATGGGCAAGAGCCTGCAGGAAGGTCTGGGTGAAGTGCAGGAGATGATTGATATCTGTGATTTCGCAGTGGGCCTCAGCCGTCAGCTGCACGGACTCACCATGCACAGCGAACGGCCCGGTCACCGTATGTATGAACAATACCATCCGCTGGGAATTGTGGGCATTATTTCTGCTTTTAATTTTCCCGTTGCAGTCTGGAGCTGGAATACCATGCTGGCCTGGGTATGCGGAAATGTTTGCGTATGGAAGCCGAGTGAAAAAACACCTTTGTGTGCCGTAGCCTGTCAGCATATCGTATCCGCTGTTTTTAAAAAGAACGGAGTGCCGGAAGGCGTGAATAACCTGGTGGTGGGCGACCGCTCAGTGGGTGAGTGGATGAGTAATGATCCCCGTATTCCGCTGATGAGTGCTACCGGCAGTACCCGGATGGGGAAAGCGGTGGCAACAGCCGTAGCCGGGCGTTTGGGCCGCAGCTTGCTGGAACTGGGGGGCAATAATGCCATTATTATTACACCGGATGCTGACCTGGATATGGCCCTGATCGGCGCTGTATTTGGTGCCGTGGGAACCGCCGGTCAGCGTTGTACCACCACCCGGCGGCTCATCATCCACGAAAAGGTATATGCGAAATTCCGCGACAAGCTGGTGAATGCCTATAAACAACTGAAAATCGGCAATCCGCTTGATCAGAAAAATCATGTAGGGCCGCTGATCGATAAAGCTGCCGTGGATATGTACCTGCAGGCGATTGAAAAATGCAAAGAGGAAGGAGGTCGTTTTGTAGTGGATGGCGGAGTGCTGAAGGGCAAGGGTTACGAGAGTGGCTGCTATGTGAAGCCCTGCATTGCGGAAGCAAAGAATCATTTCAGCATTGTGCAGCATGAAACCTTTGCGCCGATTCTGTATCTCATTAAATATAAAACCCTGGAAGAAGCCATTGCCCTGCAGAACGGTGTGCCGCAGGGATTAAGCTCAGCCATTATGACAACGAACCTCCGGGAAGCGGAGCGTTTCCTTTCACATGCCGGCAGCGATTGTGGTATCGCCAACGTCAACATCGGCACCTCGGGTGCAGAAATCGGCGGGGCATTCGGAGGGGAGAAAGAAACCGGCGGCGGTCGCGAAAGCGGCAGCGATGCCTGGAAAGTGTATATGCGCCGGCAAACCAATACGATTAATTACACCGACAAGCTGCCCCTGGCCCAGGGCATTAAATTTGATCTCTGACGTCAGTGAATATTTGTAGTAAAAGGATCCGGCATACCGGGTCCTTTTTTATTGGGCCACACCTGCGGGCGATGCCTGTATCAGTAATTGCTCCAGTCTTTGTTCGCGGATGCCGAAGATTTTTTTCAGCTCCTGTACTTTGCGGAGGCATTCTTCCCGGTGTCCTGCTGCCAGCCTGGATTGTTTGACACCGGCAATCATCACATTTTTGGGGGTATGCTCGGTAGCTATGAAATCGAATACGTTTGTTTTATAACCTGCAGATTCCAGCAGGAGGGCCCGGATACTGTCGGTTACGATTTCTGCCTGGCGCTCCAGGAGAATGCCATGGCGGGTAATGGTTGAAAGGATATTTTCCGGTTGCATCTGCCGGCGCACCTGT
>WBZP01002267.1_pt1 | contig 22326 bp, 20 predicted proteins | sample 5204301 | NCBI WGS metagenome assembly WBZP01 (sample SAMN12412401, study PRJNA552823) | activated sludge metagenome | isolation source: activated sludge from nitrification reactor of wastewater treatment plant... | place: USA: Pennsylvania | collected 2017
GGGCTGTGCAACACCGTCATCTGCCATCTCCACCAACTTGCCGGGAAGTTTCATCGTACCACTGTCGTCACTTCCGGCGGAAGACAAGGCAAAACACAGTTGCTCAGCCGCGCCATGCTGTTCCGACAACCCGCGAGGCAGGTTGTGCCCCAAAAAGAGCAACGCTTGCTGTGGGATTGTCCATCACTGTCCGCATCCTCCTCGCGGGCGACCTCAACGCCGACGGAACTGTCGACGCTTTCCACCGACTTGGCGGAGAAACCCGCATTGCTTTACGCGCGACAGTGATTCCCGTCGCAGCCGCAGCTTCCGCACTCACGACGGCTCGCGGAAGACGGCGTCGAGGTTCGGAGCATCCAGTGCGCGCTTCGCCCATGCTTCCACACGAGCGGCGTCCGCGCCGCTGAGCTGGTTTTCGATTCCAGCCGGCAAGGATCCGAAGCGCCAGGTCAGCAACTGTTTGAGCAGCCGCGCCTCGCCTTGCTCGATGCCTTGCTCGATGCCCTGTTCGATGCCCCGCTCGATCCCGCGCGCGATCCCCCGTTCCATCGCCTGTTGTTCCCATTGCTCCGCAACTGTCTGCATCAATTCACCTCCATTACTCAAGGTTTGCGTCACTGCCTGGCGCAGCTCGTCCGCGTTCAAGCGGTCGACGGTGGCCGCTTGGGCAAGATAGCGCAGAAGCGTGCGCACGTAGCTATCCGGGAATGCCGGCAGGCGCCATGGCGCGCATCAGGGTGCCGTACAGATGGTCCGCCGTCACCGGCTTGGCAAGGAACTCGTTCATGCCGGCGGCGAGGCAGGTGCGGCGGTCGTCCTCGTAAGCGTTGGCCGTCAGAGCCACGATGGGCGTGCTGCGGTTCGGGTTGGTGGCGTCGGCGCGGATCGCCTGCGTCGCCTCGACGCCGTTCATGTGCGGCATCTGCATGTCCATCAGGATCACGGCGTAGCGCTTCGCGCGGGACAGGCGCAGGGCCTCCTTGCCGTCCTCGGCCGTATCGACGTGCAGGCCGGCATCCTCCAGCAAGTGGCGCGACACCAAGCGGTTGATCGGCTCGTCCTCCGCCAGCAGGATCGACGCGCCGCCGCCGGCCTGCCGCAGCCGCTCGCCGGACGCCGGCGCCGGCGAGACGGCACCCGCCGTGGGGGAGTCCGCGGGGCGCCGCTTCATGCGGACGCTGAACCAGAAGGTGCTGCCCGCTCCGGGGGTGCTCTCGACGCCGATCTCGCCGCCCATCATCTGCACCAGCCGCTTGCTGATCGCCAGCCCCAGCCCGGTGCCGCCGTACTTGCGGGTCATGCTGTTGTCGGCCTGCTCGAAGGCGGAGAACAGCCGGTCCTGCGCCTCGGCGTCGATGCCGATGCCGGTGTCGGTGATTTCGAAGCGTGCACCCTGTACGGCGGCATCGCCCGCCACCGCCGTCACCCGTACGCTGACTTCGCCGCGCTCGGTGAACTTGATGGCGTTGCCGGCGAGGTTGATCAGCACCTGCCCCAGCCGCAGGGCGTCGCCCAGGAGCGGCTCCCGCGCCAGAGTGTGGTCGATCGCGATTCGCCAGGCGAGGCCCTTGTCGCGGGCGCGGCCGCCGAGCAGGCTGCCGATGTTCTCGAGGATGGCGCCGAGTTGGATTGGGGCTTCTTCCAGTACCATGCGCTCAGCTTCGATCTTGGACAGGTCGAGGATGTCGTTGAGCACGCCGAGTAGCCGCTCGGCGGCGCCATGGGCCTTGTCCAGATGATCGAGCCCCTGGGGGTCGGCCATCCGGCGCCGGGCCAGGGCGAGCATGCCCATGACGCCGTTCATCGGCGTGCGCAGCTCGTGGCTCATCGTCGCCAGGAAGGTACTCTTGGCGCGGCTCGCAGCCTCGGCTGCGCCCTTGGCTTCCACCAGGTCGACCGTGCGTTCCTTGACCAGGTCTTCCAGATGCTGCCTGTGGTGCTCCAGTTCCGCTTCGGTCTGCTTGCGTTCGGTGATGTCGCGGGCGAAGCCGACCGTCCCCAGCAGGGTGCCGTCGAGTTCGACCGGGGACTTGTAGGTTTCGAACCATCTCCGCGCGCCGTGGGCGTCGATGATTTCCTCTTCGACGTTCTTGCTCCGCTCCGAGGCGAGTACCGCCCGGTCATCCGCACGGTAGCCCTCGGCCAGGTCGCTGGGAGCGATGTCGAAGTCGGTCTTGCCGACCAGTGCCTCGGCACTGGTCGCGCCGAACAGCTCGACGAACTGGCTGTTCACCGCAAGGAAGCGGCTCTCGATGTCCTTGAGCCAGACGGCAAAGGGGAAGTTGTCGAGCAGGGCCCGTTGGTAGTGGTCGCGCTGCTGGAGCGCCAGCTCGGCGTTCTTGCGTTCGGTGATGTCGTCGTAGATGCCGAGCACGCCGATCACTTCGCCCGACGCATTGCGCAGCGGCACCTTGGACGTGCGCAGCCAGATGGCGTGGCCGTCCGGCGTGGTCTGGGGTTCTTCGTAGTTGAGCCGCGACTGCCCCGATTTCATCACCTTCCGGTCGTCGTCGCGGTAGAGCTCCGCCTGATCGGCCCAGCCCATGGCGAAGTCGTCCCGGCCGACGATTTCGGCCGGCGACTCCTTGCCGGCGTCGCGCGCGAATGCCGGGTTGCAGCCCAGGTAGCGGCATTCGCGATCCTTCCAGAACACGCGGATCGGCGCGGTGTCGACGACCTGCTGCAGAAGGCCGTGCGTCCTGGCGAGGTCATCGGCCATGTCGGACAGTGCCGTCTGTATCGTGCCCCATTCGTCGTTGCGATGCTCCATCGGTGCCGCGGAAACGGCGCTGCCACCGCGGATGGCGGCGATCCGGTCCAGGATCCCGGCCAGGGGTTGCTGGATGTTGGCCCGGACGAACCACGTCGCGAGGAGCAGCGAGAGCAGGGCAATGGCGCCGCCGATCCACGCGATCTGCCGCGCCGTCTGCGCCGTCACCGCGGCCAGTTCGGCACGGAAGCGCTCGGCCCGGTGTTCGCTGGCCTCGTCGTGCCGGTGCATCTGCTCGAGGACCGCTTCATGCCGCCGCTGCTGTTCCGCCTGCAGGGCGCCGAACTTCTCGTTCGCGCCTTGCAGCGAGAGCACCAGGGAGCGGTAACGGACCGCATCTTCGCGCATGTGGCGCGCAATCTTCGCCATCGCCGGCGTTGCCGCGGTCATGGTCTGCAGGCGCAGCCGGAAATCGTCGATCAGGGCGACGACCTTGCCGTACGCCGGGCTCGAACCGGTACGCGACGTCTCCTTGCCGATCAGCATGACCGTCTCGCGGTAGCCGACCACCAGCGCCATGATCTGGTCGAGATAGTCGGTATTCCTCCCGGCCAGCGTCTGCTCGATCAGGGCCCGGCTGGTGAGGTCCTCCAGCCGGGTCAGTTCATCGAGCAGCTGGCGGTCGCTGGCGTCGATGGCTGTTCGCGTGTCGGCGATCGACCGGCATTGCCCCAGCAGGCGCTGTGTCGCCCCGGCGAGTGCCTCAATGGCCCGGCCCAGGGCAGGATCGCCGGCGGCCCGCGCGAGGTCGGACAGTTGCGCGGAAGCCGGGCGCTCATCGCGCTGCCGGACGTCCGGTGAGGCGCAGTCGCGGGTGTGGCGGTCGAGTTCGGACAGGGCGGTGGCGAGGTCGCGTCCCAGGCGCGCATTCTCGAAAATGCGTGCCATCTCCTTGTCGGCGAGAGTCGCCGACAAGCCTTCGATGCGCCCGTAGGCGAACCAGGCGATGGCGACCAGCAAGGCCAGTGCCATGGCATTGGCCAGCGCCAGCGCAACCAGCTTGCCGCCGATTCCGCGGGTGGGCCTCGAAGTGATCATGGCGCCCGGCGTTCAGGGCTGCTGGCGGACGAGCGCGGCCCCGCGCAGGACGGTAGGCTTGGGCACGATGCCGTGGCGCTCCAGCGCCGTGACGTTGATGACGCGTTGCCCGCGGCTGTTCTGCGTCACCGGGAGACTGCCGACCGGCTTGCCGCGCATGGCCTGCAACAGCATCTCGGCGGACAGTTCGCCCTGCTCCTGGCCGGTCTTGACCACCGCGGCCCAGGCACCCTGCTCGACCTGGTAGCGGTTGCCGGCCAGGATCGGCTTGGCGTAGGCCTGTTGCAGCACCTGGAAGACTTCCCGGTGGGTCTGGGCCTTGCCGTCCTTGTCGGTGATGCCTTCGAGGCTGTCGACGAACAGCACGGCGCAGTGCGCGTTCAGCGCGGGGCGCAGGGCCTCGATCTGCGCGTTGTTGCGCACCAGGTGAAAGGCGCCGGCCGTCATCGGATACGTGGCTTGCTCGCTCTCCACCTGCGTGCGCAGGGCCACCCCAGGGGGCACGTCGGCGGTCATGAAGCAGGCGCTTTGCACCGACGGCACGATCTGTTTGATGAAGGCCAGCGACTCGCGCACGTGGGCGCGCTCGAGGACGCCGGAGATGTGCGCGGTCGGAAAGCCGTACTTCGCGGCGGCGGCATTGACGCCGTTGAACATGATCGGCGTCTGCGTCTTGTCCTTCAGGTAGGGCAGGACGAACATGGTGACGGCATCGTCGTCGGCGGTGATGACGCCGTGCGGCTGGAGCGACGCGAACAGTGCGGCGGCTTCCTTCGCCTTGCCAGGCCCGCCGTCGCGGTTGGCCTTGGTGTTCATGTGGAAGTACGTGATATCGGCAACGGGCCGCAGCACGCCATCAATGCCTTCGCGGATTTCCTTCACCCACGGGTTGTCTTCCTCGTAGCTCATCACCACGAGCACCTTGAATTCGGCGGCGGCAACGCCGCAGGCCGGCAGCAGCAAAGCAAACAGCAACGGGACAAACGGTTTCACGGCCACGCTCCATCCGCCCGACCCGCCGGCCGGAGTGCCGGTCGAGTGCGGCGAAATATGTCTTTCAAAAGGATAGGAGATCCAACGCCACTTCGGCAAGCGTTTCGGGTTCTGACCGGCCCTGACGGCAGTCGTGATTCCGGGAGACAGCACCCGCTGGCGCACCGGTCGCTGCGGCAGGTGTGATCGTCGATTGAACACGCGCGAGCACGATGATGATTGATGCGGATGTGCAACGGACGTTGATTAAGGGTTCCTTAAGCTGCACGTGCAAGACTGCCGAAATCATGACGCCGCCTGAAATGACCTCAGCGTCCTTGCTAGTATGGATCGTATTGGGGATGATGCGGCAAGTCGCACTGTGGCGGGGTATCGGATCTTGGAGGCATTGGGGTGAGTATCACGCGCTGCGCACAGGCGCGGGGTCTGATGGGGGCATAGTCGTTCCCGCTCAAGAGACTCTGCCTTCAGCATCCGAGCCGACATCGCTAGCGGCGTGGAGTGGTTTCAGGAATTGTCGTGTTGATCACAAGGAAATTGAAGACGGTGCCCAATCCATCTGCTCGTGTGATCTGGTACCGGAAGACAAGCAGCCACGTCCGGTGTTCAAGCCAGGTCAATTCCTGACATTCCGTCTCGACGTATCCGCGCCCGACGGCAAGACGGAGCAGATCACTCGCTGCTACTCCTTGTCCGATGCAACACGCGCGGAGTCTTACCGCGCCTCCATCAAGCGCGTACCTGCACCTCCCGGCGGTGCTTTTCCACCGGGCCGCTCGTCGAATTACTTTCATCGAGGAAGGAATCCGTGCTTTCGATCGCTGTGTCGAATGCCACAAGAACGCCGACAAACACGATATCCGAATGCCAGGAAGGGAGCGTGAGGGAGAAGGAAAGCATGACAGGAAAGAAGATGATGACTGACTCGGGCGTACCCAGCCTGCAACGCTATGCGTGGATTTCCATTGGCGCTGCAATTGCGACCATCCTGGTCAAGGGGGTGGCATGGCAGTTAACGGGGTCGGTCGGCCTACTCTCGGATGCCATCGAGTCCTTTGTCAATCTCGCGGGCGCCCTCATGGCGCTGTGGATGCTCTGGCTGGCGGAACAACCTGCCGACGACGATCACCCGCATGGACACGGTAAGGCCGAGTATTTCTCCAGTGCCTTCGAGGGTTTCCTGATCGTCTTGGCAGCCGTCAGCATTGGATATATGGCAATTGAACGATTCTTGAATCCCCAGCCGATCGAGGCTGTCGGTATTGGATTGATGGTCTCAGCGGCGGCATCTGTCATTAACCTGCTTGTTGCACGTTTGTTATTGAGGGCGGGCCGGGAGCATCAGTCCATCACACTGGAAGCCGATGGCCACCATCTGATGACCGATGTCTGGACCTCCGTGGGTGTCATTTTTGGCGTCGGCCTGGTTGCTTTGTCCGGCTGGAACTGGCTGGATCCGACAATAGCACTGCTCGTTGCCGCGAACATTGTCTGGACTGGATGGCAGTTGATGCATCGATCCGCTTCCGGGCTTATGGACGCTGCTTTGCCGCCAGAGCAAGAGCGCCTCATTACCGAAGTCTTCGATCGCTACATCGAACAGGGCATCGCATATCACGCTTTGCGGACACGACAGGCCGGACGACGGTCGTTCATCAGTTTCCATGCGCTGGTGCCAGGACAATGGACCGTTCAAGCAGCCCATGACTGGGTTGAGCGAATTGAGAGTGACCTGAGGTTGGCTATCCCCAACTGCCATATCACCTCCCACCTCGAACCGATCGATGATCCGTGTTCAATGGATGACCTGTCACTTGATCGGGTCAGGTAAGCCTGCCGCCTCGCAGTGGCGACCGAGAAGGGTAGAAGATCAAACCCCACGTCGACAAGTGTTTCGGGTTCTGACCGGCCCTGACAGCACCGTCGGTAGCCGGTACCCGTTCCGGTTCACCACGTCCGACATGCAGCTTCGAGAAGGCAGTACCTCGTCGGCAAGTTCCAGCGCTCGCAACTGCTTGCGGGCTTCCTCCGCCGTCAGGCGCGTGAATGACAACGTCGTGCGAAGGGTTGGGTCTTGTTGGGCATGACTCTCCGCCAGTGTCCACAGCGCTTCCGCCACCTCCGGGTGTTTCTTCTCCCACAATTTCGCACCGCAAAACGCGTGATGCCCCAGACACGCAAGCTGTGGGGTGTAAACTTCAGGTGAAGCTCGTGCCGCGGAAGGCTGTGTAACGCCGGACCTACCATTGCAGGGGGCGCCCCGCCTAGTGCCGGCGCCCGCCACTCGTTCGCGAAGGGCCAAGCGCGAGCGTGCGCACCGAACGCCCGACCGCAATGCCCCGCCTGCTCGTCATCATCATATCCATCGCAAGACCTTCACCGGAGACGGCGAGCTGGTGGCCTCCACCTATTCTGCCAAATCGCTCAAGCTCTGTTTGGCCCCCTGGCGAAAGATTTATTTTGCGGTTACCGCAACGCCTTGCGACGACTGGCTTTCGCTGGTCATGCTTCAGGGCTGTTTTTTTCCGCGCGGGAACACTTCTCTTGCCGACGCTTGAGAGCGGAGTCGACAACAGGGCATACTGCACGTCGTGCCGCCATGTAGCGGCTGCCTGACAACGCCCTGATACCACGCAACGCCCATGCGCCGCTCGAACAGATCCGCCCTCCCCTCGCCGGTCGCCGACCGCCCGCAAGCCGAGGAGGCGAGCCTCTGGCCGACCCTGCACAAGCTCGGCCCCTACCTGTGGCAATACAAGTGGCGCGTCCTCCTCGCGCTCGCCTGTCTGGTCGGCGCCAAGCTGGCCAACGTCAGCGTGCCGCTGATCTTCAAGCAGATGATCGACAGCCTGAGTGGCAGCGAGCAAGCGCTCGCCCTGCCCGTACTGCTGCTGATTGTCTATGGGTGCCTGCGCTTCTCGACGTCACTGTTTACGGAATTGCGTGAAATCCTGTTCGCCCGCGTCACCCAGAGAGCGGTTCGCCGCATTGCGCTGGAGGTGTTTCGCCACCTGCACGAGCTGTCGCTGCGCTTCCATCTGGAGCGGCAGACGGGCGGCGTTTCGCGCGACATCGAGCGCGGCAGTCGGTCGATTTCAAATCTGATCAGCTACACGCTCTATTCGATTCTGCCGACTCTGGTCGAAATCCTGCTCGTCCTGGCCATCCTGCTGGCCAACTACGACGCCTCGTTCGTGCTGATCACGCTGCTCTCGTTAGTCGCCTATGTCGTTTTTACGATCAAAGTCAGCAACTGGCGAATCGCCATTCGGCGGCGCGTCAACGAAGCGGATTCGGCCGCCAATACGCGCGCCATCGACAGCCTGCTCAACTACGAAACGGTCAAGTACTTCAACAACGAGGAATACGAAGCGCAGCGCTACGACCGGCAAATGCTCAGCTGGGAGGATGCGGCAACGCGCAGCCAGGTCTCGCTCTCCTGGCTCAATCTCGGCCAGCAAATCATCATCGCGCTCGGCGTCACGGCCATGATGTGGCTTGCCGCCGCCGGCGTCGTCGATGGCCGGCTGACGATCGGCGACCTCGTGCTGGTCAACGCTTTTCTGATCCAGCTTTACATGCCGTTGAACTTCCTCGGTGTAATTTACCGCGAAATCCGGCAGGCGCTGACCGACATCGAACGCATGTTCGGCCTGCTCGCCGTAAACCGCGAAATCGCCGACGCGCCGCAGGCTTCTGCGCTGGCACACGGCCCGGTCGACGTGCGCTTCTGCGCCGTCGACTTCTCATATGAAGCGAACCGCCAGATTCTGCACGGCGTAGATTTCACCATACCGGCCGGACACACCGTCGCGGTCGTCGGCGAATCGGGTTCGGGGAAGTCGACGCTGGCGCGCCTGCTCTACCGCTTCTACGACATCAGTGATGGATCGATCCGCATCAACGGCACCGATCTGCGTCATCTCGCGCAAGCCAGTCTGCGCGCCGCCATCGGCATCGTCCCGCAGGATACGGTGCTCTTCAACGACACCATTCTCTACAACATTCAATACGGTCGGCCAGCCGCCAGTCGACACGAAGTGCTCGCCGCAGCCGAAGCGGCGCAGCTCGCCGGTTTCATCGACATCCTGCCCGACGGCTACGAGACGCGCGTCGGCGAGCGTGGACTGAAGCTCTCAGGGGGCGAAAAGCAGCGCGTCGCCATCGCCCGCGCATTGCTCAAGAACCCGCCCGTTCTCATCTTCGACGAGGCCACCTCGGCACTCGACTCGAAGACCGAGAAGGCCATCCAGTCCAGCCTCGACAGTGCGGCACGCGGTCGAACGACGCTGGTCATCGCGCACCGCCTGTCGACCATCATGCATGCCGATCAGATCCTCGTCATGGACGGCGGCCGCATCGTCGAACGTGGCACCCACCTGCAGTTGCTCGAAGCCGGGGGTCCATACGCCCAGATGTGGGCCTTACAGCAACAGGAGGAGTCAGCCGAGCGGCTATAGGGGCCAGGGTGGAAATTGCCGCCGACCGACCGCCGGGTTTCGTCAGTCGCTCCAGGTGCGCGACCGACAGAGACACCAAGACATCAGCGTCCGGCAGCACCATTCACGCGCCGTCCCCCTGCGTTTCCCGCCAGGCGTCGCGCATCTCGCGCTTGAGCGTCTTGCCGGCCGCGTTACGCGGAAAGTCGGCCATTAGCTGGACCGCGTGCACACGCTGGTAGCGAGCACCGACGTTCCGGTTGATCCAGTCGCGCAGCTCGTCGGCGGCAAGCGCGGCGCCGGCGTGCAGGATGACCGCAGCGACCGGCGTTTCGCCCCATTTTTCGTGCGGCACACCGAAAACAGCCACCTCGCGCACCGCCGGGTGCCGTGCCACGACCTCCTCGACGTCACGCGGGTAGATCTTGACGCCGGCGCTGTCGATCATGTCCTTCTTGCGGTCGACCAGATAGAGATAGCCTTCGTCGTCGCTGTAGCCGAGATCGCCCGTATACAACCAGCCATCGCGTATCGCTTGCGCCGTGAGGTCGGGCCGCCCGTAGTAGCCCAGCATCTGCGACGGACCGCGCCCCACGATCTCGCCGACCTCGCCGGGCATGGCATCGCTGCCGTCGTCGCGCACGATGCGCATCGCGAAGAAATAAGGGGGCGAACCGACCGAGCCAGCCTTGCGTACCGACTGCGTCTTGTCGAGTATGGTCCAGAAGCCCTCCGTCAGGCCGTAGAGCTCGTAGAAGCGGTCTGGCAACAGCCGGTTGAGCTGATCCTTGTGTTCCTGGTAAAGCGGCGCCCCAAGCGAGAGGATCATCTCGAGCGAAGCAAGCTTTTCGGGCGAGAAATTCGGCGCGTTGAGCACGGCGATGATCTGTGCCGGCACCATCATGGTGTGCGTCACACGTTCGCGTGCAATGATCTCGATCGCCTCCTGGGCATCGAACTGCCGCTGCAGAACGTAGCGCCCACCGAGGTAGAAACACGGCATGAGCGTCACAAACGCGCCGTTGAAGACGATCGCGCCGGTGTGCAGAACGACCGATTCCGGGCTCATGCGCCAAGTCGACGCAAACAGCGTGCAATACATCGAGCGTACGAAATGGCTGTGCATAATGCCCTTCGGCAGGCCGGTCGTGCCGCTCGTATACATGATGTTGAACAGATCGCTCTGCTCGGCCAGCACAGGTTCCAGCGGCCGATCATCTAAGGCCGCGACTTGCGTCGCATAGTCACCATAGCTACCGGCCGCCCCGTCGACGACGAGGACGCGCGTGCTGCTCAGCGCGGGAAGTTCCGCGCACGCCTCCTCGACCACCGGCAGCATGGCCTGCTGCGTGACGAGGCAGGCGGCACCCGAATCGCGCAGCAGGCTGACCAGCCCGGACCCCATGAGCAGTGGGCTGAGCGGCACGAGAACGGCGCCGACCGTCGGTACGGCCCAATAGACTTCGAGCAGTTCGCGGCAGTTGGTCAGGGCGGTCGCCACGCGGTCACCCCGCCCGATGCCGAGCGAACGCAGCAACCGGGCGCAGCGACTGACGCGCGCGGCGAACTGCCGCCAGGTCAGTTGTTCGTCCGCAAAGACCACGGCGACACGATCCGGACGGAACTGGGCATGGTGCTTGATCAGCGTGGCGAGTTGCAGCATGTTTTTCCTTTCACAATCGGGCGGGCGGCACGCCGGCGCCGGGCACTGCCCCTGCTTCAACCGAGGCCCTCGCGCGCACAGTCGCGCTGCACCGCAAAGCGCTCAGCCAGGCAGCTTGCCGGCAGCAGCCGGGACAGCCCATCGCAGCGCAACAAAGGCGTTACTATACAACGTCAGTTGACGCCCTGTTCAGCGACTGGCGACAGTCTTGCGCCGCCACCGCGCAGAGCACCGCAAGACTCGCTGCAGACAGCCCTCGGGCGAGTGTGAAGCGCATTATCCGGCACTTGCAGGCGAGAAAAAAATAATCCCGCGCGGCCGGGCAAAGCGGGTAAACAATTCTTGCGCAGAGGAGTAGAATGCATTGTGCGGTGCAGAATCCCAGGCCTCTTGGTGAGCCTGATCACCTTCCAGAACGCCGCGGCTGTCGGTGGGCGGCCGTTGTGCGCAGCTCGGAGGTGCCGCTGGCCATGCGCTTTGCGCTGGTCTGGGAAAGCGAATTTCCGGTTTCCGGTCGGCGCGCCGGAATTGCCTAATCGTGGGTCGTCTTGAGCAAGGCGACCAAATTTGACTCACGTTTCACGTCTTTCGTCGGAGGTTGGAAAAATGTACTCACTGTTAAGGGAAATGCCAGATTTCACGACCAGTTGGTGGAGATACATGCTGGCCATGATGCGCGCTTCGAACCGCGAGATGAGCGAAATGAACGACAACCTCTTCATTGCCGCACACATCGCGATGACCGCTGCCCGCGACAACCCGCTCAGCATGCTGGAAACGTTCGAGATCCTTGAACACAATGCGGGGATGATGCGCAAGGGTCTGACCGGCATGCAGGGCAAGATGGCCGACTACGCCTTCGACCAGATCGAAGAAGGTACGCGTGCTTTCATGAACTCGCTACTCAGCTCGGAAGGGGAAAAACTGAGCGGCTACATGAAACGTGAAGCCGAGATCATGGAGGCGGTATCCAACTTCAACGAGCAGATCGAAGCGATTGCCGACGAATTCGGCTTCCACTTCAACACGCCCGACTACAAGCTCGTCCATGAGACCGACGCCTTCCAGCTTTATCAGGTACTGCCGCTGAAGAAAGGTGTGGAAGTGCGCAGCGATCTGAAGCCGGTCATTCTCGTTCCGCCCTACATGCTCGGCGTCCATATCCTGTCGTTCCTGCCCTACGAGAACAAGAGCTACAGCCACTCGTTCGCCAATGAGGGCATTCCGACCTACGTCCGCGTCGTCAAGGACATCATGACCAATGAAAAGGTCCAGACGATGACGCCCGAACAGGACTGCGAGCAGACGCGCCAGCTCTGCGCCAAGGTCATGGAGCTCAACGGTGGCAAGAAGGTCACGCTGAACGGCACCTGCCAGGGCGGCTACATCTGCCTGATGAACATCCTGTCAGGCAAACTGAGCGAGGTCTGCGACGCGCTGATCACCAACGTCACGCCGGTTGATGGCACCTACAGCGACGCGATCAGCGGCATGCCCACGATGCACCACGATTTCATTACGACGACCCTGCCGAGCGGCAACAAGGTCGCCAATGGTTATTTGCTCAGTCTCGGCATGCGCTTCGTCGCCATCGACCGGGAAACGCCGCTGGTCAAGGTGCTCGATCAGGTTTCGCTGCATCGGGCCACCGACCTCAATCCCGGCAAGACACCTGCGGCACTTTTCCGCTGGTTGCTCAAGGAGCGCGTACACCTGCCGCTGGCCATCGCCAACATGAGTTCGCACACCTTCCAGGATGCGATCGCCGACGACGGCACCCTCCCCGTCAAGCTCTTCGACAAGCCGCTCAACATCAAGTCGCTGATCGACCTGAATGTGCCCTGGTACCAGAACTACGCGATCAAGGACGACCTCGTCACGCCGCCCTGCGCAACTGCCGGCAACAAGTTCCTCACCGGTTGGGACAAGCTCGAGTCGGTCGCTTTCTTCGGCGGTCACGTCGCCATCCTGACCAGCCCGTTCGGCAAGAAATCACCGGTCAACGGCGCCTTCACCGATGCCAACGGCAAGGCCGTGCGCGGTCCGGTGAAGTTCCAGGTCGACATTTCCGCTTGATACCGAACCGGAGATTTCACTCATGAACTACGTCAACATCATCGTAGAAACGAGAGGCAAGGTCGGCCTGATCACCCTCAACCGGCCGAAACAGCTGAACGCCCTGAACGATGACCTGATGGACGAAATGGGTCGCGCGCTGACCGCTTTTGAAGCCGACGAGAATATTGGCGCCATCGTCATCACCGGATCCGACAAGGCCTTTGCCGCCGGTGCCGATATCACGGTCATGCAGTCGCTGTCGTACATGGAGGCTTACAAGGGCAACTTCATCACGCGCAACTGGGAATGCGTCAAGAACTGCCGCAAACCCGTGATTGCTGCCGTCGCCGGTTATGCCTTGGGCGGCGGCTGCGAGCTGGCGATGATGTGCGATATCATCCTGGCCGCCGACAATGCAGTGTTTGGCCAGCCGGAAGTTCGCCTGGCCATCCTGCCCGGCGCCGGTGGCACGCAGCGCCTGCCACGCGCCGTGTCGAAGGCCAAGGCAATGGATATGTGCCTGACCGCGCGCAACATGGATGCGCAGGAAGCGGAACGTGCCGGCCTCGTGTCGCGTGTTCTTCCGGCCGACAAACTGCTTGAGGAGGCGCTCGCCGCCGCCAGCCGGATAGCCAGCTTCTCGCTGCCGGTGGTCCTGATGATCAAGGAGTGCATCAATCGCGCCTACGAAAGCTCGCTCGGCGAAGGTTTGCTCTTCGAGCGCCGCACCTTCCACTCGGCGTTTGCCCTCGATGACCAGAAGGAAGGCATGACCGCATTTGTCGAGAAACGCAAGGCGTCTTTCACCAACCGCTGAGTTCTTGCTCTGCTTTACCCTCCGGCGGAGCGCACGTCTGCAGTAGCCGTGCGCTCGCCGGGCGCGTCTGTAGAGCCGCCCCCGCGCGTCGCGTCTGCCACCACGCCATCGGCGCCGCGCAAACCTGGCATGAGCGCCAACCAGACATACCTGGCAGGCCGATCCTCGCCTGTACACGCAGCGTGCTCTTCCGGCAGCGCGCAGCAGCCTTCGCGATGCCAATGACCAGGCTGGTGGCGATTTTCCCTTTCCCTCTCGACCCCCCCGCCGAGGCGTCGACTGCAGCGCACGACCTGGGGACTACGGAGCATACCCGGGGCAGCGCGTACCTGCCACTCCGGGCGGCCTGCGCCCGCACAAGCGTGACATGGCAAGCGCCATTGAGCGGCCTGCCGAGCAATCGGCCATGAACAGCGAACTGCGGTAAAATTCGCCCCCCTGCCCTGTCGGCAAGTAGAAAACCAGCAAGGAGAGAGAAGAATGTCTGGACACGGTTTCCACGTGCATGGCCCGCACGATCACGAAGTCGAACACGTCGCGCAACACGGCGGCGATGGTTTTACCTCGCGTGTCGCTGTCCTCACGGCCATCCTGTCAACAGTCGGTGCGATTTTCGGCTACCTCGGCGGCCACTCGCAGAATGCCGCGCTGATCTACAAGAACGAAGCTGCAATTCAGAAGACGGCAGCGTCGAACCAGTGGAACTACTACCAGGCGAAAAGCAACAAGCAGAACCTCGCCGAACTGTCGATCACGCTGACGACGGGGGAAGCGCAGGAAAAATACGCTCAGGAAGTCGAGCGCTACAAGAAAGAAAAGCAGGAAATCAAGAATGAGGCCGACAAGCTCGAAGCAGCGGCCAAGGAAGCCGACCGCAAGAGTGACCACGAAATGCACGTCCACGAGCGTTGGGCGCTCGCCACAACCCTGCTCCAGATTGCCATTGCGATGGCCGCCATCACTCTGCTGACGCGCAAACGCTGGATGCTGTTTGGCGTCTATGGGGCGAGTCTGTTCGGCATAGGCGTCGGCATCCTGGGCTACCTGGCGTGAACACCGCGGCTACGCGCTTGCGCTGGCAGCGAGACCCGAACCGGAACTGGCTTGAGCGTCGGCCAGCTCGGCCCGACCCAGGCAGAAACGAGCTAGGGCGCGCAGTGCTCGCCAGGCGCAGTGACCGGCGAGCTGGCGCAAATCCGGCGCGCCAGGGCATCGATGGCAGACGGGCTCAGATCATCGGTGACAAGACGCTGCGGTGCGGCAAAACCGGCATAATTGTGGTTCTGCGAGCGAACATACAGCGGGTCGTAGTGCTGTGCGAGGAGCTCGCTGACCAGCAATCGCCAGTCGCCGCTGCGCACGTAGGCCTGCCAGCGCTCGATCGTCCCACCGCTGCGCAAATGGCGCAGTGAACACAGCCGTTCGTTCAGCCATTCGGGAGCACGGAGAAAGTACTCGTAATCGCGTAGCAGATAGTCCACGCGTGCGGTGAACGAGGCGTCGATATTCACGCATGCCCCGGCGCGCATCGTCTCGATCAGTGCTGCCGGCAGATGCAGCGTACCGATCTTGCGGCTTTCCGCCTCCACATAAACCAGGCGTTCGGGGTCGAGGCGCTGCACTTCGGCAAGCAGTCGCGACTCGAACATCTTCTGCGAAGGCTGCGCCACGTCCGGCAATGGCCCGAGAACCGACCCCTTGTGGCGAGCGATCTCCTCTAGGTCGAGCACTTGTTCGCCCAGTCGCCCGATGGCCTGCAGAACGCGGCTCTTGCCGCTGCCCGTCGGACCACAAATGACTTTCAGTCGCAAAGCGCGCGGCAATTCGCTCAGCGCCTCGATGACCAGCCGCCTATACGTCTTGTAGCCACCTTCGAGCTGCTGCGCGTCCCAGCCGATGCGCCGCAGGACATGCGTCAGCGAGCCACTGCGTTGTCCGCCCCGCCAACAGAGGATCAGCGGCTGCCAGCTTCGCGGCCGATCCGCAAAGTGCACCCGCAAATGCTGCGCGATGTTTTCGGAGACGTACGCGGCGCCCAGCCTTCGCGCGGCAAACGGCGAAACCTGCTTGTACAGCGTCCCCACCTCGCAGCGCTGGCGATCGTCGAGTACGGGACAGTTGTACGAACCCGGAATATGGTCTTCGGCGAACTCGGACGGCGAGCGGACATCGATGACTTCGTCGTAAGATGCGAGGTCGCTCAGCCGCTCGATCGTCGCGAGATCATGTTTCATGCAGGAAGAGTCGCGTGCTGTGGCGGGAAATGGGGAATCGTTCATTTTAGCAGTGGCTCCAGACCACGCCAGACATTGTCGAGCAGTAGCGGCTGGGCCTCAGCCGTCGGATGCAGACTGTCGGTCTGGAACAAATGTGGCTGCGTCGCCACACCGTCGAGGAGAAAGTCCACCAGAGCAGTCTTGCGCGCTTTCGCGACGGCTGAAAAAGCCTTCTGGAAATCGGCCGCGTAGCCACCGTAGTTGGGCGGAATCCGCTGGCCGACGAGCAGCACCCGCGCATTCTTCTGCTGTGCAGCGCCGACGATGGCCGTCAGGTTGCCGGTCATCTGAGCGACCGGCAAGCCGCGCAGGCCGTCGTTTGCCCCGAGCGCAACGACGACGACCGCCGGCGCGTACCTGTTCAGCGCGGCATCGATGCGCGCCCGGCCGCCGCTGGTCGTTTCACCCGAAATGCTGGCATTGACGACGCTATAATCCAGCTTCCTCTCCCGCAAACGCTGGGCCAGCAATGATGGCCAGGCCGCCTCCTGACGTATGCCGTAACCCGCTGAAAGAGAATCACCGAAAACGAGAATGTTTTTTTGAGCCGGCACCGCCGGGGAAAACAACAGCACTCCGGCAAGCAACAGACCCTGAAAGGTTGGGCAACGAAGCATGGTAGGCAATACGTCGATGGTGGTTGAAGTTCACAAACTGACCAAGCGCGTCGATAGTGGAGGCGAGCCATTGACCATTCTGCACGATATTTCGTTCGCCGTCGCTGCCGGTGAAACAGTGGCAATCGTCGGCGCCTCGGGTTCGGGCAAGTCCACCCTGCTCGGTCTGCTGGCTGGCCTCGACCTCCCGACGAGCGGCTCGGTCAGCCTTGCCGAAGAGGATATCAGCCGCCTCGACGAAGATGCGCGGGCAGTCATGCGCGGTCGCTTGCTGGGCTTTGTTTTCCAGTCGTTTCAGTTGCTGCCTTCCCTGACGGCCGTGGAAAACGTGATGCTGCCGCTCGAGCTGGCCGGCGCGGCAAACGCGCGCAGCGAAGCCGAATACTGGCTGCAGCGTGTCGGGCTGGCACACCGCCTGCGGCACTACCCGAAGCACCTGTCGGGTGGCGAGCAGCAACGCGTCGCCCTGGCCCGCGCGTTTGCGCCGAAACCGCGCCTGGTGCTCGCTGACGAGCCGACCGGCAACCTCGACGCAGCGACCGGTCACCAAGTCATTGAACTGATGTTTGCCATCAACGCCGAGCGGGCAACGACACTGCTGCTGGTCACGCACGACGAGGAAATCGCCGCCCGCTGTTGCCGGCGGCTGCGCATGCACGCCGGCGAGCTGGTGGAAGTCTGATCTCTGGTGAAGAAGCCGCCGCGAGTTGCGCGCGGCGCAGGGGCAAACGGCAAGACACGCCCGCTCGACAGGCAGGCGCCAAACAGCGTGCAAACAGCGCCGATTGGCTGCGCAGCCGATTCATCGACGCGCACCGAGCGGCAGGCGAATCACTGACTCGCCTCGAGCTCCCAGTCGTACATCCACGCCTGACAACGCGCACCGTCGTTCCAATACACGACGCGATAGGTATGCCCGTTATTGTCGAGCGACAGGGAGTCGACGCGCCCGATCATGTCAATGGCCTTGATCCGCACTGCCTGCCCGAGATCATACTCAAACTCAACCGTTTTCAAATTGTCCTCCTGGCGAAGAATCGGCATCGGCACTACTGCGTGCACGCAACTCTGTACCGAAACGCAAGTCTAAACCAATTATCCGTCAAGCCGTGTCGCCCGCCATCGGACTGCTCACCGACAGTCCTCCTGTCTGCGGAGAGGCCTGACCAAACTCACTTGTCGCAAGAACCCGGGAACCGTGCGCGCGAACCCGGACAGCGCTGGCGCCAAGCCAATGGCGAAGGCGAAATGGGCAAGCTGCCCACGTTGATCAATTGCAAGGAGGAAGTCATGTCACACCAACCCACGTTTTCCGCCTCGGACGCCGGCCAAGCCGGGCAAACGACAGGCCGTTATGTCGTTACCTTTCGTGAAGACGATGTCGCAAGAGGCTTGGCGGCGCTGGAGAAAAGGGCAGCCGTGCGGAGTCTGCCGAGCGCGGCCGATTTTGCCGATTCAGCCATCGACATGGCACAGTTCAGCGCAGCCGGCGGCGCCGTCTTTCCCACGCTCGGGGTCGCCGTCGTTACTCTCGATGACGATGCACTGAGCAGCCTGATGGCGGCACAAAGCGATGACGCCGACGGTCTCATCCTCGACATCGAACCCGAGCGCATGTTCTACGCTCTCGGCGAAGGCGGTTCCTTGTCGCTCGCCTACCTGCAGGGTTATCGCGATGCAGCGGACAACCTGTACGAGAAGGCGCGCGCGGGCTACAACGACGCGGAAGCCGCGGCCGCGGCCGGGTATTTCGACGACGCCCAGTCGACCTGGGGCCTCAAGGCAACGAAAGCCGTAAACTCGCAACGGACGGGCAGCGCGATCAAGGTTGCCGTTCTCGACACGGGCCTGGACCTACAGCACCCGGACTTCAGCGGCCGGCGAATCGTCACCAGCTCGTTCATCAGCGGTCAGACCGTGCAGGACGGGCATGGACACGGCACGCACTGCATCGGTACCTCGTGCGGCAGCAGAGACGCCAATGGCCGACGCTACGGCGTCGCCCAGAAAGCGACGATCTACGCCGGAAAGGTGTTGAGCGACAGCGGCAGCGGTTCGACTTCGGGGATTCTGGCCGGCATGGAATGGGCGATCAACAGCGGCTGCCACGTGATCTCGATGTCGCTCGGCAATACCGTCGCGACCCCGTCGACCGCCTACGAAAACATCGGCAAGCGAGCGCTGCAGAAGAAATGCTTGATCATTGCGGCAGCCGGCAATCACCGGCCGGGGACGGTCGGCCAGCCGGCCAACAGCGCATCGATCCTTGCCGTCGGTGCAGTCGACAGCCAGCTGCGCGTGGCTTCCTTCTCGTGCGGCTCGGGTACTGCTGCCGGAGCCAACGTCGACCTGGTCGGACCTGGCGTTGCTGTGTACTCGTCGACCAAGTTGCCGACGCGCTACGCAAGCTGGAACGGCACGAGCATGGCGACGCCGCACGTCGCCGGCGTGGCTGCGCTCTGGGCGCAGGCTGCCGCCGCCAACCGCGGCGCAGCACTCTGGCAGCTGCTCACCTCGCGCGCGCTACGCTTGCCGCTGCCGGCCAGCGACGTCGGCGTCGGCCTGGTACAGTCGCCGGTCGCCTGATCAGCGGCCCAAAATACCTGGCGGGCGTCGCGCTTTTCTGTCACCATGACGCCTGATACGCGCCCGCTTGCGGCGCGCATCAGGCGAGACGACGTCAACGGTTCGGCGAAGCGGGAGCAACAATGAATGAGGCAGACCTGCAGGCGGTCATCGTCACGGTTGGCGATGCGCACATTGGCGACATCCAGTCGGTCGCCCGAAGCCTGAGCGCGGCGGGACTCCAGGTGTCGCGTGTCATGCCGACCATCGGCATCATCGCCGGCAGCGCACCAGCCTCATCCATCGCCACGCTGAAAACCCTGCGCGGCGTGCTGGATGTCGAACCCGACCGCGAAATGCAGGCCATCGGGCGGGCAGAATAGCCGAACGGACAGACCGACCGGAGGAAACGAATGAGCAGACTGATCACCCCGGAAGTGATCGAGAAGACGTTGAAGGGCATCACCATCCCGACCAGACCACAAATCCTGGTCCATATTCAGAAGGAACTGCAGAAGAACGACCCTGACCCGCAAGCGGTTGCGCGCTTCATCGGTGGTGACGTTGGCCTCTGTGCCGCCGTTCTGAAGACGGTCAATTCACCTTTCTTCGGTTTGACCAGACGGATAAGTTCGGCCGCTCAGGCTGTCAGCCTGCTGGGCATGACAGCCACGGCGCAGATCGTCACCGGCATCGCACTCAAGACTGCCATCGGTGGCAAGGCAGGCTCCCTCGAACGCTTCTGGGACAGTTCCGAAAACGTCGCCTGCATGTCTCGCCACATCGCGGCGGTAATCCCCAGAGGGCCGCGCGACGACGCCTATTGTTTCGGACTATTCCACGATATCGGCATCCCGATCCTGATGCAGAAGTTTCCGGACTACCGGCAGACGCTGGTCCTGGCCGACAGCACCAGCGACCAGCCTTTTACGGCGGTGGAAGAGGCGCGTCACGCCACCGACCACGCAACGCTTGGCTATCTTGTGGCGAAGGGCTGGTTCCTGCCGGCACCCATCTGTGAAGCCATCCTCTACCACCATGACGTGTCGGTTTTCGATGACAGCGCAGTGGTCAGTCCGCACGCGCTGACGCTGATCGCCATCAACGCCTTGTCCGAATGTTTTCACGACGAGTACGTCCGCCAGCGTGCGACCAGCTCATCGAAAGGCATGCGATGCAAGGCACTGGACCATCTCGGTCTGACCGAGAACGAGTACAGCGACTTGCGCGAAGAGCTATCGTCCCTCGGCTAGGCTTTCTACCGGGCACTGGAGGCCACCCCGGGATCTCTGCCTCCCGCGCGCCGACGATCTTGCCTGGCGCCAGGCGCTAAGCGAGATCGCTAGTTGCCCGGGCGACCGTTCTGTCCGGCGCGTGTCAAGACCAGCAGCAGGAGAAAGCAAGCAGCAACGGTAAGTCCGATGCCGGCCTGCAGGAGCGTTGCCAACTGAAAACCGGCAAGATAGAACTTGCCGGACAGGCGCACCAGGCCGCTAGCGAGGCAGACAAGCAGACCGAGCAGGCCGGCAGCGCGCCCCAACAACAGCAAAAGGCCTTCCATTCGTTTCCCCTCAAAAGTAGTCGTGTCGTTGTATCTTTGGCCGCCTGCGCGAGCAGGAAGCATGTCTGACGCGAGAAATCAGCCGGTCGGAACGAAGCCTGTCTTCCCCTCGCTGCCTGCGATTGTAAGCGCGCAACGGCGGGAGTCAAGCACCATGCCCGATGCCGACGCCATCGTCTCTGCTGCGCACGATCAGGCGGCGCTGCCGGCGCCTCGCACGCCGTTCGTTCGCCAGCGCTGGCTGCTCGGGCCGGAGCGTGCAAACGCCAAGTGCTTGCGCAGCCAACCGGCATGTTACGATTGATTGCTGATCTGTTCCATCACCATCTCAAACACGGGAGGATACGCGATCATGAGCGAAAAGAAAGCAGCAAGCAGCGATACGGCCGCCAGCCGCTTCCCGCGCATACGCCGGGTCGCACCCGGTGCCATCCCGCGCTGGCTGCGTGCCGGCTGGCAGGACTTCCGCCAGTCAGGCGCGGCGAGTCTTTTCTATGGCGCCGCATTTGCCGCATCCGGCTGGCTCATGCACGCCGTCTTTTCGAAAGCCTACGCCCTGTTTGCCGGACTGACGACCGGCTTCCTCCTCCTCGGCCCAATCCTGGCGTTCGGCATCTACGACCTGAGCCGGCGCATCGAGCGCGGCGAGCCACCCCGCCTGGCGCCGACGCTCGCTGCCTGGCGGCCGAACCTGGCCAACGTCGGCCTCTTCGCTGCGCTTCTCGCCGTCGTCCTGCTCGTTTGGGCGCGCGCCTCGATCGTCGTCTTTGCGCTGTTCTTCACCGGTGGTTTGCCCACCTTCGCCGATGTCGTGCGCACAGTCCTCACCTTCGAGCAAGCTGATTTCGCCGCCGTGTACTTCGCCGTTGGCGGCTTCTTCGCGATCTTTGTCTTCATGATCAGTGTCATTGCCATGCCGCTGATGCTCGACCGGAAAACCGATGCCATCACGGCGGCCATCGCCAGCCTGTTCGCCTGCGGCCGCAATCCCGTGCCGATGTTACTCTGGGCCGCGTGCATCGTGCTGCTCGTCGGGATCGGCTTTGCCACGCTTTTTTTCGGTCTCATCGTGACCATGCCGCTGGTCGGGCATGCGACCTGGCACGCCTACCGCGACGTGGTCTGCGAGGAGGATGCGCCGTCGGCTTCAGGTGGTGGCTGACGGACGCTACTCGGGCAGTGCATTGATCTGGTAGAGGCTCTCCAGTTGGCTGCCCGGTTTGCCGAGGAAACCAAACCAGCGGTCGTGAATGGCAATGATTTCGCGACTGCGGTAGAGGCGAGCCAGCTCCCGATTGACCAGCAGGCGGAAGTCCGCATCGTTGCGGCGCAGCATCAGCGCATAGGGCTCGTAGGAAAACGTCTCCTGGCCCAGCGACCAGTCACTTTGCTGGCCGGCATCGAGCGCCAATCCGATGAGTAGCGAGCGGTCGGCGAAATAGGCATCCACCCGGCCGTCGAGCAACGCGGTCAGCCCTTGTTGATGATCGTCGACCTTGATGACCTCGGCAGCAAGCTTGTGCCGGACC
>WBZP01000531.1_pt1 | contig 22323 bp, 21 predicted proteins | sample 5204301 | NCBI WGS metagenome assembly WBZP01 (sample SAMN12412401, study PRJNA552823) | activated sludge metagenome | isolation source: activated sludge from nitrification reactor of wastewater treatment plant... | place: USA: Pennsylvania | collected 2017
TGCAGGTTATTGCTTACAACAATTGTATTATTACCATTGGCATGAATGTCTATAAACAATGGTTTGCTTCGGCTTACTACATTGTGCTTGATTGCATTTTCGATCAGCATTTGTATGGCAGCAGGAATTATGAGGAACCTTCCATAACCCGGTGGAATATTGACGTTGATCTTTAAGCCTTCTGCAAATCTTTTCTCAAGAAGAAATACATAGGGATTGATGTAATGAAGTTCGGTATCCAATTCAACAAGTTCTTTATGCTGGTTTTGAAGTATGTAACGATACAGCCTGCAGAACTCTTCTATAAAACGGTTCGCTTCTGCATTGTTCTGTAAAACCAGTGAGGACAGTACATTCAGGTTATTAAAAAGAAAGTGGGGATTTAACTGGCTTTTGATCAATTGAAGTTCTGCCTGTGCCGACATCCTTTTCAACTCTTCCGCCTCTACCAGCTTATTCCTGTATTCGGTAAAGTAATAATACACCGTATTCATCAGGTGAAAAAGCAGGTTGGCAAGCCAGGCATAGATAAGATTCAGTTTTAACGGAACCAGGCTTTCGCTGATACTGTATCGATGCAGGAGCATTCCTACAAACCATACTATCAATACAGTAATCCCGGTTGCAAAAACATTGCCTGCCACAAAGAACAATGCCATAGTGCTCGGTTTGTGGATGGCTTCTGAAAAACGGCTCTTGATAAACCCATCTAGTATCCTGTTGGATTCCCAGGTACCCAGGGTAACAGCAGTGATGGTGGCAAGTGCATAATACCATTTGATCTCAATATCGAAATAATGGTATACCTGGCATAATAAGGTGCCGGCAAAAGTTCCAACAGACAATAGTAAGATAAAAAAGTACCTGTACTTGTGGTTAAACATATACGGGAGTATTATAAATGCATCAACGGTTAAAACAATGATTTGTTCACCGTTGATGCAGAATTACCCAATACAAAATTATTTTATCATTACGGAAGCAAAACCCGGTCGATCAGGTGTACAACCCCGTTTCTGCAAACAATATTGGTAGCCACGATGTTTGACTGGTTTGTGCCGTTCCCGTTTCCGGTGATAGTCGGACCACCCCCGGTTCCATTGGAAAGGTTAACAGTACTGTTTCCCCCTGCCAGCATAGTTAAAGAACCATTGCTGAGATCTGAAGAAAATGCCCTTCCGGCAACCACATGATACCTGAGTACAGCAAGCAGTGTTCCAATTGGAATCTGGTTTATGTCGGTGAGTGACAATGCACTCAAGAGATTGGTAAATGCCTGGTTTGTAGGTGCAAATACCGTCAGTTTAGCAGATCCCAGGGTACCGGCAAGCGAAGGATCTCCTCCGGGTGCAGTAGTTGCTACCGTTACCGCTTTTACCAGGGAATCAAGGCCCGAAGCAACAGCCGTTTCTACAATATTGCCAACAGGTGGGTTCAATACCCTTCCGATTTTATGAATAACACCATTGTCGGCACTGATATCGGCTGCACTTACTTTGATACCGTTTATGTAAACACCACTGGCATTCCTGGTAACAAATACAGAGTCACCACTGGCTGTAGTCACTTTTGCATTTGGCCCTACAGGCACTTCTGCAGCCAGGATTTTACTGCCGAGGGTATGATAGAGTAACAATGAACTTAACTGAGAGGCTGAAAGTGAAGATATCGTTGAAGAAGATATGCCTGAAGCAGCAAAAGCGGCATCATCAGGTGCGAATACTGTAAAAGGGCCTGTTCCTTTAAGCGTACCATCAAGCCCTGCTCTTATAACAGCCTGTTCCAGCAGGGTTAGATTTGCATCTGCTACTACTTTATCGGTTATCGTATTTCCGGCTGCGGGTGCAGGATCATCATCCTTATTGCAGGAAATTATTGCTGAACTGAGAAGCAGACCTGCCAGCGCTGTCACAACAGAACGTGTAAATAGATTTTTCTTTTTCATGTTTATATAGTTTAATTACCAGATAAACACCTGCCTTTGTGAAATGTAGCAGTTTGATTACCGAACAGCAGTAAAAAAGGAGTAAACTGTAATAATCCGGAGTGAATTGTAAAGAATAACAACCTGGCTGTACAGGTAAGGGCATATTAACTTTTATTAAGAATCCTCATAAAAAGAAGCATTTCAAAATCGCACAGGCAGCTTCAGCCATTTCGATGGCTATACCGCCATTTTTTGAGGGGAAATAAAAAGCCTCTCCGAAAGGGAGAGGCTTTGTGATCTGGCTGGGACTCGAACCCAGGGCCCATACATTAAAAGTGTATTGCTCTACCAACTGAGCTACCAAATCTCCTTGTTTTCAAATACCGGCTGACCGGCATTTTTCAAACGGAGTGCAAAAATAAGGCAAAATACCATTGCATCAAATTTTTTTAGAAAGATTTACGGCCTAATATTTTATTTCATTGTGGATTGTTTGTTAACAGCGGCATAAGTACCCTATTTTTGCGATGAAATTTTTTCCATGAGCCAGTTTTTCAATAATAAGGTGGTGGCCATCACGGGAGGCAGTGATGGCATCGGCAAAGCACTGATAGAACTATTATTGCCGATGGGGGCAAAAATAGCAACCTGTGCCCGCAACCAGGATAAATTATATGATCTCCAGCTCAGGCATTCTACAAAACCGCTTCACTGTGTTGTTGCCGATGTCAGCAATTACAACGATTGCAAACTTTTTATAGATTCCACCATAAAACAATTCGGGGGTATTGATATTCTCATCAACAATGCCGGTATCTCCATGCGTTCCTTACTCAAGGATGCCGAACTGGATGTTTTCAAGAAAGTGATGGACATTAATTATTTCGGAACCGTATATTGTACCAAGCTTGCCCTTGATTCTATCATTGAAAGAAAAGGAACCATTGTTGGCATCTCTTCCATTGCCGGGTACCGTGGCTTACCCGGCAGGAGCGGTTATTCTGCCAGTAAATTTGCTGTGAACGGCTGGCTGGAAGCTATACGGACCGAATTGCAGGAAGATGGCGTAAATGTTATGTGGATCAGTCCCGGCTTTACAAGAAGTAATATCAGGAATGCAGCGCTCAACCACAAAGCCCAGGCACAGGGTGAAACCCCGCTCAATGAGTCGGAATTGATGAGTTCAGAGGAATGTGCCGGTTACATCATCAGGGCCATCGAAAAAAGAAAACGTACCCTGGTGCTTACCTTTACCGGAAAGCAAACCGTATTTCTGAATAGATTTTTCCCGTCGCTCACAGATAAACTTACCCGGAAATTTTTCTTCAAAGACGGAAAACTCATTAAGTAATTTCTAACTGAATCTATCAAGCATCTGAATTAAAACTGCAATGACATTATTAACCCTTACAAGTGATATCGGCGAAAAAGACTTCCTTACCGGCGCCATCAAAGGGCAGCTATTGCAGACCGACAGCAGTTTTAATATCATCGATATCACCCACGAACTCTCGCCGTTCAATTATCCACAGGCGGCCTATGTATGCAGGAACGCCATCAGGAATTTCCCGGCCGGCACTTTTCATCTGATCCTGGTGAACCTGTTTGATGAAAAAAGAGAACATGTGTTACTGGCAGAACACAATGGTCATTTTATTGCCTGTGCCGACAATGGCCTGATCACAATGATACTGGAAGAAGAACCCCAGAAAGTTGTGGCACTGCATCTTGGAAAAACACATCAGAAAACAACACTGTATTGTGTAAATATTTTTGCGAAAGCATTCCAGGAAATCGCCGGCGGAAAAAAACTGGAAGAAGTTGGAGAAGCAGGTATTCCTATACAGGTAAAAAATCATCTGCGTCCTTTACTGGGCAATGACTGGATTGAAGGCCAGATTATTTTCATCGACAATTTTGAAAATGTTATTGTAAACATTACCAAAGATGAATTTGAAGCACAACGAAAAGGCAGGAGCTTTACCATTGTATTTAAAAGAGATGAAGTGATCGATAAGATCAGTGAAACTTATGCTGATGTTCCTGAAGGAGAGAAACTGGCTTTGTTTAACTCAGCAGGTTATCTCGAAATAGCTATTAACAAAGGAAATGCTGCAGGCCTGTTCGGTTTACAGGGCTTCTCAGAAAAACAACAGCAGCATTCAACACAGCAATTTATTAATCACCGGCTGTTCTACCAGACTGTAAAAGTCTATTTTCAATAAAATAAAACCAAAAATCAATGAAACGATTTTTTTTCATCTCCCTGCTTGCAGGCATGATTGCCAATGCTGATGCACAGGTTAAGATGCCTGCTCCCTCCCCTACACAAACCATCAAACAGGATTTTGCCATGGGTAGTATCGAAATTACTTATTCCCGCCCCAGCGCCAAGGGCAGAAAGGTTTTCGGCAATCTTGTTCCTTACAACAAACTATGGCGTACCGGCGCCAACGCCGCCACCATCATCAGGTTCAGCGAACCGGTTGACATCAAGGGCAAGCATGTGGATACAGGTTCATACGCCCTCTATACCATTCCCGGCAATGAAACCTGGGAAATTATTCTCAACAAGGGAACAAAGAACTGGGGCATTGATGGGTACCAGGAATCAGATGATGTGATCCGGGTGACTGTTGAACCAATGAAACTGGATACAAAACTTGAAACGTTTACCATCCAGTTCGGCGAGATCAAACCAGAGAGTTGTGATCTTTACCTGATGTGGCAGAAAACAGCAGTATTGATTCCTGTTACTGCCAATATTAAAGATAAGCTCAGGGCGCAGATTGACGCTGCTATGCTAACAGATAAAAAGCCATACTGGTCGGCAGCTCAATTCTACAATGAATATGAAAAGAACAATACCAAAGCGTTGGAGAACGTAACCAAAGCCATTGAAACAAATCCGAAAGCTTACTGGATGTGGATCTACAAAGCCCGGATACAGAAAGAAATGGGCGACAAGGAAGGCGCTGTTGCAAGTTCAAAAGAGTCACTCAGGCTGGCCACCGAAGCTAAGAATGATGACTACGTGAAGATCAACGAAGAGTTCCTGAAAAAGATCAAGAAATAATTGTCAATATCTCATCAAATGAAAAGCCCGGAAGTTTCCGGGCTTTTCATTTATAAATAAGATATTTTAATTTCCGAACAAACTTGCCAGTTTTGCTTCCAAAGCGGCCCCTCTCAGGTTCTTGGCAATAAGTATACCGTTGGGGTCAACCAGGAAATTCTGAGGTATTTGTGTAATCTGGAATTGCTGGCCAACTGCATTACTCCATCCCTGCAGATCACTTACATGTGTCCAGGCAAGCCCATCCATTTTAATAGCATCCAGCCAGGGTTGTTTGGCTTTATCGAATGATACACCCAGCACTGTGAAATTCCTGTCTTTGTATTTATTAAAATTAGCCACCACATTCGGATTTTCCTGGCGGCATGGTCCGCACCAGCTGGCCCAGAAATCGACCAATACATACTTTCCCCTGAGAGAACTCAGGCTCACCATTTTCCCGGTAGAATCAGCCTGTGAAAAATCAGGCAATGGTTTTCCAATCTGGTTGCGTTTGAGCTCACGTATCTGCTGCGATACATATTGACCTATAGAACCATGCTTAACCGGTTCTGACAAACCATTGAACAAAGATTCCATCATGTCTACATTCGCATTCACCTGGTAATTCCTGAATATGGCCAGCGGAGAAATGTATGAATCAGGATGTTTATTTACAAAATCAACCATTATTCTGGAAGCTGATTTTATAAATGCAGAATCTGTACTGCCCCCCTGTGTGAAGAGCTGAGTATATGGTTTTACACTTTTATTGAACTGGGTAAACTCATCATGTGAACGTGAACCTTTTACCGTTGCAGCTTCCAATGAGTCAGGTTTTGCTGTAACAGTTACTGCACTGTTATCAAGGAACAATGTAATGTATGGCCCCTTGTTATTGACTGCAATTACCTTGAAATCGGGAATCTCTGTTTTACCGGTTAAAGTGAATTTGTTGCTTTTGAATTGTGCTGTGGCTTCCTGTGCCCCGGTGTTCCCATTCAGCAATGATACAGGTGTACCATCGGGAATTCCCTTTACTGTACCATAGATAATAAATCCATCAGTAGGTTTGGCAGGCGTTGCTTCTTTCGCTGCCATGGGTTTGGATGCCCCGGAAGGTTTAGCTTTTTTCTGGGCTGTTGCCATTACCGGCACCAGGAATAAAAGGAACAGAATTTTTTTCATATGATTAACCAGTTTCTCTGGTACGATCTGCAATTTAAAATTCTTTCAGCAGTTTGTGAAACCGCCGGCGGATTATTAACAAGCCGGTGATTATACCGACTGGCGGAGTTCATGCTTAAACCGGAGTATTGCCGGCATGTCCTTAATACCGAGTTCTTTTTCGAACCTGCTGTTGATATCAATACCATAAAAATCGGGGTGCGAAAAGCTTTTAATGGCCGGTACATCAGCCAGGCTGATGCCGCCCCCAAGGAAAAAAGGTTTTTCAATTTTCCCTTTGGCCACTACAGCCCAGTTTATTTTCTTACCGGTACCTCCATAGCCGTTTTTTGCTGCCATATCGAAAAGGTAGTAATCCACTACGGCATCGTATTCTTCCAGGAGTTTGTCAACCTCCAGCAGATCGGCTTCTCCAAACCTGATCACTTTGATCGTTTCCACATGACTGCTTAACTCCCGGCACAGTTCGGGAGATTCTTCTCCGTCCAGTTGCACAACATCCAGGTCATAATCCTCAACTATGGTCATGATATCATCAATCCCGCAATTTGTGAAAACGCCGACTTTTTTAACGTCAAGATCTGCATCCATCAATGCTTCTTTTAATGCAAGCCCTGCTGCATACCTTGGGGAATCCTTATTAAAAATAAGTCCCGCAAAACCGATATCCATCCCATCAAGTTGTTGAAGTTGTTTAAAAGTGGTAACACCGCAGACCTTTATTTGCATTTCAGGAGAATTTAATATCCGGTGAGTTCCAAGGCTGCTTTAAAAAGATGTGTTAAAGATCGGGAAATAAAACAGATAAGCCAACAACATGGCTTTAAGTCTTTTCATTTATTGCTGAAGCCAGTTGCGGATGATCTGTTCCCCCAAAGGCGTAAGAATGCTTTCAGGGTGAAACTGTACCCCCTCAACAGCATATTGCCGGTGCTTCAGCCCCATAATGTATCCATGTTCATCCTCGGCAGTAACTATCAATTCAGTGGGCAGATCATTTTTTGAAACGATCCAGCTATGGTATCGCCCTACCTCAATATGTTCAGTCATTCCCCTGTAAAGATTATTTTCTTTATCAATAATCCGGATCGGTGTAGCAACACCATGGAAAACGATGGGCAGGTTGACCAGCTTTGCACCAAATGCTTCGGCAATGGCCTGGTGCCCGAGGCATACACCAAGTATCTGTTTGGACGCCGCATACTGCCTGATCAGTTCCGGCATCAGGCCTGCTTCTGCAGGAATCCCCGGGCCTGGCGAAAGAATAATCTTATCATACTCTTTAACCTGCGCAAGTTCTATACCGTCATTATAAAATACAGCTACCTTCTCATGCGTGATCTTTTCAACAAGATGTACAAGATTGTAGGTAAAGGAGTCATAATTATCAACAATCAATATGCGTGGTCCTGAGTTCATTGGTTATAAACGGAAATATCGGGCCGTTGAGTTTATTTTATTTTTTGTTTAAAAATCGAACAGCCATGAACGTCCGGTTCTTTTTCTGTTGGATGAACATTGTTTTACCATAATGTTATATGGTAAAAATTTAAAATCAATCAATTTTTGTAAATTCAGGCAAAATTAATCCCGTGCTTATACAACACAAAGAAATCGAAGGAAAAGGTTTTTTTTACATTGAAGAAGACAACAATCACCTGGCAGAAATGGATTATTCTATCTCAAAACCCGACACCATGGTGATTCTTCATACAGAAGTAGATGAAATTCTCAAAGGAAGAAATATCGGCAACCAGTTGTTAAACCATGCAGTAGAATATGCCCGTGTAAAGAATTACAAGATCATCCCGATTTGCCCATTTGTAAAATCCATGTTTGAAAAGCGTCCTGAAGAGTTTGCCGACGTGAGAAAACACTGATTTTTACGATCATCTTAACATGGAAGTCTGGCAAAATCTGTCATATTTGTTATCTAAAATACCAGCTTGAAAAGATATTTACTTCCGGGATTCATCTGCATAGCTTCCATTGTAAAAGCCCAAAAGGTTGACAGCATCTACGTACACCTTTATACCGACAGCCTGAAAAAAGGCACTTACAATTATATCAATATAGACGGGCTGCTTTCAAACGGAAGATACATGCCCCTCGACAGCACCCAGCTTATTTTCAAAAGTACTTATGGAAAATTCTACGGCAACAGTTTATTTATCGATCACGACTGCCCGGTTGAGAAAGTAAAGATCGAAGTGACACTTCGGAAGAATGAATCACTGCACAAAGAGTTTGTCATCTACATCAAGAAAAAAGAAGACAATGAACGGCTGCCTACCTCAGAAGAGATACTGGAACGCATGAAACAGCAATCGAAAAACAAAAACAGCAAAGGGTAAAAAAATAGCGGCTGAAAACAATCAGCCGCCAGCAATAGAGATTACAGAAAATGATCAGGCTGTTTTTTTAGCGTCTTCCAGGAATTTGGCAAGCCCTATATCCGTAAGCGGGTGTTTGAGCAAGCCTAATATAGAATCCAACGGGCAGGTACATACATCAGCACCCGCTTCTGCACATTTTGTAATATGATTCGGGTTGCGGATAGAAGCCGCCAGGATTTCAGTTTTGAAACCCTGTATGTCAAATATCTGGCGCAACTGGTAGATCAGGTCCATGCCATCCCAACCCGTATCATCAATTCTGCCGATAAACGGCGATACATACGTAGCTCCTGCTTTGGCAGCAAGAATCGCCTGGCCGGCAGAAAATACCAATGTACAATTCGTGCGGATGCCATTCTCGGTAAACCATTTGATCGCTTTTACACCATCCTTGATCATGGGAACTTTCACCACAATGTTTTTGTGAATAGCTGCCAGTTTTTTTCCTTCTTCAATGATGCCGTTGAAATCAGTTGAGATCACTTCTGCACTGATATCACCATCTACCATTTCGCAGATCGTTTTGTAATGCTGCATAACAGCATCCTGTCCTTTAATGCCTTCCTTGGCCATTAATGAAGGATTGGTAGTCACACCATCCAGTATTCCGAGTTCATTGGCTTCCTTGATCTGGGCAAGATTTGCTGTATCAATAAAAAATTTCATAACCCCGTACCCCAAAGGGGATTTATTTTTATGTGAATGAAATAAGTAAAACGCAAATGTATAGCAAATCGCTATGCCCGACTCAAAAACTTATGTACGGATTTTCCGGCAGCGCTTTAGCAACAGGAAGAAAATAAAAATGGCAAGTTACTTACATCGCACCGCTCAACCATCTACCCTTGCTACCTTCCGGTCCTGGGGGAGTTCAACAGGAGCTGGTCGTATAAGACTTGCCGCCGCAAATATACATGATTATGCAATTGAACGATGCCTGTATTTAAATTGATTTTAAAGTTATTTTACTGCGATAAGATCAGAAACTGAACCCGGGTCTGTCGTTACGGGAATTAATGCTTCCAACACCGATAAGACGATCACTCCGATCTGTAAAAGATTTATAATAAACAAGGATGGAATAACTGTTCTCGGTTTCCCAGTAATTGCCTTCAAGTTCCAGCCTGTCGGAAGGATTCGATTGGCTTACGCTGATATAAGTATAATTGTAATATCCTTGTTTCATAAAAGCAGAAGTTTCATACCGACCGGTTTCCCGGTTAAAATTCATCTTCCATTGATCTGTTAATTTATAGCCGGTGAAGCCCCCGGCCAGGTAAAGGTCACGGCCTGCATAAGGCTGATTATTGGGAGCTGCAAATGAAAAATGAACGGTAGCATAATCGCCCTGCCAGAATGGGTTGATACTTTCATAAGTAACAATATTGAACATACCATCATAATCGGGGAAATACAGGTACCGCTGCCCCGTTCTGTCCACATCCGTCTTCACATACATGTCAGTCGACGTTTTCTTGTAATCCGCATGATCAATCCTGTCGCTCTGCAACCTGAAGCTCCGCAGATCCAGCCAACGCCACTCTTTACCACCGGGGAAAACCGCTATATTATCTGAATTATATTCCATCACATTTCCCCTGACAAAAGTCGGCGGTATATCACGTTGCGAAATATCCCAACGGTTATTCTGCAATACAACAACCTTTACCTGCTGGGCAGCGCTGAAACTATTGATATCGCCGGTATTGATTGACATCCGTATTTTTTGATGCGTATTAAACAACTGCGGTGTCATCGGCTGTACAACGGTCGCACTTACACTGGCTTTTTGTTCCATCACCAGCATTTGCTTTGTAAACACAACTTTACTGGTATCTCCATCCAGGTAAACTTTGAGCAGGTAGTTGCCTGATCTTGTCGGCCTCGAATTGGCATCGGGAAGAAATGCCTGGTAATGGGTATAACGGGTTAATGCTATAGATGAGTAACGATAAGTAGTAATGCGGTTCTGGGTAAATCCCTTGATATAGTCGAACGGGTTCAGGTTAACCGGCTGCCAGTTGTAATCGCATAACACATAAGTGAAATAATAGCTTTTTACCGTTGCATCCATATCATCAAACTCCAGTTCAAGACGATCTGAGCTGTTGAGGGTGTAAACCGGAAGCCCTTGTTGGTTTCCGTATGGAAACAGTTGAGGGGTAAATATATTGTTGCTGTAAACAGTTTCAACATTCTGGGCGGCAGTATGAAGACTTACCAGTAGTCCAAAACAAAAAATCAGAACAACATTGATCCTGCTGAATTTCATTTTAACGTAATTAATTTACTTTTGAAAGATAGCAAAAATCTACCGTTTGAATGTATCGATATTCATAGCAAAGCGCATTGCCTCTTTCAGGCAACGTTCATTTTCACGTTTCATTATAAAACTTGCCGTTGCTGCAACGGCGTTGAGCGTTGCAGTAATGATCGTGGCACTGAGTTTTGTGAACGGATTCCAGCAGGTGATCAGCAATAAAGTATTCAGCTTCTGGGGGCATGTCAGGGTTCAGCAGGATCTTGAAAACAAAGTAAGTGTTGCCGAAGAATACCCGATACACCGGAATGATACCGTTGAACAATACCTGAAATCACTGCCCGAACAATTATATGTTGAACGCTATGCTACCAAATCGGCTATATTAAAAAGCAATACAGACATTGCCAGTGTTTTGCTGAAAGGAATTGACAGTAGTTTTCATTTCAGCCGCATGCAGTCATTTCTCAAAGAAGGCCAATGGCTTTCCTTTAAAGACAGTGGTTACAGCCGGCAGATCAATATCAGCAGTTTTATCGCTTCACAGCTGAATATTAAAACAGGCGACAGCATGCTTGTGTATTTCTTTCGTGATGACGGAAGCAAAACCGCCAGGAGACTGATCATATCCGGCATCTTTAAAACCGGCATTGAAGATTACGACAAGAATTTTGCATTATGCGATATCAATCTCATCCGAAGGCTCAATAACTGGGAACCCGACCAGATCGGGGGTTATGAAATATTTCTGAAGGACTATAAACAGGCCGACAGTTTATCGAAAAAGATTTATGATGAACTGCCGCAAACCTGGTACAGCAGGAGCATCCGGCAGATCTATCCTAATATATTCGACTGGCTGAACCTGCAGGGGCAGATTAAAAACATCTTGCTAGTGATCATGATGATAGTGGCGGCAGTTAATCTTGTTACCTGTCTCATTATACTGGTATTGGAAAGAACCAGGATGACCGGGATATTAAAAGCGCTTGGCGCAGAAAACTGGACCATCCAGCAGATTTTTCTCTACAATACAACACTCATTGCTATCATGGGAATTGTTGCAGGAACATTATTTGGATTGGGAATTTGCTGGCTCCAACAGGAAACAGGCTTTATTAAATTAAATGAAGAAGCTTATTATATGAGTACGGCCCAGGCGCAGGTGATCTGGTGGCAGGTAGCGCTTGTTGATCTTATCACTTTACTGGTTTGTTTCGGGACGCTTATTATACCTACCCTTCTTATAAAAAAAGTAAACCCGGTTATAGCAATACAGTTCAGGTAGAAAAATGTGGAGATGTAAGAATTTGAAAATTAAAACCTGGATAAGTTATAGAAAGTCTATTTACTCCATTACACTTAACCCACAACGCTTTTTAAATCTTTCCACAGAATTTTGCAAGCATAATTCCCGCAGCAACAGCAGCATTCAAAGATTCAGCATGACCGATCTTCGGAATGGTTATCTTTTCATTGGCCAGTTTCATCACGGCTTCACTTACCCCTTTTGATTCATTTCCTATTACCAATATCCCTTCATTTACATGCTCATAATTACTGATCGGTTTCCCATGCAGGGTAGCAGCAAATATTTTAATGCCTTTCTGCTTTTTTAGCCATGCGTGGATATCCGTATAAACAACATTTACCATGCCGAGGCTGGCCATGGTACTCTGCACCACTTTGCTGTTGTACATGTCGGCCGTTGCCGGCGAACAAACAATATGCTCGATCCCGAACCAATCAGCAGTCCGTATGATTGTACCAAGGTTACCGGGATCCTGGATATCATCCAGTACAAGCGTGAATTTATCGCTTACATCATCGGCAACTACGGCCTGTTTCTTTTCAAAAACAGCCACAACTTTATTCGGCGTTGTATAAGATGCCAGTTTCTCCAGTTCAAAATCCTTTACGACTTCCAGTTTATTGGCATGATTTTGAAGTAATAATTTCCCGGATTCATCAGCCCATTCCTGCAAGGCATATACAGCCTTAAGCGGGAACACCCCTGATTCAATTATCCCGGAAACAACTTTAGGTCCCTCTGCTGTAAAAGCATGATGCTCATCCCTGAATTTTTTCTGCTGTAAACTTTGGATATATTTGATAACGGATTTACTAATCATCGATTGAATTTTGATATGAGCTTAGACCATAAGATTGTGAGAATGATATTAAAGAACCTGAAAAATAGCATTTTCCTGCTAATATCAATTTCATCATGCTCTATTCCTATTTTACGTAAAGTACCTCAAAAAAAATATTATCTCCGTGATTATAAGATTGACGTAAAAGGGGGCAAATTCTCAAAAACAGAATTATCAATTGTAAAACAACGATTGAGTAATCAGCTCGAAGACAGCTCAAAAGTTCCCAGCAAAGATGTTCTTATCTTTTTCAAGGTTATAAAAAGACCCCCGGTTTACGACAGTGCCAGCACCAATGCTTCTGCCCAGAATATGCAGGCATCTATGTTTCACCTGGGTTATTACAATGCGAAAGTTACTACCCGGACTGATACCAGCGGAAGGCAAATAGTGGCACACTATACTGTTCAGGCAGGCAACCCTACTACCATCGATACCGTGAATTTCAGATTGAAGAAACCTGATCTTCAGCAGATCGCCATTGGCTCAAAAGAAAAATCTCTCTTACAGGAAGGTGACCCGATTACTAAAAATGCTGTATTGGGCGAAATCAACAGGCTTGTTGACAGTTTCCGTAACAACGGTTATTATAAATTCACTGCTTCAGAATTAAGAGTACGGGGAGATACGACCCTGGAGGCCCTGACCAATATCACCGATGATCCTTTTGAACAACTCCAGATACTCGCAGAAGCACAACAGAAAAGAGATTCGCCAAAGATCAAACTGGCGGTGGTAATAAATCCGCCTTCAGATACATCCAAACTGAGCAGGTATCATATAAGAAAGATATACGTACTCTCTGACTATTGGCCAAATGATGACTTTTACGACACAACCAGTATTATACAGAGAGCCAGCAGGAAATATAATTTTGTGCATCGCTATCACCAACGCCTGTTCAGAAACAGTTTCATTTCGAGAAACATTACTATGAAATCGGGTGATCTGTACCGGCAGGAAGAATATTACAATACATTGACAAATCTGTCACAGGCCGGCGTGTGGCAAAGTATTAACATCAGGCTTGTAGAAGTATCCGACACAACCAATGACCTTGATGTAATCATTGAACTGATCCCGACAAGGAAGTTTGGTTTTGAAGCAGCGCTTGAACTCAGTTATTCAACGAGTACCAGTGCGAGCGCTGTACTGGGTGGTAATCTCTTCGGAATATCGGGAAACCTTTCGCTCACCAACCGCAACATGGGCCGCGAAGCCATCAGGATGACACATAAGATCAGGGCCGGTATTGAATTGAACAGCGGCGCAGCCTCCAACAGGATCATCAACTCCAACGAAATCGGTTATATAAACAACGTAGTATTCCCAAGATTGATCATTCCGAATCTTTTGAGGGCCGTTGCATATCCATTTACAAAAGACAAAAAGAATTTCCGTTTGCCCAAAGGCGAATCTTTCATCAATACATCACTGGCATATAACAACAGGCTTGATCTTTTTAATATGCAGTCGATCAATATGAATATGGGATGGACATGGATGGATAAGCATAAATTTAAATGGGATGTGCGTCCATTCAACCTGGGCTTCAGTTACCTGTTCAATCAGACAGACAGCTTCAACAGGATCCTGCTCAACAACCCATTCCTGAGGTATTCTTACAACACTGCTTATGTAGTCGGAATGGGCTTTAGCGTTTCTCACCAGTATCTCAATCCTGTACACAGGCTCAGCAGGCAGAAAGAAAGAAATGTAATATTCTCTTTTGAAGAATCCGGTTTAACATGGGCCAACCTTGGTATCGCCAGGAAATACCTTCGCCGTTACGTAAAATTTGATGCGGAATACAGGTATACGGTGAACTATAAAAAAACGGCGCTGGCTTTCAGGCTTCATGCAGGTGTTGGCATTCCGTTGGGTAAGGATACTACCCTGCCTTTCTTCAAACAGTATTCGGGAGGAGGCAGCAACAGTATGCGTGGCTGGCCGATCAGGGGTATCGGCATCGGTGGGCAACCCATGCAGCCGTTCAGTTCAAACCAGGCATTTAAAGACCGTACCGGCGATATGCAGCTGGAAGGAAACATTGAATACCGTTATGACATTGCACGCATCATTCCTAATACACTTACACTGAGAGGTGCATTGTTTGCGGATGTTGGTAATATCTGGAATATCAGGAATTCAAAGGCAGACGGCAGTACCGATAGTACACAATTCAAATTAAAAAACCTGTACAGCCAGTTGGGCGTTTCTGCGGGAACCGGTTTCAGGCTCGACTTCAATTATTTTGTATTGAGATTTGATTTCGGATTCAGGTTCAAAAGGCCCGAACTATACTACATCAACAACGGATGGAAAGCTCCTGCTGTTGGATTCGACAACCTGTTCAATAAAATATTTGCCCCTAGTGAAAGGCAATGGCGTTATGAAAATTTCAATTTTACTGTGGGGATAAGTTATCCGTTTTAGATTCAGCATTACCCGTTTTTATGACTGTTGAACCCAGGGTTTGAAGAAATTCATCAAGACTCATGGCATCCTGCACCTTAAATTCCCCGATGGCTGTTCGGCGCAAGGCAGACAGGTAAGCTCCGCAACCCAATGATTTTCCAAAATCATGAGCCACACTACGGATGTAAGTTCCCGTTGAACATAAGATGCGGAATTCAACAACCGGCATGTTGATGGCCGTAATCTCAAAAGCATCAATCCTGATATTGCGTGGCTGAAGATCTATATCTTCTCCCCTGCGTGCCAGCTGATACAAAGCAGTTCCTTCTTTTTTGATCGCTGAATATATGGGAGGATATTGCTGAATATCACCAATGAACGGAACTACGGCATTCCTTATCATTTCTTCCGTGATACTGCCGGTATCTTTATGTTGCTCAGGATCACTTTCCAGGTCATAGGTTGGTGTTACCGCCCCCAGGGTAAAAGAACCTGTATATTCTTTTTCCTTAGCCATGTATTCATTGATCTTCTTGGTAAACTTACCGGTGCAGATGATGAGTAACCCGGAAGCCAGGGGATCGAGTGTTCCGGCATGACCTACTTTTTTTATGCGAAGGCTGTTGCGGACTTTCTTTATAATATCGAAGGAAGTCCAGTGAACGGGTTTATCAATCAGGAGAACTTTTCCATCTTCATACACCGCTCTCACTTCTTCACTTGCCTGTACAATTGGGGTACGTGGCTGTGAAGTTCCCGCCATATCCATTTTCTCTTTATGTTTCTTGAAATAAGATCCCTTTCTTGCCAAGCTGATTTTTTTGCGAAAGTAGATATTAAAAGTGAATTAAACGGTAAGCCGGTTTGATCATATAGCCTGCCGTGCTTTCAGTTCAATATACTTATTGACGGAATCAATGGTCAATCGCTCGGGAGAAGTAAGTATAGATGGTATCCCGTATTTCTGAAGTTCTTTTACGATGAGTTTCTTTTCAAATACAAATTTTTCGGCGATTGTCTTTACATATACATCTTCCAGGTTACCGGCATTGGCTCCTGCCAGTTTCACCAGTTCTGTATTTTCAAAGAACACTACCAGCAGAAGGTGATGCTTGGCGATGGAGCGCAGGTATCCTATTTGCCGACGCAATCCATTAAGCGATTCAAAATTTGTATAAAGTATCAGCAGGCTTCTTTGTTTGATGCGATGCCTTACCTGCATGTACAGCATTTCAAAATCGCTTTCCAGGAAACCGGTTTGCTGCTTATACAAAGACTCCATGATGTTCTGTCGCTGAATCGGTTTTCGGTCGGCCGGCAATATAGAACCGATTTTATCGGCAAAAGTTATGAGCCCGATCTTATCCTGGCGATGCAGGCAAACATCACTCATCACGAGTGTGCTGTTGATTGCATAATCAAGCAGTGTCAATCCTCCGAAAGGCATTTTCATCAACCTGCCTTTGTCTATGATACAATATACCTGCTGTGATTTTTCATCTGCATAATTATTCACCATCAAAGTGCCACGGCGGGCCGTTGCTTTCCAGTTAAGGATCCTTACATCATCCCCGGTTACATATTCTTTGATCTGTTCAAATTCCATACTCTGCCCTATCTTTCTCATCCGCTTGCTTCCATGTTCATGCAGCAGGGTTGTTTGTGATATCAGCTGATATTTTTTTATCTGCATGAAAGAAGGGTACACCGGAACATCAATATTCGTGGACGCTGTAAAACGCCGGATAAGTAACTGCAATGCAGAACGAACATAAACATGCGTATCGCCAAAAGCATACACACCCCTTTCAGTTGGTTTTATAGTATAATTGAAACTGTGTTCCTGCCTTGGCCTGAATGTTTTCTCAAGTACAAAGTTGCGCAACTGCAGCTGTTCCGGCATTTCTTCAATCAGTTTGATATGCAATGGATAATCCAGCCTGTTTGTAACCCGCAATGTTACTTCATTGCTATCACCATTACTCATACGTTCGCTCAATAACCTCCTTACCCTTGGTGCCCTTGTAAAGAAAAAAAGGAAAATATAGTCTGTGAGTACCAGAAACAGGAATACAAAAAGTATTACTTGAGATATAATAAGAAAAGCAGGAAAGAAAAAAGCAATCACAAAGCAAAGAATACAAGCCCCCATACCAAGGTAGAACCTGGTATTCAGGAATAGATCACCGATATATTTTTTCACCTGCTTCAAAACCCGGATTTAAAATGACCATCCGAAAATGAACGAAATTGCATTTCCGAAATAACTATCAACTATCAACTACCTCGGCACTTCCACCGATTTCAGAATATTACCAATCAGATCATCGGGACTTACACCTTCCATTTCCTTTTCAGGAGTAAGCATGATACGATGCCTGAGTACATGCGGTGCCATATCCCTGATATCTTCAGGAATTACAAAATCCCGCCCACGAATGGCCGCTGTAACTTTTGCCGACCGGAGTATGGCCAGTGAAGCCCTCGTAGAAGCTCCCAGGTACAGGGATGGATTGTTTCTTGTTTCACTCACTATGGTAGCAATATATTCTATCAGTTTTGGTTCAACCATTACCTGTTTAACCTGATTGCGATATTGATGGATCAGATCTGCAGATAAAAGTTTCTGAACTTCCTCGAGCATTTCATGCTGGGTTTTCCCCTGCTGGTTCTGCAGTATCCTGATCTCTTCCTGGAGGCTTGGATAATTCACTTCGATTTTAAAAATAAACCTGTCGAGCTGAGCTTCCGGCAACCTGTAGGTTCCCTCCTGCTCCACAGGGTTTTGAGTTGCCAGTACAATGAATGGATAAGCCATGACATGGGAATGCCCGTCAATAGTAACCTGCCTTTCTTCCATTACTTCAAAAAGTGCAGCCTGTGTTTTTGCAGGAGCCCGGTTGATCTCATCAATCAAAACAATATTGCTGAATATGGGGCCGGGTTTAAAACTAAACGCAGCATTGGCGGGATTGAACACAGCGGTACCAAGTACATCACTGGGCATTAGATCAGGCGTAAATTGTATCCGGGAGAAGCGAACATCAATGATCCTGGCAACAAGTTTTGCAACAAGGGTTTTGGCAACACCTGGCACACCTTCAATCAATATATGCCCATCGCAAAGAATACCGGTGAGCAGGAGGTCGATCATCTGGTGCTGCCCCACAATGACTTTACCCACTTCGTTCCTGATCGCTGCCAGTGCTGCGTTCAATTCAGACAGGCTGTTTCGCTGTTCAAACATATTCTCTTCCATCATTTACGGTTTTTATAAAATTGTTCAATTTGGTTATTTAAAGATAACAGCTGGGAGTCATTCAGTTTGCTGCTTCCCATAGCATGATTTATTGCATTATACAGTGTTTCTACATGTTGCTCCGGTACACCCGATTTGCGGCTCAGGGTTTTCATAAATTCCGGATCCCCGGCATTAACATGCAGGCTATAATTGCTGCGGATAAATTCATTGAAATAATTGACCATTTTTTCAGCAATGTTCCGGTTATCATGCTTCTGCAGGTAAAGCCTTGCAACAGTTTCGGTAAATGCTACAGAACTGTTTTCATTGGCCCTTATCTTACGCACTATACGTTGCCTTCTTTTCATTCCGAAAAGAATATACAATAACAGCAATGCCAGGAGTAACCAGAAAGCTGCTTTGAGAGCCGGGTATTTGAATATTTCTTCCAGCCCGGTTCCCGGTTTCCGCTCTGTAGGATAATTATGTTTGTTATAATAATCATCCCAATAAACATGTTGGGGAGATGCCTGTGTAACCTGCACAAGCTGTTGCATATACCTGTAATTATTCTGCGTAAGCAGGAAATAATTACTGAAAGCCCTGGGTTCCGTGTGCAGAAAAAGCTTTCCTTTTCCCCAGAAGAAAACAATACAGTTGGGCTTATCATCTTCATTATACCCCACTATACGGCTGTAGATATCATTCATGGAAGAAAATGAAGCCGAAAAGGGAAAATAGAAATAACCGAATTTTTGCGGGGACTGACTGATTCCTTCAATCAGTTTTACAGAAGTGTTTGACAGTTCTTCCGGTTCTTCCCTAAACAAACTCATATTACCACTAACATTACAATAGAGTTTATTCAGAAGTATGGTATCAAAATTGGCTGCTGATATAAATGCTGTATTACCATTGTATACAAAATTCAGCAGGGAAGACACATCATAACTGTTTACATACAGGTTTTTAGTCACGCAGAAATAAACAGCACTCGTATCAGCTATAGGGGCCGTGGCCACCGCAAAGGGTTCCCGGAATACCTGAACATAGTTATCGGAAAAACAAAGACCCAAAATTTCTTTGGCTGCATAAGCCCCAAACGGCTTGCTATCCTTATAAGAATAGGTTTCGCGGAGGTCAGGCAACCCGCCTTCCTTACTGCAACCGGTTACTGCCAGCAGCAACAATAAGATGATATGACTGTTTCGTAGCCGCAAGCGCTATAAGATTTGTCTGTAAAAATTGCTGAACTTATCTTCCAATGATTGATACATTTCTTTTTCCGGGGAAAAATTCCCGTACCAGGTATATTCATACGCCAGCACAAGCGAGGCAAATTCATTCCGCAGATCAGGTTTTATCTCCTGCATATATTGGTAATTGGTTTTGCCAGCAGCTATATGCAGGTAGTCTTTTTCTGCCAGCATCGCTATTCCTTTTAAAAACTGGTATCGTATTGCCAGGCGGTAGTCTGCTTTGCCCCGGGCCTGGTTGATAAGCTGATCATAATCCGAAACAGCAATTTCTTTTTCTTCTTCTGTTATTTCTTCGGCACCTGCCGCTGTAGTTGTACGACGGAATATTCCTTTGCTCAGGAAAAGATTGTACAAAATGAAACAAACAAAGATTATTGCAGCACTCCAGAAGAATATTTGAATAAATCCTGACCTGAATAATATTTCAAGAAAGGAGGGTGAGCTGTTTTGATCATTCTTTTTATTGTTCATCGCCTCCTGCTTCATCTTCCTGAGTGTTGCCTCAATATCTTTCATGTAGGCAAAGCGCTTATCGCGTTTTATAGAAAGTATTGAATCTGCAGAAACAGGCATTGATTCTACATACAGCGTTGTATCTGACAGGATATCTGAAATAACATCTTCCCCTGTTTCTGAATTTTCAACCTGATCTTCCGGAACTACAAGTGAAGTATCAGTATATTCATACTGCTTCTCCTGCCCCTTTGCAGTAAAGCAACAGCAAATTGATATCACCAGGAGTAGCTTACGCATTTTGGGTATTTAACCGTGCAACGATCCCATCTTCCTTAATATAAAAACCACGGCGATTGAGTTTAATAGGCCAGATTATAAAATACCATACGATGAGGAATAAGGATCCGGCAAGTATGCAGATACTGAGCCATACCGGCATCCCGGTATTGGTACTGCGGTCATAGGTCTGACTCATATAATGAGTGATATAACTTTCGAGGAAAGCTGCCACAATAAAAAAAGGTATGAGGCTGATCATGATTTTAGCAGCGTCTTTTGCCCCCCGTTTAAAAGAGTCCATTCTTTTGTAAGTTCCCGGAAATAAAATCCCGTATGCAAGTATAAACCCGGCTGTGGCAGAAATTACAATAGAAGATATTTCGATGGTGCCATGAATCCATATCACTAACACCGATTTAACTCCCAGGCCGTTGGCAAAGAACATGTATTCAAATGTTCCCAGCATCAGGCCATTAAACCACATAATAAGCAATGTATACAGACCTAGCGAAAATCCACCAATAAAGGCACGGAAAGAAACAGAAATGTTATTGAAAGCAATCCGTATAAACATGTTAAACGGATTCTCATCTTTATAGATCCCGAAAGGATCTCCACGGGAAATATTATCCTCGGTTGTGTTTACATATTCATCTCCCAACACTCCCCTTACAAAATCAGGATTGCTGATGGATGAGAAATAACCTACCGCAGTAAATAAAATAAAAACAAAAGCTGTAAATGCCAGTATGCCGTGGTATTTCTTAAACAAGAGCGGTAATTCATATTTCCAGAAACGGAATATGCGGCTGTACTTTTCCTTCTTGTTCCTGTAAATGCTCTGGTAAATGGAAGCAGCTATCCCGTTGATCCACCTGGTTGCTTTGCTTTTCGGGTAAAATGTTTTGGCGTAAGACAGGTCGTCGATAAGCGTTATAAAACGTTCAGCAGTCTCATCGGGGTTATCCGTTTCCTGGTGCTGGTACGCTTTCCACTTCTCGGCATTTTTCTTAATGAACATGGCTTCCCTCACAGTACAAACATTTTTTGGGCCTACATTAGTTACTACAATTTGCTGCATTTTTAATTAATAAAAAAATATCCTTTACAAGTAAGGCCAATTTGTAAATTGCAGGAACATGGGTAATATCCAGATTGCAACAGCTTTTAATATCGACCTCGAGTTTGAACTGGCGGCTTTTCATAAAAGGCTCTTTGCCTACCTCATTGATTTTATGATACTGATTCTATATGCAATCAGTATGAAATATGTGCTTCACAGTAGTTTCCCAACTTTCATGAGAGATAATGCTGCAGCAGATATCCTCGTGATCAGCATTCCTATGCTGTTTTACTCCCTGCTCACTGAGTTATGGATGAATGGGCAAACGATCGGCAAAAGATTAATGAGGATAAGGGTCATCAGCCTGGATGGAGACGAACCCACATTCGGGCAGTTCCTGCTCAGGTGGATCACCAAGTTCTTTGAGTGGCCATTTCTCTTTTCTTATGTACTGTATTCTGCCGCATCATTTGAAATTGCCATCATCACAACAGCCCTTTTAGGTATAGCTGTTGTAATTACAATAAGTGTAACCCCCAGGAATCAGCGGCTAGGAGACCTGGCTGCAGGTACCGTTGTGGTGAACACCCGGTCGGCCATGAGTATTTCTGATACAGTATTCATGGAT